>Ga0074197_1000393_pt1 | contig 56911 bp, 66 predicted proteins | sample EPASupsiteSAE305_FD_64526 | JGI IMG/M metagenome (GOLD analysis project Ga0074197, IMG submission 64526) | Bioremediated contaminated groundwater microbial communities from EPA Superfund site, New Mexico - SAE3-05 reassembly with SPADES | ecosystem: Environmental > Aquatic > Deep subsurface >...
TGGCGGCTCCCGCCGTTGCAGGAAGCATCTTGCCGAATCTGTCCATCAAGACGGCTGACGGGATTGTTGATTCTGCAGGAATTGACAACCAATCTGCAAAAGGCAAAGTTGCCCCACTCATTGCTGTAAATGTGGAAGAGCCATACTCACGCCAAGCATCAATATAGGTGCTACCAACGGCAAGCGCGTCACCATAATATTCGACTATGAAATCACGTACCGCTTCGCTCGAAAGCAAAAGAGGCTTGGCATCTCCATACCGAACCCCCGTCTGTATCTGTTTCTTAAGGCTGTTGGTGTCTACCCCGTCAAGAAGGTATTCACGTGTGATGTTGGCGTCGAACGCAAAATAGTTATTACCGGGCATTACAGTCGCGTATGTTTTATCGCCAAAATAGAAAAAGCTGGTCAGGGCATCGCTATAGCGAGTGCCTGACGCTTGATCCACTACATCGTTACAACTGACAGCATGCAGAAGTTGGAAATAACCTGATGCAGCCAGCAACATGATTGAATAGCTCAAAATAAAAACTGTTTGAAAGAAAACAACTCTTATTTTTCTCACAATTATCTCCAGATCAGGGCGCAACTTTAGTCCCACTAGAACAGATATTATCCGCCCCAGCCAATCTCATGGTTTGCATAATGCTAGCAGCTTCAGCAAAACCATTTAAACAGCCGCATGCTTCAACAATGATATCTCCTGTATCGGTAGGACATTGTCCGCTAACACAGTTAAGATAAATAATGTCATACGAATCAGCTGAGCTCCTTGAATCGGAGATAACTCCACTTACGCCAACTTGGACATCGAGTTTAGGACGCTTGATTTTGCACGCATCAACACACTCAGAATATGTGTCTCTTTCTGGAAGTGCTACGGTACTTGCTACCGTGGACCAGGCCCCATCACCACTGTCCCTAAAATCGGTATAATTCAGAGTAGATGTATTATCTGCTGACGTAGTAACAACCTTGCCAAATCGATCTTTTGTGGACGTGAAATCAAAGACTCTCTCGCTATCACAAACATACGCACGCTGCTTTACCCACCAGTCCCTACACATTTCCATGGGTTGTACAATACCGGTAAAAGTCCGGCACGTTGGCAAAGGATTTAATCCCGTCCCCCCAAAATTTCTATATGTTAAAACATCATCAACTATTTCACTTTTCAACCTGCACGAGCTGTCATTTGCGTAACTTGAACAACCATCAGAAACCGTTTCCTGATAGGTGTCTGTCTCGTACTCAAACAAATAGGACCAGTCGAAATATGCCGTTTGCGCCCCGCCTACTGGACATGGGGCAGTAGCCACAGCGGACGTATTGAATCCCTGGAGTACACCATCCATCGACACGGACCCGCCTGCACTACACCCCGCTCCATGGATGTTGCTTACTGAATACAATGCCTTTGTCAACCGGGCTTGATACGATCCGGTTTCAGCAGGTAGGTTAATTGTATGCTGTAAATGCCAACCGTCACCCCCGGGATTGTCGTTACAGTTCCAATGGGGCTTCGAACCACTATTAGCAGGCCCAGTATCCAACAGTTTAAGTTCGTAATGCTGATCATTGATCTTTTTTATTTGCATAAACATAAGCTCGTCTACACAAAGAGATGACGAGCCGGTACTGGAAAAGGAAGCAACCGGGACAGATGACACCACGCCATTCCGTGTTATTGAGCAGGTTCGCGTTAATGCGTTGCCCTGCACTCCAGGAGAGTTTGCAATCTGATAATACATGCTGTCAGGATTGCTACTTTGGGTCAGCGACACGGCACCTTTATCAGCATCAAGCAGCGACCAGTTTGCAAAATATGCCTGTTGCTGTGGAACAGTAGGAATTGATGTCAACGCAGTAACCGAATTAGTCGCTGTCGAATCAGCATTTTTTACTAATTGCCCGTAATACGATATGGTTGTGATGTCTGTTGACACGCTGCTAATCATAACCGAGGCGTCAGTGGCATGAATTGCCCCAACTGCACCTCCCCCTAAACTGCCCAAAACAATCGAACTATTTGTCCATGCGAGACTGCTCCCACATGAGGAATTTATACAATAGCAACCACCGAGCTGAGTCACAGCGACACCCGTAAACGACAACTGGCCAGTATCATCAGATTGCCATTTATAAGACTGACAATTATTCCATGTACCAGGTTCACAGGATATAAAACCGTTTGCGCAAACACCTGAAACCGGAATACCCAGCGCAAAAGTATGGTCAAATGAACCATCCGTATTAAGGTCTTGCGCTACAATTACTGTCCCAAGATCACCCGATGCTATCGGCTGAATCATTATTTGTAAAAATTGGTGAGATGAAGGAATGTTGGATGTCGCGTTGAAATTCGTACTGCCGTCCAAGGTCTGCATGGAGGCCGCTGAATTTGTCATTGGTGCTGATACATTTTGGTTCATAGCCTCTTTAGTACCATACCTCTGCAAAACGGCGTTGCCAGACGTTGCACCAGACGCTCTGCCATCTGCCGCAACTATCGTAGGCATCCAGCAAGATAGCATCACTATCAATAATATAGCGGATCTACCCTTCGCTACGGTATTTAGCGACCATCGCATCAATTGCCTCCTCAACAGGCATGCCGCCATCAATCATGTTGTCGATTTCCTGCACCTCATCTGCCGATGATGTGTTCACGTAATAATTGAACGGATCAACAACCAAACGCCCGATACCCACACCAAACGGTGAATCAATAAATATTTCTGAATATTTGGGCGGTCTGGATTTAAGTGACTTTAAAATCTCCATAACGAAAGGAGAATAATCGACCAACTTTTCGTTAAGAGCCTGTTCAAAGTCGCCTGATTGGAGATAGAATTTAAAAGCAGAGTTGTTTCTGATGACCTTACCAACTGAACCGAACTGCAGCATATCAAGTATGGATTGCGTGATAATAGTGAATGATCCGTTATACTTGCGCGCTCTGCGGTAGCCTTCCTCTATCACCTGCTTGATAGCGTTTGACTCTCCAAGGAATTTCCACGCTTCATCAAAAACGATCAGCTTCTTTTGAGTCCGGTCACCCAAATAAAGATCTTGAGTAACCGCGTTAATCACCTGCAGAGTAACGACCTTAAACAATGGCTTGTGCTGCTCCAGATGTTCCAACTCCAATACAACAAAGTCGTCATTAGCAATATTGAAGGTTGCAGGACCGTTGAAAAACTTCCCATAGGCCCCCCCAGTACAGAACTTGGCCATATTGAATGCCAGCATACGTGCCCGTTCCTCAGCTTCAATACCACCGGAACCATCTGGTGTGTGCTCCCGAAAATTAGACAGATACTCCCTCACCTGATCAGTGCCGGCCTCACGCCCAAAGTTCTGAAATGCCCACCGCACGGCATACTCAATTAGAGTCATGTCGGTCGTCGATGGCGAACCTTCACCGGACGAATAGCACATTTGGGCAATAATGCCCGGAATGGCCATTAAGTCACCTTCGGTATCATCTGGTTCATCGGGGTTATCTGAGATATTGGTAAATGGGTTGAGATTGATGTCTGAGCCTGGGGCAAAGTCCAGAAACTTTGCCCCATGCAGGTTGGTCATTTTTTTGTAGCTACCGCCAATATCAACAACGCGGATCTTGGCTCCAACACCGTAGTAGTTATTAAGGATATAGTTCAGCAAGAAAGACTTGCCGCCCCCAGTCGTAGCACAAACCAGAGCATTTTGTGAGTTGTGCGCCCACAAATCAAAACCAAATAATTGACCTTTTCGTCCAATCAACGGAACAACCGGATCACCGAAACCAGAAAAATCACCTTGAACCGGCAAGATGTGTGCTGCAGCATCAACCGGAGCAACAAAGTCCCTATCCAACTGGTCAATGTTGTTTTTTACATCATACAAACCACCAGGCAATGAAGAGATAAAAAGCGGAGTTAAAATGCCTTTGTCCGTCTGCATCACGTAGCCATGGTTTTCCCACATCTGTTTTGCTCTGGCCAATGCACCGGTGACTACGTTCTCATCTTCGCCATATACCCATAGGGTTGGAATAACACGGATAAACTTTGTACCCTTCTCAATCTCATCTACCGCCCACATGTATTCTTTTTTCTTACGCACCAGCGACGGGGCCAGAGACCCGACGGCTTGCTGCCCAATCACAAAGTTACATTTTGTATGCAACTTCTTCTTGAGATCTCTTACTACGACATTCAGGCTATAGATAAATGGCGTCCTTATTTGTTCAGCGTCAGAGACCATACCCATGACTCCGCCGAACAATTGGTTGGTCTGAAAAGCATTGACCTCTTGGGGAAAATTTTGAGGTGTAATTGCTTTGAATATTTTCTTCCCGATCCGGACACTGTCGTCCTCAATATCAATTCCGGTATCCGAAAATATGCACTGTTTTCTTATTGGTTTTGCATCATCCCAACCAAAATTATTTGTACTTACTTCGTCATTCATAAGGCGCCGCATGAAGTCGAGAAGAATCTCAGGTTCAAGCGGTTCCGGGTGCAATTGTGCACCCTTGAACAATTCCTGCAGACTGACGTGTACGTCTTTCATGTTTGTACTGCCAATGTCGTCAGTAGGGAATTTAACGGTGGCGAATAGACGAAAATTGCGCAACGGAACGCCGCTCAGAGATTCCATGCCTGTCTTACCAGTATCATAGAACTCACAAAGGGCTTGGCTCATCCGTTTTACCAACCGTGACCCTCTGTTTTTAGAGTAGATATGGCTATTAAGAATTGGGGAAACGTGAGGTTCAGCAACTAATACAAACTGAATAATTGTCTTGTCTGGCAAACCTTGCCTGAAAAGCCCTTCAAGCGTTTTTGTTGTAGATTCACCTGCAAAAAACAAAGGGGCGCATTCCCACATAAATGCTGTAGTGTTGTCCTGTAACAGATATCTGTGTGTATCAGGATCGTAAGCAACCCACGGAAGATACGACGAGAACTGATCACGCTCAGTAAGTTCGAGTAATTCACTAATGCTTAAGCCACCCCTAGTACCGAAGATAAGCTTGCCAAGTTTATCAAGAAGGCCCACTGGTTAATCCTCCTCAATGCCGATAAGCGAATCACCAAGCACCCATCGTGGTTCTTCAAGAAAGAAGTAAACATGACGAAGCATGTAAAGTTCATTGCCATCGCCCTTATAGGGTAATAAAAGAACACGCATTACTTGAGGTGGGGCAACAACTGGGGTTGCAGGCTCTTTTAGCAAAGAATCAAACCGTTTAAACAGTGATTCTTTGTATGTCACATGGGCCTGATCTTCACCTGACAATGGAGCTATACTTAACTCTTTACCGCTATTAGTCTTCTTCCCTTGCTGCACTGATGGATCGTACTTGGGATCATCATGGCCACTTAATGCTAGGTCGTGAGCAGCAGGAAGTGAAATACACCGACCATTATATGATTGAGGACAGGAAAAATCGCTTTCATAACCTGTAGTTGAACATCCGGCTGTCACGGCAACAATGGCCAGCAAAAATAGTAGATGCAGACTACTACGCATTAGCGACCCCCTTTCAATTTCTTGATATCAAGCGTAGCGCCCTTGGTAACAACCAGGGTGATTGGGCGTGCAGCTCCAATTTCAATAACCGGCATAGTTTGATGAGCCAGCTCCATGTAGAATTTTTGGATGTCTTTGAACGCACTGGACAGACCTTTGCCCAAGCCTGCCATCCCGATCTTTTCTGGTTCAATTGTTGATATCGCTCCACCGATCGGAGTAATTGACGTTGTTGTATTCGCACTATTAAGTGCTTCACCAAACCCGCCAAATAGTCCACTAATCATGCTCCTGGTTATCATGGCCCCCATTTTGGTCACCACCCTGCCCCTCAACCCGGCTTTACCATCTGCATCAACTACATATCCGGTCAGCGACTGATCTATAACCGCCTGTCCCCGACGATCAATGCAGGAGAGCGACACCAATACCAACTCAGCGCGTTCTGTCCCCAAATTGCCCTTACCGTCTGCAATCACAAAACAACCCTTCAAATTTGCTTTTACTTCATTGGGAAGCACAGCAGGTGTCTTGACGCGAATTAACACTGGCACGGGATTGCCTTTAGCGTCACTGCTCGTTGGGGCGTCCAACCCTGAAAGAAGGGTTGCCTCCATATACGAAATTGGTAAATACACTGATCTCTTCTCGTCTTTTTTTTTATCGTCTGCTTTCTCAGTTTTACGCTCAACACCAGCCACAAGAGATATGCCCCCGATTTCAGATTCAACTGCCGCCGAAGCAGACCCAGTAGGGGGGATGTTAGAACTCCCTTGTTTGGTTGACGGGAGCATGGGTGGCGGTGGGGGCAATGCAAATGAACTTGATTGCGGAGTAGAGGGCAGAGCGGCTGATCTTTTCTGATTACCAGCGTATTGGCTTGCCGGCAAAGCAGGCAATTGCTGTTGAGGCGCGGGAGGGGGCGCCAAAAGCCCTGCAGCTGCAAGCCTCTTCTTTTCGTCTTCTTGTTTCTTTGTTTCAGCCAACGCTTCTCTTGCAACAGCTGCATCTTTTTGAGCTTCAAGCAGTTGGTTTTTATCCAGCAGGTTGTTATCCATTGACACAACCGTGTTTTTCGATTGTTTAAGTGAAACAGGAGCACTCTTTTTACCGCTGTCCGACACATAGGCTAAAACACCTATGATTGTCATAGCAACGCCCAGTCCAAGCATCACCACTATTTTTTTTTGCTTAGGCTTGAGGTTGAGGTCGCCCAAAAATTGCGCAGCTTTCTTTTTCATGGCTACATTACCCCCGGGGCCGCGGTCGGCAGCTTAGCTTTTGATCTAGGAGCACCACCTTTACCGCTCATAGATGGCATTCCTTGTGATGACTTTTCTTGTTGTGGTGCGACAGCCAGACCACCTTCTATTTGAGGTAAAGCCAAGCCTGTTACATCAAGCGATTTATCTGCTCTTTGCTCGACAACAAATAACCGGGATGTTTCACCTGGACGCAGAACATGTTTGTCGATAGAAACCGCAACAGGATTCAAAGCAAATTCCTTACGTAGGAACATCTTTTCTGACAATTTAAACGGTTCCTGCCGACCATCTTTCAGAGTTATGTGGTATTCCTTGACCAACATTCCTTCGCCTTCAATATCAACGCTACGCCGCAAAGCAATAACAAGCCCTTTCCAGGCCTGATCTACCTGATTCATCCGATGCACGGTATAACTCTCTGGAATATTATCGGTATAGACTTCCTTAATTGCCCGCATGACTCTTTTTTCAAACGGCAAACCAGCATATAATGCTTGATTTTCCTTAATTCTGTTTTCTGTGCCAGATGACAGTTTTATCGTCTGAGAGGGCCTACGAGATGGAAAAGCAATCATGCTGTAAGTGGAACCACTGCAGACCATATAGATTTCAGTAGGTGTTGTGGAGTACGACAGCTTACCGTCGCTACGCTTACCAACTTTAAACTTAACGAATGCATCCTTACCGGTTATCTTAATCATCAACCCTTTTTCATCGCTGGTCAGGGCTTCCTTAATTTCCCCATCAGGACAAATAATCCGGTTTAAGTCAGACGACGACAGATGAACTGTCGTCGTCACTTCAGGCATAACGACAACAGGAGCATCCATAATCATTCCAGGCGCTAACTTGGCAGAATCTCCTCCCTCCTTGGCATCAGCAACATCACCCATAACCGCGACAGATCCATTTGCTGACTTTCTTGCCTGCTGTTTGGTGTATGTTTTCTGCGCAGGAGAGACAACATGAGGAGGGGGAACTATTGGGAAATCAGCGGGCAACTCCGGGAGCGCTACTGACGCCGAAACATTGGGAACTGCCAAAGACACCTCAGGCAGTGTTTGAGGCTCAATAGACTCCTGTGCGACCACGGAAACAGGAAGTACACACAAGACCACAGTAGCAAATATAAGGAAATTCTTATTTTTTCGCATTTGAAGGCACCTCCAGTCCATTGGCAGTCGTCTGCGTCTGGCCGGTAGGAGGCCCAACCTTCCTTGTACCGTCTTTCTCCGAAACACCAGTTATCCAAAAACGTGCGTTTTCAACCTTGTATGTAACCAAATAGGTCTTTGTTGTGTTTTCAATTGATTTGTCCTGCATGGTTTGATTACGTTGTCCGGTCACCTCTATGAGACGTTTATCAACATTGTGCTCTACGTGACTGATATAGAATACACTTGACGTCTTGGTCTGTTCAATCTGATCAGCCAGAATGTAGAGCCGCTGTTTAGCGTCTTCATATACGGATGGGTGCCACGAAACCAATAACTCGGCGAATTGATTACGGGCTGTGCCTGGAGAGTAATTCCAGAGAAGTGCTCCAACATACCGGATGTACTCTTTCACGTAGCCATCACTAGTCCATGATCCACTCACCTCAATCTTAGAATTGATTACAGGTGGCTGAATAACAGTGCGAATGCGATCCTTTATGGTGTCAACTCTGTGAACACACCAGATAAGTACCACCCCCTGGATGATAACAACGAACTTGAGCAGCCGATTTTCGGCAAAAAGGTTACTGGCCTTCTGCAAGAATCTGTTGAGAAGCATTGATTACTCCCTGAACTTCTGCTGAAAATAGGTAGGGTACCCCTTGAAAGAGCTTATCCCAAGGAAGTACCCCATGTGCTTAACGAATCCTCGCGGATAATTGCGTTTTAACCGCCCATAATAGATAGGTGTAGCAACAACCAGCGCGTAACCCAACCAACCGCCAATCTTGAATCCGAAAATATTGAGAGCGACAATAGTTAAAACCATGTCATCAGGCTCAAACCACAGAACCTGATATGGTTTGGACAAGTACTGCGGAAATTGAGCCCCGTAAGCCATTTCAAAAAACCATCCCGAGTGAGTTCGCCAACGCAGAAGCAGAAGCCAGCACCCCACCGCCGATTAGCGGCCAGACAGCAGCTGAGATTTTGCCCATAGCAGCCATCACCGCACCAACAACCATAAAACCAGTTCCGGCTGCGGCGCCAATAGGGCCTTTGATGAATTTGTTAACGACCAGGTCATAAAGTTCAAGGCCTGTCGTTTCAGAACCAGGCGCCAACGCAAACGCACTCCCGGCTACAGCAATTACCGCTAACGCTGCCAACACCATCACAATGATTCTTTTTCTGTCGATCTTCTGCATGTTAATTTCTCCTTGTGGAGTGATATTGCCGCCTAAGCGGCCTACTTCGAGAGTAGCTGGGTAATCTTGTTGATATCTGCCCCGTTCACCACCTTGCCGTTAACAAACAACATGGGAGTCCCCTGCACGCCGAGATCTTGTCCAATCTTGATGCCTTCAGCCAATTGTTTTGTTTCGTTGGGATATTTGACAAGATCAGCAGCAGAAATTGGCAACCCGCCCTTGTCATACTTCCCGCCAAACACGTCCCGGAAAGCCTTTTCTTTGTTTTGACTGCTCAGAATAAATAATGATTTAGCTCTGGCATTTGGATGTAGTTGATCAAGGGGGTTCAAAAAAACATATCTGGTCAGATCAGCACGTTTAGAGAGGACATCATCAACCTTGCGGCAGTAGGGACAATCTGGATCTGTAAACTCAATAATGGTATTGGGGCCATTACCAATCTTAACCGCCTTGTCCAAGGGGATGTTTTTCAATATTGCTTGAGCACGCTGCTCCTGGACTTTTTGAAACTCAGCACGCAGTTTGCCCTGGACTTCGGCAGTCAGATTTTTGCCGTCTTTGTTCAGTATCTGGCCAATAACCAAGTGGCCATCACCAGCCGGAGCATAATAAAAGACGTTAGGACCGGCTGTTACTTCATACAGCCCAGCTATCGGTGCGGGTTTAATTGAAGTAACCTTTGTGTTACGCAACAACTTGCCAAATCTGCTCTCTACATCAGCAGTGGTAGGCATAACTGGTTGAGCAAAACAGGTGACAACCGATACCACTAGAACTGCAACTAAAGCCATGCACAGTTTGCTAAGCTTATTCATCTACTTTTCTCCTTTTCAATGACCTCAACACGGCGATTGAGTTTTCTATCCTTCGCAACAGCACAACATTCACCTTTGCCTTCTGTCAGGGCGACCTTCACCCCTTTGCTCTCAAGGTAAACTGTGACAGCATCAGCACGACGCTTGGATAACTCCAGGTTGTACTCTTTCGGCCCTATTGTGCAGGTGTAACCCGTTACGGTCAGACTAGCGCCAACAGGTACTTTTGAGACGATTTCATCCAGCTTCGACGTCTCGTTTGGGCGTAGTTTGTCACTATCAAACTTAAACAACACAACTTCATCCAAACAACCGTTAGCACTGCAGGAACTAGAGGCCGTTTGTTCTTTTTCTCCTTGTTGAGCTCCAAGGGGCGCCGCAATTGAAGACGGTGGCACTTGAATCCGCTGAGGGGATGCCGGCATAGGGTTCATTTTGATGGCAACTATCTGTCTGGCAGGGAGTTTGTTCAGCTTATCCAACTGGCAGTCTCCACAGACAAGAAAGGCATCATCGTTCATTGCCTTTACCGTGTCTCCATAACCGTAGCTGTACTGTTTAGATCTGACATCAGCAGCTGTAGCTATAGAACAGCCAAACGATAAAAATGCAGCAAGGGCGGTATAAATATGGAAGCGCAAGGCTGTCCTCCTTTGAATATTTCTTCAACTAACAAGACTATCCGCAGGGGTGACGAAAAAGAAGGGCAAGACCAATAAAATTACTTGATGTGTAAAGGAGAGGTGGTATATAGTTGTAACAGATGTTACATGTGTTACATACCTGTGAATGGACTGGTGACAATGTCAGACCTGAATATTAGAAACGTAAACCCAGAATTGCACGCCAAGGCTAAAGCAAAGGCATCGTTAGAGATCCGCACGCTTAGAGATGTGGTCATAGGCTTGTTAGAAAGCTATGTAGGCACCCCAGCAGGGAGCTCTGATTTAAACGGAGCCCACTGCCCAGTAAACGGGCCAGTGATAAAGGCATCAAAGAAAAAAGGGAAAAACAATGAAAACCGAAAATCTTAAAAAAACACTGCCCATCCTGATAGGTGGTTTCTGCTTTGCAGTAATCATTCTCCTACTGCTGATTTCGTATATCCCCGGCTTTGCCCCTCTTGCTTACGACAATCTACGCCGTACCAGGTTAGTTATGGTCGTTCCTATAATCACAGCGTGTGGATTGCTCGCTTCTGTAGGGTGGCTGTGGATTGAAAGCAAGGAAAGAGATTTGAAAGGAAAAAGCGATGAAATGTAATTTAGGTCGTATTTATACTTTTGGCAACGCAGCAATGATCAGCGCACACTGTCCTGTATGCGGCCCGCCAGAACTTGGTGAATAACATGAAAAAACAACAAAGCAACAGTAATACGAATGCGACAAGAATTCTAACGCTTGCCGAACACCAAATACTTCTCTCCCATGTTTTTGAGACCGCATGTGATCGAGTAATTATAGTATCACCTTTTATTTCAAATTCAGCTATCAAGGCCGACGAAGTTAACCTTTCAATCAAGAAAGCTGTCAATCGAGGGGTAGCAGTGTCTATCTACACTGATGATCGACTCAACATGACTCAACAAGGTTCAATCAAGGAGTCTGCAATTAAAGGTATTAGAATGCTTGTTGAATCAGGTGCAAAGGTATATATTGTAAATGGAATTCATAACAAGACACTGATCCGTGATGATAATCTAATTACAGAAGGTAGCTTTAACTGGTTATCAGCAGTAAGAAGTAAAGGCGCTACGCACCAAAGGGAGGAAAGGACAATGGTTATTGAGGGTGATACCGCTAAGAACATGATTGAACAAGAAACAAACCTCCTTCATTCAATAGAAGTACAAACAATTTGTATACAGGAAGAGAAAATGAATTTAAAAGGATTACTAATTATATTGGCTATTGGTATTTCGATGGCTGCTGGTGCATATTTTTTAAATGAAGACGGATGGATTATGCCTATTGCACTAACTACTCTTGTTATATCTCTATTGTGCTTGGCTAATTGGAAAACACAGCTAGACCCTACATCCGATATGATCAGCGATACAAAACAACACAATATTGACTCTTTTGACCCCAATAAATATGGCGACAATCTTAATCTCAATGTTACAAACATGTTTAAGAATCAATAGTCACGTTAGTTCCAATCATTTGACTTAAATTTATTGGGGTATCTGGATTTAAAAATAAGTTGCAACAGGCATGACATACAGCGACATGCACCGCGGTTAGCTTCTTTGCCCCAGCGAACCTAACCGCGGCATCGTTAGCAGGGCTTTCCGCAAAATACAATTCACCTTCACTACCCCCTAATACTTCTACAACCCATTTACATGGTATTTCAACCCCTGCAATACTTAAAAATGCGACCCCCTCTTGATTAACTACAAGCACATCGGCAGATTCAACATCTGAAGGGACTGTGTCTACCAATACCGTAAGTCCAGATCCAGTGCTGAGATATTTATACGCTTTCATTCTAACCTCCGAACGTAAATTGTTATTTAAGTTGGGCACCTATCCCTGCACCAACACCTGTTCCTTGTTTTTTAGCTTCAGCAGGAGACGGAAACCCCATAGGTTTACTCGACTTGTCTCCAAAATTCATAGACTTAAAATCATTCAACGCCGCTTTGTTAAACTCTGATCTCAGCCCCTGTATCCGTTGTGCTGCAATTTCAGGGGTTCCAGAAGATTCCATAATGTTTCTTGTTTGCACAGCCATTTGATTTACAGCCATAGCTTGGCGCTTTGTATATTCAGAGGAAAATGAAAACTTACTGGCTGCCAAACCAGCAGTAGATGTATAGCCCTTACTCTGGGCATACTGTACCTCTCCAAGCTTTTTAGTTTCCTCGGCAACTTTTGCAGCATAATCGCGTTTTTCTTGGTCATTTCCACCCATAGCGTGCTTAAGAGTGGTTGTATTACCGCTATCAAGTTCTTTTGCAATTCCATCACCAGAATATTTTGTACCACCAGACTGAACTGTTGCTGAAGTCTTCCACTTTTTATCTTGCGAATCCCAGGCTTGAGTCAAAGTCATCTGCGTTCCACCACCCACAGGTGTCCCTGTAATTACTCTTACGCCTCCCCGCTCCTCAAGCACCGCGCTTTTAAATTCGAAACCACCTGCTTCGCCACCCCACTTTTCATTTACAACTGTGGCCTTGTTTTCATAAACATCCCCTGTCTTAACACTGCTTCCAGAACGTGCAGCATATTCATTATTAACTTCTGTATTCGCCATCCTTTGTGTCGTATGACCGCTCTTATCAAGTGCAAATCCACCTCGGGAGGCATTGGCAAATTTTATACCGCCATCCTGACCCATACCAAAGGATACGACATCACCTTTTTGGAAATGGGCATTCCCACCAAGTTTCTGGTTTAAGACCCGGGCACTCTTAGCATCAAGCACCATTGAGGCCGCCCCTTGTTCACGTCCAAATTGGCTCATTAATGCTTCTGGGTTTGATTGCCCCTCTGTTTTAAATACTTCGGCCATTTTTTCTTTCATATCAGCCTTGGCTCCACCGGCTAAATCAGAATGGAACTGAAGCTGACTCATCATTTGTTCAACATCCTGGCCGCGGACGTCAGCCGCTTCCTGTTTGCCACCAGCACGACCAATTTCGTCTTGAGCGGTAATCGTTGATGTCTTTTCAGCCCGGTCTCTTGCTACATCTGCTGCATTCACCTTAAGACCCATGTTCTCGTTCGTCGCGCTGCGAACAAAAGTACTTTCCCTATCAGGGCTTTCAGGGGTATTCTTCAGATTTTCATGGATCCCCTTAACTTTGTCTGCCCCACCGGCAATATGATATTTTTCAGCCAACCGAGCGTATTGGGCTGTTTCTCCCGCCTGCATCGCTGCCTGTTCCGCCCTCTGAACTGCCGCCCGTTGCTCAGATGTCTGCTGAACCGGAGGCTGCAGCGTCTGCTGTGCCTGCTGCATGACCTGCTGACGTTGCTCCTGGTCCATCTTCGCCACATCAGCGACCTGTTTACCACCGGTCAACTCACGGAACGCTGCTGCCTGGGCCGTGTCCTGCTGGATCGCCTGCAGGTTGCCAGAGGCGAGGTTCTGCTGGAGCCCCTGTATGGCTTGCTTGGGATCTACCGGCTGGCCACCGGCCTGTACTGCCGCCTGTTCCGCCCTCTGAACTGCCGCCCGTTGCTCAGATGTCTGCTGAACCGGAGGCTGCAGCGTCTGCTGTGCCTGCTGCATGACCTGCTGCCGTTGGCCCTGATCCATCTTCGCCACATCGGCAACCTGCTTCCCGGTCAGCGACTCGAACGCTGCTGACTGAGACCTGTCCTGCTGGATTGCCTGAAGGTTGCCAGAGGCGAGGTTCTGCTGGAGCCCCTGTATGGCTTGCTTGGGATCTACCGGCTGGCCACCGGCCTGTACTGCCGCCTGTTCCGCCCTCTGAACTGCCGCCCGTTGCTCAGATGTCTGCTGAACCGGAGGCTGCAGCGTCTGCTGTGCCTGCTGCATGACCTGCTGCCGTTGGCCCTGATCCATCTTCGCCACATCGGCAACCTGCTTCCCGGTCAGCGACTCGAACGCTGCTGACTGAGACCTGTCCTGCTGGATTGCCTGAAGGTTGCCAGAGGCGAGGTTCTGCTGGAGCCCCTGTATGGCTTGCTTGGGATCTACCGGCTGGCCACCGGCCTGCAGATCCCGATAGAGAGCCCGTGCTTCATTGGTTTCCATAGCTCTGAGTCCCAACCCATGACCTTGAGCTTTTGCTTTACCTCCAGCGGCTCCCACGTCTCCAGCGGCTATCTGACCCAGTAGCGTATTTAGACTTATACCCTGTTTAGCTGCATACGAATTCAGTTCTTTAGACTTGTTAAAGTCGCCCGCCGCTTGTACCTCGGAACGTAACGCATGATAATCTTGCCAGCTTCCATTAAAGCCGGAGGACACTGCAGCGGAATACTCTTTCAAATCCCCGGCCATCTGACCAGCGGCCTTACCGTGGTGAGCCTCCTGAAACCGCTGATAATTTTCAGAAGTTTTAAACACTGCCCTTTCAGCCTTCATTTGTGCACTGTTCCAGTCTGATTCGGTAACAGCATTGCCCCCAGAATTTTCCATCCGTTGTGCCATATTCCGGATATCAACTTCTTTGCCAAAACTGGCAACATTTGCTGCCTGTTGAGGCCCACCAGTGTTTCGGATCGAATTCCCGGATGCAACACCATTCACATCGCTTTGCAGTTGTGCACCCTCAGCGGCTTGTTGTGTCATACCAGCTCTGAAAGTTTCTGCTTTAGCATTCCAATTTCCCAATTGAGACTGTGCTTCATAACCCGCCATGATATTGCCATGATTTGCCATTGCGCTAGCCAATCCATACCCGCTAGCCATATTCATAGCTGTAGCTGCACGTTGAGCTGGAGATAGTGACATTTCACGATTCATGGCATCAACGCCCGACCGTCCTTTTGATGCATCACCAGTTGCCGTATGCATGCCTGCACCAGCCATGCTCGCTGCAATACTCCCCACTGCACCAAACAGCATCGTACTTATCGATGTTGCAACAGTAAATGTCGCTACTTGGTATAACCCCCAAACATTCATTCTTTCTACAGCACTCTGGGCAAACACATCAAAAGGAGTAATACCCATACCACCAGCGAATACTCCAGCCCATCTGGCCACAGAAGCAGAAACATAAAAGTCATTTACAACTGCATTACCGATACCCCAAATAGTTGTAAAAGCAAAAGCGCCCACAAGGAAAGCCAATGCTTTTTGCCAATATTTTGTTAGGAAGAGCAACGAAACAAAAGGCAGGATTGCTACTAAAACCGAGGTTATTGTGCCACGTATTTGCGGCATATTGGCAAGATATGACTGCAGTTGTGATGCTGACCGTTGACTCATTGCATTCCCAGCAAAAAGACTAGGGCTATCAGCCGCTAATACCGTCTTGAAAACATAAACAGAATACATTTGAACTATGAAATTATTTAAGTTGAAGGCGCCAGAACTATCAATTGATTTTATAAGTGCGTCAGTTGACGTTACACATTCATTGTATGCTGTTGTAGCGGTTGCACCGTCTGTATCATAAACCCTGTAACCGCCTGCATCGCAAGCTTCTTTTTTGATTTTGGCGAAACTATCTGTAGCTGAGCTGCCACTTAACCTCTTATTTATACTGGTCCATGCCTCGGAACAAGTCACTGGCGAGCCTGCTACATCAATTGCTGGGTCATAAACAACTGTAAAGTTTGCATTACTCGCTGCAGCACTAAAACTTGATGTAAATGTTGTCCCCGCCCCACTACCTTCTTCCAATTTCCCTACTGTCAGTGTTGTACCTGGCCTCGCCAACTCAAATAACACGCAATCTTGAGCATATTTATAAATAGATGCACCAAGTCCACTACCATTTGCATCACTTTGAGGGCCAATAACAACACCGCCAGCAAGTGAATTTAGTACCTGGACCCCCTTGGAACCGGACTGCTTAGAATAGCCAAGCGGATCTCCTGATGTTTCAACTAACGAAATGATAGAACGTTCCAACAGGTTAGTTGCACCTGCAGCAACAACTGTAATTATTGGTATGCCACCCACCGCCTGATAAGCATTTTCAGTAGGATCATAAATATGTAAAGTGCCTTTGGGTACAATTAGACCAGAAAACAGGATAACAGACAAAAGGGAATTTATCAGCACGCTATAGACACCCTCAGGCCTTGAAACTGCTACACCCTCATCTTTAACAGCAACCTGCAGTTTGTATATGTGCGCAGAGACAAGGCCAACGGCCATTGAAACAATCCATATTGTAGGCAGCAGAGTTTTATAGGCGTCTGAGCTATATATTAGCGCACATTTATTAAATGCGCTGACGATATCTCCAAACCCACCATATGAATAATATTCCAGACTCAATGAGGCGGACGCAACGCTAGGCGCTGCAACGATCACAATAAAGAGTACAGCGTGTAGAATCGCGTATTTATTAAACGTTTTCCTGGAACACATTTACTACCCCCGCGTCAATCAGCTTTTTGTTGCGATAATGTGCCCATACGAATGCTAAATATGGGACTGAAACAAAGACAAACGAGCTGATAAGCACAAAATACGAGCTGGTAATAAATACATGCTTAAAATCTTTGACCCAGGCGAAAATACTAATAGCCGCATCGTAAGACACCTTGAAAGAATAAAGTTTCTGGATAACCCAAGCAATATTCCGATCAGACAGAACTTTGAAATAGATAAAGTGGAAGGCTAAAAATGCAATCAGTGCTTTGCCAGCACTAGCCATAGCCATACCAGCGAGCAAATTATTAACCATTGCTCGCGAATACCCACCCAAGTGCTTGACTGCTGCGCTTGCAAAAAGAAAGGAATAGCAAAGAGGGAAAATCAATGCCAACAGTATGCCGCAAAATTGGTCGAAACCCGACGGCTGGAGTGATCCGAAAATTGGGATATATTTGTCCAAGACACCTATTGCCAGTGGCGTTAAAAGTGCCATGACAAGACCTGATGCAAAACTGCTGCGGGCGCCAACTTCCCAAAATTCAATCCGTTGAGGAGAAGTCAAAAACTCCGGATTTATAACAGCCCCACCTCGCTCGTTGGCATAACTCATCTCAATATAACCAATGGCAGACAACAAACCTCGCGGATGAATTTCTGCAGACAGCTGAGGGGTTATAAGAAGATTGTCCCCGCCACTTTTACCTCCAGATGATCCTGAACTAGCAGCCATCATTCCCTCCTAAAATATCTTAAAAAGATGAAGAATATTCAAAGCGCCTGCCCCATACGCCAATGCTGCGGCCGCCAATGCACACACCGCTGCTGCTCTGGGATTGCGACGACGGACCCCAAAGAAAATTGCCAGCATAACGAAGGATATAAACAAAAACCTTCCCCAAAACCCCGCCAATAGCGTTACAAAAAGCTTTTGCCATACAGCGGCATATTGTTCTTCGCCAACATGCCTCAGCGGATTGATTTTTTCTATTGCTTCACCAGGCTGCATATAAACACCTCCTCTACCTATAAACTAGCGCACCCATTCTTTGATCGAGCCCGAATCCAGATGTACAAAATTGGCCCGGGGATAATACCCTACCCCGCCATAGCCCATCATGTCCCTGGCATATAACGTATATGAGCAGACCTCTCTAATTGGTATTCCTGGAATGCCGTAATCAATAGCCTGCCCATATTGGTGCAACGAATTACGAGCCACGTTTTCATTCTTCTTGGCCAGCTGTTTATTGTAGGTAGGAGACCTATACCCTGAGTTGATTGTTATCTCCGGCACACCCAACAACGCAGACACGTAATTCAAACTTTCAATAGTTCTAATGTCCATGTACTGCCAAGAACCATCTCTGCATCTCAGAAACCAGTTAAGTGCAGCCAGCACCTTTGGATCGTAGTTGCCTGCAGTATCTCTGAACTTAAATTCATAGGCTTCCCCATGAATAGGGCTTTTTAGTCGCAAACGACCTTCGCAAAACTTCCCCGGTGAAATAGTAAGATGTCCGGGGCTTGCAACGTCTGGCAAGGCCGATCCCTCAGCGGTCTCACTGCCCCACCAATTATCTACCCATTCAGTGGCGGCACCGGCGTTCGCAACGGGGTAAAGCAATGCCGTCCCCAACACACCAATACTCATCCTGAGGAAATCTCGACGGCGCATCAATTCTCCTGCAGTAGCAGTGTGAACCTCCCCCCAGGCGCTGGAAGAATATCCGCTATGTCTTCATTCAGCATGAGAACAGCCGCAGCTGTCCGCACGTCTTCGCTGTCAATCCCAATTCCACATGCAAGCGCATCAAGATCAGTAACAAATGACCGACGCCCTTCTGCTACCTTGTAAATATAATTACGAAGTAGCCTGGTATTCGCCATTACCTTTTCCTGGGTTTGGCGCATATAAACTCGATCTCCTCCCACTTTCACTCCGAACTGATGTGTTAAAAAATTGGATAAGCCTTAGCAACTACTTGGCTCAACTCCACAAACCCAAAATAACGTGAATCATAACTGTCCTTATGGTCGGCCAGAGCAAAAAACTTCCCGGGCGGCACCAGACCATTGAATTTGAAGTTTTCTACTGGCTGCCCAGACAATAACTTGTCTTTTGCCTTACCAAGCCATTTCCCGTCGCAGAAATATTCTTTTTGATCATTTACTGTTAATAGCTGTCCTTGGTTACAGCCAACTCGCTTTAATAGATGTACCGGCCCTTTTGTCACCGCATTATTAAATGGAAAACGCACGATATCGCCGCTCTTAATACTTTCTGGAGACACGTGTTTATTCAGGGCAAATAACCTCTGAGGCAACGAACATGAAGTATTTTCCGTAAACTGACGAGGTATCCATGACCCGAACGATATACAAACGATGGACACAACGGCCCCTTTTATCAGCTTATTTCGATGGGGTAGATGAAATATCAAGTTTTTCCGCCCCGCCAAGCACTGCGTCGCCCATCAGAACAATTCGATTGCGTGGAATTTTCTCTACAGCAGCTTTCAACGCGACGTAACTTTGTTTTAGTTGGTCATCAGTAATTTTCCCAGCTAAGTAAAGCTCTTGCTGTTGCTCTACGTAGCCTTTCACATCTACAACCAGAAACTTCTTGGCCATGAAGTGGTCATATGCTACAAGCATAATTCCAGCAGTAATCACGGTTATCATGAATGAAATCACAGCCGTCATCCCCAATGGGATACTCTGTTGTACGCCAGTAGACGCCCCTGCCCCTGGATCTTCTGATAGACTCTCGGACGGCGTTTCTGGCGCGCTGCTTTCCTTGTTTAAGCTTTCAGGCATGGGACTAGCTCCTTGGAATGTTTCATCAACTAACAAGACTATCCGCAGGGGTGACGAAAACGGGCAGGCGGGATTCGATAATTCAACTTTGAAGGTGTTTATGATTCAATTGCCCACAAAGAATGATTCAAGGTACAGGGTTGTATCTGAAGCCATAAATGGCCAACGCAGACAAAACGAAACCGCCGCCAGGTAAGCCCGACGACGGTTAGAATTAATGAAAAGTTATTTCAAAAACTTTCTGTTGCCAAACCTGACAACCACTCTATCCCCAGGACGTTTGCATATTCAGGCTCGTCCGGAATATGAACTCGCTTGTATTCCTTCTTAATAGCTTCACCAACCAGATACGCGCCACCTCCAACTACGACCAATCGGTCAAGTTCAGGTATCATGTCTCGATAGTCAGACCGAATTGAACGCAGAATGCGTTCAGAGTACGCCGTAATAACTGAATCCACATGTGAACCAATATCCGTCCCTAAAAATTTACGTTCTCTAATGGCAGCCATTGCCCTGATCTCGGTAATACGCCTCCCTTCAGCCATATCAGACAAAATCGGTATAAGGGCATGTGCCGCTGAAAGGACACCCAACTCATTATACTGTCGTGAGCCGGTTGATTTGGCCCGAAGGTTGTCGTATCGAAGAGCTAAAATAGTATTGCCACCGATATCCAACACCAGACCACTCTCATCAGCAGAGGCTCCCTCTTTTGTGTGGTAACCAATTGCACCAACTGCCTGCGCATGAACGTCTACTCGCCCAAAACGGTATGTTTCTCCGTTGTCCCTGATCGTTGCCAATTCTCGCTGCAAAGTGCCCTTAGCCATTTTCCATGTTTTCAGCGGGAGACATACCGAAAGAACATCAACCTGGTTCAAATCAACGCCAGCAGTGTCGGCCGCACCCACCACAAGAAGCGGCAAATATTTTAACAACCACTCCTCATCCAAGCTCTGAATTTGTCGTGAACCAGGTTCTAATGCATCTTTGCCGACAACAAATTTCCCGCAATCCATTACATGAATACGCTGACCATTCCCTAAACCGTCAACAGCCGGAAGTGGTTCGGCTACAGCTGAAGGGATAACACCAACCTTACCTTCTACAGCATACTTAACCTGAGCAAAGCCTGGATCCACCGCAAAGACTAACTTTCTGCTGTTCATGTTGTCATCCATACAAAAACCCTTTCTCTACGAATTAGTGTTAAAAATCAGCTAAACCTGATGTGTCCATGCATGGCGGCAAACGATCTTTACTCCACTTCTCAGTGGAGGGTGTCTGCTGTTGACTCGTTGCCTTCACGTATGTCTCAGTGCTTTGGGGTGCCGTAACCAAAACTTTCTCTTTTTGAATAGGCGGCACAATTGGTTTCGAGGCTTTCTTCGCGCTTCGTGGATAAAGCTCAGCAAGATTTTCCATCTCCGATTGATCTAAACCAATCCCCCCTGGCTGTAGAGCAAAGTGGTTTAGCAATAGCGTTTTGATAAGTGTCGGTGCTGCTATCGGCAGCTTATCTATTTTGGCAAGTAACAATGCATCAATATGACTTGCTGCAGGGTTTAACCTAACTTCGATCCTTTCTATACGCTTCCCTTTTTTTACCACGACCCCTCCCCCGCTTTGTCTCGGTATACTGTCTACCGGATTCATCGGTATACTGTTTACCGAGTTTCCCGGTATGCTGTTTACCGAACATCGTCATGACAATTTCAGACTCCGGCATACTGTCTACCGGGCTTGCCGGTATACTGTTTACCGAGTTTTCCGGTACACTGTTTACCGTAGGCTTCTTGATTCAACATTACTATCCGCAGGTATGACGAAAAACGCCGCGCAATTTCTATAATCACGCGGCGCCTTATATTGTATCGTGCTGTTTTGATTACCAAATTAACTCGCGATCTCTTTTCCCAGTCAAATACGGCAAATCCTTAAGTCTTGACAACGCCATCTGTTGACGACGCTGTATCAACGCTCTATGCAGAGCAGCCTGATAGCTATTGCCATAAACACAAATGCCAAGTTCACTAATTTCAGCCTTGTAGCCGCTTTCAATACCATCGAAATCGAAATTGACCGAGAAATTGTGTCGCTCAAATGGTGGGCCAGAAACAAAATCCTCAACCTTTGCACCTGTTAACTTGCCGTAGTAACTAGGAAAGTCCCTCCTGATGGCCTCCATAGATGATCCAGACCCTTTATTAATATCCGAAGCGGCAACACCTTGTTCCAACGTCCAGCCTGCACACCACTGAGCAAACGACAATTGCCTGATTTCAAGTTGGGCCACCAAACCATCTGGTATAATTATGTATTTTGACTGCCTCCCCCGTTTTGCTCCCACAACCTGGCCATGCTTCACTAATGCGGCATGGATGTATTTAGCTGATTTCATTCCAGCTATTCGCGCTATTTCGATAACCGAGTAACCTTTTTGAAAAGCATCTACAAAACACAGTTCTAGTTTATCGGTATGCTCTTCCGTTCCAGAAAGTTGTTTAAACCGGTATGCAGATTTTTGTGAAAGTTGTTCGTTCATTGAATTTCTCACATATATGTCAGGAATTGAATTTCTCACATATAACTCTTTAATTCTATATGAGTGGAATTCACATCGCCCTTATTGTGCAACAAAACCATCGTTAACAGCATCACTGAAACTGAAATCCTTATCCTCATCTGCCAGTGCATCAGTGTTTTCACTTCTTTTACTTCTCAAACGGTTTTTCGCAGATTGCATATTTATAACGTCCGCCATTTTCCCTAACTTTTCTCTTGCCGCCAGTCTCCGGCTCAGAATTGTAGTTCTTGCCACACCTAACCTTTTTGCAATTTCATTGTCAGACAACCTTCCCTCGCTTGTGAGTCCGAGAGCCAACTCCATAACCACCCTCTCTTTATCGCTGAGATTTTGTTGAACTCGCTCACGGTATACCTTTTCAATATCAATACCCATGCCCCGCTTCGGAGGCTTGGCATGTACTCTCTCTAAGACAATATCGGTCTGTTTGTGCGTTGGAAACGACATTGAAGTCCCACCACTGTAATAAGTGGGTTTTTTGTCCTGATCTCCAGTCTTGTCCTCTTCAGTGATAGCCTGGTTTGTCTTCGTGGCCAGCCGTTCCTGCTTCTTCTTCTTAAACTCTTCCCTCTCTTCATCTGTGAAAGGAGTCACTTTTGCAATGTTGCGACGAAACACAGTGAGAAAAATGGCCTTAAACTCCAACTTCGGATTTCGTTGCAGGGTAACCGCCGCCTCAATTGCCGACGCATAGGCTTCCTGAATGTAATCATCAATATCGTACGGCACATACTTCGTATATTCCTGTGCTCTGTTAATGATCAGCCCTCTGTTTTTTTCAACCCACGCTATCGCTTCGTCGCTCGTCATTAAACCCTACCTCGCAGTTAAGCATTTAAGTGACTTCAAAATAATTATGTTCTAAATTCGTCTTGTAGAAAAGCTTAGTGAAATGCTATAAAACGCGGAATTTAGTGAATTCCCGACATTTACATTACTCTGTCAGAATTGTCTTTCTGAACTTCGACGTACAATCTTACAAAAAGACCTTGTCCGTGTAGGACTGGCATACTCCACCGCAACAGCCAGTTGACACTTGAAAGCATATAGATACCGCAAAAACGCATATATTTGTTTGGTTTTAAAGCAATGCGCAGGCTTTAGTTACACCAAAAATGCGTATAATGCAACTTGCCGAATGTTTTTCTGCCATTATTTGCAATATAGGTGCATCATATAGAAATATTTGAATCTATCTCGTTTGTGGACTCCGAGGACGGTGTAGTGAAAAATCTTACGGAAATACTCGACAGACTTAAAAAAGCCCTTGACTTGACTACCGACACGTCACTTGCCTCCGACATGGGAATCCCGTTGCGCAGACTACAGTCATGGAAATATCGTGGATCAGTCCCCTGTAAGGAACTGATAGATTTTTGTATAAAAAAAGGCTTGGATCTTAACTACATACTTTCGGATCGTCCTATACCCCTACTGGCTCCAAATGGCATTCTTTTGCCTTTAATTCCCATAGATGACACCGAAGAGAGTTGTTGCCCGACAACCAACTGTGTTCGACCGCCGCGTGGTTACATTAAAAACTTAAACCTCACGAGCAATCAGATAATTGACACGATACACTTTGATAAAGACTGGGTTAAACACGTACTAAACGCTACCCCTAAAGACATAGCAGCAATTCGTATAGTCGGAAACAACATGACCCCATGGATATCAGATGGCGACATTGTCTTGATCGACCTCTCTTTGACCACCATAGTTACCGACGCACCATACATATTGCAGTATGAAGACGTATTGGTAGCAAAGCGCCTTGTGCGTCAGAATGATGGGATGATTACAGCAAAAAGCGACAGTCTTTATTGTGAAGACGAATTTTTCCAAGCAGACACCCTGCCGAGAATTGTTGGCCGGATAATTCGCCGAGTAGTCAGGTAACAGACGCAAAAAGCCCCGTTCCGACAGGACACAGGGCATTAACTTTCTGCAAAATTTCACCAACATTCAACCCCCGTCACGTCAACACCAACCTTCTAGCCCTGCACGGACTCAACTCATAATAGTCTTATTAATACGATGCCACGGCCGTTGCATCACAACATGAGATCACCCTGCCCCTACCACAACACTCTCCCCATAGACCATTTGCACCCCTTGTCGAGAAAGTAACTTCCACAGATAATCCTCACCCTGCCCCACCTTAACTGCCTGTTTTTTAGCATCCTCAATCATCGTTATCAGCGTTCCGGCAGGTAACGCGCATGGAACCATCACACACCGATCTGGAATAGCCCCATCAGCAAACGACACAGAAACAATCTTCAGCGCCTGTGTATCACGATGTTCCTCAATAAACTTCGTTGCTTCATCATGAACGGCCAAACAATCCGGATCTATCTCCACCTGGTCTGAATCTACGTCCATCCCCGTACTAATTGCCTCAATTTGCAACCTGTTGATCAACCGAAGTGCCGCCTTCATATCCTCTGCCAGAAAATAGTGAACCGCTCCCAAAGCCATACCCTTTCCTCCTTTAATTACAAACTGATGGTTCCTGATGACTCCTGATGTTCCTTTTTTCGTCACCCCTGCGGATAATCCTTGCATGAGAAGTTACATCGCAACAGCACTGACAATAACCGCGTTAACACTTGGATTGACCCACATTCCATCCACTGCCCGCGCCTTCTGCTTTCAGGAAGCTGCTGCTCGTTACAACGTTGCACCTGAACTTGTGTGGTCAATATCAAAACACGAATCCGGCCTTAATCCTGCCGCAATTAACTGGAACACCGATGGCAGCTACGACTTCGGCCTCATGCAGATCAACTCAATTCACGCCGATGATTTGCGTAAAGCTGGCATCGCCTGGGAATCTCTGGCTGATCCCTGTACCAACGTCATGGTCGGCACCTGGTTGCTAAGCCAAAGAATCCGTGAATACGGTTACACATGGAAAGCTATTGGTGCCTACCACTCAAAAACGCCGTCAAAACGGGACAGATACGCACAAAGCATCGCCAAATTACTTTCAACCATAAACGCAAAAACGCCAGTTGCATCACAACATCAAACCAACAACATGCAAACGCTCGTATGGGGCCAAACTCACAATGGAACTTCTGACCGCTGAATTGCTGGCTAAATATCCGTCTGTCTCACAGGCCGAAATCCTCGACAGCGTTGAGCTTGCCGTAATGCGAGTAATTGAACACACCCATAAACGTCCTGTCAGCGTAGTCATCAGCGACAACGACATAGCAACAACCATACTTGATGACAACGGCTTCATCCCCCTACAACTATCCGGGCTGAAAAACCGGCTCAAGCGCCGCATCATCAACGAAATTGAACTGGAACTGATGGAACGTCAAGCCATAGCCGATGCACACTACTATCGAACCATCCGTGGGTCTGCAATCACAGGCGTAATCGAACATATCCAGCACCACACAGGCAACCTCGTCGTTCGCCTAGAATTTAACGACGTAATGCAGCCAATCGTAATTTACGGTGAATGTCCTGTTAGCCAACAACCTGTTCACGAACGTGGGACATATCAACTCGGCTCCGCAATGTACTTCATGGTAGCGCAGATACTCCCTGTCACCAACGGCAAAAACGCCCGTGCCAGGGTGCTGTTATCCCGATCTGCCAGAGAACTGCCAGCCAGAATCCTCACTGAAATAACCAAGCTACCCGGCATCAGATGCGTAAAACGCGAACTCTCCAACTATCGACACAGCCGAATTGTCAGCCGGTTCGCCCTACCCGTCTCTGCCATCAAGTCCGTCGGTAAAGAACTCAAGGAACATATCGACATCACCGTATGTCCTGCCGGCCAGTTCCCGGTATTCAAAGACAAGCGGATACCCAAAGCCAAACACAGGAAAAAGAAAACAGTAGGTAGTATGGCAACACGCATAGGGAGATCGTTTTGAAAGAAATACCAGGCCATAAAGTCCTCATCGGACATGGAATAAACATGGACCGGCGGACACAACGAGTCCCCGTCTACCTGTACGACCATCACCGCAAGCGCGGCACATTCGTCTTCGGTACCACCGGTGTCGGTAAAACCAGACTTGAAGAGGTGCTAATCACCGACGACATAAAAAGCGGCAAAAACGTAATCGTCTTTGACCCTAAAGCCGATCAACGCCTGCTATCCAAAATCTACGACGTAGCCGAATCCTGCGGTCGTGAACAGGAAATGCAACTCATCAGCGCCATCTACCCGCAATATTCTGTAGGCATCGACCCTATGGCGTTCTACTATGACCCTGAAGAACTGATCCAACACGCCATCAGCGGAATTCAGGGTAATGACGAATTCTATGGCGCTGCCAGCCGACTCTTTGTCACCCCCATTGTCTATGGCAACCTTATACTGGCTAAAGCAGAAAAACGTCTGCCAACCGTATCGTTAAGCCAGATTTACCAAGGACTTAGCCCAACTGCACTGAATGACCTCAAAAGCGCACTAGAAACACTGCCACCGGAAATTGCACAAGCTGAAGAGGCCCCATTCTACATATCGATGTTGCAGTCAAACTTGGCAAAACCTGCTGACTACTACGAAAAGATCTGCACCACCCTGCAATCATCACTCGTACCACTGATCTCCGGCAACATCGGTAAGATTATCGGCAAAGCCGACAGCAATAAGCTCATCAAAAGGATTGAAGAAGGTAAACGGGTTATCTGCGTAGTACACACCGGATCAATGGTCTCCCCCTCCTCAGCTGCTATCCTGGGCCGAGTCCTGCTCTCAATGATCATGGCCACTGTAGGGCGTCACTACATCGACGTGCGCGAGAAAATGGAACCAGCACTGGCCCTGCATATTGACGAAGCACCAACCGTCATCACTCCTCACACCCTTAACATCCTTGCCATGGCCGGATCTGCCAACGTCATGACTCACCTCTATGCTCAGGCAGTCAGTCAGATCCACGCCGCCCTTGGCAACAAAGACCTCGGCATTAGCGCCATGTCGAACACGAACAACAAAATATTCATGCGCTGCGCCGATGCAGACACCGCTGATTACGTCGTACAACACTTCGGCGTACAAGATGTCCTGTCTGGAGTCTACAGCAACAACCAGGTCACCACTCGATCCGTCGAAAAAGACGTCCTCAAGAAAACAGACCTGCTCGACCTCCAGGAACAGGAAGCGTACATGATGTCCTACACCGGTCGTTGGGCATTCGTCACCGCCGATGCGCCTGACCCTGGTACTAAAATTATATTCCCGGGTGCAAAAACAACGATTATGAACCAATCGCCTGAATCCACCGCTGCCGGAACCCACCCATGAGCGACCGTCTTTTTTTGATACTCGCGGCCTCCGGGATTGCTATCAGCGCGGCCAGCATTTACCTCCTGAGAAAACCGGAGGGGGCTGCGGGGGACGCTTCCCCCGTCACAAAAGATGGTATCCAACACCTCCCCCTCTCCAAAGCCAGCAACATCTGGGTAAACCGTGAACTTCCACTGGCTCAGGTATGCAAAATATGGATTGAACCTGATGAAGACGACCTGTCGCGTATCGTGGAACGCCCCAAATTCAACAGGGACGAAATCACCGTATTCTGGACAGAAGTCGTTGAACAGGTCCAGTCAATGCACCGGACGAAACTCACAGCAATCACATCCATTCTCAAAATGCTTGACGAACATGGAGACTGCCCGTCCGTTGTCAGAAACCCGAAATACAAAGATCAGGAAAAAGAGAACAAATACAGCGATGAACTATTCGCTATCCTCTCCCGAGTACCACTGTGGCAGCACTCCCTCCACGTAGCCCGCCACATGGCCCTGCGTATTGGCAGAGATATCTTGATCCCGGATGCACTGATCACCGGTCTGGCACACGACCTTGGTAAAATACCCGCCTACCATGACAAAGGCTACACCACTGGCGATCACCCCATCATCTCAGGAATAGTCCTGAACGGAATGGAAGAATTCACCGCCCTGCCAAACCATGAAGAACTGATACAAATAATACGTTCACACCATGACCTGAAGCCACATAACGCCATCGCAGCTCTGCTTAAAGAATGCGACCAGATCACCCGCAATCATGAATCTGCCCAAGGCATGAAACAGGCAGTTGCCGTTCAACTGCAACAGCAGCAGACAGATGAAAGCCCGTCATTTCAGGCCGTATCGGTAACCGCATCCATCCCTGCAGATCAACTGGTTGACAAAAAAGAGTCAGACAACCAGGACGCTCATCCGCTTGGCTTGGATCAAGATAAAGGCAAGCGCAACTGCAACTACAAGCCCAGCCGCGTTGAACTACCGTGGTTTAACCCCGATGCCCTGCTAACCACCCTGAAAAAATGGATCAACGTAACCTCCCCGAGCACTGGCAAATGGGGGGCTGTATCTACACCATCAGGCATGGTGTACGTCAACAGCGACTGTATGTGGGGAATGCTGCTCGTTATCGCTCCTGAAGAAATACAGGCGGACCTGAAAATCGCCGAAGCCGATGAAGCCTTAAAACGCGACATTCTGCACACAGCCGTATGGACACTGAGTAAAGAACGCAACGCTGTTGCAGCTGAACTGATTCAACCGGACCACTACATGATCCCGGTCACAATCACCAATGGAAACAACAAGGAACTAAGCGGCAACCCTCTGCTTATACCCTTCCGAGCCGAAGCCTTTGGTGTGTTGCCATCGGAACTTGAAAACACCAAATCTGTTGCCATCCGCCGGATGGTTAAATCAATCCAACCTAAAATGTTTAGGGGCAAAGAAAAGGAGTGAAACCAGCTATGTATATTAACTTCGCCGTCATACGAACTGCAGGTGTAGGACTGATCGCAACTGCCTGGCTGTTGGCAGCCATGAAAGATCCACTTGCCTTTAAAGTAGTTGCCTTTGGACTGGGCCTGCTCGCTGCAGGAGTATTCTGGCCTTTTGTTGAAATCCTGTATGCCCGGCTGAATGGTCACCTTCAATATCTAGGCGGATATCTTGGCCGTAAACTGAATGAATTTAAACAGCGTCGTTCGCCATCGGCCCATGTGGAGCCTGCTCATGGCAACTAAAACAACTCAGATAGACATCACCCCCTTTGTGAAACTGACCGGATCGCAAGGCGCTGCTGAAGTCCTGCTGCACGTCTACACCTGCTGTCCTGATGTGACTTCCAAACCCAAAAGTGCAAAAGCACTCCATCACCTTATCCGCCTGGGCTACCTGAAGCCAGACTTTGGCAAGGGTGTGGTCAATGTCCTGCACGACAAGATCAGCCAGGATCTGGCAACCATTGGGGAAGCATAAGCCATGTTTCAGCGAAACATCAGCATAGCAATAACGGCACTCTCGCTGTTTACAACACTCCCTGCCTTCTCTGCCGACCAGTCAGGCTACTACCGTGACTCACAAAAGGGTTGGTGGTGGGGGGAACGCACTGTCGAAGAAGAACCTGAGCAAAAGGAAGAGAAAAAGGCTGATCCGAAAAAAGAGGAACAAGAGCCATGGATACCGCCTCCACTCTCGGCCTACAAATATGACGATGTCTGGAACATGCATCCTGATCAGTTTTATGAACTGCAGGAGGCCTACAAGAAAAAGGCGGTACAAGACCCGTCCTACGAAAACACCAAGGATTATTATGAGTTGTCGGAAATAGCTCGAAAGAAGTCGGCAGCCTTCACCAGCTCCTCGCAGTATGTCTGGCAGAAACATCCCGAGCTGACCGTTGCTAAAGATTATCCAATCACCACCCCGGGTAACATGTCCCGCGTGGCGAATATCTCAGATGAGCGTAAGTCCGTTCTACGGAGAAACCAGGATAAATACGCACTGGTCTTCTTCTGGAAACCAGGTTGTTCGTATTGTGAAGACCAGAAAAAAATCCTCACCTGGTTTGAAAATCAATCAGGTTGGATAGTCAAGCCGGTCAATATCCTTGAAAACCCTAAAGCAGCCGCTAAGGTCGGCGTGGAAATCACACCCACAATCGTCTTGATCAAAAAAGGTGAAAAGGACCATTTCCCGGTGTCCGCTGGAGTTATTTCAGCAGAAGAAATTGAAGACAAAACCTACCGGGCCGTGCGGCTGCTGAATGGCGAAATAACGCCTCAAGAATACAGCACCTATGATTTTCAGAAAGGCGGCGGATTCGATGTGAACGGCCGCAAAAACTGGGTGCCGAACAAATAGTATTGATTAGCAGTTTTATCACCGGGGGACGCCCCACGAAGAGAGGTTGCGCCATGGCACAGCAGAGTAGAAACAGCATGTTTCAGCACAACAGAAAGAGAGTAGCACTGCTTATCTTTGCACTGGCATTAAGCACAGCCGGCATTGATGTTGCCCACGCGAACTTTGCAGATGACTGGGTAAGCCAGACATCTGGCACTGATGCAGGCTATTACAAGGGAGCTCAGCGGGGATACTTTACCGGTGGTAGTTTTTCGGCCCGCTGGCCTCAAAGCACAGACAACCTGATGACCATCACAAAACCCCGCATCAAGTCAGGTTGCGGCGGCATCGATATGTTTCTCGGAGGCTTCAGTTTTCTAAACGTCGATCAACTGGTTCAAAAACTCCAGCGAATTTTGAGCGCAGCCCCTGCAGCAGCCTTTGATATCGCATTGAAGACGCTTGCTCCACAGGTGGCTGATACCATCAAAAGCCTGGAAGCCATTATCGACAAACTGAACAACCTTCAGATTGATGACTGTAAAGCAGCAAAAGCTTTAGTAGGGGTTGCTGCCGGCCCTTTTGCAAGTGGCGCTGTTAAGGCAGAACTGGACTCGGCAAAAGCTGACTTCATGCAAACATCAGGTGCCAACGACCTCTACAAAACTGTCACTGACACCTTTAAGAGCGAGGAAAAATCAGGCAGTACACCTACTGCAAAAGCAGCGGCAAAAGCACAGGTTGCTAACTGCCCTGCAGCCCTCAAGAACATCTTTAGCGGAGATTCCGTACTTGAGGCAATCGGTGCACAAAAAGGTATCCCCAGTAGCCACATTGCCAGCATTCGGGGTTTTATTGGAGATGTGGCAGTTATTAATCCAGATAGTACCGGCAGTGACTACGATACCATGTACAGCCCACCTTGCGGCAAAAGCACATTTGAGGGCATGGTCGATGGTACCGCTCAAATCATGGACGAATCAGGTAACTGCATGGATAGTACTGACGTAAACAAAAACCTGACAAACTATGTATCCAGTCGTCTGGTCAAAATTGCCAATTCCCTTAAGAACAAAACCGCTCTTGACGCCACAGATGCGCAATTCATTAACAGTATTCCTTTACCTATCTGGCCGGCCATGCGGGCCGCTGTACAAACAGGCACAGAAGCAATGGTTATCTCCAAACTGTCTGATGTGGCTGCAAGGGGACTTGCCTATCAAATCATGATCGACATGTACACCCGGGTATACCAGATCATCGCTTATGCAGATCAGGTCAAATCAACTCAAAACGGCGCTGTTGATGGAGCAGCCACCGAAACCTGCCAGCTGGCTACCTTTGAAAAGCCTTTTTCTGATTTAAAACTGCTCGGTGAAACCACACAACGGCGATCACGAGAAGCTTATAACGGATTCAATGCAGCCGCTTCTAATGCTGCTGCAGTTGAGTCCCTGGTCTCTGGCCTGGATAGGTTTAACAACATCACCCGACAGGGAATGACGGCCCTTTTTAACCGCGGTGTAAGCAACCGTGCAACCGGTAGTTTTTAACAACAAACAAGAAAGGAGCAACACCGATGGCAAAAAACAAGCAAAAAACTCGTCCGCAACAACCAGCTCAGTCGAGCAGAAACAAAGAGGAACAACAGGATCTCTCCCCTCAACAGAAGTATGAACTGCGTCAACAGGAGTTTATTGACAGAAGCGTCAGCCAGATCAAGAGCGGCAACTACAGCACCGTCCAGTCCAAAACCAAGGATACCGCTGAAACCCGCAACTTTATTAACCTGATTGACTCCTTGATGTACAAGGCCCGGATGAACGCCGGCACCAGGGGTACCAAGTATACCGGTCATGACCTGGACACCAAATTCCTGCCACGCATCAACAAGGCCAAAGACGAGCTGAACCTGCTGGCCGCAGAACTGTGCAAACTCATGGGCCAGACATACCGACCACCCCGTGGGTATAAAAACCCGCTACAGGCAAAGAAACCGGCTGGACAACAACCTAAAGAACAACAGGCGCGACCAGCGAATGAAGGCATTGCGGTTGCGACCGAACCAGCTGCACAAGCCTTACCACAGGTGCCACCATCTAGTCTGACATCAATGGCCACAGCGTAGACTTCAACAAAACGGCAGTGGAGTGTCCAAAAACCTCCACTGCCGCAGGAGATTGAAAATAATGAGACCAGAAAGACAAATACAGGAAATTATGTGCTGCCCAACCTGCAAAAACACAAGAACTCATTCTGGGGCAGCACCAGGCTATACACAAAACCCGATATGGGAATGCCCTGCCTGCAGCACAGTCTGGGGGCAAAATCAACACGGGGAAATTGAAGTCATAATGAAGGCTACCGCTTAACCACACAATATACAGAGCCTTTTAGGAGGCGCAAATGCAAATTTATCCAACGCCTGCACCAGAACAACACCTCCATTTACTGGGGAAACCTTTGAACATGCTCACCGCAGAATTCGGAGAACCGTTCGGAGAATACCCCCATCGCGGTCACGACGTTCTCATGTTCAACCGCAACAACGAAACTATCACCTGTGAAATCGAGGACGGTCTGGTCAAAAGCATAGACACGTTCAAAGACCGGCGCACATCAGTCAGGGTTAAACCGAATCGTACCAAAGCGGCATTCTTGAGACATGGTGGATGCCGCCATGCAGCAGTCATACTTGATCTGTCAGTCAAGAGCGTAGCCATGAAAATAGCTGATGGTTGCCTGCCTGTTAAAGGCGAATTTGTAACCTTCTGCACAAACCTGCGAACCAGAGCCTTAACGAGGGTCTATGTTGTCCTCAGCGGCCATATCCATAGAGTATCTGAAGACCAGAACACTGTAGTAATCCTTCTTCACACCCCTTTTGAAACCCACAGTTACCGGGCTCTTCTTGATTACATCAGCATCCAGCAGGCCTGGGCCTCGATAGGCACAGCAACGACGCCCCCTAAACAACGGAGGGATGATCTGCTGTCTAAAGACGTTACCATCATTAAATCCGATCTCTGTGTTATGTGCGAAGAAGGCGCCTGCGGAATTGCATTTGCTCCTCATAAAGACAAGAAAATGCCAAAACACCGGGGTATAAGTGCCCACTGAATTCATTCTATCAAACCCATGGCCTGCCTGCTGGATCGGGCTCGGTGGTACTTTTTTTCTGACTTCATTGTATCTTTTCAGAAAAAAGGATGAATACCCACTGCCTGATCTTACCGCTGAAAACGGCGCTCTTCAGCAAGTTCAGAGAGATATGCAACTCACTGAACAAAAGCTGCGCACTATCATTGCGTCAACCACGGAAGGCTTCTGGATGATAGACCCAGAAAGCAAGATAACACTGGATGTCAATGACGCCCTCTGTTTGATGCTTGGTTACAAGCGTGAAGAAATGCTTGGCCGCACCCCGCTTGATTTCGTGGATTCCAAAAATCGCCTGATATTTTTACATCAGGGGTCCCTTATCTCCTCAACCCCTAATCGCAGCTATGAAATAACACTGAAGACGAAATCAAACAAAGACTTATACACCCAATTTAACTCTACGACAGTTTGGGGCCGTGATGACAAGGTGTCCATGTGTTTTGCTTTCGTGAGCGATATTTCAAACCGTAAAAAACATGAAGATGAAATGTACCGGGAGGCCCATTACGACTCAATTACCGGATTACCTAACCGGCATTTTCTGCTCAAACATATCAGTGCTCTTGCGGAATCCAATCAGCCATTTGGCCTGTTGTTGTTCGATATGGATAACTTCAAGCTCTACAACGATACGCTCGGCCATTCCATTGGTGACCAGATCCTGAAGAAAATTGCCAAAAGATTCAAATCAAAACTCCCTGCAGATCAGTTTTTGGCCCGTCTTGGTGGTGATGAATTCGTTATCGTCAGTAGGCAGCCCCGCGAAGAAATCCTTGCTTTAGGCAATCAATATATCGAGGTCCTGGCTGAACCAACCTCGACAAAAGAAATTGATCTGTATGTCGGAGCCAGTGCGGGAGCTGCATTCTACCCGGAAAATGGTGCTGATGCAGACAGACTGCTCAGATCTGCCGACCTTGCCATGTACCACGCCAAGAAATGCGGCAAAGGCCGTTTACACGAATACTGTACCTCAATGGATTGCGACCTTGGCACGAAACTGGATTTGGGAAGCAAACTCCGGAAAGCATTAACCCGTAACGAATTTTCATTACACTACCAACCCCAGGTTTCAGTGGATACCGGCGAAATAATAGGGGTTGAAGCCCTGTTACGGTGGAACCACCCAGATTTGGGTTTTGTCTCCCCGGATCGCTTTATTCCTATTCTCGAAGAAACGGGCCTCATTGTGCAGGTAGGCAAATGGGTACTCGCTACAGCTTGTCGCGATGTTGTCGTCTGGCATTGGGCTGGCCACAGAATCAGACTTTCGGTTAATCTCTCCGCCAGACAATTCCAGGAAACAGATCTCTCCTCTACCGTTAATACGGTCCTAGCAGATACTGGGTTCGACCCTTCTTTACTCTGTCTGGAAATAACCGAAAGCCTGCTGATCGATAACCTCTCTCAGGTAACAAAGCGCCTTAAATCAATCACTGATATGGGAATTTCATTCTCCATAGATGATTTCGGTACCGGCTACTCATCTATGAGTTATCTGCACAGCCTGCCCATTGGTGAAGTCAAGATAGATCGTACTTTTGTTAAAGATCTCCCGGACAATAACGGCAATATGGTGATTGTTAAAACCATCGTGGCCATGTCTAACGCCTTGGGTATGAAAACCGTTGCGGAAGGTGTTGAGAACGAGGGTCAGCTGAAAGCACTAAAATCGGTAGGGGTTGATTTGATACAGGGATATCTGTTTGGAAAACCTATGTCAGAAGCAAACATCAGAAAAAAAATGGATGAAACATCAGAAATCGCGATTCAAGGAGAGCAAAATGTATAACACAATTAAACAACGCATAAAAGCCAGATCAGGACGTAACCGTGTTGAAAAAGGCAAAACGTTCTGCGGCCATAACGGCGGAAGTGTTGTTCATTGTCGGCCAGGTGAATGTTACCGGCTTGAAAACCTTTGCCGCCATAAACTTAAAGTAATGGCAGAAAAACATCATAGCCTCCTGCAGGCCCTGCGAGACCATGCGGTGCAACAAAGCAACGAGTCAAACATTCCTGTCAGCGAAATAGCAATTCAAAGGTACGGTATCGTGGTCGGAACTCTCGTTGTAATGGCTGCTGAAAAGGAATCAAAACATGCATAAACAGCCAAATTGCAGGGTATTTCTTGATCACGTACCTGTCTGCAGCACAAAGGCCCACCTCATTACACGCACCACGCACCCCTTTGAGTGGGGCCGTCAGTCCCCTGGTGCAGCCCAGCTCGCTCTTGCTCTGTTGCTGGAAGTTGTCCCGGAACAGCAGGCAAAGGAAATGCGCTTTGTTTTCGCCGCTGAAGTGATCGCCAAACTGCCTCACCATAAAGAACCTTTGTCGCTCTCTCGCCACGAAATAATGGAGTGGGTCGCAAAAAAGCAGAACCGCTAGATAGGAGACATTCAGATGCACGATTACGATCAACAGGAACTTGCAAAGATGTACAAGTCGAAACAGCGGCCGCTTTGCCCCTGCAAGACACCGGGCGTCGAGATGTATATTGCCAAAGTGAACGACCGCTATATCATCAAAAGAATGCCGGACACTGGTTCCATGCATGCACCTGATTGTGACTCCTATGAGCCTCCTCCAGAGCTTTCTGGTCTGGGTCAGGTCCTTGGGTCGGCCATAAAGGAAAACGCCGAAGACGGCCTTACTGAGCTGCGCTTCAACTTCAGCATGACAAAAGTGGGTGGACGTAAGCCGGTATCAACCACCAGCGTTGAAGAAGACAGCGTAAAAACAGATGGCAGCAAGCTAACCTTGCGATCTGTTCTGCATTATCTGTGGGAAGAAGCTGGCTTTAATAAATGGACACCGGCTATGGCGGGAAAGCGGTCCTGGTATGTCGTAAGGAAACATCTGATACAGAGTGCTGGCGACAAACTCGCCAAAGGGAAAACCCTTGCTGACCAGCTCTACCTTCCCGAGACCTTTTCTGTGGAGAAAAAAACCGCCATCAAACAACACTGGCTTGGCCTGGTATCAAGACTCGCCCCCCAAGGAAACGGTCCCAAACAATTAATGATACTGATTGGTGAGGTTAAGGAAGTTATTCCTCACCGCTATGGCGGCCAAATGGTGATCAAACATGCTTCCGAAATCAGATTCCTGCTCCCTGAGGACTTGACCAAAAAAATGGAGAAGCGATTTGAAAACGAACTCATGTTCCAGCGAGACCTGCCAGACGTTAAGTTGATCACTATCGCAACATTCAGCGTGAACGTTGCCGGCAGCGCACTGATTGAAGAAATGGCGTTGATGCCGGTAACCGAAAACTGGATCCCGTTCGAGAGTATCTACGACAAAGCTGTAATTGATAAAATGACAGAGGAGAACCGCCGCTTCACACGTGGACTGAGATACAACCTGCCTCAAACAAAACCTTTGGCCTGCGCTGTTTTGACCGACAGCGATCCACCAACAGCCTTGTATGCCCTGCCCTCAGAACCCAGCGAGGAATATCAAGCCGCACTTTGCCAGTTGCAGTCAGACAGCCAATTAGCCTCTTGGAACTGGAACACCATTGAATTTGAAATACCGGATCTACCAGAGCCGACAACCACCAAAACTCCCAAAAAGGATTAACCACATGCGCCACTACATCGGTCTCTCTGAAAACGACCTGCGACTGAAACGAATAGACACATCTGTCTTTTACGAACCATCACGCCTGATCAACTCACACCTCCTGGTCTGTGGCATGTCCGGTACCGGCAAATCATTCCAATCTCTGGAATTCCTCACCAGTGCTGCACATTCTGGTGTCGAAATTGATGTATTTGACCCACATGACGAACTTGATCAGATACCCGGCGCCACCGCCTGCATGTTCTCCCAGGCTACCCAGTACGGCTTTAACCCCTTGATCCTGAATACCGACCCGCATACCGGGGGCGTTAACCGTCAAATATCCTTTTTCGTTGATCTGATCAAAAGCGTCACCGCCCAGTTTGGCATTAAGCAAGAAGGTGTACTGCGAAACCTCCTGCAGGACACCTATGCCGCTGCCGGCATCGAACAGAAGGACATGAGATCTTGGCACAAGCGAATCATCGACGAACATACCCGCACCATGCTCATTGATAATGGCCAACAGGATAAACTGACGGACTACTACCCTACCCTTGAAGATCTGAAGAACTTCACACGCAACAAGATCATCGCACTGACGCTTGGCGGGGATAATGAGTGTGTTACCACCTTTGAACAGCTGAAAAAGCTGCAGAAAAGACTGGATAACCTCAATAAAAAGTTCGCAAAAGAAGTTGATGATGAAGAGCTGTCAACTCTTTCTGAACAGATCAAGGCACAGAAAATCAAGTGCGAAGATACATACAAAAAGTTCATCACAAGCACGGAGACCGGTAGAGAGCTCGACGATGTGCTCAAATATGATTCGGTGGACGTACTCACCTCCGTCATGCAGCGCCTCACCCTGCTCTCTTCAACCGGCATCCTGAGCGCCAATCAGGCGCCTTTCGGAAACGCCCAGGTACGTGTCCACCAGATTAAGTCAATCACCCATGAACAGCAGGTCCTCTACGTCAAACTCAAGCTGCAGGATATCTTTGAAAAGTGTAAGCGCCTCGGTCCGACCGCAACAGGAACAGAGTTGCGACACATTGTCTTCCTGGATGAAGCACACAAGTTTTTCACCAATGAGCCAGATGACATTATCAATATTGTGGCCAAGGAAGCACGGAAGTTTGGGCTTGGCCTGTGGTGTGCCTCCCAGCAGCCCACAGCTTTCCCTGAATCGTTTTTGACCAACGTCGGCGCCACAATATTGCTCGGTATCCATACAAGCTACTGGAAGCGGGCAGCGTCAATGTTCCGCATTTCGGAAGATAGCCTGAAGACGGTCAAACCAAAGGAAATCATGGCCGTGAAGTTGTTGCTCGATGGAGCGGTAGATCCGCCATTTACCAATGTCGTTGTACCCAACCCCAATAACGCTATGGGCCGGCGCGCTGCGGAGGCAGCATAATAGAAGTGCATTCAACACAAGCTGGCACCACTTGCACGGCACCATATATTCCACTAAAAAATGTTGACATTCCGACGATATAAAACTATATCATCCAACTAATAAACCACATACGGGGAAGGTTATGATCATAGCTGTATCCAACAATAAGGGCGGTATTGGCAAAAGCGCTATATCCGCAAACCTTGCAAATGCCATTGGGAACAAGGGCAAACGCGTGCTAATGGTCGATTACGACTCGCAGGGGAATTCATCTGAATTACTGTTGGGTGAAACAACAGCACCCTATACCCTTTTTGATGTACTTGAAAAAGACGTCGCGATCGATAAGGCTATAGCAGCCACCTCGTATGAAAACCTTGATGTGCTAGCCAACGAATCAGCAACCGCGGCACTCGAAGTTAAGCTGTATGGCAACCCCAAGGCGTCTTATTTTTTACTGAGAAATCTCTTGGGACCCATCAAAAGCAAATACGATTTGATTCTTCTGGATACGGCTCCAAACTTAGGTATGTTCACTATCCAAGCGTTGACTGCTGCCGACGCAGTAATCGTCCCGGTGGACGCCAGTTCTCGCCATTCATTGCAAGGACTTAATTCAGCTATCAAGGCCATACAGGATATCGGTGACTCATTCAACCCCAACCTACGCTTTCTCCGGGCTGTCATCAACAAGGTCGACCGCCGCACATCTATTTCAAAAGCCATGGTGGAACAAATCACCCGTGTCTGGTCGCAACAACTGTTTTCAACCACGATCCCTGTCTGTTCAGCTATCCAACAGGCAGAGGCGGCAACAGAAACGGTTTTGCGATTCGACCCTCATTCTTCGGCATCAAAGCGATTCAGGGCTCTTTCCGATGAACTGCTCGCTGTTATGGCGGCTACGGCAGAAACACCAACAGATGTTTTACCTTTAGGGAATATTGATTAATGTCAAGGCGCCCCAGTCCGATAGCCCTGGTAAAAAGTTACTTCGATAGCGGCCCCGGCGCTGAGTCTGCCGAACTGCTATCGCAGGTTGCGCATAATCAGGCACAGGAACCAATTCACGCCAACAGAACACCTGTTGGCGTTGCGTCTTTAGTTGAAAAACAGGCAATTGATCAGTTAAGCAATCGATCAGGCAATCAAGCAGACAGACAAGCAATCAACCAGACAGACAGACAAACAGTTGAACCATCAAACAGTCAATCATTCCGGCAATATGGCAATCAATATAGCCAACAACCGATAGAGCATGCAACCGGGCAATCATTCGGGCAATCAATAAAACAAGCAAATGAACAAACACACAAACATCCAGCCAACAATAACCCGCGACATATATGGTTGCCTCTGAACGAAAATCAAGGTCGGATATTGCTTTTCCTCTACGAAAGCGGCGCTGGTTTGACCAATATGGACATTGTTTGCAACGAGACCGGCGTCGCCTATGGAACGGCCAGAGCCGCTATTGATACACTTGTGCGTGAAGGTTATATCACCCACAAGACCCGGCACAATGGGCATGCGTTCCGAGGTTTTGAGTACGCCATGAATAGCCATCTGTGTACGCTCTATGTGAACAGAGTTCGTGGTGACGATCAGGGCCAGACAACATGGCAATCGATCAAGCAATCGACCAAGCAATTAGGCAAACAACCAAACAGTCCCCCCCTCTCTAGTAGTAGTAGTAAAGAAGAAAAATCTACTACTGCCGAAAACCGTGAAGGGCAAGACGTGCTGAGGGATCCTGAGCTCGGCTATTGGAGGGATAAAGGTGTTAACAGCCGGCAAATAGAAAAGTGGTGTGATGAATTTGAAATGGAGCTTGACCTGGTAATTCAATCGCTGAAATACTGCCGTTATGAAATGGTGGTGCTCAACTACGAAGAAGAAAAGCAGATAAACAACCCCCTGAACTGGTTCTACAAGGTTATGCAACGATCAGGCTTGTATCCAAAGCCAGCAGGATACAAATCGTTAACCGAACTTCGAGTCGAGCAGATGGAGGAGGCTGCAAAGGAGGCGGAAGAACTAAGACAACGGCAGCAAAAGGCCGAAAAATCAATTGAACTTCAACGTATCATGTCTGACCCAAACAGTCATGAATATCAATCGCTACGTGGTCAAACCAGTGAGTTTGCAAGGGCGTCTGGAGGGAAAACATTGGAAATGGAAATGGAAGCTATCTTCATGGGAACGCTCAGTTGCACAACAACACCTTGACATCCTCCACTCCCTGAAGAGAAGGGATTCCAAGAGCAGCGGCTATGCCGCCAGTCTTGAGGTTCCTGTTGCCGACGGCATTACTGCACCGTTCGCTTGGCCGGCTAGCTGGGCGTGCCCCGCCCTCTTTGGCAGGAAGATCCGGTTGCCATCGATCTTGAAGCCTTGTGGATAGCGGAACGAGTCACGGGACTTGCCTTTCTTCTTGAATACCGGAAACAACTTCTCCGGTTGCTTTGGGTTAAAGGCGTCCTTAATAGCCCGATCGAGATTCATCAGCACCTGCTGGAGTGTTTGGGACGGGGCATCGTTCAGGAAGATATGTTCCTTCTTCCATGACGGCAAGAAGCAAGGACAGTTTGTTGTAGCTGATGGTTCGTTCGCCTGCCTCAAGTCGTTCTTTCTGCAATGCCAATGCCTTGTTCCAGACGAACCAGCAGCAGCCGGAAAACTGCCGCATGAACAGTTCGTCCGCTGGTTTGGTCTTTAGTCTGTATTTATAGGCTTGACGCTGAATCATATTGTTGCGGCACCTTCTATCCCCGCCCTGAACGACGAGGTTTGCGGTGGGTTTGATAATCAACCGCCCCACGGTTTGAGGGTAGGCTTAAAGTCAGTATTGTACCCCCGGAGAAGGGCAATCAGTGGCTCTGTACCAGGGTACCCTACCCCCTCAATATTTACGTCTAGCACACTGATCCCGTCGGCACTTAACGCTCCAGCAAACAAAGAAGACCCACCATTCATCTTGACTGTAGGAGCCGATATGAACACCCCGTTTCTTTCTAGGGTCGGATTGAAAAATGAACGGCAAATAGATTGGTCTTCGTCCTTATACACCAAAAGCCATCGACGGCATGGGTCATCCAACCCGCTCAGATATAACCCGCGAACAAAGCGCTTTTCTTCGGGCGATAAGCTCATGTCTTTATCCAAGTCGGCCAAAAACTCCAGCACCTCTTGATGGTAACCATGTAGTTCTTCAGCTTGCGTAGCAAACCGCAGTCCAATGAGATCCTTTTCGACAGACTTAAACCGGTTTATCCAAAAACGGCTATACACCATCCGGTTGTATCTTTCCCAAATCTTCAGCTCCCGTTCTTTTTTAAACCTAGCAGCCAAAACTTTAGGGCTTGCCATTTTAACAACCTTGGGAGGCCGGGCCTTTTCAAGGCACTTCGACCAAAACTCTATCTTAAACTCCCAGCCATATTTACGAAGATTCGAAACGAGATCAAGAGCATGCCCCCAAGCATCTATCCTGAAGAACTCGGTTCTCCCGTTGAGTATATCAGCAGGAAGGTCCTGCTGCGTATTGTATGGCCGTAACATGCGACCAATAGACTTTTCGAGCATCAACGCAGTCTGTTTGTCAGGCAGGGTTATCGCCACAATTTTTCTGTGATCTGCGTGCTTATAGATCCCCATGTTCTTCATCCTGCCCGGCAGATCAAGGGTATTACCTATTTTGAAAACAGGATGCTTTTTGAGCGGTATGAAATAAATATAACATTCCACGTTTCCCCCCACGACAGGAGACTCACGTCAAAGAGACCACACGAGCCAGGGTATAAGCAGCAGCGGCCCGTTTCCGAGCCGCCCTGCCCTGCTGAAACAGCCCCCGCATTTACCCCTTTTGTGCTCTTACCCCAGGTCCTTCAGACCCTTACCAGGTGTAAACTTACCATTGGTTTTAGCCCCGATCTTGATTTCTTTGCCGGTTTGCGGGTTACGCCCGGTGCGAGCGACCCGCGTCACCGCTGTGAACGTACCAAACCCAACCAGGGCAACCTTGTCACCCGTCTTCAAAGCACCTTCAACAGCACCGGTGAAAGCGGCCAGAGCCTTTTCAGCTTGGACTTTGGTGATACCTGCGCCTTCTGCCATTTTTGCAACCAATTCAACTTTCGTCATACGAGATCTCCTTCTCTTTTAATTTGCCCAACCTGGGCTTTCCAGCTAGTTTTTGATTCCCGCTTTTTTTTCGAGTTCCCCCAGATGTTGTTCGATACCTGTGATGATAATACTCGTTACACTGCTTTTCCGCCCTACAGCAAAATTGTCAGCATAGTAAGACAATCTTGTATGAAGAGATTGTGGCAGCTGCAGATTAAAGGCAACTTTATACTCCCTTTCCTGAGCAGCTTGATCTGCCACCACAGCCTTTTGTTTGACCGAAACCGCTGCTCTTGCCTTTTTTCCTGTTTTAGGGGCCTTATGCGGAGCTGAAGGCGTTTTTGTCTCCTGCCCTTTCCGCTGTATTGGCTTGGTGCTTTTGGCCTTTTGTGGGGCATCTGGCTTGTCGCTGTTCGCTATCCCAGTATCTGCGCCGCTTTTGATCTCAGCTTGAGCTTCAACATCTGGCTTTTCATTGTTTTGATGTGCCAGATCTTTTTTCTCAGTCTCTGGTTCACCACTTGGTTGCTGCCCTGCCCCTGGGAAAAGTGAGGCCAGTTGTTTTTTCATATCTATTTTTGCCATGATTTTTATACCCCCTCAATCGCAAGAATTTCGTCACACAGAGCAGCATAATCCTGTGCGCCCGCGCAATTAGGATCGTAGCTGAATATGTCTTGGCCGACCATCGGTGCTTCAGCCAGTTTGACATTCTCCCGGATAGGCGTTTTAAAGACAACATTGCCAAAACTTTTTCTTAATTGTTCAGCAATGTTTCTGTTCAAGTTGCGCTGTTCCCGATAGAGGGTGCATATTACCCCGGACATCTTCAGATCAGGGTTCGTATATTCACGCACCATTTCAATTGTCTCAGTCAGTTTAGCAAGCCCGAGAAAAGAGAACACTTGAGTCTGGACTACAACGATAACCTCTTTCGCTGCAGTAAGAGCATTCAAGGTCAGTTGATTGAGGCTCGGAGGCGCGTCTATCAAAATGTAATCGTAGTCGTCACCCTGTGTTAACGCCTTTTTAAGACGAACATCTTTTCCTGCGAGAGTAGCCAGCTCAACTTCTGCACTAGCCAATCCTATATTGGCCGGAATGACGTCAAGATTTTCACGTAACTTAATGACTACTTTATTAAGAGGAATATTTTTAACCAGCATGTCATATGCGGTTATTTCAAGCTCATCACCCTTTATCCCTAAATTAGTTGTGGCGTTCCCTTGTGGGTCCATGTCCACAACACAAACCTTTTTGCCAAGTGCCGCCATTTTCGCCGCCAGGCTAACCACGGTCGTCGTCTTCCCTACCCCGCCCTTCTGATTAGCAAATGCAATTATGCGCTGTACCATAGTGCCCCCTGTTATGTCTGACTGTAGTGTTTGGACTTATGCCGTCCCGCATTAAACAGCACAACGCCGTTCGATAGTATGCAGAGTAATTGCATGCAGTATAGTACAAAGCTGCACAACGTCAAATCAACCTATATAGATTTATATCAGACAATATCATGCGACGCAACATAAAATAAACCACTATCATGTTGAACTATATTATCGACTACGGTGCATGTCTGCATACAGCGGTACTGTAGAAAACCGTACAACTCAAAACTATATGATGTTGCCCAGTGCGATACAGCCCCAAACTGTTGCAAACGCAACACGGCAATATTGTATTGTGCAATACAGTGATGCACATATATGTACATTTATGAACAATGATATACATGGAAACCGGGAGGCGGGTGGAAAAATTTTCTTGACAGATTTTTGATCGAGGATATTATTAAGCTATTATATAAACCTTTTACAGGTCACTCTTCGCTCTGCGAAGAAAACACTAGCCCCGCTGCTAGTTCAATCGTCAATCAGCATCATGCTTTTTGACCCATTTATCAGGCAAACCTTCCAGGTGGAGATTCAGCCCCAGTTTGCCGCCGAGCGATTCGCTTAATACCCGTATCGCATTTTATGCAGGATCTCTTCGGGCGAAGAGATGGATTTGCTTGCGAGCATATCCCATGTTTTGATGCAACTGCGTCATGACAATGTCCTATCTACTCACCAACAATAAACACCTATCGCAACCACCGTGTTGAGATGGGTTTTTTATTGCCTATACCACATACGCCACACCCTAGAGGTGACCTATAATTGGAGTGATGTAACGGACTCCTAGTGCGAACACTTACCCCTGCGGGAATTGAACACTCAATACCCTGCATGGGTATTTTTGTGTCCTCTTCTTGCCTGGGAATTATTCCAACTCAAGAGGAGACACACCATGTTCAATGTAATCATTAACGGCCTTAACTTTTCACTCTTGCACTGTATCGGCACCGTAGCTTTCATTCTCGCGGCAGCTGAAACAGCGTACAAACTGATCGGCATAAAAACCACCAAAGATAAGGTCCTTCTCAGTTTTGCACTGATGGGGATTTTCTATTTCCTGGTTATGGATGCCACAGAAAAAACCCGTAATTGGGGCCTAATCCCAAAACGGGGGAGATAATCACTCCCTACGGGGCGGTGTTCTCCTCGAACTTTAACCAGTCCAAGGAGGACATCATGTTCGCAATAATCATCAACAACGTTCGTTTCACAGTTTCTACTGTTGAGCTTAAAGCTATTCAGACCAAAGGTCTCGACTACGCTTACGCTTTATAGAACATCTGTGAATAATTGAAGCTGTCTCCATTAGGAGGCACCCGCCCTGATGTGCTGGGAGATCGTTAACGACAAACTCCCAGAGGGGGGAGTGCGTCTAACAAGGCAAATACGCCAAGGAGATGGCCATGAACGCTGAACAACTTAGACAACTGAAGAAGATCAACGCAGCAGCAGTAGCCAACAGCAAGCCAGAAATGTCAGCTTTGACGATTAAGGTTGTACTTGGTCTGGTCACTGTCGGCGTAGCTGTAGCCGGCCTGGTAGTTATCATTAAAGCCGCTGGTCTGTAGAGACTGGCTGAAAGGAAAATGTCATGGACGGTGGAATCGCTGTTTTGATCGCCAATCTGATTTGCAGCCTGTTCGGCTGCTAACAGATAATCTCTTCAACCCAATCAGGGAGAAACACTACTCCCTGACGGGAATTGTGTGTTCTCCCTGAAATATTTTAAAGGAGGCCCACCATGGACAAACTCCAACAATTTCTTGCTAAAACCATACAGGCATTAGGCAAGAGTAATTCATCACATCTTGGAGATCGGTCACAGTACATCGGCGCCAGTGATATATCTGGATGCCCACGAAAGGCAGTGCTGAGCCGTCAAGCCCCCAGTCAACACAGTCCTACGACTCAGTTGAGGTTTGCATGGGGACATCTTTCCCAAGAACTTTTCAGTCGTCTGTTTGAATTAGGCAGATTGAAATTCATTGAAGAGGTGGAAATAATTCACCCCCAAAATCCTCGTATTCGTTGCCATATCGATTTCCTGTTTAAGGGAAAAGATGGGCGCTACCATGTCGTTGAAAAGAAAGCGACGAAGGATATTCCTGCTGAACCATATCAATCCTGGGTGGACCAGCTCCAATTCCAGATGGGTATGCTCAAGCGCTTCTATGTTGAGGCAAAAAACTGTGTGATTGGTGGATCAGTTCTGGCTGCCAGCCCACTACCAAAGGAAGACCCTAAATCACTGGTCAATGGAGTAAAGGAGTTCAACTCTTTTACGCCGAACGACTTGGTATTTGATCACCTCATGAAAAAGGCGGACCACATACTTGCCGCAATTGATGGCAAGGAAGAGGCACGGTGCGAACCGAGCCTGCTTTGTGGTACCTGCCCTTACAATTCAAACTGCCCTTCACGGCAAATGTCTAACTTTGTGATGCCCAATGACGTAATTGATGTCGCCAAGGCCTATCTTGACCTTAACGAGGAAAAGAAAAAGCTTGAAGCGGATGTCAATCGGCTAAAAGAAGAATTGCTGAAATACACTGGCAATTCATTCCAGGGGATACACAACGGCATAGCCATCAAGTCGTACACAGTGAAAGACTCGGTTACCGTAGGCAGCAAAAAACTCAAAAATGATTTTCCGGAAGCATACAAGGCATGCACCAAGCCAAAGTCCGGATATACCAAACTTGAGGTTTCTGAGGTTAAACAGGTAGCAGAAGATCACGAACAACTGAAGTTGGCAGCTTAAAAACAAAAAACAGCATAGCAGCTCCTTCGTGGAGCACCCGCCTATCCGGGAGAGTAATTCTAACCACTCCCGACAGGGGGAGTGCCATCTAAGAGGAGATACGCCATGTTTGCCATAGACATTTTTACTGCGGCTGTTTCGGCTAAAGAGCTTAAAAGAGCCTGCGGAATCGCATCACTTATGCCCGCCAATCTGAAAGATGTTGCCCGTGAGATCTGGACCCGCTGGGTTCCAACTCCGGCACCATTTTAAGGGGTGTGACATGAGAGATCTCAAACACATTCAAATTGTTGCCCCTGTGGTGTTCTCAAAAATAGATAAACAGCGGATTGCAATAGAAGCTGTTGTTCTCATTTTTGTAGCAGTTATGGGACTCGTCACTTTCGGTGTTTTTGCACTAATGGCGAATACACCACAACCGGAATTACAGCCTGTAAAGGCAGTGGGGGTAACCAAATGAAACGAATGATCATAACCCGCCATGCTCGTACTCGCGCCAACGAACGTCAGATCGACAAAACAGTCTTCAGGGCTGCAAGTCGTGAAGCCGATCGCACTAACCTGCAGGAAAACCTTGAAACCCAGCATAGAAAATTTTCTGCCATGCTGAATGACAAGACAATCCATGCAAGGGTAGGGCGGGTAGAGTATACGGCTACAAATTATGAAATTAAAACCAGACTGGATGTCAACGGAGTAACTATAGCTGTTGGCATTAAAAGAGAAGGGGAGGGGTATTCACCGCTCACCGTAACGACAGTCTGGAATTAAGCAATTTATCTCACATCTTCCTGACAGGGACACAACGCTCCCTGACGGGGTCGTGTTCTCTGTTACAGGACAACCTGAAAGGAGAACACCATGATACAGCTAGATCTGTTTGGCTCTGAAAGCGAACCAAAAGCTGCTGTCATTGCAAAAACCCCTACTCATTCAATCACCCACACTCCGAACAAAGGGTACAAAGTTGTCATGGCTCCTGGCCTGACATCTGCTGGCCCACGCAATCCCTGCCGCACATGCTCCGACTTCGGTCGTGACATGGATAGCTGCATCAAGAGCTGCAAACATGCCGCCGCCAGAAGATCATACCTGGACAGCATTGGCATGCCAGACTTGGCTGCAGTAGCGACAGACGATACGACGTATGGGGTAGGGTACTAAGATGGGCGCCCAGGATAGATTTAAAGAGGTACAACGCACAGCGCGTCTTGATGTCAAGGCGAAACTTTCCAATGCCGGCAGGCTCGACCTGTGGGGACTGGAAGTAACGCCGAACCCGCAACTCGTGGTTAAAACCTCGATTAATTGCGGTTTCAGTCAGACAGACGCAAAGAGGTTGGTGTTTCTCTTCAATGAGACACTGGCTGTTCGTGCGCTGTAAAAGGAGATGACAATTGAAAAAATGCACGATAAAATCATACCAACTAAGAACAGAGTCTGCGGTCAAGTATCTTTACGATCTTTCAAAGCTGGCTTTAGCAGCGGTCTTTGTCGAAATCTGGCTAAAAGCCGGGAAAGATGTTAATATCCTTAAGGGGTTAATTGGCATAATTTTCGGGCTAGGACTATATGCTGGTGCCGTTTTGATTGAAAGAAAGCTAGAGAAGGAGAAAAAGAAATGAACGAACCGTTCTATCTATTTATAGGCTTAATAGCTGTGTTCGCTGCCGGACTGGTGATTTTTTTCACCACACGGAAAGAGGGCGACGAAGAGCATCATCGTCAACCTAAAAAGAAAACACATCTCCACCATCCAGCGTAAGATACAACAACCACTCAAGACTCAAAGGTGACCCGCTTCAGCAGGTTGCCTTTTTTATTACTCACATTCAACCCTGCGGGGCGGACATTATCCTCCTTCGCGGGGATACATGCGTCCGCCTCCAGAGAACACGGAGAACGGTCATGGAATACGATAACGCACCATCATGGGTATTTGAGCTGCACGAAGAACTCGTTTGGACGGAGGTGGTATCATGAGCCCCAAATCAGCGAGACCAAGAGCTATGCAAGGATACACTGTGAAGCGTAAAACAAGCGGCTGCGGTGAGATATTCACCACGGTTACCATTGACAGAATCACCGGCCAACCAGCCGAAGTATTTATTCGGTTTGGTAAAGCTGGCGGCTGTGGAAGTGCCATTGCAGACGGCATCGCCCGCCTTGCTTCGTATGGCCTTCGTAGTGGTCTTGATCCTGCTGACGCTATTAAAGCGTTGGAAGGCATCAGCTGCCATCAAGGTAGTAATACCTGCATGTCAGTCGTAGCAGAGTCAATCGGATTTGTAATGAAGGCACTGGAAACAGGAGCTGACATCAACGACATCATTGAAGACTTTGACCTGACCACCGCAAATACAAACATTCACTAACAGCATGCCTCCTTTGAGGCTCACCCAACCCCGTCCAGGGAGAACAGCTGCACCTTCTCCCGATTGGGAGAGGAGTGCGCCTACCAGGCTAAAAAGCCAAGGAGACAACTCATGCTTGTACCTATCAATACACTTTTCGGAATAAACGCCCCTGCATCCATAACTATCGAAGTTGGCGAAATCAACCATCCCCGCATCCCAGCAGCTGAGAACTATATCTTCAGCGAGGACTTCCTTCGGGATTTTCTCGGCTGGAATAATATGTCCGATGCTTTTGGGGGAAAGGAAGCCATGTATATTGTCGGCCCCACTGGATCCGGCAAAACAAGTGGCGTCACTCAAGTTGCTGCCCGACTGCGGAAACCATTGTATTCGGTTACCGCACACAGTCGGATGGAAACCCCTGAGCTGATTGGGAGGTTCGTTGTCGTAAACGGTAGTATGAAGTGGGCAGATGGGCCTTTGACCATGGCAATGAAGGAAGGCCATTGGTTCCTGCTTAACGAGTTCGACTATCTCGACCCGGCTACAGCAGCTGGATTGAACAGCGTTCTCGAAGGCAACCCCCTCGAAATCCCTGAAACAGGAGAGGTGGTTCTGGCTCATCCTAAATTCCGATTTATTGCAACAGCTAATACCAATGGTGCCGGTGATATGACTGGACTGTACCAAGGTACGTTGCGGCAGAACATTGCTGCAATGGATCGTTTCTTCATTACACAGGTGGATTATCCAACTGTAGAACAGGAAACGACAATTTTGGCTGCAGTGGCAGGCATTTTGCCAACAGATATCCGCAACTCCATGATCCAGGCCGCGAATGATATTCGCGGGCTCTTTGTAGCAGGGGAGGCTGATGTAACTTTGTCTATCCGGACTTTATGCCGTTGGGCAAAGTACGCCGCCATGTTCCAAGGCAGCATCCAGGCTAAAGGGGGTGACCCGATTCGCTACGCTTTTGATCGGGCACTCGGATATCGCACCGATACTGATGCGCGTAAGGTCCTGCATGAAGTTCTGCAGCGCACCTTCGGCAACGACAATTAAAGGAGATCGGCACATGGAATGTCCAATTTGTGGAGCCGAACTCACCTGCATTGAATACTATGGTCGGATACTTCCTCATCAAGATGGCAACATCTTGGGGAATATTTTCACATGTCCAAACGGCGCAGAACAGGATGGAGGTTGTGCTTCTGAAAACCATCATGTTGCTGGTTCGTTTTACACTGATGAACAGGGTGACCTCCAAGAAGGGTACCCATGCTGATCTGACCAACCACTAGCCTCCTTTGAGGCGCCCGGAACCCATACGGGGAGTATTTAAGAAACGCACTCCCTGGGGGAGGGGTGCGCTTACAGCCTTCGGGCGGGAGACTAAGACAATGACAATAACGAATAAAGTAATCGACGGACTCGTCGTGCTGCTCCTCAATATTAGCCTTTGGCAAGGCCGCAAAAAGCTCCGTACAGAGGACCTGGAAGAAAAGGGGGTATTAACATCATCCCTGCCACCTGAAAAGTTGGCTTCTCTTGGTTCAAAACGGATCGTTTCTCCTGACGCGGTTAACGTCTTTATGGCGATTAAGCGTCGGGCAGAACGGGCTTGCCTCGCAGTTGGTACCCGCTTTATGGGTGGCTACGCCATCCCTGAAGAGAAAATGCCGGCACTGCAGGCAGAGCTGGAGGCAATGGCAAAAGAGTTCGAGATCGAAAAAACAAAATTCATCCGCAAATACGAGACCACGGTCAATGTGTGGGCGGATGAAAACCCTGAATGGCGTGATGCGATCCTGCGAGCGGTTGACCCTGTCAACTATGTTGCAGCGCAACTTCAGTGTGGCTTTACCGCAATGAAGGTATCTCACGCAAAGGGGGCCGAAAAAACTCTTGATGTCCAGACTTCTGGTCTACGTGGCCAGCTAGAACGAGAAATAGCCCTTGCCGCTAAAGTAGCATGGGAAGAATCGTTCCAGGGAAAACTCAGTGTCCGTAAATCGGCACTGGGAAAACTGGACTCAATCAATGAAAAACTTGCAGGCCTGTCGTTTCTCGACATTTCTATTGGTAAACTGAACAGCGCGGTTTCTGCCGTGTTGAACCAGTGCAAAGGCAAGGACGTCATTGAAGGTTCCGACCTGATGGCAGTCTGCGGCATTTTGGCAACACTTATCGGTCTGGATCAAGTCAGATTCAAACCGGAAGCTGATGCAGCTTCGGTTGCAGCTATAATGCCTGTAATGCCTGTACCTGAGTCACAACCGGTTGTGGAAACACAGCCGGAGGTTGCAATGGTAGAAGAGGTTAGCGTTGCAAAAGCACCGCAACCAAAACCAAAGCCGGCACCTCGCAAACCAAAGAAATCCGTCGAAGCTCAACCGGAACTGGACATGTCTGAACCGGTTGAAGAGCCTGCAGAAGAAGCCCACGCAGATCACTTTACTGACTTCGTCAGTGAAGAACCTGTTGAGGCGTCAACTATTACCACAAAGCCAATTGTCCATATGAAAGAGGTAGAATTGATTTTCGATGACGACCTTCCTTTCGGGGGAGGTGAAGCCGAACCGATTATCAATATTTCTCAACCTCCGCTGGTTCAGCAGCACATACCAACGGCTTGGTTTTAACCTCACGGGCCTCCGCCCAACCCACGTACCTGGGGAAGTTTCAGTGCAACTGCACACTCTCCGGTACGGGGGAGTAGTGCGTGGAGACCGCCATGCGGACAAATATCAAATCAAACCCATTTTTGGGTTCTCTCCGCCAGGTAGCTATCGCTATCGGTAAGCGTGAGGGGATTAAAATCATTTTTTCAGGTAGTGGCGCAAAAACTGATGGCAAGACCATCTATTTACCGTCCAGTCTTCCCGCTGATGACTCAGAAGTTGAGATCATGCTGCGTGGTTATCTTGATCATGAAGTTGGCCACATAAAGCATACCAACTTTGACCTCCCGAAACCATCTCATCCGCTGATCCATACCTTCACCAATGTTTTTGAAGATATCAGGATCGAAAAGGCGATGGGCTATGAGTATCCGGGTTGTGCTGTCAACTTACGGGAAAACGTACACTACCTTAAGGAAAGTGGCAGAATTAAAGGGCCTGGCAAAGACACCAAGCCTCTCAGCGCTGCACTTTGGTCCATATCTTATGGTGCCAGAGTAAAACACCTGAAAAACAACTTAAAGGAAGAGGCAAGCGCTTATCGCAAGATCGCTGTGAAACAACTGGGTGAACCGGTTATTCACATAATAGATCATGCAATTAGCGAGTCTGGATGTCTCACCTCGACTGCACAAGCCAGGCGGCTTGCCGAACAGACTTACGACAAGCTCAACAAGCTTTTGCAGGAACCTCCACCTGAAGCGCCTCAACCCCAGCCACAACAAGATTATCCTCAGCAGGACCAGGACGATCAGCAACAAGATGGTCAGGGAGAAGGGCAGGGCGATGAAGGTTCAGACAAAGGTGATCAAGACAACCAGAAGAGTGACAACTCTTCACAGAATCAAGACGATAGCAATGATGGTGACCAAGGCCAAGAAACCGGATCTGACGCAAGTCAGTCCGATGACAACGGCAATGGTTCACCCTCACCATCAGATGACGGCAACGTCGATCCTGACTCACAAGATTCTGGATCTGGTGGTTCCATGACTGATAAGCAACGCAAGAATCTTCAGGGTTTGTTAGATACCTCTGAGCAGGATTTGGAGGATATTGAAGATGAACTGGATGTTGCAAAACAGTCAGCTGAAGCTATCGGTAAAGGGGATAAAGCCAAGCTTGACCATCAAGATGGTACAGCAGGCCTGAATGATACCAGCGGTAACACAGGTGAGGTTGAAACCGAAGCCTCTGGTGCTGGTGGTCACATCCCTCATATCAATGAAGTGTCAGAAGAATCTCTGAAGACGGTTGGACTTCGTGGCAAGCTGGCAGGTCTGTTCCAGGCAAGCAAGCTCAAGCGGGACAATCCTAAGTTGACGGGAGTTAAAATTGATCGTCGGGCGGTTCACCGTCTGGCTGCCAACACTCCTGACACTCGCATATTTGAACAGCGTCACGAGAAGGTTAATAACAACACTGCCATAACCATATTGGTGGATAAAAGCAGCAGTATGAGCGGTACTAGAATTATAACCGCAACAGCTGCAGCTCTTTCTATTGCGAAAGCAGTGGAAAGTATGCCTGATGTTTCATGTTCTGTGGGAGCATTCCCTATTAACGGAAGCAATGGAGTTTTGGAAATCAAGAGGTATGGCGAAAAGCCAAAGGTACCGAGGTTTGCTATTCGCGCAAGCGGAAACACACCTATGGATATCGGACTTCGTTGGGCAGGGCAAATTACGTGGCCGCGCAAGGAAAATCGCAAGATCGTCCTTGTGCTGACTGACGGTGAACCTGACAATTCATACAAAGCCGTACAAATGGCTGAACTTCTCAAAGAGAATGGTATCGAATGCTACGGTATCGGTATTGGAGCCGGCACGGAACGGAATGTGAAAAGTCTCTTCGGCAGCAATGCTAAAGAGATTGTCAACATCGAGGACCTGGCCGACGCTATGTTCGACACCCTGATAGATGCCATGACCAAACGGCGCTAAACTAATTTCAACCCAACCGGGGAAAGCAGAACATTCCCCGCTGGGGGTGTTCTGTCTTCTCCACGAGAAAGAGGGAACACCATGGATCAAATCGCACTATTCGACATCACACCAACTCATATTACTCCACCATCACCATTGGTACTGAGTTTTAATTCGCGTTGTTCTGGTACCAAAGAGCTGTTCGTTGATGGTGTAACCGAATCCGATATTTTTATCTATTCGTGTGGCGCCTCTGTTTATTCCAAACAGAAGGATCATCCGTGGTACCTGGAACAGGACAAGTTCTGGTTCTGGTGCAACGTCATTGATTCCGGCAAGAGCTATATGGTTGGTGATATTCCAACTTCTCAATACCTCCGTCGTTATTCCTCCTCATTAAATGATTGGCAGCAGCTCGCTTACAAGTGGGCCTTAGCAAATCCCGACAAAATCCTTTTCGTTGAAACTCGCACGCATTACTGGCGCGTGTATCTGCGGGGGGAATACGTCGAGTTTTCGCTACCACATCAGGATCATGGCGGAGAGAAAAACTACGTGACCAAGGACGGTAAGACCAAAGTCCTTGTGAACGAGGATTAGGGGAGGGGGCCATGATCAACATGCCGCCTAACGTCAAAGATGCAGTGTGGCTAAGTCGCACGACATCAAAAGGCGCTCCTAAACCATGGGTAAAACATTACATTCTTGCGTACAACGATGACTTCATGTTCCGGATCTACAACAGAGCTGATGGGGTCTTTATGGGGCAAGTTATTGAAGAGCGTAGCCCTTTTCACATCTCTTTCCAGGCAAAAGTCAGCCAAAAAAGAGCCAACGGATATGCTCCAACATTCGCTGCCTGGACCGAAGCACAAGAGTCTTGGCAGGTTTCTTCGGAAACATTTTTACCACCAATAGCAGGCAGGCCATTACGGCTGCTTGAACCAATGGTAAAGGTCGTTTGCCTTAAACATCATGACGCAGATAAAGACTATATCACCCTTGAATTAATGAAGTGCAAGACTGGTTCGTACCGGTTAGATCAGTATGAAACAGCTCAAGACATCAGCCATTCAGGATTCCCGCTTTGGCAAACTCTCTTCAGCAATGAAGAAAAAGCTCAAGCGGTTCTCAGAGAGGTGATCCAAAACAAAAAAGAACTAGGTTACATAGCCCGCAACTTTGATCCAAAGCCACCGCCAGTCGGCATAGCAGCGCAGTACCCGCTATCCACCAAAGTAGCTGAAGCCTTCAAGGGATTTGAAAGCGGCCTTATCTGGTTCTAAATCTATAACCACTCCTTTATGGAGCACCTGCCTGTTCAGGGAGAACATTCATTTGCGCTCCCAACAGGGGGAGTGCCTTCAAAACAAGGAGCGCACCATGCCAGCATGGGACGATTACACTGGTGCTCGACAAGCCGGCGTACTCGACAATAACTCCACAAGAGTTTGTTGGGGGATTACCTGAAGAGCTGTTTAATAAGGTGGATGAACCGGCGATACCGGCAATTCCCTTGTTAGCTGTGGCAGAACCTCAGCTGCAGCCTGAACAACTCTACCTTTTCTAAAGCCATTACCCTATCGGGGCAGGTTAAAACTAACCCCGACAGGGGAGACCTGCCCCTTTCTTGCAAAGAAAGGAGCCATAGACATGGCCGATACGACTGCAACCAATATTCTCCGCGCAATCATCGCGCGATTCCCCCAGGCAGACCCAAATTCTGAGGAATATGATACCGGCATCAATGGCGACGACGCTGTTGATTTCATCTGTCAGGTCGTTCCGCAGATCAAGGAAGTCCTGGACGCTGGACAACTAGCAACAGCAAGTTATCCAAAATCTGCAAAACTCAACGCAGAGTTCCTTATGAAATATTTTAGAGAGCAATCTCAAAATCCAGAGAACGAAACGGTATGTTTTTGCAGCGAGATTGCCGACTTGATCTGTGACCAACAGGCTCAAATTATCAGTCTCAAGGCGATGGTTGCAACGCAACCTGACATCAATCAGGAACTGCTTGCGGCATGTAAAGCGCTGCTTGCGGCTCAAAGTTCACGGCGACACCCGCTCGGTGAACCTGACGAGGGGATAGCAACCATGTGTGCCGAAGCAGCATCAAGGGCTAATGCAGCTATCGCTAAAGCAGCCACTAACCAAACCTCATGGAACTACCACCGCGACGGCGAACACCCACAATTTTTGAAAAAAGATTGGCGGGATGAGGTCGCTGCTGATGACACCATTCTTGATTACCAGGAATGGGTGGAACATCAGGTTGAGGCAGCCGAAGACGAAGCCGAATTCGCGGCAAGGGAGGTGTCGCATGAGCCAACTTGCTAGGAAAACCGACATGAAGTTCATCCGCGCTGCAGCCAAGGCAGTTATAGCGCTTGAAGTGGTGATCAATTCTGACGCTGGGATTACCCATGAAGATGATGTTGATGTCACAAAAGCACGTAGACTTCTTTTAGGAGTCATTGACGCCGCTGGCTACGAGTTGGACGACGATAGAAAAAAACTAAGGAGGGTCCAGTGACCTGTACAAAAACTTTTGACGGCCCGTATGGAGAAAAACTCTCCGTACAATTGGGCACATACCAGAACGGCCAACCTAGAGTTCAGCTCTGGGATAATGACGGCCCTGCAGGCACACTCTCTGTCGCTTCCAACCAGTCTGTGGACCTCTCCCCCGGCGAATTCCTGGCTAAGACCTGGTTTGAGAACGAAGAGATTGCCGACTGCGCTTTGAAGTCCGGTTTCTTTATTGATACTGGCCGTCGTTTCCTTATCGGACACGAAGAAGCACAAGTCTGGAGAATCAACCAATGAGTGCCATCACAATTCCAGAACACTTGGCCAAGGAAGCGTGTGACGCTTTACGGCAGGCAGATATTGACTACCGGCATGCGGCAAATCGTCTTCTTTACGACGATTTAGCACCTAACAAAATCCGGTTCGCAATCCCTGTC
>Ga0074197_1000396_pt1 | contig 56608 bp, 30 predicted proteins | sample EPASupsiteSAE305_FD_64526 | JGI IMG/M metagenome (GOLD analysis project Ga0074197, IMG submission 64526) | Bioremediated contaminated groundwater microbial communities from EPA Superfund site, New Mexico - SAE3-05 reassembly with SPADES | ecosystem: Environmental > Aquatic > Deep subsurface >...
ATAGATATGTTGATCTTCCATTCTACAAGTTTACGCTTTTTCAAAGCGTCATGAAAACCTTTAGGTTTTCAAACTTTCCTCTATACAACCCGAGGCAAGCCTCGAGGAATTCTCTTGATTAAAAAACAACTAAAAATTATCAAATGAAATCATACCGTAAAGAACTTTGGTTTGACATTAAAGAACGTCGGCAATTGATTAATATCACACCCGATGTGAACCGTTGCCTGGCCGAAAGTGGCATTAAGGAGGGTTTGTGTCTGGTGAATGCCATGCACATTACCGCCAGTGTATTTATTAACGACGATGAATCCGGTCTGCACAACGATTTTGAAAAATGGCTCGAAAAACTGGCTCCCGAAAAACCCTATTCGCAATACCAGCACAATAGCTACGAAGATAACGCCGATGCCCACCTGAAACGTACCATCATGGGGCGCGAGGTGGTGGTGGCTGTTACCGAAGGCCGGTTGGATTTTGGCCCCTGGGAACAGATTTTTTATGGCGAGTTCGATGGCAAACGCCGCAAAAGGGTTCTGGTAAAGATTATTGGGGAGTAAAGATGATTTTTGAGAATAGAGATTAGAATTTTGTATTCTGGGATTTCAACCAGTACCAATCAACTTAATTTTTTGGTTTTTTTCCTTATTCAGGATTATTCCATTATTTTGCCCCTATAAAAAGGAACAAAATGAAATTGGGTTTTAATAGGTATTTAATCGTTTTAATTCTCGGGGGTTTTTCGTTACAAAGTATGAGCCAGCCGCGTTTCGACACACTGGGCTGGCGTCCACCGGTGGATATTCCCATTACACTGACAGGTAATTTTGGTGAGCTGCGTGCCGACCATTTCCATGCAGGCATCGACATAAAAACCCAGGGACATGAAGGATTGAAGATTTATGCCGTTCAGGATGGTTACATTTCAAGGATAAAGATTTCTCCGGTCGGATATGGCAAAAGCATCTACATTACCCACGCCGATGGATACACCTCAGTTTATGCCCATCTAAAGGAATTGAACATCCAATTGGAAAAATACATCCGTAAGGTTCAGTACCAGCGCGAAAGTTTTGATGTGGATGTTTTTCCTGAACCCAACGAATTGCCTGTAAAAAAAGGGGAGATTGTTGCATTAAGTGGCAACAGCGGATCAAGCGGCGGCCCTCACCTGCATTTCGAAATCCGCGAAACCAAGTCATCGAAACCCATGAACGGGTTGTTCCTTGGGTATAAAATCCCCGACCACCTGGCTCCCAAAATGAGCTACCTTTACGTCTATCCGCAGGATAACAGCAGTTGGGTGGAAAACAGCACCGAAAGCCAGTTATTCAGCCTCCAAAAATTGAACAACCGGTATAAATTGCGGCATGGCGACACCCTTCAGGCCAACGGCAACATTGGGCTGGGGATCAAAGCCGACGATTTATTGGATGGCGCCACCAACTTGTGCGGGGTGTATCAGTTCAAAGTTTTGGTGGACGATTCGCTCTATTTCATGGATCAGTTCGATGGGGTTTCCTTTTCGGAATCGCGGTATGTAAATAGCCTGATGGATTACGAGGAATTTGTGGAAAACAAGCGCAAACTTTACAAGCTTTATGTAGAGCCCAACAACAAACTTTCTATCTATCAACAGGCAAAAAACCAGGGGACTGTTTTTGTGAAACCGGGCAAGGTTTCAAAAATATCGGTCCAGACTTATGATGCCTACAAAAACAAATCGGAACTGGTATTTTATCTGGAGGGAAACAAAAAAAAGATAGCATCTGAAACCCAGAAAAATGTAATGGTTGTCCCATGGCAGGAGCCGTTCCGTTTTGATAGTTCCGGTGTGGTCCTGAAACTTCCATCGAAGTCTCTTTATGATACCCTTCATTTCGAATTTAGCATCGACAATAGTTTTACCAAAGGCCTGCTTTCGCCTGTTTTTAATATCCACCGGGCAGCCACTCCTATCCACGAGGAATACTCCTTATCGTTACCTTACAAGGAGGTGGCCGATACGTTGAAAGATAAACTGTTAATGGTTTTTGTCGATGGGGAGAAACTTCACGCATTGGGTGGAACAGCAGTCAATGGAAAAGTGGAGGCGCAACTCAGGGGGTTTGGTCCTTTCGCGGTGTCGATAGATACAGTTGCCCCAGTAATTAAACCCAAAAACGGGTTGGCAAAAAATAAAGACCTGACATCTGCAAAAAAGATTCAATTTGAGATTACCGATAATTTAAGTGGAATTAAGAACATACAAGGAACCATAAATGGGAAATGGGTACTGTTTGAATGGGATCCTAAAAACGATTTGCTCAGTTACGAGATGGATGAAAACACTCCCAAACAAGGGGCTTTTGAGGTTAAAGTGGTGGCTGTAGATGCCAAAGGGAATAAAGCCATTTACCAAACCACATGCAACAGGAATGTATTGTGATTCATGGTTAAACTAAAACTGCAATCAGAACGGTAACTATAGCAAGGGTTATCAAAATTGCCCAATAGGTTTTTAGCTGATCCTTTTTGTTCCTAGTCTCCATTTGATGATGGATGGTATCTAACTTTTCAGCAGATATTTTTTTATGTTTCAGCCGATGAATGTTTTTCAGCTTTTTAGGGAAAAGCATTTTATTGAATCCGGATTTTTCCAACAGGGAACGATTCGTTTTCATCCTAATAATCATGTCCAAGATGTGTCCACTACCAATCATTTTTCAGTTTTTTTGTAAATCATCAGATTTACGTTACATAATACGCTTTTGTAACAGACTTTGATCAATAGTTTTCATTAATCGTGAAGTTTTGGTTGCCTCCTGTTTGGCACTCAGAATCCAATACAGAACTGTCCGTTGATAAGATTTTGACTGGTTGGAGAAAAACTCCCAGGCCTTTGTATTTTTTCTAAAAAGCTGCTCCAGATGCTGCGGCAACTGTTCGGGTTTGTTTTCGTAACTATAACTTTTATCGTCCGCCACCTTTCGGTTTTGAAACAAAACCATCCCATCTGGAGTCATTAGCCCTTTTAGTATCAAACTTTCCGCCTTTTCAATATTTACCAGGCTCCAATTGCTATTTGGTTTCCGGGGAGTAAAACGGATGCAATATCTATCCTTATCAATAGACCTCCGGATGCCGTCAATCCACCCAAAACAAAGAGCCTGATCCACTGATTGCGGCCATGTTAAACTCGGCATTCCGCTTTCCACCTTGTAATATCCTACCCAAAGCTCCTTTTTAGTCCGTGAATGTTCCGAGAGCCATTCCCGGAATTGTTCCTGGTTTCCAAAAAACAGGGGTTGCCCTTGATGAATCTGCATACAGGAAAAATATTTATCAACCAAAGATAAAATAATTTGAAAACAAGAAACATAGCCATTTGCATGAAATTGGCAAGGAGCATTCTCTCCTTCGAAAAGTATATATGGAGTTTTTCAGCAGACACTAAAGACTTATCGGTTAAATGCAAAAAGCCGCTGAGTATAATACCCATCGGCTCTTTGCGGTTTATCAAAATTAACTTTTATTGTACAATAACTTTTTTAATAGTTACCGTTTCGTTCAGATAACATTTCAGGTAATACACGCCCTGAGGCAAGTAATCAGGTTTCACAAGTCTTCGGAACCTGCTATCTGCCGTCCATTTGTCGTTGGCGAGTAAGGTTCCTTTCACATCGGTTAATTCAAACCTGAAGGTTCCTTGTCCGGTTCCATCGAAAATAATCCAGAAACTACCGGTGTTCGGATTTGGATAGATGTTCACTTGTGATGCCAACGGATAACCGTCACGGATTCCGGTGATGGTCACATCAACGGTGTCGTAACCAAAGCAACCCTGTTCATTGCTGACAACCACCCAATAGGTACCCGATGTTTTCACCATCAATTTACGTGTCGTTGCACCGGTACTCCATTCATACGAAGCAAAACCTTCTCCGGCATCTAATTCCACACTGTCCTGAGCATTAATTTCGGGAGCAAGGTCAACTACAGGAACCGGTACCCAAATTACTTCAATAGTATCGGTAGCTGCAGCCCCGAGGGAATCGGAAACCTGTAAGTAATATTTACCTGCCGTGGTTGCTTCAATCGAGGTCTCATTCGAACCTGTATTCCATGTATAATTTTCGAAACCTTCCGGAGCAACAAGGGTAACTGTTTCACCTTCGCAAACGGTGATATCGGGACCCAGATTCAAGAGTATGCTTCCACCAATCTGAACGGTGATACCTGTGGCCTCAATACCTCCCAAGGTGGTAACATTGAATGAAATATCGGAGCTACTGAAGCCCTCTTTAAAGGCCATGGAGATGGTTGCTACCATACCTTCGCCTGATACATTTTGATGGTCGTTACGGACTGAAGCCACGTAAATAATGTAGTTCTCGGGGTCTAAAGTATAGAAGGTCATCAATTCCTCACCGGGAGTGCCCATCCAACTTCCATCGAAAGTAACATAAACTGAATCCCAGTAAATACCTTGTCCATTCATTACTTTGATTTCGTAACCAATTCCATAAATTTCACCTGGGGCTTTTTTGAATGGTGGAGACAAGATGGCTTTGGCTTTTCGCCGACTGCCTTCAGCTTTTTCGTTGGCATCCCATTGGCAGATGATTTCCCAATCAGCAGCCTTCACATCGGGGTTCCAGTAATGGCTGTATGCAAAATTCTGGTTGATGGCCAGGGTATCCAAAATATCAATGATTCCGTCGCCGTTGCAGTCGCCATGTTTGTTGTTGGTACCATCTAACTGGAAGGTTGACCAGTTTTGGGCAAATTGTCCGTACCATTTGATGGAGGCATCTTCACGTCGCGGCCCTTCCATGCCATAGTTCAAACCGATGGTCAACAGGTCGTAGTGGTTGGCTTCCAAATCGGAGTTGGCATCACCCGGCCACACGCAACTGTACAAACACGGGTTATCAATCGAATTCCCAATCCGTATATCGGCACAATAGGTGCGGACACGCCCAACCGATGAAGTGGTACTCAGGCAGACTGCATAATATCCTGTATCGGCATAGGTGTGCGATGGACTTTTCTGTTCCGAAGTATTTCCATCGCCAAAATCCCAGAAATAGCTGACAATGTCGCCCAGCGATTTATTCTGGAAATAAGCGGTTGCGGTAACACTATCAGCAAAATAGGTAAAGAACGCGGTATTTTTGGTGCTCACGTCACCTACCGGGATAAATTTACAAAGTGTGTTTTGACTTTCAGGATTGCTTACCGTTTGACAAACCCGGTAATAATCGTTCTCGACATAAATATGCTCCGGATTTTGCAACAATGAAGCCTCGGTATTATCGCCAAAGTTCCAATACCACTGGGTTACATTCCCCAAACTTAAATCGGAGAAATACACTTTCAGGCTGTCGCTGGCCGGATAATGGTTGAAGTTGGCGCTGACCACACCGCTTGCAGGCTGTGTGGTTCCGGCAACATACACCACTTTAAATTTGGTGTCAAAACAAGAACTAGTGGTATCAATAACGGTATGCATCACCTGGTAATAACCCGGTTTAGCGTACACGTGCACCGGACTGGCCTGGTTGCTGTTGGTTCCATCGCCAAAGTCCCAGAATAATTGCTTGAAGGCTCCAACAGCTTGTGAGGTATATGTAACAGAATTACCTTCAGGATAATAGGTAAACTGGGCCTGGCAAAGTTCTGTGGAATTATCAATCACTTTAATTACTGCACTGTATTGATTCAGGCAATAACTGGTGGCATTGAACACGGTTAAAATAACTTCATAAAAGCCAGGATCATTATAGGTATGCTCTGCGGTGGAGTCAATACTGTAAGTTCCATCGCCAAAATCCCAAAAATAATCGGTAATTTCACCTGTACTTTGGTTGCTAAATTCTACAACTTTACCATTGGCGTAATAACCAAAACTTGCCTGGCAGGCATATTGATTGCTATCAATGGCTACAACCCAATCTGCATAAGTATCCAAACAACCGGTAAGTTCATTGAACATGGTCATCTCCACCCAATAATAACCGCTCCTGGAATAGGAATAGGTGAACGAGGAATCGCTAAAATAAGAACCGTCGCCCATATTCCAGAACAGGCTGGTGTATTCACCCTGTGACTGGTTGACAAAAGCAACCTTCCGGTTATTGGCATGCCAGGTAAATTGTGCTTTACAAGCCATGTAGGAAGAATCGATGACAATAATGAATTCCATTTTTTCGTCCATACACTGGGTGGTATCGTTATAAACCTTTAAACTGACAGGGAAATAGCCCGGTTTTTCGTAGGTGTGAATTGGTGCTACATCTTTGGTAAAGTACCCGTCACCAAAATCCCAGAAATAATTTGTAACCGTTCCAGTTACCATCGGTTGGAAAGTTACCCTTTTACCTTGTGTGAAATAATCGAAATCGGCGTTGCAGATAAATGCTCCGGAAGAGGTAACAGCAACCACATCGCAATATTCATCCATACATCCTGAAATGCTGTCGTAAATTGATAGGCAAACCTCGTAGAAATCAGGGTACGCGTAAATATGTTTTGGAGCGGAATCGGAGGAATAGGTCCCATCGCCAAAGCTCCAGAATATTTCGCTGGCATTGCCCGACGAAGTATTGGTAAATACGACTTCATTATCTTTCACAAAGCTAGTGAAGGAAGCATTGCATAAGGTTTCGCCTCCCACTTTTACCACCACGGTTTTGGTTTTGCTGTTCAAGCAATTGCCTATGCTATCGAAAACAGTCAACTTAACTTTGTAGAAATTGGGTTTGAGATAGGTCTGTACAGGGTCTTGTTCTTCGGAGAATTGATTGTCGCCGAAGTCCCATAAATAATTTGTGATATTTCCGGTTGGCTGGGCAAAGAAACTCACCGTTGCCTGATCCACCGTAAATGAAAAATCGGAAATACAAACCACGCTCGTTGAATCTTTTACAACAACGGTCTGGCAGACGTCATCCATACAATCATTGGCCGCATTGTAAATAGTCAGACATACCTCATACACTCCAAGCTGGAACAAATGAACAGGCGATGTATCGGTCGAATAGGTCCCATCGCCAAAGCTCCACAGGTAATCGGTTACAATACCATTCGATGTGTTAATGAAAGTTACCTCCTGGCTGCTTGTTTCAAAAACAAAATCGGCCAAGCATAAATCGCCGGTACCTTCAATCAATACCGAGGTCTCATATACATCTGTACAACTATTTATGGTATCGGTAACAGTTAGTGTTACCAGGTAATAGCCGGCAGCAGCATACTCATGGGTTGGGCTTTTAAGTGTTGAGTAGGTATTATCGCCAAAATCCCAGAAATTGTTGCTTACTGTAGCCGACGATTCATTCACAAAACTGACACTGTCACCACTTACAATGTACGAGAACATGGCATAACAGCCGGTTTGTGTGGAATCGCCCACCATGATCTGTTTACATATATTATTTGTTATCCCGGAAGTATCGGTAATGTTAAGGCAGACATCATAAATACCTCCTTTACTGTAAGTATAAACCGGATTTGGTATGGAAGAAATGTTTCCATCGCCAAACTTATACTGGTAACTTACGACGGCTCCATAAGAATTATCAGCAAAAGATACAGTCAAGCTATCGATGGTGTACTCAAAATCAGCTATCGGTTCGGTTTCGTTACTCCAAATATACTGTGCCGTATTATTGATGCTGGTATATGGCACTAGCCTTAAACCTACCGTTTCAAATATAATATCATTTATGGCAAATTGAATTTCTAAGGTATCATTCAAATCGGCATACAAACTGTCCAGGTGGATAGTATAAATCAGATTACTGTCAGGATCAGCCAGCACGGGATCGGTCCAGCAAATAATCCCGCCTGATGCTTTAATATAATCGGTAGCTGGGTTGAAACCTCCTAAATAAGTAATCCGGCTCATATCTAATGAAATATCGAAAGATCGGTAAACCGGTTCATAAGGCTGATCGTTGAAGATATGGAATACGGTATCAACGAAATTTGCGATTCCATATTTTCTGGTCTGTCCGCTATAAATAAATTCATAGGGTTGGCACCAGTCCCCGTTATACCTGAATCTATATTCAATAGTATCGCCAATAGCAAATCCACCAAGGGTTACTTCATAAATTGAATCGCTGTTGGTGTCAAACATCATCGTTCCTGTCCAGCCATCAAAAGAACCGACAGCATCCACATAATCAACCATTGGATCAAACAACCCGGAGCTGATTTGGTAGCTCATATCTACCTGTAATACCACTTTTGCAGAAGACAATTCGGTGATGGCAACCTCTTTGGAAATAGAATTGGAACAATATCCTGTGGAATCGGTCACTGTTAAGGATACGGTATAGGTTCCGATGTTTTGATACACATGGATGGGATTCATATCTACAGAAGTATCGCCATCGCCAAAATTCCATAAATAACTGGTAATGTTGGTTGATGAACTATCTGTAAAAGTTACCTCATTTTGGTTAATACTGTAATTGAAATGAGCCTCACAAAGAATTGTTTCTACAGAAATCATGGAACAATAGGTATCAACATTGCTTGCTGTATCGGTTACCGTGAGGCAAACATCATAGCTACTGCCTGGCACAAAGGTATGCACCGGGTTTGCAACAAAAGCGGAATCCCCGTCTCCAAAGGTATAAAGATACGATGCTATCCCTCCTTGCGACAAATCGGTAAATGATGCCTCAATACCATTTAATGAGTAGATAAATTCAGCTTTGGGGCCAACTTTAAGCCATGAAGCCCCTTGGCGGGTCCCAAACCAGACATCGCCGTTGTCGGTACCTATTATCGACCAGATGGAACTTGGGATCAACCCATCAGTAGAGGTAATAATCTTCCAGATGCTACCATTAAATGAGGCAGCCCCGGTGGCACCTCCAAACCAGACATTCCCATTAACATCTTCTTCAATAGCTTGTACGCTGCCAATAGGTTCAACTTCAACCGAATAATCAGTAAACAAAGTTCCGTCATAGGAGGTAAGTACATTACTGCCGTAAAACCAAGTAACATTCCGTGAATCGCGGAAAACCTCATTTACGTATTTTACTGAACGCACAAGAGTATCAAATTCAAATGCGCTAAATGTTGAACCATCAAACTGCACCACACCTATAGTATTGGCAAATAACAAGTTGCCGTTGGGTGCATAATCAATATCTTCAATGACTGTACCTGCCTGATCGGCATATTGGAACCATGATGTACCATCAAAGACAGCTACACCATTTCCAACATAGGACCCAAACCAAAGTTTTCCTAAGGTGTCTTCAAAGCTACATTCGTCGAAAATTAAGGAGTCAAACGGGAAATAAGAGGTAAATACGCCATCTTTATAGGAATTGAACCCTCCTTTGGTTGAAGGCAGCCATACGGTTCCATCGGAGGCTACCTCCATATTCCAGATATAATCGGCAATTAGCCCGTCGCTTGCATGGTATTGGGTGAAGTTGGTCCCATCGAACCTGGTGACCCCATAAAAACCCGACATCCAGATGTCTCCGTTTAAGTCTTTACCGAGAGCCCATACATTATTGTCGGCCAATCCTGTGCAGGTATTATTCGAAACCCAGCCGGGTTTATCGGTATAGGTCCCGAAAACCCCGTATTTAAGGTTTTTGTAATTATCCGTTTCAATTTCATCGCTGGGGTGATATAAATCCACATCAATATTAAAGATGCGGTTGTATTCCGTATTTGAAAAATCTATCAGCGATGAAAACGTATGGGTCGCGGTATCACCAGGATTAACCTGAGCCATGTAAATATCAGTCACAATTGGGACACTATCTATCATTAAACTGAGTTCAATATTCGAGAGTGTATCTATCCCCATATTTAAAAACTGTACCATCACCGGGTTGCCCGGATTGTTGTTGCAACGGTTTCCGGCATCAATTTTAACTACGCTCAGGTTACTGTTTATAGCAGCATCGGCACCAAGGCGTAAATCGTCCATGTAAACCACTCCGGTAAAATCATATCCAAAATTAAACTGCACTACTACATTGTTGATAGAACCCGGATCCAATTGAACACCGTTGACGTTTTTCAATTTATTGGTATAATCGACATAATATGTATGATACACCCCATCAGGGATAAGATTGAAACCAAAAAAGGCAGAGTCGGAATAAGTATCGTAAATATCGGCATACAAAAACCGGACATTTACTGCAACATCGGTTTTTAAGCGGACTGATAAATATGGATTATTGGTAATAGACAATGGATTTACATTGAAATACAAATTCTCCCAGCCAATTTTTCCTGCTGCATTTACAGTCATTTCACCAAAACCTTCTGACAAAAAATAATATGAAGAACCCGACCAATTGGCCAATGAACTGTCGCTAAAGGTATCGGTTAACCCCTCTCTGAGTTGTTTGTTAAACTGAACCTCCAAGGTATCGTTAAACGGATTGCCATCGCCGGGAACTGAGACTGCCATTTTTATAGTATGCAACCCGAATGCAGATAAATCAAACGTGCTGTTGCTGGTAAATATATTTGTATTCCCTCCCTGAAAGACAGTACCGAATATGGTATCGGTAACCCATGCCTGACCATCGATGGAGTAATCCACCTCAAAATAGGTAACATCGTTTTTGCCACTGTTTTTAACCTCGAACTGAATGTTTTCATTTGCCCCGGGTGCCCAATTTACAGGGATGAAAATATTGTTCATGGCCAGGTCGTATTCCGAATTATAAACCATGAAATCATCAAAGGCAAAGCCATTGTATAAAGTATCATTCAATTGGTTGGCTTTAAATACCAATCGGAATTTAACAGCATTCATTCCGGCTATAGCCTGCCCATAATGATAAATACTATAGGTGTGTTGCCATGCTGTATCAATGCCTGCCCAGCAGCTAGGGTCAACGAATTCGGCAGTCAGGATATCGGAAGAATTATTATACCATTCATAACCTGTTGAACCAAAAGTAAACCAGGTTTTACATGAATCAACGGTTGCCTGAAGCATGGCAGCTGCCGGAAAGGTATTGCCTACATCTTTCCAGATACGGAATGCGGCCGAAGGATTGTTTATGCCGGAAAAATTGAACCAAGGGCTTTCAATAACCCCTAAAACGGGAGCCGTTTGGGTGCTCAATTCCGTGTATATGGCATTCACCCCGGAATAACTTGAATTGATATGATTTCCATTGGGGGAACCAATTTGCCATAATATTACATCCGAAGGTGAAAACCAATTTAAGGTCCCCTCAAAAGTATTCTGATAGGGGAATGTACTGATAATGGGTTGATTAATAAATATAAAATCAGCCGAATCGTTAAAAGAAATGGTATCGCCGGGGATAGAAACAGCTACCCGGACATTGTATTTACCCAAGGCAGAAAAATCGTAACTGCTTGCAAAAGTGAATAATAATGTATCACCTAACAATATTGCTGAACCAGAAGAATCAACTACAAATGCCCCACCATTAACCGAATAAGATAAAGCATAAGAAGCTGAATCAACTGTTAAAATGCCTTGATTAATCACCTCAATACTAATTGCCTCATTACTTAACGAAGGTCTTAGGACAGGGTTAACCAATTTACCCAAAGCTAAATCGGTATTGGCACTTTCGCTCACTTTGAAGTTATCGATGCTCACACCCTCATCTCCCGTCCAGTTGTAACCGGTTTCAACAACAAATTTGAACTGTACATCAGCTTTACCGGCTAAGTCAGGAAGGGCTGCTGTAACAAAAACCCAATCGTTATCAACTACCTGAGAATATCCATTAATCATTCCATAATTAATGAAATTGGTAGGCTTCATCCAGTTTAAATCATTAATAACTGCCGGTGAATACCATGCATTCAGTCCTTCCTTAACCAGAAGGGCTACTTTGTTTCCTTCATCGGTAAGATGGCGTTTGATATAAAATGATACAACCGGCTTTAAGAGAACCGACATATCAAAGGCCGGGCTTTCGGCAAAAGCATAAACATTGCTAGGCATTGGTTTTTGTCCAATGGTAGTCAATGAATTACTACCCAGGTATGTACTAAAAAGATGCACTCCCTGAGGTACACCAACTCTCCAAACCGGGTCATCGCCAACTTTATCGTTGTGAGCATACCAACGGTTTTCCGGGTTGATTTCAAAATCCTCAAACCAGGGATAGGTGCTCACATTCTCAAGATTATTGATGTTGACAATCATGGAATCGGCAAAATCGGTATAATGGGTATAATCCAGATTATAAATGGCCCCATTTATAGATATTTGGGAATCGAAATCCTGAGTAGTCAATGAATAAAGGGTGGTCTCATCGAATGGATTTAAGGAAACATAGGTAGTATCACTTGACGTCATAACATCATAAACGCCATGCCAGATGATGTTCCCCGTAAAAGGATTCAGACCATAGTTTTTAACCCGTATCCCTGGAGTTTGCTCTAAAACCGGAGCCGATTTAGGATAGGTCTCCAAAATGGATAGGTTTTGTTTATACCAGTCGAATATTTCTAAATCATCAATAGCAAACCCACGGCTAGCCTCTGTTGAGGTGTTCACATATTTTATTCTCAGCTTCAAATCGCTGGGCGGGTTTGTTATTTTAAAGACCGCGGTTTTCCATTGGTTCACCCTTCCTTTCCAATAATATGCTGTGGAATTGGGAACATTTTCCATGGGCTGGTTAAATTCTGCCGGCATTGAAAAATCTGAACATTCCAACCAAGTGGAGTCCATAGTATTAAAATATTCCAAAAGAGCGCCACTATTGACAGAGGTATTCATGGCATATTTGAAACGGACTCCCAAAGCCTGAACGGCTGACACAAAATAACAAGGGCTTGTTAAATAGGATTCTTCATTGGAATTAGAGTTCCCAGCCAGGCTTGTAACCCAACAGTTACTGCCCGAAGCCGGCATTTCAGCAGCAAAATTAGAAGGATAGCCTCTTTCCCAGGAAGGATTCTTTCCGCCAACCATCCAGTAATCGGTCCCTTCAAAGTTTTCAAAATATGGAATACTTTGGGACGGTTGGTTATAAATACTTGTCCGTAATGTATCGTTGTTAACCCATGAATCGCCTGTGAAATTAATAGCAACCGTCAAATTATATTTCCCATAAGTGATTGTTTCCATTGGATAAGAAAAAACATGTTCCGATCTGTAATATGGCGGAATGGGAGCCAATGCAACTGTATCTTTTACCCATCCACCTAAATCGGTATAATAAGAAAACTCTATGGGGCCATACAAGGTGTCGGCTCCGGTATTGGCATAAGTAATTGCTACATTCTGCTGCGAATACATGTTACAGCCCGAAACCGGGTTGTTAATAGATATTAACGCCAAATCGGAACCTATGCACTGATCATTCATACAAGCATAGTATTCATGGGTGCTGTCCGATATTATAATTTTCCGGTTGAAAGCCATGGTATCGTAAATACCAGACCAGGAATTGTTGGTCCTGAATTTGAATTCATACAGATTTCCAATTTCGAGTTCCATGTTATTAAGTAGAACTTCATAAATACCTGTTCCATTGGGATCTGTCATTTGTTTAGGGTTTCCACCCCAGGAATTAAAACTGCCGGCTAAATCTACAGTTTCAGTCATTGGATTGAACAATCCCTGCTGAATATAATATCCCATATTCACATAAAAAATAACGCCCCGGTAAAGGTTCCTTTTTTCATACAGAGGACCACGGTCATTCACGAGACTATTGATCATATCAGCGCCGATTGCTTTGTCGTAAATTTTTACTTGACCAATACCCCCAACAAAATAATTCGAGACTCCGGCAAATGAACCAATGGTCAAATCGGAATTATAATCATCAATGGTGCCCCCAGTATAAATAAGGTATTCATATTGGTAATTGTTTTTGTAGAAATAGACGTAAGAGCCATCGCAAACAACCGTGGCTAAAGTCCATGCATCGTTATAAAACATCTCCTGAAAAGTTTCGTAAGTCTGTAAGGTTCCCCCTGACCACATTTTAAAAATCAGTTTGTGATCTTTCAGCGAAAGCTGCCACTCATTTCCAAAATTCACGGATGACATAAGTACATATTCAGCCGCAAGATTATCGCTTTGTGGCCTTATCCAAGCGGAAAGTGTAAACTGATTGGTACCTTGCATGGCTGCCACAGGGCTGAACATAACCGACTGTGTACCATCAAAATTAAATGCCAGTTGACTTGAAAAACGTGAGGTTATATAACTTGGAGTATGGCTGGGTGTACCGCTATTTGGTCCTGCCAAACCAATGTTAGTAGTATCGGCATTAAAAGGGACATCAAAAACCAATTGGGGTGAAAGAGGATCGCCCTGGTATTCATAGGCTCCCATATCAATCCGCTTATAAGTCCCATTATACAAACGCCCTTGATAATCGTAATCCCAAACCAGTAAGTTCATTCCTGTGGTATCTCTGTACCCCGCATTTATCAAATTTGAAGAACTATTTAAATGCCAGTTGCCGTTGGTTCCATCTTCATAGGAACCATAACCCGAAGTTGGCAAAACAAAACCGGGATCAACGGTCAGGTTGTTTTTATAATTCATCGAAGAAGTTAATCCGGGGTTAATGATGTCTGGAAGGTTGAAAAAGCAGTTGTTCTGGCAATCAAAGGAACTTATGTAACTATTAAATGTTATTCCCTGGGAGTGGTTCGAGAATATGTTATTTTTTAATGTTGCATTTATCCCAGTACAATACAAAGGAGCTCCGTAGTTATTCGAAATGGTGTTATTAACCATATTAAGGTAACGCCCCTCTCCATAAACATAAATCTGGTTGGCACCATCATTATTTGCAATAATATTCTGTACCAACGAAATATCCGATTGCTGAATAGCAACAGCAGAACCATTTCCTGCCAAACCGCCAGTAAAAAAACAATTTTGAATAGCCACCGAAGAATTATTTATAAAAATGGCTCCACCTAAACCAACTGCTCCGCAGTTTTTAAACGTGCAGTTTTGCAAAGTCAAATCGGCATGATCCGACACATAGATACCCCCGCCATCGGAACGTAAGCTATCATTCTTGGCATAATACAAATGGCAATAGTTTAATCCGCTGGAGGTTGTATAGCTTATTGCATTAAATACCAAACCGCCCCATCCAACGCCTTCGTTCCCAACCATTGGTTTAAAATACACGGGTGAGGCAGAACTGCCGTTGGCATACAACACGGCATTCATTCCGAATTCGATGCGGTAAAAACCTTCAAAAATTACCTGAACACCAGGATTGATAATTAAAGTATCAATTACATACACATTACTTTGCACCAATACTGTATCTGCAATCCAGGCATCATAAGTAATCGTATCTGTTGCAATTATGGAAGTTGCATTCACATGATGGTTCCATAAAAACACAAGCAACAAAATTGATAAGCTGAGTTGTTGGGTAAATCTCTTCATAAATTCATTTTTTTGAGTTATTAAACCAAGACCGGGCAGTCTTTTTCTGGTTTGTATTGGTTAAAAATACTAAAAATAATTATAAAAGTATGGGCTAAAAACTTAATTTCCTTTAACTAAAGAAATCTTAGGTCGAAACTACTTGTTACTAAGATATAAAGTTCCAAAATTTTCAATATCACTTTTAAAGCATTAATTTCCGATGTTGCTGGTTCCTTTTATTTGCTATTTTTGGGCAATTCTAAAACTCAAAACAAACATATCGATGAAAAAGTTTAAGTTATTAACATGTTCTTTAGTATTGGTACTGGTTGCCTATGTACCTTCTATGGCTTGTACCAACTTTTTGGTTACCAAAGGAGCATCAGCCGATGGTTCTACGTTTATAAGCTATGCCGCCGATTCACATGTACTGTACGGGGAATTGTATTTTTGGGCCGCCGCCGATTATGCCCCAAATACCCTGCTCAAAGTTTACGAATGGGATACCGGGAAATATATGGGTGAAATTCCTCAAATCGCTCATACCTACCAAGTTGTTGGAAACATGAATGAACATCAATTGGCTATTGGCGAAACCACTTACGGTGGCCGTGAAGAACTGGTAGATACCACCGCCGTTGTGGATTATGGCAGCTTGATTTATATTACCCTGCAAAGAGCTAAAACGGCCCGCGAAGCTATCAAAGTAATGGCAGAATTAGTAGCAAACTATGGTTATGCCAGTTCGGGTGAATCATTTTCAATTGCCGACCCCAACGAAGTTTGGATGCTCGAAATAATTGGCAAAGGAACTGAAATGGTAATGGGTAAAGGAAAAAACGCGGCTTTAGTTAACAAAAACAAAGGAGCCGTTTGGGTAGCCCGCATGATTCCAGATGGTTATGTAGCCGGACACGCGAATCAAGCCCGTATTACTACTTTCCCATGGAATACCGATCCTTCGTCGATTTCGAGCAAACAACTGGATAAAATTTTCGATAAAAATGTGACTACTGTTTATGCAGAAGATGTAATGACTTTTGCCAAAGCCAAAGGTTATATCAACGATAAAGTGACCAAAGAGAATTTCGATTTTTCCGAGACTTATGCACCTGTAAACTTTGGTGGTGCCCGCTTTTGCGACATACGCGTTTGGGCCTGGTTCAACAACATCGCCGACGGAATGGATCAATATTGGGAATATGCCAAAGGAAATATTACCCATGATGAAGCTACGCATTACGCGAACAACCGTATGCCTTTGTGGATAAAACCCAATCGTAAGATCAGCGTTCATGAAGTTATGAATAACATGCGTAACCACCTGGAAGGGACTGAACTGGATATGAGCAAAGACGCCGGAGCCGGGGCCTATGGTGCTCCGTACCGATGGCGCCCTTTAACTTGGGAAGTGGATGGTAAAACTTATTGCAACGAAAGGGCTACAGCTACCCAACAAACCGGGTTCTCCTTTGTGGCACAGATGCGTTCATGGTTTCCCGACGAAATCGGTGGAATTTTCTGGTTTGGAGTGGATGATGCCTCCAGTTCCGTATATACTCCTGTTTACACCTGTTCCACCAAAGTTCCCGAAGCCTATGCAGTTGGTAACGGTGATATGATGACCTATTCCAGGGATGCTGCATTTTGGGTATTTAACCAAATCAGCAATTTTGCCTATACACGTTACAGCATCATCCACCCTGAGATTGAAAACAAGCAACAGGAAACCGAAAAAGCATTCATCGCTTCCATTGAATCTATCGACAAAGAGGCACAAAACCTGTTGACTGCCGACAAGCAAAAAGCCATTGCTTTCCTGACCGATTTTTCAGTGAACAATGCCAATAAAATGGTCAATGAATGGAGAGGTTTTTATGAGTACCTTTTTGTGAAATACATGGATGGCAATGTTAAAACAAAAAGAGAGGTGCCTGAAAATTATAAATACGTGACTCCAACATTAGAGCAACCCGGATACAACGAACAATGGAAAAAATCAGTAGCCGACGACACCAAAGAAAAACTTCTGGTTCCGGCGGGTGGAGGGCACTAAAAGAAGCTTGAAACTGGTTTAAGTTAATATTTTACAAAATATTTCAATTAAAAATTGTCGGAATAAACCGGCAATTTTTTTTATAATCACAGGAAAGACTGTTTTATTATCAAAAAAATACTATTTTTGCCGCAAATTTGTACGTAATCTCTTTCAGTTGACATGGAGCCTGATACATTGCGTTCATAAGGTTAAATAAAAAAAGATACCACAATGGATTTAATGAAAGTTGTTGAAAAGGAATTTGCTGGAACAAACGAGATTCCTGTGTTTAATGCAGGTGATACCATCACAGTCCACTATAAAATTCGTGAGGGTAACAAGGAGCGTATCCAGCAATATCGCGGTACCGTGATTCAGAAAAAAGGGACAGGCATCTCTAAAACATTTACTGTTCGTAAAATGTCTGGTAACGTAGGCGTTGAAAGGATATTTCCTGTGAATTCCCCCTTTATTGAAAAAATTGAAGTAAATAAATTGGGGCATGTCCGCAGAGCCCGTATTTACTACTTACGTGATTTAACTGGTAAAAAGGCCAGAATCAAAGAAAAAAGAGTGTAATTCAAACACAAATAATAAGGAGCCCTTTCAACCGAGAGGGCTTTTTTATTTGGTATTTGTACAAAAAAATACGGGTAAGAGTTTTTATTCTGATGTAGTTCCTTATTTCCGCAAGTCACGGAGTGACTAATTGAATTGTTTGCCTTCTTTGTGTCAAATTGAGTCACCCCGTGACTTTCAACGGTTTCCCAGATGATTTGCGGATTTTAGGCAACTAACTTTCTAACGATCAGGAAAGTAATAATGGTTAGATTTGACTGTCCTTAAATTTTGACTAACTTTATTAGCTCCAAATAAGTATCTTCCTTTATTCCAACGATAGCCTCTTTCATATTTTTGACCCACAAATAAATTCCTGCCGATTTATCTTCGTCAATCATCAAAAGGATATTCTTTAAGGCGCTTACTTCATAAATTTGATAGCCAGCCAGTTGTTCTGCAAAAATGAATAAATAGTTTCTGTCATAATCAGTTAAAAGTTTTTCCAAATGCTTGATAGGACTGGTTTCCTCAAGATAACCATTATAAAAGGGTGATTTATCTTCTACAAAAAGGCTTTGATTTTTGTTAACTGGTAAGGTAAAATAAAAAGTTGCGCCTATGGGTTCCCGATCTTTTACGCCAATGGTACCACCATGAGCCGTAATAGCCATCTTACAGAAAGTCAATCCCAACCCTGTAGAACCCGTGTAACCCGACTTTTGCGGATTGTATTGTCCAAAAGGAAGAAAAATCAATTCTTTTTGATCATCGGGAATGGGGGACCCATTGTTGGAAACACACAATTCAATGTAGGTATCATACTTGTATATATCCAATTGTATAAATCCCCCTTCAGGAGTGTATTTTGCGGCGTTTGACAACAGATTGATAAATACACGTTCTATTAAAATAGGATCAAAATAATACATCCCGTACGTGTCGATACGGTTGATGAGTTCAATCTGCTTCTTTTTAATCATGAAGTTCAATTGCTGAATGGCATTATCTACAACTTGTGCCAATGGATTCAATGAAATATTGATATCCATCTGGGCATCCTGATATTTTTTAATGTCCAAAAGGTTCTGAACCAGCATAAGCATCTGACGGCCGGCATATTTAACAATATCATTCTCTGTAAGATGCAGCACAACATTCAATGGATTTTTCAAATCGTGCACCAACATCCCAATCATCTCTTCTTTAAATTTATCCAATTCTACTAACTTTTCGTTAGTATCTTTCAACTGCTCGGCCTGTACCTCCAATTCTGTTTTTTGTTCTTCAATTTTCCCTTTTTGCTCCACTACCTCTTGAGTCCTTTTCTGTACGCGTGCTTCCAAATCCGTATTTGCCTTTTCCAATTCAATGGAAAGCTGTTCCACATCTGTAAAGGCCTGTGAATTTTTTTTCGAAAGAACGAACGCTTGCGATAATACCATGATAAACAAGCCCAAATGCATAATGAATGAAGTACCAAGCCATTTATTATAATATAGAATATCGTTCAATACCGCTAAAAAGAAGAACACATACCCTCCCAAAATAACCCATGAATTCTCGCATTTATGATAAACCGCAATTAATAAAGCATAAAAAATATAAATTGCCATTACAATTATCACCAACTGATAAATCAACGGGCTATAGCTGAAAACGGTAGAGGGGGTAAAAAAAATAATCATACAACTCAAAACACCAAACCAGCCCATGCTCAACACAAATGTCCGGTTTAAAATTTTAGGGTAAAGTGAATAGATAAATCCTAAAGCAGCGGGAGCAGCAAGCATGTATGACCAATACTCAATATAAACCGCCGGTAACCAGTTTATTGTTGGGAACAGTTCCAGAAATATTTTTTCGCCTGTAGTGGCATGGCGGATCATCATTAGGAAGTTCAGCACCCCAAAAAGGAGAATACTGAAGTCCTTTGGACGATAGAAGTATAAAACAAAATGGTAAATAGCCATAATAAACAAAATACCCAAAAGGGCATATCCAATGGCAGATTGCTGTTCTTTATAATTTTTTACCAACTCTGAAGACCCAAAAATTATAGCATCTTCGGGGCCACCTTTCCGATGGTGAAAATTCGAAACCTGCAAGACAAGTTCAATCTGACTATCTTTTGAAGGAACATAAGCCTCAAGGCGCTTCCACGACGGAACCATTTCTTCTTTAGTTGCGGCTACTTTTCCAATCTCGTAAGGGGCTCCACCATTTATCCAGACTTTATAGGCACAATCAAACTCCTGAAAACGAAAACCATATACGGCTTCTTTGGGAACTTTAATAAGTAACCGATAGGTGGCGTATCCCTGCCCTTTGAGTGCCTGATTACCTAACTGGTATCCATTCCAAACTCCAAAAATCTCTAAAAAGTTTGGCTTTAATGAATCGGAAGACAAAAAATCTTTGGGTTCCAGCAGTTGTTGCCAATAGAACTCGGCTTCGCCTTGAAGCCGTATCAAATGGGTAGAATCAAAATTGAAATGAGTTAAATCCAGAACCCCATCCTCGGCAACAGTTACATTGATGTTATTGTAATAATGGGGTTTAAATCCGAATTTATATGCAAAATAAACTGCATAAGCAACAATGGCTATATATATAAAAACAATTAAGTTTTTGCGTAACATTTGGGTTCAAAATTTCGCAATAAATATAATTCATATTTACCGAAATTCACTCCATCGTTTTTGAAATAGTTTATTATTCAATCACTCTCCGCACCACATCAATAACGGTGCCGTCAACCCATTTTATGGCAGCCACTACATCATCGGCCAGATTTGGTTTTTGGCTGGGGCCGCAGATGGCATCGGCCTCCTCTTTTAGTTGCTGAATGGTTTTTATAGGCAATCCGGAGCCTTTCATCCTTTCGATGAGGTCGGTCCGTAAGGGGTTGATGGCAACTCCCCGTTCGGTAACAATAATATCGATCAATTCGCCCGGTCCGCAAATGGTAGTTACTTCATCTTTTATTACCGGTATCCTATCACGGAAAAGGGGAATGGGTAGAATCACATTTTTAGAGAACAAACAATTTTGCCAACCACCAATCCCATGCAATAAGTAACCATCGGAATGGCTTACAACATTGGCATTGAAATTCAAATCGACTTCGGTAGCACCAAGGATGACCACATCTACCATGCTGGCAAAGTTCCCCTTCCCATGGTAATTGTAACTGGTAAACGGGCTGGTCCAAACATGGTTGGCGTTATCGCGCATGCTCCGCACACCATCCAAATCAAAGGTTTGACCATCGAGGATAAATTCAATCAGTCCCTCCTCTAAAGCATCAACCAGGTATTTATTACTCCCACCACGTGCAAACTTGGCTTTGATTCCCTTTTTACGCATAATATCGGCAAAAAAGTTCCCAATGGAGAGAGCTGTCCCCCCTGCCCCTGCCTGAAATGAGAAGCCGTCCTGAATCAATCCCGCCTCTTCACAAAAACGGGCGGTAAGTTCAGCAATGAGTAACCTGTCCGGGCTTTTCGTCACCTCGGTAGTCCCAGAAACAATCTTTTCAGGAATCCCCACTTTATCTACCTTTACAGTGTAATCCACATAATTTCCTTGTATCTGCCACGGGTAACAAGGGAACGGGATCAAATTATCGGTGACCACAATTACTTTGTCGGCATATTGTGAATCGGCTAACGCGAAACCCAGCAAGCCACTGGCCGATGGGCCATTCAATCCATTGGCGTTTCCAAACGCATCGGCACTGGAGGCTCCTATCACGGCAATATCAATTTTAACTTCTCCATCCTGAACTGCCTGATACCTCCCACCATGAGAACGCAAGACGGCGGTTTTTTTCATTTTCCCCTGCGTACAGAATTTTCCCAGTTGCCCGTTCATACTTCCTTCAATATGGCTAATGGTGCCATCTTCGAGGTATCTTATTAAGTATTCATGACAAGGAAACGATGCTGATGGAAACCAACGTAGGTTTTTAACCCCCAATTCTTTGGCGATATCAAATATGGCATTCGAAATTAAATCGCCATTTCTAAAATGATGGTGCGTTGAAATAGTCATTCCATCTTTCAACCCAGCTTTTTGTAAAGCCTCTTTCAAAGTAGCAACTAATTTATTTCCATCACTGGGGAAATTGGCACACGAAGCAATTGGGGGGGCATATTTGCGTCCGGTGGGTTGGTATTTACCAACACCCTGAAAAGGAATAACCAGTTCTCCATTGATGGTTGTGGGGACAAGACGTCCAACAGCGTTTTTAACAAATTCAGTTGCCATGACATTAAAAGTTTAGTAGTACACAATTTGGTAATGTACCGGAACTACAACAAAGATAAAAACTTACCTAATATTTGTTCTGCAAAGCCAGATGGAGTATCTATATTCTAAAACACATGAACAGGATGAATTAAAATAACTAAGGAAAATGGGTGGTATTTTTTTTTTTTTAATTAAATTGGTACTTTCACTTATGAACTAAAAAAACTTCATATGTTAAACACAGAACTTTTTCCGGCGCAGGTTTTTTATCTACTGGCACCCAAGAAAGTACACGTACATGAAGTATTTGCAACTATTCTACGCGATCTCACGTTACGGAATGTGATTCGGGTTGCAAAAATCAACAGTTTTCCGAATGACCGTTCTAAGAAAACCCAAAAGTATTATCGGTTTATAAAAGGAGAAGCCTTTAAGGGATATGAACCCCAACCCTTTGAAAAAAGTTTTTTAATTCCTTTTGAGGAAACTGAAAATGTACAAACCAAAGTACTTACCAATTATGTGTTGCGGAAGTATTCGATGCCCAGTGGCTTTATAGGCGACCAGATTTACAATCCCTTGAGTAAAGCAGGTTATATTGGTAGTATCCCTATCTTAAAGGCATTTGGGTATCTGTCGTTAACCCATAAAGGGGATGAGGTTGTAGTACAAGCGAACGAGTTTATCCATCAACAAGAAGAGAAGTTGACCGCTTTAATTGATGGTGACCGTGAAAAATTCATTCATACTATTAATGAAACGGGGGCCTATATTTTTCATTTTGAGGAGAACAATCCAGCATTATACAAGAATATAATTTCGATGGTGAAGCGCATCAACAAATCAAAACCTATGGGGCCGGAAAATGACTTAACTGTATTTATGGAAGCTATGAATATTGACCTGAGTTATTTCCATTAAATCGTTATTATTTCTTGACAATTAATTTTTCACCCTCAGAATTTAGAAAATCGCAAAAGATAGTAAGAAAAAAGCAGACCCAAAACCTGCTTTTTTATGGTTAATTTTTGTAATTCTTGCTTAATGCATTCATATTTACCTCATTCACTATATTTTTGGCTTCCGAAGTGTAAAGAAAATCAATCCGTTCCTTGTAGTGTTCGGTAATTTTACCACGGACCATTTTTAATGTGCTATTAATAAATTTGTTCTGTTCAGTAAAAGGTTCTTCCAGGATTCCCACCGCAGCAGGAAGCCAACGTTCTGGAAATTCACCTTCAAATTTGCCTCCCTTTTTGTAATGGTTTATCTCCTGCTGAAGCAGTTTCAAGGCTTCTTTTTTACCTTCAGGAGTGCCGATATCTAACCCCTTCTCGCTTATATGCCTTTTCAGGGCATCGCTATTAGGAACAACCAGGCCAATGGTGTATGGGTTCTGATTGTTATGGAGCATCAATTGCTCAATAAACGGGGATTTTGAAACCAACATTTCCTCAATAGATTCGGGAGAATACTTCTCACCGTCGTTGCTTATCAATAAACTCTTGAACCGGCCTAATACATATAAAAATCCATCTTTATCCATGTAACCCAAATCGCCGGTATGTAACCAACCATTTTTAATAGCCTCAGCACTTGATTTCTCATTCCGCCAGTAGCCTTTCATCACATTCTCTCCCGAAACAACAATTTCACCTTTTTCACCCAATGGGAGTTCGTTACCATCATCATCGCAGATTTTTAGATCTAGCGGCTTTACTAAATATCCACTGGTACCCAGCCTATGTTTAAACAATGAATTGGACGATATAACCGGCGTGGCTTCCGATAATCCATAACCTTGCATCATAGGAATGCCAATCGCATAATAAAAACGCTGCAATTCAATATCGAGTAGGGCTCCTCCTCCAATAAAGAATTTCAGGTCGCCGCCAAAAACTTGCCGGACTTTGCTAAACAAAATAATATCAAACAATTTCACCAATGGCCAACGAAGTGCATTCAATCCGCGTCCTTTATTATCACCCTCTTTATTATATTTATAGGCAACGTTTAAGGCATAGTTGAACAACTTTTCGGTAAATTTCCCTTTTTCAGCAATCCCTTTCTCGATATTCTTTTTAAAGTTCTTTGCCAAAGCTGGAACGCTCAACAACAAATCGGGTTTAACCTCTTTTATATTGATAGGGATATTTTTAAGTGTCATTAATGGGGTTTCGCCCATTTGAACAAAGGCCATACTTGCCCCGCAGGCAATAAAACTATAAATTCCGGCCACATGGGCAAAACAATGGTCCAACGGTAGAATTAACAGCGTCTTATAAGTGTCGGGAATATTCATCAACGAGAGGGCTTGTTCCACGTTGGCGGTATAATTCCTGTGGCTCAGGATAATCCCTTTTGGATCGGCTGTAGTCCCCGATGTATAACTTATATTGGCAAAATCGTCGCCTTTTATTTGATTTTTAGTTTCAGTTAACGCATGTGGAAATTCCTGATTGAATTTGACACCCATTTGATAAACCTGTGCCCAGGCTATTTCTTTGGTCCCATAGTTAGTCTTTTCGTCTAAATAGATAACTTTTTCAAGTTCGGGCAATTCATTTACAATGGCCTCAACCTTGGCGGCCTGACTTTTGGAAACAATAATCATGCGTGTTCCGGAATGTTCCAGGCGGAATTTTATTTCAATAGGTTCCAATTTGATGGACAACGGAACATTAATGGCACCGATATAAAGTACGGCTAATTCCCCATAAACCCAGTCATTTCGGCCCTCGGATAAAAGTGCCAATCGATCGCCCTTCTTAATCCCCATGCTCAGCAAACCTGCTGCGTAATGCTGCACATGCCCGTGAGCCTCACTGTAGCTGGTGTTTTGATATTGATCCTTCTTTTTCTCCTTCAACAAAGGATTTTTAGGATACTTACTTACATTTTCTTCAAATAGTTGAATAATTGTCTTCATACGATAAGATAATTGTGTCCCTTTCGAAAAATTTTTCTCAAAAATAGAAAATAAACTTAATTATCAATTTCTTAATGATACAATTTTATCAACTTTACCCCACCAGCTTCGGGTTTAAAGTATGGTTCCAAAAAAAATATTTTGCATTTTAGAATAAGTTATAATATTGGTATTCAAATCCAAAAGAGGTAAGACGTCTCGCTTATGGTAGAATTTTTACATAAATCGTAAATTTGTGTGTATGTTGCTAATAAAAAAATCACTATTATTTGAAATTCAAAGAACTATTTCTATTTTTGCAGCCCTAAAATAGTTTAAACTTAAAAAGTAAAGTTATGTTAAACCATTATGAGACCGTTTTCATTGCAAATCCCGTTTTGTCTGCGCCACAGATGAAGGAAGCGGTTGACAAATTCAAAGGAATTATCGCCGCTGGTGGAGGCGAAATTGTACACGAAGAAGACTGGGGCCTGCGTAAATTGGCTTATCCTATCCAAAAAAAATCAACCGGTTTCTACTATTTGGTAGAATACACTACCGGAGGTCAAGCAATTGACCGGATTGAGATCGAATTTAAACGTGATGAAAGAATCATGCGTTTTCTTACTGTACGTTTAGATAAATTTGCAGTGAGCTATGCTGAAAAGAAAAGAAGTTTAAAACAAGGTAAACAAGAGGAGAAATAAGCCATGGCACAAAATCAATCAGAAATCAGGTACTTGACCCCACCTTCAGTGGAGATCAAAAAGAAGAAATATTGCCGTTTCAAGAAAAACAAAATCAAATACATTGATTATAAGGATCCTGAATTCTTGAAAAAATTCTTAAACGAACAGGGAAAAATTCTTCCTCGCCGCATTACCGGAACCTCGTTGAAATATCAACGTAAAGTTTCTGTGGCAATCAAAAGGGCTCGGCATATTGCTTTGCTTCCTTATGTTACTGACATGTTAAAATAAAAGGGAGGACGAAAAATGGAGATTATATTGAAACAAGATATTCCTAGCTTAGGATATAAGAACGAAGTGGTGAAAGTTAGGGATGGTTATGGAAGAAACTACCTTATCCCTCAAGGATTGGCCATTTTAGCTACTGAATCGGCTAAAAAAGTAATGGCTGAGAACTTAAAGCAACGTGGCCACAAAGAAGCAAAAATCAAACAAGAGGCTCTTGGTTTGAAAGAAAATATGAAAGATGTAAAAATCACTATTGGTGCCAAAACCAGTACAACGGGTAAAATTTTTGGCTCAGTGAACAATATCCAGATTTCAGAAGCTTTGCAAAAAGCCGGTTATCAGATTGAACGCAAAAACATCTTGGTTAAAGGTGACAGCATTAAAGAGATTGGTTCATATGTAGCCAAAATCAAATTGCACAAAGAGGTTGAATTTGATTTGCCTTTCGAGGTTGTATCAGAATAATGCAATATTCAGCATAAAAAAAGGCGCCTCATCAGCGCCTTTTTTGTTTTATTTACAAACCCTCATGGCAATTGTTTCTATTTCAATAAGTGCCCCCAACGGTAAATTGGCCACTTCATAAGCTGCCCTTGCAGGCGGTTTCACCGAATAATATTTTCCATACACTTCGTTCATGGCAGCAAAATTTTTAATGTCTTTAAGCAAAACGGTTGATTTTACCACATCGTCAAAGGTAAACTTTGCCTCCTCTAAAATAGCTTTAATGTTTTTTAATGCCTGCTCTGTTTGGGCAGCAATGCCTTCGGGCATTTTTCCGGTTGCCGGATCGATGGGCAATTGCCCCGAAATAAACAATTGCCCATTAAAATAAATGGCTTGGCTATACGGACCAATGGCCTTTGGAGCATTATCGGTAGAGATAATCTTTTTCATATATGATTGTTTAGGATTACGACTTTTAGTGGCTTTAAACATCTAGTGAAACTAACATGCTTGAATTGCAATTCACTGGAATCACATGCGACTAGTTCATTTCAATAAATTCGAAAGGTAAGGTGACCAATGTGGCATAATCTTCACCCGATTCCCGCATGTCTTCATCATTCCCTCTATAGTACCAATGTACTTTTAATTTATTTCCTTTTTCAAAAATTTCTTCCAACCTAACCAGCAACCGTAACAGCACCTTAGCCGATGATGAGTTGTAGTAGTCAAGCTTAAATGAAAATATGGTTTCATCATTTGGCGATTTTTCATAGCCATCGATCCAGTTAAAGATAGGTTCAAAAAAATCGACCACATTTTCAGGTCTTGATTTGCCCGAAAATTCAAAAAGGCCGTTTGCTTTGTCAAGAATTACTCCAATTGTGGTTTCAGTTCCTCGTATGATCAATGGATTCATAATCCAATTCTAGTTTTTAGAATTCAAATATAAGAAATATTATTATACATTAATATTTAAATATGCAGGTCAGCAAATTGAAAAATAATCACATCCTATTTTTTTAAAAGAATGAATTCCACCCTGCGGTTTTGGGCTTTGGCTTTTTCGTCATTTTCAGGGAATAAAGGTTCCTGGTTTCCTTTGCCTTCCACTGATATTCTTTGTGCATGGATATTTTGGCTTGTCAAATAGTTTTTTATTGCCTGAGCCCGGGTTACGGACAAATCCATATTGTATTCAGTTGTTCCCACATTGTCAGTATGGCCAACCAGTTGTAGTTGAATATCAAAATATTGATTAAGTAGTTTCACAAGACTGTTCAATGCTTCCAGATATTCATTCCGCAATTCATACGAATTAAAATCGAACTGCATATTTGACTGAATGTGAACTTGATTATTTTCAATTTTATAGGTTATAAATTCCGATTGCACCAGTTCATTTTTCAAAGCAGACTCAATTATGGAAGCAAATGGGATGCTTTTACCCCGGCTTTTCAGGGAACTTGCCCGAATAAAAACACCTGAATCGTATATATTATCGCCAACATCAGCAATGGCAATTTTCAACCGATAAGGCTGGTAAGGAACCACTTTTGCTTTGGCCTCAAGGATTTGGGTCATTCCATCAAACTCAAATGAATAGGATAACTCAACTTCTTTGACATTGGTTTGATTTTGGATACCATTCCAAGGAACGTTTGGTTGATAATAATTGGGATTTTTGAAAGCGTTAATATTATCAACGGTAATAGGTTCGCCAGTTGTGGGCAATTTTGCTATGTTTACTGGCTGTTCATAACCGGTGCCTGAAATTAAGAATGCAAAAACATCATTTACTCCATGATTCACATATTCTGGATATTCCTCAGAGGCAAAGAAATAGTCAAAAGAAATTTCATCGGTATTTGGGTAGAACAGTAGTTCAAGAATTGCGGCATCATCTGTATTTCCATTGGCTATACGATCTAAATCTTTATCTCCCGGAGTAAAATTTAGGGTACCCATATTACCCGATTCATTGGGGCCATCCACGTTTTCAGCCAATCCGGTGCTGAGCACCAGCCCTTGTGTAAAAGGCAGAAATTTGGTGGCTGAGGTAAATTTACCTATTGATTTTACTGATCCGGTAAACTGTACTTCTTCAATTTTTATTCCAATGGTGTCGTTCAGTAACACTTTTTGAACCATTTCAAATGAAGAAATACCTGTTTTAATTAGTATTTGTGCCGATAGCGGAGATGGTATATAATATAAAATGACAATGAAAAAGGCTATTTTCTTGAAACTGGTTTTATTTAGCATGGGTTTCAAAATATTTCCACAAACTATCATCGGGCACGGAGGCCACTATGCGGAGCGGTGTTTTTTGAATAGGGTGTATCAACTCAATACAACGTGCGTGCAAACTAATGCCCCCGTCGGGATTGGAGCGGGGAAAGCCATATTTTAAATCACCTTTGATGGGACAACCTATAGCTGCCAGTTGGGCCCTGATTTGATGATGACGACCTGTCAAAAGCTGCACTTCCAATAGGTAATAGGTATCAGATTTTCCAATGAGCCGGTATTCTAAGATAGCCTCCTTGGCCCCAACTACAGAAGCATTGCAAACCCTTGATTTGTTCTTCACTGTATCTTTAACTAAAAAATGGGTGAGCCTCCCTTCTTGTTCCTTGGGAGGGTTTTTAACCAAAGCCCAATAGGTCTTTTTTATGGCCTCCTTATCTTTAAACATTTCATTTAGACGGGTCAAAGCCTTGCTGGTTCTAGCAAAAAGGATGGCCCCCGTGGTGGGACGATCGATGCGGTGGGTTACACCTAAAAAGACTTCTCCCGGCTTATTAAATGTAACTTTCAGGTAATTTTTTATATGTTCACTTAAAGGGGTATCACCTGTTTTATCGCCCTGAACAATATCTGAAACCTTTTTATTGACGGCAATAATATGGTTGTCGATATATAAAATTTCCAAAGGTTCCATGACACATAAACAGAGGTTAATATTGCTCTTTTTCGTTTGGAAAATCATGGCTCCTAACATCTGAAATATAAGCCTTGACAGCTCCATCAATTTCGGCAGCCAGATTATGGTACCTACGTAAAAACCGGGGTGAAAATTCCTGGTTGATGCCTAACATATCGTGCAGTACCAATACTTGTCCATCGACCCCGCCACCGGCACCAATACCAATCACAGGGATTTTCACCATCTGAGCTACCTCTTCGGCTAACTTAGCAGGGACTTTTTCAATAACCATGGCAAAACAACCCAGTTCTTCCAGTAATTTAGCATCTTCTTTTAACCTCCGGGCTTCTTCCTCCTGCTTAGCACGGACTACATAGGTCCCGAATTTGTGAATGCTCTGAGGGGTTAGACCTAAATGTCCCATCACGGGAATGCCGGCAGATAAAATCCGGATAATGGATTCCTTTACTTCGCTGCCTCCTTCTAGTTTTACGGCATGAGCTCCGGTTTCTTTCATGATGCGGATAGAAGAATTGAGTGCCTCTTTAGAATTCCCCTGATAGGTACCAAAAGGCAAATCGACTACCACCAAGGCCCTATGCACGGCACGTACCACCGAAGCCCCGTGATAAATCATGTTGTCGAGGGTAATGGGCAAAGTGGTTTCAAAACCTGCCATCACGTTCGAAGCGGAATCACCCACTAAAATAATGTCAATTCCAGCGGCATCAACCAACCGGGCCATGCTGTAATCGTACGCAGTCAACATGGCAATTTTTTCACCATGGAATTTCATCTCGTTCAAGATGTGCGTGGTAATTATCTTTACTTCTTTATGTACTGACATTTCTTTAGTTTTTTAACTGTTTCAAAAAAAGACAACTGCAAATTTGGGGAAATATTAGTTAAGAAAACCAAAAGCCGGTAATTTTTTAATCCCAAATTACGCAATAGGAATTTCTAATGCGTAATTTGGGTTAAAGTAAAGGATTCCGGAATTGGAATCCCAAAATCGAATCTCAAAAAATTATTTGACCCAAATCACCAGTTTTCAACTATGGGTATCATGCAGGAAAAGGGTTCAGGAATCGGGCTTAAACTCTGTAAAGATTTTGTGGAACTTAACCATGGAACCATTGATGTGGAAAGCATCGAAAATCAGGGAACCTATTTCTGTTGCTCATTTCCAGGAATAGAATAATTGAGATTGACACTTTTTACTTTCCATGTTTTGCGGTATATGCACCGGAGAAATCATGAGCCTATGAGCTAATGAGCACATTAGCTCATAGGCAAATTATCTCATGTCTGAAATCTTGATACTTGCATGTTAAGCTTTAAACTTTCATCCCAATGACTAATACATCATCAATTTGGCGATAGTTGCCTTTCCACTGATCAAAGCGTTGTTCGAGTTCTTTTTGCTGTTCTGCAATCTCAAGCTGATGAATATCTATCAACATTTGTTTAAAGTTTCGGGTAAACATTTTCCGTCCGTTTTCACCACCAAATTGATCGTAAAAACCATCGGAAAAGATATAAATCAAATCACCTTTAACCAGTTCAATGACATTGTTGGTAAAGGGTTCCTCTTCCAGTAAGTGAATACCAATGGGCATCCGGTCTGCTTCATATTCCGTAAGAACCGTATCCCTGATAAGGTAAAGCGGGTTGTTGGCTCCGGCATATTGCATTTGGTCCGACCCATCGTTAAAGATGCAGACAGCACAATCCATACCATCAGTGGTACTATCGTTGAAATCGCCGGTTTGGTGAAGGGCGCTTTTTACTTTCGTCCGTAGTTTGTTTAAAATATCGGCAGCATCGGTAAATTGTTCTTTGTCAACAATTTCGTTTAATAAAGTGGTACCCAACATACTCATAAACGCCCCAGGAACTCCATGTCCGGTACAATCCACAGCAGCCACCACGGTTTGTTGACTGACTTTGCGTATCCAGTAAAAATCGCCACTAACAATATCGCGGGGCCTGAACATGATAAAATAATTGCTGAGCACCTCCTTTATTGCGGCATCAGGTGGCAACACCGCAGCTTGAATACGGCTGGCGTATTCAATGCTGTCGGTAATTTTTTGTTTCTGTTCTGTAATCATGTCGCGCTGCTTTTCGGCAATGTCGCGCTGTTTCGTAATTTCATTTTTTTGGTCTTCAATGGCATCGCGTTGGGCCTCGATTTCTTCTTTCTGTTGCACAATTTCCTGGTTCTTAACACCAAGCAAGGCATAAGCCTGTTTCACCCGACGGTTTTGCTGAATAATGAGGAGTGAGAAAATGGATATCAACACCAAAATAGATAAACCCGAAATGATAAAATTCTTTTGCCTCTTGTTCTTTTCCTTTTGCAGGAACAGTTCCTTTTGCCATTCACGTTCCTTTTTTTCGGTTTCGTACCTGATTTGCATATCGGCTATCTTTTTAATGCTCTCTGTACTCATCATCTTATCCTTTATTTTTGAATAATCGGTAAAATAAGCATAGGCCGGGGCAAACTCACCTTTTGCTGCGTGGGCTTTTGCTAAGGCAAAAAGAACATCTTTTTCCAAATCCTGAAATTGAAGTCTCTGAGAAATCTTGAGTGCATTTTGGAACAAGGCAATCCCTTCGTTAAACTTTTTCTGCTCGGTATATGTGGAACCTAAACTTAATGAGGAATTGGCAATCCCGCTTTCATCTTCAATTTCGGTGCGCATTTCGAGAGCCATTTTAAAATATTGAACGGCTAAATCGGTTTCTTTGAATACTTTGTGCAATGTCCCAATATTGTTGAGCATGGCAGCAGCATTTTTCTGATCACCAATTTCTTTATAAATAGACAATCCTTCCTGATACTCCATCAAAGCACTATCGCGTTCGCCCAAACTACGGTAAACCAACGCCAGGTTGGTGTGCGAACGGGCAATATATTTCCGGTCGCCCACGGCATCGCGCAGCGATAACGAACGTTGGTAATAATCGAGCGCTTTACGGTGATTCCCTGATTGCCAGTGAACACCGCCAATAAAGTTTAACGCATCGGCTTCCAGGAATTTATCGTCCATGGCTTGATATTCCTGTAACGACAATTCATAATATTCAAGAGCCTTTTCAAAGTTTCCCAGGTCTTTATAAATTAACCCGATGTTATTCATGGTAGAAGCTATCACCTTTTTGTCGCCGGTTTTTTCGCGCATCGCCAATGCTTGCAGGTAGTTTTCCAGCGCTTTTTTATACTCCTTACTTTGCCAATATACCCCACCCAGACTATTGTAATTGGATGCCAATTGGTCAAAGTAATAGGTCTGTTTCAATAAATTGATGGATTGTTTCAGAAAGCCCTCGGCCTTGGCAAAGTTGTTCTGGTTTTTATACAATATTGCCAGGTTATTTAGTGTAGAGGCGATGCCGACAGTATCGGAAAGCTTTTCGCGGATGATCAGTGATTTTTTGTAATACATTTCAGCCGAATCGTTAAAATTCCGGTTTAGATATACATTCCCAATCTGATTCAGGGTAATGGCAATTTCGGGTTTGTTATCTTCCTGGTACCAGCAACCCAACGCCCGGTAATAGTATTCTAACGAAGTATTGTAATCTCCCAAACTTTGGCTGGCCAAACCCAGATTGTTCAATATTCTGGCTTTCTCTTCTTTTTCGCCTTGCTGCTCACGGATTTGGAGGGCGAGCGTATAAAATTGGATGGCTTGTTCATAGTCGTTTTTCCGCCAAAAAGTACCTCCCAAATAGTTGTAGGAATCGGCCTGACCCTCCTGATCGGTCAAACTTTCATAAATATCTAAGGCTTTATAATGCTGATCGATAGCCTCGTCCAGCCTTCCGGCATCGCGATAAGCTGAACCTAATTGATTTAAAAGGGTTGCCGCTTCAGTTTTAGATTTTGCTTTTTTGAGTTCGCCCTCCAACTGCTTAATATCTTTGGCACCAACAAGATAAACAAAACCAAAAAGAAACATGAAACTAATAAATTTTGCAAAGTGCATCGGTACTATTCGTTTAGGGATCATCATGGCCTAAATTTAAGAATTATTCGGAACATGTCAACCAATTTTTTAGGAGCACCAAGATTCAGAAAGTTGACAGAAAACCATCAAACATATAAAGTTTACAAACAGATTAATGAGATTCCTCTTTAATTTCATCAACCGCCCCTTTGAATTGTCCCCTGGCTAACCTCACATTTACAACGTCACCCGTTTGAATGTGCTGTACATCTTTGAGAATTTTTCCCTGGTGGATGACGATTGAAAAACCGCGCTCAAGGATGGATTGAGGATCGACCCATGCGGCCTTCTCAGCCAGATGTTTTAACCGTTGTTCTTGTTCTTTGATGGATTGCTGAAACCCATGTACCAGACGTTTTTGGTTCCATTGCAACCGTTCGGTTTCATGCAGCAGTAAGCTTGTGGAAAGTGTTTTAATACTTGCCGAAAACCGATCTAACTGGTTGTACCTTGACTGGTTAAATTGCCGGATGCCATGCACCAAATGCGAACTGGCTAAAACCAGCTTTTGTTGATGGATGGCCATTACCTCCTTGATGCTTGCCTGAAAAAGAAAGGAATAGTCTTGCAATTGTCGGTCTTTTGCTACCAGTTTTTGTTGCACAAGCTCTTTCACATAGTTCAGGTTATCATCCAATTGGGATGCAAAAGCGGCTACAGATTCAATCAAAAAACCTGCCACCGCGGTTGGTGTCTTCAACCGGGTGTGAGCCACCATATCTACTACTGAATCATCGCGTTCGTGACCAATACCTGTAATCACCGGCAATGGAAACTGAGTGATGTAATAGGCCAACCCATAATCGTCGAAACAACTCAAATCGCTTTTCGAACCTCCACCCCGCAAGAGTACCACAGCATCAAAATCTTCCATCAGCGCATAAATCTGTTCAAAGGCATTGATGATGGATTGTGGTGCCTGATCGCCCTGCATTAATGCCGGGAAAAGGTGCGTATAAAAATCGAATCCATAGGGATTGTTCATTAATTGATCGGTAAAATCGCCAAATCCCGCGGCTGTTTCCGACGAAATAACTGCAATCCTCTGTGGTACTATTACCAGAGACAACATCTGGTTCATTTCGATTACACCATCTTCCTGAAGCTGTTTGATGACCAAGGCCCTCTTCCGCGCAATGTCACCTATGGTAAACTGGGGATCGATATCGGTAATATTCAAACTAAAACCATATACTTCATGAAATTCCACCGAAGCTTTCACCAACACCTTTAAACCAGCCCGCAAGGTTTCGCCGGAAGTGGTTTCAAAATAGGGTTTGATCATCCGGAAAGCAAAAGTCCAAATGGTGGCCCGGCATTTTGCAGCAATTTTATCAGTGTCGGGTTCCTTTTCAATCAGTTCCAGATAGCAATGCCCACTCCGGTTTTGGTTTATTTCGCTGATTTCGCCCACTACCCAAACCGGAAAAGGGAAATTATTCTGCAAAGCTGTTTTTACATTCCCGGTCAACTGCGATAACGAAATGGATTCGATGCTCATGGGTTCTTTACTATTTTCCGGGAGCTAATGGTTTGATTTGAGATAACCTCCAGAATGTAAACACCCCGTTCCAGGCCCGCCAGGTTTTTTAATTCCAGATGCTTAAAGGCCGTATTGTTGCAATTCCAGCTTTCACTATAAACTACTGAACCTTTAACATCCAAAAGATTCACTATTAATGTCTGCTTTTCTACAAAATAGGCATCCAATTCCAAGTAATCGTAGAAAGGATTTGGAAATACAGTCAACAATTGGTCTTTGGAGTAATCATCCACATGAAGGTTTTGAGCTTTCGAAAGTGCTTTAGCAAAATCAGGAACCCCGTAACCATAATAATCGTCGGGAGTTAAGTAGTTGGAGGAGGTCTGCCGGATCAAACCGAGCAGTTCCTGGTTCGAATACCCGGGCAGTGCCTGCCACAAACAGGCAACCATTCCGGCAATTAACGGACCTGAAAATGAGGTTCCCGAACCCTGCCCAATTTCGCCGGTTGGCAATACCAATGAAGTCTGAACCCCTTGCCCTACCACATCGGGTTTTGTGCGGCCATCAGCAGATGGCCCCAAACTGCTAAAACCTGCCAGGTTTCCCATGGAATCAACTGCACCAACACACAACACATGTTCCCCATCGCTGGGTGCCGTAATGTGCTGCCAAGGGTTGTCGCCTTCGTTCCCGGCACTGTTGACCATAAAAATACCTTTTGAAAAAGCTTTCTCGGCCCCTTGGGTAACCCGGGTAGTTTTGCCATCCATATCCTGATAACTGTAACTCATTGCATCATCATCGAAAACACTGTAGCCCAGCGAAGCTGTAATTATATCCACGCCGGCACTATCGGCAAATTCAGCCGCGGCAATAAAATTCTCCTCCTCGATGCGGTATTCGGAATAGACATTCTCAGAGCGTAACAACCAAAAAGAGGCTTCGGGTGCCGACCCCACCAATTGGCCAGGAAGGTTGCTGGCAATAATTGAAAGAACATTCATGCCGTGTTGGTGATCTTCAAAAACTGAAGCATCGTTTTCTACAAAATCAAAGGTTCCTAACAGTCGGTTATTCTGAAACATGCTTTCAAAAGCAGTAAACTCATCCGCCCGGTAAAAACCGCCATCGAGAACCGCCATTTGGATGCCATCCCCCATGTATCCCTGGTTATGCAACATTTGGATATTGCACATGGTCAGTTGGTTTTCGGAGGCGCCATAGTCTATCGTTACCGGAACCTCAATGCTGCTCTCTTCATGCCATTTGGAAGTCAGGTTTGAGGATTTTAAGCTAGCTCCCAAATAAACGGCAGATACCTTTTTTACAAATGAAACCTGCACCAATTGATCCGGAAATGAGGCATTGTTGGTAAGAAAGACAGCAGAATTCAACCACCTGGAGGTAACATGCAATACTGCATCAAACTTGCAAATACTGTCGGCATAAGATTTATTTACAGGGAAATCTTCTTCGGTAACAGCAATCCCGTTTTTAATCCGCCGATCCAATGCCCTGTTTGAAAGGAATACTTCAGGGTGCTCCACGGAGTATTCAGTTCCAAGTTTGTCGGTAAATTCAACCAAAAAACCATAGGAATAATTTTGACAGAATACCGGTATTCCTATCAAAACACCAAACACTACTAACCAGAATTTATTCCTTTCCATAGTCAATTAACGTTTGTCTGTAAATAGTCCCTTTGGTAATTCTATCTTCAACATTTACAAGGGGATCAATATCTTCGTCACCACGGATATCTATTTGTATTTTCTCAATTAACCCGATACCTTTGGCATATTTTTCAGTAAATAAAACTTTATCTATTAGCGATTCTTTATCTTTTTGAGTAACAGTTAACACAGAGTCAAACGATAAATCATTCAATAGGTATGGTTCATCTAAATCTGAAACAATAAAAGAGTATTGCTCCAAGGTATCTAACCGGTTGTAGGCATTTCCGTTCCAGGTTTTTCCCAATTCGGCAGGAAATTTCAATTTGATGTACCGGATGTTCTCTTCCACCTGAATGGCTTCATGATTCACAATGCCCGCCTGCCATACCTGATTAATATCCCAGGGCTGATCTATTTCTGATTTAACGTACCGTTCCAACCGCATCATGGAATCGTGGGTTGCATCAAGGGTCCAACCCGCACAAACTTCTTTAACAAAATAATTGACAGTATCATACACCTCCGATGCTTTATCAATAACAATATAAGTTGCTTGATACGTCCGCCAGGCACTGCTATCCAAAGGAAAGTACGCTGAGTTGTAAACAACCGGACTGGGCTCAATGTGCGATTCGTTGCACGCCCAAAGCAACAGCACAATAACAAAACTATATGCCACATTTTTTATCATGTGGTAAAGATATAAAAAATAGAGATTAGAGATTAGGGTTTAGAGATTGGAAAGATATTAGATTATTACTCCAGTCTCCTTATTAAAATCTATTCATTAAATGCAGAGCCATTTTTCATCATGGCGGCGGTTTGGATCAACCGGATCATTTCGCAGCGGTAGCCTTCGTCGTCGGAACCTTTGGCTCTTTTGGCCAGTTCTATGGCCGACTCAAATGTGGCTGTACCTTTAAATTCCGAATCACGCAACAACATTCCAAATTCGGCTACTGAAGCCGAGAATCGAAAATCGCCTGAAAGTTCATTTAAAGCAATTGGTTGATTCAATACAACCTTGTCGATCAACTTACTTTGGAACCCATCAGGCTCTTTGTACCGAAGTTTCAAAGTAACCAAATCGTTACTTTGGGTGGCTGCTTCGGTAAGGTTTTGATTCTGGTATTTCAATTTTCTGTCAGTTTTTAAATCTTTTACCGGAACAATTTCATACAAAGCTGTTACCGAATGACCCGCGCCCATTTCGCCGGCATCTTTTTTATCGTCCTCAAAATCCTCTTCGTTGAGCAACCGGTTTTCGTAGCCAATCAACCTGTATTTAGCCACCTGCGCCGGGTTAAATTCCAACTGGAACTTTACATCTTTGGCAATGGTAAACAGGGTTCCACCAAATTCGCTCACCAACACTTTCTTTGCTTCCTGCAAATTATCTATGTATGAATAGTTTCCATTTCCTTTGTCGGCAATAATTTCCATTTTATCATCTTTATAATTACCCATGCCAAAGCCCAACACGGAAATAAAGATTCCCTTTTCACGCTCTTTTTCAATCAACCGCTCCATTTCAGCGTTACTCGAAGCCCCCACGTTAAAATCACCGTCGGTGGCCAGAATAATCCGGTTATTGCCCTGGTCCATAAAATTTTCTTCCGCAATTTTATAAGCCAGTTTGATGCCTTCGCCGCCGGCTGTGGAACCACCTGCCTGCAGGTTTTCCAAAGCCTCTTTGATTTTTTGTTTGTTGCTTCCCGGAGTTGATGGCAATACCATGCCCGAATTCCCGGCATAAACCACGATGGCTATTCTATCCTGAGGCCTTAATTGTTCCGTCAACAGGATGAATGACGATTTCAGTAAAGGCAATTTGTTTGCATCCTGCATGGAACCTGAAACATCAATCAGGAAAACCAGGTTGGATGCCGGCAGTTCCCGGGAATCAATCTTTTTACCCTGAAGTCCCACATGGAGTAAATAATTATCGTTGTTCCAGGGGCATTTTGCCAGTTCGGTATGGATGCTAAAAGGGACATTTCCTTCGGGTTGTGGATAATCGTAAGTAAAATAATTGATCATCTCCTCAATACGGACTGCATCCACCGGAGGAAGTGAACCGCTATTGATGTAACGACGGATATTGCTATATGAGGCGGCATCTACATCAATTGAAAAGGTTGAAAGCGGGTTCAGATTCACCTCAGTAAAGCCGTTTTCGTGGATGGTGCTGTATCCTTCGGTATTAAAATTCTCATGAACATACATTTCGGAAGGCGCCATGCAGGCTCTTTTTGCATTTCCCCGGACCTTAACTCCAGCCACTCTGCCTGAAAATACCGAGGATATGGCCTGGACCGCATCCATTTGTTTCTGCTCTCCATAACCAACCACAACGCATTCATCAAGACTCATTGCACTTAAATTTAGCCCAACATTCACCACTGTGCGACCTTTTACTAAAAACTCCTTAGTTTCGTAACCTATAAATGAAAAAACCAGGGTGGTATGCAGCGAATCCATTTGAACCTGGTAATCCCCCTGAGCATCTGTAACAGTCCCCACCGTAGTTCCTTTAACAACTACACAAACACCCAACAGGGGAGTTTTGTCGGTCGCATCAAAAACCTGCCCTTTAATAAGCTGAGCCTTCACGGTGGTTAAATTCATGGTTATCAAACCAATCACAATCAGCAAAAAAACTTTTGTTTTCATAATGGTACTTTTTAAATGATTATTTTGTTTCTTCGTTTTGCAGATAGCATGCAATCATGTTCCGGATTCCATAAATGGATGGTGATTTTTTTTTTGAAGATTACCGGGTAACCAGAATCAGTGGGATTTGAAGCGGTTGCAAAAAAATTACCGGTTAACTAATGTAATCTTCCACTTACAACTTAAGATACCTACACATTTCAGAATAAAATGAACCTGGAACTCCATACCTTCAACGAAAAAGAGCTGCTAGCCGCCTTTAAAAAGGGAGGTGATATGGAGTTGCTTGGCCAGCTATATGCCCCTTACATGCCCCTGGTGTATGGAGTTTGCTTAAAATATTTAAAAAACCGGGAGACAGCTCAGGACGCTGTTATGGAGGTATTCGAAAAATTGGCTGTGGAACTGAAGAAGCATCCGGTACCTGAAAATTTCAAAACCTGGTTGTACGTGGTGACTAAAAACTTTTGCCTGATGAGGCTCCGCCATAATGGTTCTGAAAACCGTGCCTTTAAAAAAATGAGCGACGAGATTATGAATAATGGCTTTCATGTGCATCCCCTAGATGATATAGAGAATTACCAATGGGATGCAAAGCTGAAAGAATGCCTTGAAAAGCTTAAAACACAGCAACGCAGCTCCATTGAACTGTTTTATTACGGGAAGAAGTGCTATAAAGAAATTGCAACACAGTTACAAACTGATGAAAAAAAAGTGAAATCGGACATCCAGAATGGGAAAAGAAATTTGAAACTTTGTTTGGAGGAACATCATGAGGCTTAACTATTCAGATAGCATCAAACATTGGCTCGGTTATTTAAAAGATCGGCTTTCGGTTCAGGAACGGCACCATCTTGAACAGGAGATGAACCGCGATCCTTTTTTGCAGGATGCCATGGATGGCTTTGCCAGGATTTCGCCCGATGAACTGGAGGCCGACCTTTTGCATCTGCAACAAAGGCTGAATGCCCGACCCAAAAAGAAAAAGCTACCTGTATATTTTGTCCGGATGGCGGCATCGGTAGCCCTGTTGGCTGCTTTAAGTTCGCTATTATGGTATTTTACCAACCAACCTGCCAATAAAAAGCAGTTGGCGCAGGAAACTGCTCAAAAATCTATATCAAATGAACAAACAGCAACTCCGCTTATTAGTGAGCCTGCCCAAAAGGCAGCTATTGTTCCGGAAAAAGAATTGGAAAATATAAAAACCGGAAGCACTGATAAACAGCCCATAAAAACCAAAAAACCCGGAACTGCCAAAAATGAACCCAACCTTTTGGATAACGAACCGGAAACAACGCCTTTAGCATTGGCTGAATCCAATGCTGCTGAGGAAATAGAAACTTTAGAACCCATTCAGGTCCAAAATATTGAACTGATTAGCGAAGATTCTTTGGTAATAGCATCGAATATTGTTGAACAAAAACCGGAACCAGCAAGTACGGGTGCCCAACCTATCCGGATCCGTGGAGTATCGAATGCAAAAACTATTGCAGGAAGAGTGGTAGATGCCGAAACTAAAGAAGCCATTGCGGGTGTAAGCGTTATTTCCGAAAACCAGGGAACCGTTTCCAATATTGACGGGGGATTCCAATTGACGGTTTTCAGTGACTCCCTGGTCCGTTTTTCTTTTGTTGGGATGGAAGAACAGGTGGTGCCCATGAGTGAACTTGTAGGGAATGATTTAACCATTGAATTAAAACCATCCGCTTTAGCCTTGGATGAAGCGGTTGTGGTAGGTTATGGCAGAGAAAGAAAAAAACTTTTTACAAGATCCACTGGAACCGTAAAAACAGATCAACCCTCAGAAGCTTTAAATGGAAAAGTTGCAGGGGTTTCGGCTACCCGCACCCCCATTGAATTTAAAAGATTTGATTTGATTTATGAAACCCGTAACCGGAAACATGCCCAGCCAGAGGGTGGAATAAAAAAACTGGAAACCTATTTTGGCGGGAATTTAGTAATGGACGGGGCATTGGCAGGTTTGCTAACGTTGGAATTTGTTGTAACTGCCGATGGTGAAATTTTAAATTTTTCGGTTTTCCCGGCACCAGCTACGGAATCCTCGAACCAACTTTTTCAACTTTTATTAAACGGACCAAAATGGAATCCTGCTAACAATGAGGATGGTACCACGGATGAAAAGGTAAAATTGCTGGTTTGGTTTTAAAGCCCCCCAGAGGTAGGCTTTTAAAAAGTATAAGTTAAATTCAATCCAATAGAATTTGCACTGTTGTAGAGCCCAATCTTGGGTTTTTCGTCTCCTTTTTTCCGCAATGGTGCATGATATCTGGTAAATACCGCCGCATCAATAATATTAATTAAATACACGATGCCGGTGGTGGTTATAATTGTATTCCGTAGTTTTGCCGATGCCTCGTAATCATCATACGCCTGATTCATGGCATTGCGGGCATTTTCAATGTTGGCAATATTGGTCTCGTTTAAATAATCGGTTTGAGCGGTTTTATAAGTTTGGGATTTTTTATCGGCATCCATATAAAAATAACCGGATGCCCCAGCCAGAACAAAGGTTGAAACCATATAAACAAAGCCCATCTTTTGCCGTTGGGCATAAAATTGTCCGCCTCCGGGTAATAAAGCAGAAAGCGCTCCTCCGGTGAATCTATTGAAATTTCTTTCAACCATTGTCACATTTAGGGTAGTCCTTTGAAAGTCCTTGATTTGAAATAAAGTATCGTATTTGCGGTACCCTTTTTCATTAATATCTAATTGATAATCTCCCACGGGAAGGTTAATTACACTACTTCCATTCCAGGTTGCAAAAGAATCTCTTTCATTTACCACGTTAATTTTAAAATGCTCCGGTTCAATTACGAAGGCCAGTTCCCCTTTTTGGGATTCCAATTCAATAATTTTATTCAAACTATCGCCCCGTTGGATTTTCAATGCCTCCTGATAGGTCCGGTAATAAGGAGCCTGCACAATGAGTTGATGCGGGGTTCCTAAATCTAATCGGTGTTGGCTCAAATTGGCCACCAGGTTTCCATCCAGCATAATTCTGGCTGTTGTGGGTTTGGCATAAAACCGGAGCCAGGCAAAGTTTTTTCCCATTGTCAATAAAACCTCCGAGGATTTGCTTGATTCAAAAACAATGAGGGTATCGATGGGTAAATAGTCTTTTTTTGAAAGTTGGATCCGATATTCGCCCGGGTAATAGAATCCTGTAAAATCAGTATTCCCAACTGGTTGACCATTGATAATTAAAAAAGCACCGGTAGGAATGGATTTAATCTTAAGCTTTTGCTGTTGTATGGGTTCCAACGAATAGGAAAAATAAAGATTATCCTTTGTGACCCTTAAAGTATCGAAAATGGTTTTGTAACCCAACTTGACAATTTTTACTGGATAATTTCCCTCGGAAAATCCGGGTATCGTTACATTGGAGGTGTATTTTTTGTTGGCAATAAACACATCAGTTGTTTCAGTTCCGGTGTGAATCACGATAGAATGCATCTCATCGCTGGATAACTCCAAGGCATACACCGTGCTTTTTTCCAATTCATTTTCAAAATAAAAGGGTAACAAAGGAAAACCTTCTTTTGAAAACTTCAGTTGCCGTGTACCATGCGAAACCCAAATCCAAACCTCTCCGTTTTTTTCTTCCAACTTTTCAATTCCACGGTTCCCGTCAACTTTTATGTTCTTAAAACCTGTATAAACCTTTAGCAGGGCGCAGGGTTCATCATTCACATCTAACACCTCGAATTCGCGGGCCGAAATATCTGTAGGCAGTTCCTTGAAGTTGCTGACTATCAATTTTTGCGAAAACCCTTGAACAATCACAAGTACGAAAATAATAACACTGCCGATTTTCTTAGGAATGAGATATTTTGTGGATGTCATAGAAACGGTATTTTAGGTTAATTAAAAAATGAACCTAACCCGATGATGGAGCCATCAGGGTTCTTTTCAGGTTGCCAGCTGCGCACATAAATTTTGGGTTTCAGCGTATCGGTCATATCCACCATCAAAAACAGGTATCCCTGGTCGGCATAGCTACTTGAATAATAATTCTGGGCTATCTGAATCCCATAGACTTCGCTGTTGTTGTCGCGCTTTTTTACTTCACAATCTTCGAACTGGATATTGACAAATTCATTATTTTCAAAGACCTGTTTCAACCGCTCCATATATTCCTTTTTACTTACCTTGATGTATTGGTACTGGTCGTTTTTCAACAGGGCATACATTTTATCAATAGGTTCTGCTTTTTCGAGCTTTTTCCCAATAATAATTAATGCATCATCAGAAAATATTTTATCAATATACTCGGAACGCTCCAATGCATAAGCGGTTTGATAGTTTTCTAAAAAATGAATGATTTGCCATTTGCTGGCTTCCAACCATTTGGAGTGGGAAAGTACCCCTTCCATCGATAATTGGTTCAACGAAAAGGTGATGTTTTTTATCAAACCGGTGGAATCGAAGACAATGGAAAGCTTTTCAACAAATTTACGGTTGTTGGTCGGAAAGCTGAACACAAAAGGAACTTCACGCACGATGGCATCGGTACCCATACATTTCACATCAAAATCTCTGGAGATGGGCATTAATTTGGCTTGTCCATATTTTATCAAACGTTGGTAAACCTCCAAACCCTCTTTTGTAAACAATGATTCAACGGGCTTTTTATCCAACCCATCGATATGATTCAATAAAGCATTCAGGTTACTGACTGTTTTTGCTTTATTGCCGCATTTACAAGAGTCTTTTACGGGTAACAATTGTGAATTACTTTGGGCAGTATTCTGATCATTTCTTTGATGTTCATCCGCCTTGTCAGCCGTACCCGAAATTGCTGCTGAAGTATTTATTTTATTTTTGTGGATGATTTTTTCGGCCTGTTTGTAATAAGGAAGCTGGATAACATCAATTACCGCGGGCAATTCCGGATCCAACTTTGCTTTATTCACATATTCGTATTCCACTTTTATTCTCAACTCCTCCATGGACTTCTCGGCATCGCCAAAAAGTTCAATAATACCCTCACCATTGGAGGCGCCTACCAGTGACGACCAGTCGCTGCCATTCCAATAGGAATAATCCATATTGTAAGCTTTTTTATCGTGATACGTGATGTTGAATATCACTTCCTGCTCCATCCCGCTGGTGACCACCTCTACCGGAAACACTGCCAACCTTGAAAACAGGCGGTTGATCCGGTCTGGCAACCAGGAAAACAGTTGGTAATCGGCACTTTCAAATGTAAAAGTCATCTCCTGATTATCGGGGTGACTGTATAAAAGCACCTGTGCCCAATAAAAATAGCGAAGTGCATCCCCTATCCTGCCCTCTTTTTCTGCATTCAGGGCATTTACCACGTAGCCTTTCAGTCGGTTTTCGCGTTTTTTAAACAACAGACCCAACTCTTCCCTTTTTATGTAACGGAAAACCACAATCCCAGAATCGTTTTCAACAACTAATCGCTGTGCATTGGTCAGCGTGGTGGATGAATAGGTTTTGATAATTCCTTCAAGAGTTTCCTGCACTTCACCTCCCGATTCGGTAATTACATATTTGTAATTGCTTTCCACCGAAGTACATATCTGGCTGGTCAAGTCTTTTAAAGCATTTTTATCGGCTATGGGTAGATTTTTCCCCATCCCATATCCCCAGATGTAATTTCTATCACCCTTTATATCGTCAATGGTTTGTCCCTGAAGGAATGAACCCACCATTAAAAAAATGAGAAACAAACCAATGGTCTTGCTTCTAAAAATTAACCGCCTTTTCTGATTTTTTGTGTTGTGGATAGGTTCCATAAATATTTATTGTTTAATCACTTTTACATTCCTTTTTACATTTCCATATGATATTTCTAAAAAGAGTATTCCCTGCGGAAAATGCTGCACATCAAGGTTCAACTGATTTCCCTGTTGTTTGATGGCTTTAATCAATTGTCCGGTGATATCAAAAAGTTTCACTGCAAAAATACCTTCAGCATTTTTACAATAAATGGTCAAGGATTTAGTTACCGGGTTCGGGAATATACTAAGGTCCTCCTGGTTGAATTCCTGAAACTGAATGGCTCCCTTTTCAATGGTTCTGCCAAGGTGATATTCGAAATAGGCTTCAGGTAATTCAACGGTACCGGCTTTCTTCTCAAAACTGATTTTAAATAACCCGGTACCTGGCTGAACCCAAGCGTCTTCAAGAACGCCAAAGGTAACCTGAACAATGCCTTTATCCACATCATGATTGTTGAAGCTTAACACCTGATTTTCCTTTGAAAGCAAAAGGGTCAGGTTTGCGATAAGTAAATCGGGATTATAACGGACAAGAACGCGGTTACTTGTAAAACCACCGGAACCCATCCAGATAAAAGAATATTCAAGTGCATTCTCATCGAAATTCTCTGTAGGAACCGCTACAATTTGTCCTGAGTTCTGAAATTCATCTCTTTCATTTTCACTATAAGGCTGCCAACCTACCTTTTGATTGTTGTAATAATCCCAAAGCAACCCAAAAACCATTAAATCTTCAAAATCGAACTGTTGATCGGGTTCCACTGTAAATGCCGGTAAAATACCTGTTGCAGGCCCCATTTCCAAAACCGGGTTTATGCTTTTCCAGTTTAAAATAACGGAATCTAAATCGGTGATGTCAACCTGATTGTCCCCATTATAATCGGCCAGTTCCGGGAGTATTATCTTTTTTTCGAATGTGGTTTCCAGTACAGGGATGGTTCTGTTCAAATAATTGAAATACCCTGGTTTGTTTAAATTGAGGGAATAAATTCCGCTTGGCAAACTGTGGGGGCCAATGTCGCCATTATTGCCTGAAGTACCAGAAAAGATGTTGCCAGGGTTGATTGAGTAGGTTACGTTTGGAATACCGACAGAATCGAAATCAATGACCTGAAAATGAACGGTACTATTTTCAATTTTAAATGATTGTTCCTCTGACCAGGTTCCACCTTCATAACTATTGTCAATAGCTTGTACGCTCCAATAGTAAGTTCCTATCTTCAGGTTATTAATGAAAAAAGAAGTGCCTAATTGAGCATTTCCAAATCCAGGAAAGGTTATTTTACCATCAGTTAAAGCAGCCGGGCTTGCCACATTCTGGCTTCCTGGAGTGGTTCCTATTCTTAGATTGTAGGTTAACGAAGACGATGAAGTTTCAGCATCGGAACCACTTTCCCAAGATAGGATTGCCTGCGATTGGTGTATCTCTGAATTCAAGTTTTTAGGTGCATCAGGTTTTGTGTTTGGTTTGGTTATTTGGTTACTATAAATTTTAGCAATGAGTCCCATATCGCTTTCACCAGAAAGGAATATATCTAAATCGCCATCGAGGTCAAAATCCACAACGTCCGATGACCCTTTTTGTATCCCAGCCAATCCAAAATAGGACTGTTTTACAAAACTTTGATCGGGTTTATTTTCATAAATGAATGAGATGAATTCAAACCCATTCCATCCGTTGATCAACACATCCAAATCGCCATCGTTATCGCTATCGAACCACTGGGCATTACCTTCTGACACTCCATCGAACTCAATTTGGTTTTGGAGTGAAAATATAAAACCACCCAAATTTTGATAGATTTGGGTAACATTATCAGACCCGTTTGAGCCCAATATCAACACATCCAAATCACCGTCACTATCATAATCGGCCCACTCGGCTTGCTGTGCATTCAATCCCGACAACGAGGGAATGTCCATCATGGTAAATTCATTTGCCCCTTCGTTACGGTAAATTATTGTCTTAAATCCTTCGTTGAGTGAACCAATTAACACGATATCGAGATCGTTGTCAGCATCCAAATCCATCCAGCTTACATGGCCGGAATGTAAACCAATAAGCTCAATCTGAGTTTGTTCGGTAAAGGTTTGGTCTCCAGTGTTTCGATAAACCCTGGCAATATGGCCTGTATTGGCATAACCGGCTAACAAGATATCCAGTAATCCATCATTGTCGTAATCACCCCATTGGGAATTGCTACCGATTACTCCCGGCAATTCAATGCCATCTTGCCTGCTAAAGGTATTGTTGCCATTGTTCTTATACACCACTGATACATTTTGTGTTCCATCAAACCCATTCAGAAGAATATCTAAATAGCCGTCATTGTTGTAATCGCCCCAATCTACACCACTATACACAATCCCTGTAAGCAAAATCTGAGATTGTGCTGAAAAAGTATTATCCTGATTGTTTTTATAGATAATAGCCATGGGCTTTTCTGAAATTATATCTTCTCCGGTGTGGATCAAGTCCAAATACCCATCATTGTTGTAGTCGGCCCATTTTGATTCGCCCTGCATTAATTTAGTGAATGCTTCATTTATAACAGTGTATTGTCCAACAATTGTAAATGACTGTTCGGCGGCCCATTCTCCACCAACATATCCATTATCAATTGCTTGTACGCTCCAATAATAGATGCCTGGTGCCAGATTCTTTAAATAAAAGTCGGTTCCCATCTGTGCATTGCCCATACCGGGGAGGGTTAATTTACCGTTACTTAAGGCATGAGGGCTAACAATATCAAATCCGCCGGGGGTTGTACCAACACGTATATTGCAGGTTAAAGCGCCCGATGGTGTCATATCATCGGTAGCAGCATCCCAATTCAGGTGGACAGCATTAGCATCATTTGAGGAAAACGATAGATTAGCAGGTGCTGCCGGGGGGGTGTTATTAATGACGGTATTATTACAGTATATTTTTGAGATTGGACCAGTTGATAGCCCTGTGAGAAGAATATCTAAATCACCATCATTATCCAGGTCGCCCCATTTGGTTGAAGTTGAAGAGTTGTTGCGAACAGCCGTTAAGTTCAAATCCGTAATCTCATTGAATTGATTCCCCCCCTCATTCCGAAATATTTTTGTTTCGCTTATTCCATTACCATTAATAAGCAGATCGGTATCACCATCATTATCAAAATCGCCCCAGTTAACTGAACTACCATCAACTCCTGGTAAAACAATACCAGTTTGTTCAGTGAAGGAATTTCCGGCATTATTCCGGTAAATTTTTGAGATCAGGCCAGAACCATCGTCCCCAGTCAAAACGATATCCAACCATCCATCATCATCATAATCGCCCCAGGCAACTGAGGCATGATTTACACCAACAAAACTCCAGGACTCAGTAAAAATGTTATTGCCATCATTCTGGTATATAGTTGATACATATCCGGTTGAACTTTCCCCGGAGATTAAAAGATCGAGGTCATTATCGTTATCGTAATCGCCCCAGGCAACTGCGCTATAAAAAACACCCATCATTGAAATATCCGATTGTTCGATAAACGATCCGTCTCCAAAATTTCTGTAGATTTTAGCAACAGGCCTATTGTTATAATGACCAGTTACAATAAAATCACGTAACCCATCATTGTTGTAATCGCCCCAGGACAATGAACCGTAATCGGTACCGGGAAAATTGTTTCCTGTCATCTCTGTAAAGACATTGTTTCCATCGTTCCGATAAACTGCTGTAACTGATAGGAGTATATCCAAATCGCCATCATTATCGTAATCCCCCCATTCTACGGAACTATTGTGGATATCAGGTAACGAGATATCAGATTGTTCAGTAAAAGCCATATTACCATCATTTCGGTAAACTTTGGTTGAACTATCTGTTCCATCATATCCTGTTACAAGTAAATCCAAATCACCGTCGTTATCGTAGTCGCCCAAATCAACCGAACCACTTTCAACGCCTATTATCCCGGCATCAATTTCAGAAAAGTAAGGAGTGCTTGCCACCTCAAGGGTATCTGAGGGTTGACTGGTATTCCCGTAATCATCCAGCGAGGTGATATGGTAGCTGTAGGTGGTTCCTTGGGTAATAGTGTTATCCACGTAAAGTGTATCTTCTGTGCCATCCACTGTAACCTCAGAAAGGAGAGTACCATTTTTATAAATACTGACCTTCTCCAGATTCTGATACCCCGTGGAATCCCAGGTAAGGATATTTTGCCCTAGAATTGAACTCACCGAAAAACGTGCTGGTGCATGGTAGTTGGCGTAGAGCTGGGAGATTTCAGTATCTGTAAGTACTGCATTATATATTGCAATATCATCTATACTACCATGTAGGTATCTTGATGGGTCTGCTGAGCTATTACCACCTACCATATTGAAGCCTGCATCACCTGCGTAAATATCCGAGAAAATACCACTAATAGCACCATTGATATACATTTTTATAGTATTCCCGGTTCGAACAACCGATACCATTGCCCACTCATTTTTAGGGAAGCTCAGATCGGAGGTGTTTGCATACCAGGAAAAACCATCAGTATAATGATAAGTTAGTTTGACACTATCCACACCTGATTCTAGCATTATATGAGTGGGTGTTGAGCCTGCTCCAAATAAGATAAAATCAAAATCAGCCTCGCTAACTTTTACCCATGAATTTGTAGTAAAATCACCTGTAAAGCTTATTATGCTTGAAGCGGAAATATCAATATAGTCATCCACCCCATCAAAGCTATAGGCACTATTGGCATTACCAAATCTATCGGTAACCAAGGTAACTCCATTATTTTCCGTTCCATTATAGCCACTCCCACTCTCGTCGTTGGCATTACCGTTGAAGGGGTAGTAGGCAACCAGACCAACGGGTGTTACTGTAACCTCGTTGCTGTAACCGCTCTCCAACCCTGAACTGTCCACGGCCGTGATGCGGAAATAATAGGTAACCCCGTTGGTCAATCCGGTAATGACTTTTGAGGTATCGGCAATCCCATCCGTTGTTGAATCCATTTTAACAGTTGGGTTGGCCGTAGTCCCGCCGTAGATACGGTACCGAAGGAAATCCGGTTCCGTGTTCTGATTCCATCGCAGGGTCACCTGCATATCGCCGGCAGTTGCAGCCAGATTAACGGGAATTCCTGGCGGAATATCCGGTTCAAGCGGTGTTGCACCCACCTCGTTGCTGTAACCGCTCTCTAACCCTGAACTATCCACTGCCGTGATGCGGAAATAATAGGTAACCCCGTTGGTCAATCCGGTAATGACTTTTGAGGTGTCGGTAATTCCATTGGTGGTTGAATCCATTTTAACAGTTGGATTTGCCGTGGTTCCACCATAAATGCGGTAGCGTAAAAAATCAGCTTCCGTGTTCTGATCCCATTGCAGGGTTACCTGCATAACGCCGGCAGTAGCTGAAAGGTTTGCCGGGGCTGCCGGAGGTGCCACATACCAATAGGCACCCATGTCGTTGGTACTGCCATCGGGGTCGTTGTACTGGACATCGGGATGACCCGCGTCAATTGCCGGTGAACCCTGCAGTAACCTAAAATCATTGTCCAAAGGGTTTTTGAACAAGGGATCCAGAGTAATGTCGCCATTGCCTGGGTTTTCATCAAAACCGGTGTAACTAAAGGTATTCCCAAACACACAGTTGTATGTCCTGACAGTGGCATCATAACTAAGAGTCCTCACACCAAATGAGGTATAACTGAAAATGTTGTTGCGTATCACGGGTGTTCCGGTACCTGAATTGATTTCAATAGCTGCGGAACCATTGTAAACGGTATTATTAACCACAGTAGCTCCTCCGTACACTTCAATGTTGTTAGAAGCGGTGGCCGTTAAATTCTGAAATACATTGCGGATCAAGACAGAACCGTTGTACACTTTTACCACCGCATCGGTTACGCTTGAACCACCATTAAATACAAACCCATCAATGGTGGAAGCCTTGGTATCGTTCAGCACAATGGTACTAACCCCGTTTAATACCGTTTTATTTTTGAAGATATGGCGGTTCCCTTCCCAAAAGGTACTATCGTACCCACCACGCAAAACAACATCTGTTAAGGTATTCAGGTACTGACTGTACGAACCGATAGCCACTTTAATGGTATCACCGGAAACAGCTTGGTTGAGTGCCGTTTGAATGTTTTTTAACGGTGCAGAAGTTGAGCCATCATTGGTATCGTTGCCTAAATTGGCGACACATAAGATTCCCGGAGTGGTAATAAACAAGTTTATGGCAGAATATTCACTGGACCCCAATGTAACCACAGCACAAACCCGCCAGTAATAGGTGGTGTTTAAGGCTAAACCCGTTAATACTTTAGTGGTATCTGTTACCAAAGGGTAGTCAAAATCAACAACCACAAACGAATTATCGGTTGAAACCTGTACATGGTATTGGCTGGTTTCGGGGGTGGCGCGCCAGACTAAAGCTACATCTAAGGGCTGATGAGCGGCTCCATCAATAGGACTTGCTAATACAGGTGCAGCAGTCGGTACAGGCGGCAAATAGGGTGAATGTTTGGTTCCGCCATAAACCCCCATATCAATTCGGGTGTTCCAATACATTTCGCCCCCGGTTGCATCGCCCGGATCGCCGGCATCAACGCATGGGGAGTTTTCCAGCAAACGGAAATCCATATTATCTGCATCCTTGAACATGGGATCTTGAGTAATATCACCAATCCCCGGGTTCTGATCTGTACCACTATATTCCTGATAAAGCGGGTGTACATTGTTATATGCCCTCACTGCAGACGAAAAAGCGTAAGTATTCATACCGTATGAGCCATTTTCGATAATATTGTTCCGAATGTTTGGTGTTCCGGTACCAGATTGAATATCAATCCCCCAGTAACAAACGTAAAGGGTATTATTGATTACTGTTGCTCCTCCATTTACTCTGATTCCTGTTGGGTACGCATTGTAAATACCCTTTACCACATTATGCGAAAAGACGGAGCCATTGTTCAAGGTAATGATTTCATCGGTAACGCTGGTGGTGCCATTGAAAATAAACCCATCAATGGTGGAAGCATACTGATCGGTGAGCATCTTGGTACTTATACCCTCGATTACTGTCTTGTGGTTGAAGATATCTCTTTCATCATTTAAAAATGAGCTACTGTAACCTCCTAATAGTTTAACAGATACAACCGTGTTAAGTACCTGACTATAGCTACCTGCTGCAACTTTTATGGTGTCTCCGCTTAAAACCCTATTCAAGGCAGTCTGGATATTTCTTAATGGCGAAGCAGTCGTTCCGTCATTGGCATCATTCCCGGTGGTTGCTACATATAAAACTCCTTCGCGGGTGGTAAATTGATATGTGGTGCTAAAATCACTAGTCCCCACAATATTCTGTGCCTTTACATGCCAGTAATAAGTAACATTATTAACAAGTCCCGAGAGTGAAAAGATGGTATCTGCTACTGAATTATTATCAACAATTAACCCTGAGCCAAAGTCGGAGCTTGTGGCAACCTGTAACTGGTAGGTAGTGCCACCCAGGACCGCATTCCATAGTAGGTTAAGGCTTGTAAGCTGATCAACGGCATTGTTTTCTGGTGATGCCAAAGTTGGAGTTGGCGGTGCATACATGGTTGTGGTAAAGCTGTAAACCGCAGAATAGCTGCCTGTATAGTTTAGGCTCGATGCGCAGACCCTCCAGTAGTAAGTGGTGCTGTTCAATAAACCGCCAACCTCTTGTGAAGTTGTTGTAATACCTGAATTATCGTAGATGATTTTTGAGAAATCAGCAGCTTTTGAAACTTGAAGTCTGTAGCTGGTGGCATCCAAACTTTCGTTCCAGCTAAAAGTGGTTGTATTTAATTGATCGGTTGCACTGTTTACCGGACTTACAAGCACGGGTGCAACCGGGGCGCTATGATAGTAAGGCACATTGAGCCGATAAATGGTTAACCCTTCCGCACTGGCATACCAGAGCGATTCGCCGTCCCAGGCAACACAATTGAATCCCCAGTTTCTGGCTATGCCCAGGCCGGTAATATCGTAACTGGCCACAAGAACTCCGGTGGTAGAATATTTATAAATATCACTATAACTATCGGATCCTTCACCAGAATCAGCTATCCAGAGGTTGATCCCGTCAAAAGATATCCCGGTGGGATGCCCCCACATACCGGAAGGTGAAAAGCTATACAGTAAAGTGCCGTCGGGTTTGTGTTTGTATATATCGCTGAAATTATAATCGCCAACCCAAAAGAATTTTCCATCCCATTCCAATCCGCTGTCGCTATAGTAATACACCGGTAATGTATCCATTGGGTTCCCCAGGGAGTCTATTTTATGCTGCGGGTTATCGCCCAACCACAGCCCTTCGCCATCCCAGGATAGATCGGTGACCGGTGGATTGGGTGCAGCAAAGGTTGACAGCACATTACCCGAGGTATCCATTTTGTAAATATTCCCCAAATCGTCGATCATCCAAAGGTTTTTCCCATCAGAGGCAAACCCGGTGGGCTTACTGCCTGGCGAGGTAAACGATTTACGGATAGAAACCGTGGCGTACGGGGGTGCTAACTCCGTTCTAAAACTATCCGCGGATGAATATGCACCCCACACCTCTGATACTTTGGCTTTTACTCTCCAATAAAACTTCCTGTTCGGTGCCAATGGGCCAACCTGCCGGTAATTATTTGTAATCGTTGAATCATCAAAAACGGTAGAAGCAAACAAAGAATCGTTAGATACCTGTAAGTAATATTTCTCGGCCCCCGAAGCCACATCCCATAAAAGTTTCGGACGGTAACCGTTGGTAACCTGAGATTCTGCCGCCACAGATACCATAAGCAGCAATATCCAGATGCAAAAGGCTTTCATTTTTTGATTGGTATGCGTCTGCATCATTCGCAATTTTTGGATTTAAGCTAATACTATACACAAACAGGTTATTGACAAACAACCAAAGCTCCTCGGAAAACAGCTATGTCAATGTTTTCATTCGCTGTATTTCTAATTTTTGTCGAATCGGGCATGGTTGTAAGCTGCCCATCTCCGGCGGCACTAAAGTAAATCCGGCATAACGGGCAACTGCCGCTAAAACCGTTGGGGTCTCCCCCCAGCAACACCCCATCTATAGCAACCAGATGGTCGGCATTCATTGCATCCAGCGAATTGGTCAACAATACCCAGCTTCCCCCATCATTCCCTATAATGGTATTGTTCCCTTCTATTCTGGTGATGGTAATAGATTCCCCTAAACTGATTTTTGAAGTTAATCCTTTAAAATCAACCACCTCTTCCAAACATAAATCCATATATCCTTCAGTATCGGCAGTAATTTTTTGATACCAGGGCACGAATATCAATGAGGTCTGCTGCAAGGCATCCATGGTAATGGTAGCGGAAGTGGGAAGAGTTTGCTCATATTCACCCAATTTTTCCTTTACCTGGAATATGTAAACCCCTTCATCGATATAATTATAGGTAGCAGCCTGCAGATTTTGCCATGAACTAAAGGATTTGTCACGGCCCTCTAATTTAAACGAATAGAGGGAATTGGTAAATCTTCCTTTCCATTTAAATGTTATATCGGGTTGTAATACAATTTGCCCATCAAAGTGCGAAGTAATGGTGGCCTCAGGTAATTCAAATTCAGGGTTCAAAGGATCGATAGGGTTGGAATTCTCAGGCGGCTCTATAATAGAACAGGAAAGTATTGAAAAAACAATACCGCCCATAATTAACAAATGAAAACTGTGAAATGGCTTCATAATGAATGGGTTTTCATCGTTTTGCAACTTATAAATTTAAACTATTTCTACCATTTTTCACATATTTCGGGTAGAATTTTTCCTGAGTACCAGCAATACCCTGAATTCAAGACAAGAGATTAAGAGATCGGGACGGGAGATAATGTGCTGATTTGTTAATGTGCCAATTAGCTAATGAATAATTCAACAACCTTTATAAATATACCTCCCGCGTACCTATTTCTTCCATCTTCAACCATGTTTCTACCATCTTCTATTATGTTTTTGTCATCCTTCATTATAAAAACCGACCAGAGGTCGGTGTTACCTTCTTCGCACCTTAGCGTCTTTGCGGTGGAAGATTCATGGCTGCTTGGCGAGAAGGATTCCACCTCAAACCCCTAAAAGGGACTTTAAAAACAGTCCAGATTTAAAACCCGTGCTTTTAGGTACAAATCCCCGCTACAACGACAAACCTGTCAGGTTTTTGAAACCTGACAGGTTTATTGATACTATTCATTGCGGTGAAATATTCCCCCCTATAATCCCGCCACGATGGGATACTTCCGTTGTGGTTGCTTGTGAGAGGTTAACAATTACTGTTTGATAATCATAAGAAATCATAACCTTCTGCGGCACCAGTGTACTATTATTCATTGCGGCTTAGCGATTTTGCGGTAACATACAGAGACCACAAACAAAAAGGCTACCCAAATGTTGGATAGCCTCTTTTTATAAAAAGTTTTATCTCTATTGGGCAGGGCTCATAACCACCTCAAATCTGGCCGATTTTGGCAAATAGGTTTTAGCAAACGCTTCCATCTGTTCCGGGGTAACGGCGTTCACAATATCTTCGTAAGCAGCTGGCAACACAATAGTTTCGCCATGCTGATAATACTGGTTGATGGCACTCATCCAGTAATTGTTTTTGCGTAAATTTTCCTGGCGCACTTTGATGAAGTTTTTCATAGCCTCGTTCAAATCGTCCAGTTTCACGCCTTTGCTATGAATTGAATCCATTTCGGCATACACAATCCCTTTCAGTTTATCCGACTTGGCCGGGTCGGTATCAAAAGCTACAATCAGGCTATATTGTTCTTTGGGGAAGTGGCTTACATTGGCACGGACCGAAACTCCATAGGTTCCTCCCTCCTCTTCGCGGATAACATCGGTGTAACGCTTGTCGAGCAATTCAGCAACCATGTCTAACAGAATCCGGTTGGTCGGGTTGTATTTCATTTCGCCATGTAAATTCAGATAGATGGTGGTTTTCGGGGTTTCCATGGTTTTTTGGAAATGTTTCATGGTCCCATCGTTGGGATATTCCACTTTGGTATCCATCCACTTTTCGCTCCGTTCTTCCGTGATCAGGCTCCCCAAATATTTCTCAATCAAAGGTTTTACCTGTACAGTATCAATATTTCCTACAAACACGAACGTAAAATTGGCGGCATCGGCAAAACGTTCCTGATAAACCTTTTGCATGGTGGCAAAATCCAGCTTTTGGACGGTGTTTGTATTCATCAATACGGTGCGGGGGTTGTAGTTGTTCGACACCAGCGTGACTGAATCCCTGAAGGTTTTATTGATGTCGGCATCCAGATTGGCCACCGAAGCCAGGTAACGCGATTTTAACGCGCTGAATGCCTCTTCGTCGAAACGGGGTTGTTCCATTTGCAGATAGGCCAATTGCAACAATGTCTCAAAATCCTTAATAGATGAACTACCCTGTAATCCTTCGTACAATTCGCCTACATAAGGTGACAGTTTAACCACTTTTCCGGTT
>Ga0074197_1000397_pt1 | contig 56573 bp, 60 predicted proteins | sample EPASupsiteSAE305_FD_64526 | JGI IMG/M metagenome (GOLD analysis project Ga0074197, IMG submission 64526) | Bioremediated contaminated groundwater microbial communities from EPA Superfund site, New Mexico - SAE3-05 reassembly with SPADES | ecosystem: Environmental > Aquatic > Deep subsurface >...
GGTGCATCCTCACCAATCCGCCTTACGGTGAACGGTTGTCGGAAAAAGAGGCGGTGAAATATCTGTACCGCTGCCTGGGACGTACCTTCCGCGCCCACTTCAACGGCTGGCGGTTCGGTTTCTTCACCGCCAACCCCGATCTGGCGGAGATGACCGGTATCGACTGGGTGCAGCGGCACCGGCTGTATAACGGACCGATCAAATGCCAGCTGCTGGTGGGCAACGAAAGCCGGGTCCTCGAACGCCCCCCCCATGTCTGGTCGACCACGCCCATGAACGCCGACAGTCCGGGCCAGGATTTCGCCAACCGCCTGATCAAAAACTGCGCCGTGCTCCTGCCTTGGGCCCAGGAGGAGCAGATCACCTGTTTCAGGATCTATGACGCCGACATTCCGGAATACAATCTGGCAATCGATTTCTACGAAGAATGGATCCATGTGCAGGAATACGCCCCGCCGGCGACCATTGATCAGAAAAAAGCGGAACAGCGATTCAGCTTGGCCCTGCAGATTATCCGCACCGTGTTCGATGTCCCCCGCAGCCGGATCTTCATTAAAACCCGGCAGAAACAGAAAGGGACGCAGCAGTATCAGAAAAAGCCGGGATCCGGATCGCTGTACGAGGTCCATGAAAACAACGCCCGCTTTCTGGTTAATTTCACCGACTATTTGGATACCGGGCTCTTTCTTGACCATCGGATCACCAGGGCGCGACTGGGGCAGCTGGCCCAGGGCAAAACCTTTCTCAACCTCTTCGGCTATACCGGATCCGCCACGGTCTACGCCGCCATGGGCGGGGCCACCAGCACCACCACCGTCGACATCTCCGAGACCTATCTCACCCGGGCAGCCGCCAACCTGTCGCTCAACGGATTCGGCGGACCGCTGCATCAGACCATTGAAGCCGACTGCATGCACTGGCTCCGGTACAATCACGACCGCTATGCCCTGATTTTTGTTGATCCCCCGACCTTTTCCAATGCGCGGCACCGTAAGCAGACCTTTGACATTCAAACCGATCATCTCGCCCTGCTCCGCCTGGCCATGCAGCATCTGACCCGAGACGGGATCCTGATCTTTTCCACCAATTTCCGCAAGTTCAAGCTGGAGGAATCGCTCCTCCGGGAATACGCGGTCCAAGAAATCACCGACGAGACCATCCCCCAGGATTTCCAGCGTAATCGCCGCATCCACCGTTGCTGGGAGTTCAGGCACCTGCAGACCTCAGCCGCACCGCTGGAGACGGAACACCTTTGATCGCCAACCCCGCCGAGGAAATCGTCGAGATCGTTGACCGGGACAACTGTCCCATTGGAGCCGTCAGCCGCCGAATCATGCGGCAACAAAAGCTCATTCACCGGGCCTGCTACATTCTGGTCTTCAACACTAGAGGCGAGCTCTTTCTGCAAAGACGCACCCTCACCAAGGATATCTACCCCGGCTACTGGGATCTGGCCGCCGGCGGTGTTGTCCTTGCCGGGGAAAGCTATGAAGAATCGGCGCAACGGGAATTGCGGGAAGAGCTGGGATTGGCGAACGCCAAGCTCCGGTTTCTTTTTGATCAATACTATGAGGACGCCGACAACAAGGTATGGGGGCGCATTTTCTCCTGCACCAGCAACGGTCCCTTCACCCTGCAGGCCGAAGAGATCGATTACGGGCGGTTTATCCCGCTTGCCGAGATCGAACAACTGCACCGAACCGAACCGGTAACGCCTGACGGCCTGCAACTGCTCCGGAAGATTTTGCAATAGATTGCGGTTAGTTTTGGCGAAATGAGAATTTTTGCCATATACTTTGACCAAGAGTTAATTCGGAGTGAGAGGTGGGAGTGCAATGTACGTACACATAGCCCGGCAACCGATCTTTGACGCCCACAAAAAACTGTTCGCCTATGAGCTCCTTTTCCGTCAGACCCTGGGATTGAATCTGGGCGAACTCAGCGGCGACCGGGCCACCACCAGCCTGCTCTCCACCACCTTCCTCACCGAGGGCATTGAAAAAATCGCCGGTAACAAGCCCTGTTTCATCAACTTCACCAAGAATCTCCTCGTCAAGGAGATTGCCAACTTCTTCCCCAAAAACAAAGTCATCGTCGAGATACTGGAAGATGTGCCTCCCACCGACGAGGTAATGGGGGCCTGCCGCAGTCTCTCCCAACTCGGCTATCAGATAGCCCTGGACGACTTCATCTTTAAAAAGAACCTGCTGCCGCTGATCGAACTCTCCCATATCATCAAGTTCGATTACCGCCTCTCGACTTCCGATGAGATCGAACGGACCCTCCATCGGCTGGCCCATTATGATCTCAAATTCCTCGCCGAGAAGATCGAAACTTACAAGGAGTTCGAACACGCCAGCAAACTGGGCTTCCATTATTTCCAGGGCTATTTTTTCGCCAGGCCCGAATCCGTCCGCTTAAAGGAAGTCTCCTCGATCAAGACCAACCAGTTGCGGCTGCTGGCCGAGGTCAACAAACGCCACACCACCCTCGACAACCTGGAAAAGATCATCGAGTCCGATGTGGCGATCGCCTACAAACTGCTTCGCTATATCAACTCAGCGTACTTTTTCTTGCTGAACAAGGTCGATTCCATCCGTCAGGCCATCACCTATCTGGGGGAAAGGGAAATCCGCCGTTTCGTCACCCTGGTGATCATTTCCGAGCTGGCAATGAACAAACCCGTGGAATTGGTGCGGCTCTCGGTGATCAGGGCCCGATTCTGCGAACTGCTGGCCGAGGATTGTCACTTTCCAACGGATGCATCGGAGCTGTTTCTTCTCGGGCTTTTTTCGCTGATAGATGCCATCCTCGATACCCCCATGGGCCTCATGATGGCGAAATTGCCGCTCTCCGACGAAATCAAAGCGGCGCTCACCGGCCAACAAGGGCCGCTCACCCCGTTTCTGCAGGCGGTCATCGCCTATGAGCAGGGCAAACCCAACGAATGTCTGCAGGCCCTGTATGCTCTCAAGGTGGACCCGAAAAAAGTCTATGATATGTATCTGGCGGCGATCAAATTTTCGGCCCTTATCGATTGAAAACAGCGGAGTCTTCCCTGCCCGCGCAACGCTCCACCATCTCGTTGTCCCACAGGCTGAACAACTGCCGGATTCCCGTTGAGGCCAGTTCCGCCAGGTCGGTGAACAACTCCGGCCGGAAGGGCGCCCCCTCCGCCGTGGTCTGGACCTCAATCCAGCGGCCATCGCGGCTCATGACGAAGTTGGCGTCCACATCGGCCGCGGAATCTTCCGCATAGTCAAGATCAAGCATCGGCTGCCCGGCCACCACCCCGGCGCTGACCGCCGCCACCGGCAGGATGACAGGCAGAGACGGGATCTGGTTTCGCTCCACCATCTTGCCAAGCGCCTGCCGGAGCGCCAGCGCCGCCCCGGTGATCGAGGCGCAGCGGGTACCGCCATCGGCATTGAGGACGTCGCAATCGATCCGCAGGGTATGTTCCCCCAGCAGGCGCAGATCGACCATCATCCGCAGCGACCGGCCGATCAACCGCTGGATCTCATGGGTACGACCCGAAAGCCCGGAGACCGCCTCTCTTCTTCCCCGACTGTGGGTGGCGCAGGGCAGCATTCCGTATTCGGCGGTTATCCAGCCCTGCCCCTTGCCTAGGAGAAAAGGAGGAACCTTGGTCTCGACGGTGACGCCGCAAAGCACATGGGTGTTCCCCATTCTGATCAACACCGAACCATCGGCGCTGGGCTGGATGCCATATTCCACACTGACCGGGCGCAAGCTGCCGGCAAGGCGATCGCCATTTCTCATGTTTCCCCCATCTTCGGTTGTGATTTAAGTTTCGTAAAAAATTGACCTGACAAGGTCGAGAGTCTGAAAGAGTGCCGAGGTCAGAGAATCACCAGGGTGATGCCGGGATTGGCGCGATTGAGATCGCGATGATTGGCGAGAAAGGGAAACCGGCGCAGCAGCTGGCGACCACGGCCGGACCGGCCTTCAAACTCTTCACCGGGAAGGATCTCCTTGACCCGGCCCTGATGGAGGAGAAAATGCAACTTCTGCAGCACCGCCGCTTTGATTGCTCCCCCCGCGCCGCTTGATCCATAGCCATGGATCAAGGTGAGGACTTTGAAGCCTTGGCTGCTGCTGTTTCTGATTTCCCCATCGAGCCGTTCCAGGGCCTGCTGCACCAGAGGCATGCCCTTTTCCAGGTTGACAGTGCGGTGCGGGAGATCGGGCGAGGCCGCACGGGGACGATTCTCGCCGCAGTCGGCCAGGCAGAAAGGACATTGCCCTCTTCCGGCTTCGACTTCATTGCCGCACATTTCACAGATCAACAGCTGCATCGGATCGTCCCCCACCCCGAATGAAATCCTCAACAGGCGGCTGCTATCGCCTGCGGACCTCAATCACTTCCGGCATCTGCAGTAAATGCTGCTGCAACAGCTGCAGATGTTTGAGATTGACCACCGAAAGCAGAACTTCCAGCTCCGCGATATTCTCCACCGTGGTCCTGGCGTTCAGCTCGACGATATCGGCATCGTCGGCGCTGATGGTGCTGCTGATTTCCGCCAGCAGGCTCTTGCGGTTTTCCGCACGGATCAGCAAGGCCGCCCGATGGGTATTCTGCGGCGAACCGGACCAGGCGACATCGAGCCAGCGGATCGGGTCGGTCGCCAACAGATTCGGGCAGTCGGCCTTATGCACGGAGATCCCGGAGCCGGTGGTGATGAAGCCGATGATCGCATCCCCGGGCACCGGATGGCAGCACTGGCTGACCTTGACCAGCATGCCGTCAACCCCGTCGATATCGATGACATTGCGCTTGGCCGAACTGGTTTTGCTCTCCTCGGCCGCCCGATGCGCCCGTTCGACCATTTCCGCCATCCGCCGTTTTTCCTCGGCCTCCCGGAATTCCTCCGGCTGCAGCGTCCGCAGCAGATGCGGAATAGTGATCGAGCCGGCCCCGATCCGGACAAGCATATCGTCGAGCGATGCGCACTTGAGCTGTTTGAGCAGCAGACGGAGATGGCCGCTTTTCAGCAGGCCGCGCAGATTGACGTCGTATTTTTTGAGTTCCCGTTCGCAGATTTCACGACCGAGCTTCAACGAGCGCTCTTTCTCCTCCCGCCGCAGATAATGACGGATTCGATTGCGGGCGCGGCTGGTTTTGACCAGTTGCAGCCAGGCCCGGCGCGGGTGCTGCTGCTTCTGGGTGAGGATTTCGACAATATCGCCGCTCTGCAGTTCATGCTTGAGCTGGACGATCTGGCCATTGACCTTGGCCCCCACACAGGTATCGCCAATAGCGGTATGAATAGCGTAGGCAAAATCGATGGGGGTGCTGCCCCGGGGCAGCTCGCGCACCGCGCCGGTGGGGGTCAGGGCATAAACATCCGGTTCGAACAGTTCGCCCCGCACCGATTCCATGAACTCGCTGGGGTCTTCAACCTCCTGGAGCGATTGCACCAGTTGCTTCAGATCCTTGAACAGACGAGCGTCCCCGGTGGTGATCTTCTGCCCTTCCTTGTATGCCCAGTGCGCGGCCACGCCTTCCTGCGCGACCCGGTCCATCTCCTCGGTGCGAATCTGAACCTCGATAAAATGACCGCGGGGACCGGCGACCGTGGTATGCAGCGACTGGTAGTTGTTGGACTTCGGGGCGCTGATGAAGTCCTTGATCCGGCCGGGCACCGGCGTCCAGTCGGCATGCACGGTGCCCAGAGCCTGGTAGCAATCCCGGACGGTGCGGACAATGATACGGAAGGCCACCTTGTCGTAGACCCGCTCGAGCGGTATTCTCTGGGCCACCAGTTTTTTGTAGATCGAATAGATGTGCTTGGGACGGCCGATGATCCGGACCGGCACGATCTTGCTGGCGGTCAGCATATTCTGCAGGATCTGTTTGACTTCCTCGACATAGGCCTGCCGTTCGCTCAGCGTGCTCTCGAGATGGGCCGTCAGGTCGGCATATTCAGCCGGAAAGAGATATTTGAAGGCAAGATCCTCCAACTCGCGCTTGAGCCACTCGATACCGATGCGGCTGGCGAGCGGGGCGTACAGATCCATAGTCTCCCTGGCCTTGTAGCGCCGCTCCACCTCATCAAGGTAATCAAGGGCGAGCATATCCTGCAGCCTGTCAGCCAGCTTGACCAGCAACACCCGGATATCGGCGCCCATGGCCAGGAGGAGTTTGCGAATATTTTCCGCCTCATGCGCCAGATTCGAATTATATCGGACATTGGTGATCCGGGTTGCCCCGTTGACAATATTGGCGACATCGTTGCCGAACTGCTTTTTCAGCTCGTCCAGGGTGGCGACGTTTTCCTTGAGCGTTCCGTGGAGGAGGCCGGCAACGATGGTGTCGAGGTCGAGCTTCATGGCGGCCAGACTGCAAGCAACCGCCAGGAGATGATCGATATAGGGTTCGCCTGGGGTATAGTGTTGCCCGGCGTGACGTTCGGCCGCGAACGCGTGGGCCTTGATCAACGGGGCAAGCTCTACTCCGTGGAGATACCCGGAGGCCAGCGATACGAGATGTTGAATATCCGGCATGGTTTCTGGATGCGGTCCATGGGGGGCATAGCCCCCTGAAGGTTCAGGAAAAACGGTGCAGCTGTCTTTCCGCTTAGGCGAGCGCCTGTCGTATGAGGGTGGCTATCTGTTCCACGGCCTCTGCCATGGCAAGGATCCGGGTTTCGCCGGTTTTCCGGGAACGTAGCTCCACCTTGCCCTCCTTTTCAAAGGTTTTGCCCACGGTCAGTCGGTAGGGGATGCCCAACAGATCGGCATCATTGAACTTTGATCCCGGCCGCTCGTCGCGGTCATCGTAGAGGACATCGAGTCCTTGTCCCAGCAGCTCGAGATACAACTGCTCCGAGGCCCGGCAGTATTGCTCGTCTTTGGGCCCGAGATTCAAAACAATCACCTGGAACGGGGCCAGCGGCAGCGGGAAGATAATGCCCTTGGCATCATGGTTCTGTTCGATGGCCGCGGCCACCACCCGGCTGACGCCTATGCCGTAGCAGCCCATGACAAAGGGCTTCTGCTGGCCGTCGCTGTCCTGGAAGCACGCCTGCATCGCATCGGAATAGCCGGTGCCCAGTTTGAAAATGTGGCCGACCTCGATCCCCTCCTTCAACCGCAAGCCGCCGCCGCAGGCGGGACAGCGGTCGGACGCGGTGATCTGCCGTAAATCCCCGACCACATCGGGCTGGAAATCACGGCCCGGATTGACGCCGGTGAGATGAAAACCTTTTTCATTGGCCCCGGTCACGGCGTTGACCATCCGCATCACCTCCTGATCCGCCACCATCTTCAAGGACAATCCGATTGGTCCCAGGTAGCCGACGGGCAGACGGGTCTGCTGCCAGACCTGTTCCTCGTCCAGGGGTTCGACATCCGTGGCGCCCAGCAGGTTTTTCAATTTGACCGATTGCACCTCGCGGTCGCCGCGAACCAGCGCCGCCACCGGCTGGCCGTCAGCAAGGTAGAACATGGTCTTGATCAGATCGGCGGGCTGCACCTTGAGGAATTCGGCGACCCTGTCCACCTTCTTCATGCCCGGGGTTTCCACCTTGGCCAGCTCATGCAGGGTCGCCTCGACAGGTCGCGCTTCTTCCGGGGCGATGGCGGCCTTCTCGACGTTGGCCGCGTAGCTGCAGGACTCACAGATCACCAGGGTATCCTCGCCGGTTTCGGCCAGGACCATGAATTCATGGGAAAAAGAACCGCCGATCGCGCCGCTGTCGGCCTCCACGGCCCGGAAATCCAGACCGCAGCGTTCAAAAATGCGGTAGTAGGCCTCGCGCATGATCTCGTAGCTGCGGCCGGCGCCGGCGTCGTCCACATCAAAGGAATAGGCATCCTTCATCACGAACTCACGCCCGCGCATCAGCCCGAACCGGGGCCGGATTTCGTCGCGGAACTTGGTCTGAATCTGATAGAGATTGATCGGCAGCTGTCGGTACGACTGCAACTCGCGGCGGGCGATGTCGGTCACCACCTCTTCATGGGTCGGTCCGAGGCAGTAATCGCGGTCATGACGGTCCTTGAATCGTAGGAGTTCCGGACCGTATTTTTTCCAGCGCCCCGACTCCTCCCAGAGATCGCCGGGCTGCACCATAGGCATGAGAATTTCCTGGGCGCCGGCGCGGTTCATCTCCTGGCGGACGATTTCCGTCACCTTCTGCAGGACGCGAAAACCGAGCGGCAGGAAGGTATACATCCCTGAGGTCAATTTGCGAATAAATCCACCGCGAAGCAGGTACTGATGACTGATAACATCGGCCTCCGCCGGGGTTTCCTTGGTGGTGGGCAGCAACATCTGGGAATAACGCATATCGGGTCTCCGTTCGGGTTAAAAACCAAGCAACAAGAAAACGTTCCTGAAGGTCAGCGCCGGTTCCGGTGTTCGGCTTCCAGTTTTTCCAGTTCTTCGAGGAAAACCGGCAACAACTCCGCTTCAGGGACTTTTTTAAAGATCTCGCCTTTTTTAAAAATGATGCCGACACCATGACCGCCGGCAATGCCGATATCAGCCTCCCGCGCCTCGCCCGGACCGTTGACCACACAGCCCATGACCGCGACCTTGAGGTTGGATTGCATGGTTTGGAGATGCCGTTCCACTTGCTCCGCCAGCGAGAAGAGGTCAAGCCGGGTTCGGCCGCAGGTAGGGCAGGAAATCAGTTCCGGCCCGCGTTCCCGGATGCGCAGTGACCGGAGCAGTTCAAATCCGACCCGGATTTCCTCCACCGGATCCCGGGTCAACGAGATCCTGAAGGTATCGCCGATCCCCTCGAAGAGGAGAATCCCCAGGGCGACACTGGATTTGACCGTGCCGGCTATGAGCCCTCCGGCCTCGGTAACGCCCAGATGCAGGGGATAGTCGGTAGTTTGCGCCAGTTGGCGATACCCGGCGATGGTGGTCAGAGTATCCGAGGATTTGATCGAAATCTTGATGTCAAAAAAACCCAGATGCTCGAGCAGACGCACATTGTTCAACGCGCTTTCAATCAGGGCATCCGGCCGTTCCGGGGTGGGATAGCCGTATTGTTTGAGCAGGTGCTTCTCGATGGATCCGGAATTGACCCCGACCCGGATCGGCACCCCGTGCCTTTTGGCGGCAGTCACCACCCGGGCCAGTTTCTCCGGGCCGCCGAGGTTGCCGGGATTGATCCGGATGCCTTGCGCTCCGTGTTCCATGGCCTCCACCGCCAGCCGGGAGTCGAAATGGATATCGGCAATCAGCGGGATGGTGATCTGTTGCCTGATTGCAGTAAGCGCCCGGGCTGCCGCCAAATCGGGAACCGCGACCCGGATAAGCTCGCATCCGGCCCGCTCCAGGGTGAGGATCTGCTCCACCGTTGCCGCCACATTGTCGGTCAGGGTGTTGGTCATCGACTGCACGGCAATGGGGGCATTGTCGCCGATCATTACGGTGCCGACCTGAATCCGGCGGGTTTTCCTACGTACAATCATCGCATTCTCCCCGGCTCTTGCCTACACTGCAAGCTTAATTCCGCCTCAGAGGCGCGGACATAGAGTGGAACAAGGTCAGCAGCATCGTCTCCTATTCCCTCGGCCAGCTTTTGCGCTCCGCAAAACCCAATCAGCGCGGCCCGGGGATGCAGAGGTCCAACCGGCAGCATTCGCACCTGCGGGTGCACGGAGAGTTGCGATTGACAGGCCAGGATGCCGGGACCGGCCACCAGGGTTGGCTCATTGATTCGTTCAAGCAACGCCTCCGGCGACAGGACAAGGATATCGCTGGTCCGCCTGGAGTTGAAATGGTCATCGTAGCGATAGAAAGCGGTATAGACCTGTTGTTTGCGGGCATCGAGCAGACAGCAGACAGGCAGATCCGTTGCCAATATCTGCGCAGCCATGGCATCAAAGGTGGGCACGCCGATCAGAGGCAGTTCGGCCGCCATGGCGATCCCCTTGGCCGCCGCCATCCCGATGCGCAGCCCGGTGAACGAGCCCGGTCCCTGACTGACGGCAATGGCATCCAGATCCTGCCAGTCGACATCCGCCGCGGCCATCAGGGACTCGATGGAGCCGAGTAAACGCCGGGAATGGGTGGTGTCGGGCTGCAGGGTATATTCGGCCAGCACCTTGCCGTCCTTGATCATTCCCTTGGTCAGGGAGACACCGCCGCAGCCGGTTGCTGTCTCGATGGCCAGGATCAGGAAATCAGCCATCGTTTAATAATTCGGGCTATATCATTATAAAAAACAAAAATCATCAGGGTCCCGAGGATGGCGATCCCGATTTTCTGGCTGATCTCCATGGTCCGGTCACTCAGGGGTTTGCGGCGAACCGACTCGATGGAGAGAAAAACAAGATGACCGCCATCGAGAACAGGGATGGGCAGCAGGTTGAGAATACCGAGATTGACGCTCAGCAGCCCCATGAAATACAGGAGGTTCATCCATCCGGCCTCAAGTTGCTGACCGGCAATTTCGGCGATTCTGATCGGTCCGCCCAGTTCGCTGGCCGGAATGATCCGCTGCACCATCTTGACGATCCCCATCACGGTCAGGTATCCGAGATTCCAGGTCTGCATCAGGGCCGCCTGGCCGGATTCGCCAATGCTGGCCTTTTTATAGCGAACCTCGTCACTGCGGACGATACCCAGCATAAACCGCTCGCCAACCGCCTCGCCAAAAAGATTCTTCATGGTCTGCATGGTCGGTTTGGCGGTAAAGGTCAGCAGCTGGCCCTGGCGCTCCACCACCAGGGTCACGGGCTGGCCCTGGCTGTCCTTGATGAATTCGGAGACCTGGTTCCAGGAGGTGGTATCCTGGCCGTTGATGGTGCGCACCACATCACCGGTCCTGATCCCCACCTGCTCAGCCACCGAACCTGCGGTTACCTCGCCGATCTTGGTGGAATCCACCGGCTCGGGCAGACCGGCAAAGACGAACATGAAAAAGAAGAGGAACACCGCGAACAAGAGGTTGAACAACGGCCCGCCGAAGACGATGCCAAAGCGCTGCCAGACCGGCTTATGGGAAAACGAGCGATGCAGATCTTCCTGGCCGACTTCTTCCTCCGGCTGTTCGCCATACATTTTGACATAGCCGCCGAGGGGAAAAGCGCTGATGAGGTACTCGGTTTCTCCCCATTGCCGTCCGATCACTTTGGTGCCAAAGCCCAGCGAAAACTTGAGGACTTTAACGCCAAAGGCCTTGGCCAACAAAAAGTGACCGAGTTCATGCACGAAAATAAGAACACCAAGAACAATGACAAATGAAAGGACGGAATTCATGAAAGACCTAAGGAATATGAAGGAAAAAGGGTAAAAGGTGAAATAGGACGAATACCCGCTCAGGCGGCCTGAATCTCCTGTTCCGCAACAGTTCGGGCTTCCGTGTCCGCCGCCAGGATAGCCTGCAGGTCCAACTCGTCACCTTGGTTGGTTTTTCGCAGAGCGGCACCCACAATTTCAGCAATTCTGGTGAATCCGATCCTGCCGGCAAGAAAAGCCTCAACAGCGACTTCATTGGCGGCATTCAGGACCGCCGGTTTCACTCCGCCCATGGCAAGGGCCTCGCAGGCCAACTGCAGGGCGGGAAAGCGGGCATAATCGGGTTGTTCGAATGTCAGCCCACCGGCGCACTGAGCAAGATTGAGACGGGACAATCCCAGCTCCAACCGCTCCGGATAGGACAGGGCATAGGCTATGGGGATGCGCATATCGGGTATCCCTAACTGCGCGACCACCGAACCGTCTTGATATTCCACCAAAGAATGGATGATCGACTGGGGATGAACGACAACCTCGATCTGTTCCAGTGCCACATCAAAAAGCCAGCGGGCTTCGATCACCTCAAGCCCCTTATTCATCAGCGTTGCGGAATCGATGGAGATTTTCCGCCCCATCGTCCAATTGGGATGGGCCAAGGCCTGTTCAGGAGTAGCGGCCGCCAAGGCCTCTCGTGTCCAGGCACGAAACGGGCCGCCGGAGGCGGTGAGAATAATGCGGGCCACATCTTCCCTTCGCCCGGCCTCGAGTGCTTGAAATATGGCGCTGTGTTCGGAGTCGATGGGCAGCAGGCGCACCTGATGGCGTTGGACAGCCTCCATGATCAGCCGGCCGGCCATGACCAGGGTTTCCTTGTTGGCAAGCCCGATATCCTTGCCGGCACGGATAGCGGCAAGCGCCGGTAACAGGCCGACAGCCCCGACCACGGCGGACACCACCATATCGGCTGCGGGGAGCGTAGCAACGGCGCAATTCCCCTCTGAACCACAGACTATTCGACTTCGATAGGAAGGGGGAAGCTTTTCGGCCAGTGCCGTCACCAGCGAGGGATTGCCTACCGAGACACATTCCGGTTTAAATTCAAGCACCTGGGCTGCAAGAATATCGACACGCCGTCCGGCCGAGAGTCCAACGACTCGAAACTGCTGCGGGAACTGCCGTACCACCGCCAGTACATTGGTACCGATCGAACCGGTGGAGCCCAACAGCGCGATAGCCTTCATCACAGCAAGCCGAAATGAAGCAAATAGAAGAGCACAGGTGCGGTTAACAACAGACTGTCGATGCGATCAAGCAGTCCACCGTGGCCGAACAGAATCGTCCCCGAATCTTTGACCCCCACCGACCTTTTAATCATCGACTCGGTCAGATCGCCGGCGATACCGACAATGACCAGCAGGACTGCAGCAAGGAGCAAGGGGAGCGGATCGACTATGCCGGGAAAGAAGAGATTGATTCCCTCGGCAGCGGCGATACCCGTCACCAAACCGCCGACACCTCCGGCAACGGTCTTTTTGGGGCTGATCTGAGGAAAGAGTTTACGTCGGCCGAAGGCTCGGCCCGCATAATAGGCGCCGGTATCCGAGCCGGCCACGACAACAATCAGCAAAGTCAGCCAGAATGGCCCCTGAGGTAAAAAACGGATTAAAACCACATGAGCCATACAGAGTGAGACATAGATACTGGCAAATCCACAACCGCTGATATATTGAAAAACATTCCCAAGGGTCGTGTACCCGTGGAGTGCCACGGCAACAACAGCGAGAAGAGCGCCGATCACCCCGGCAAGCACAGCATCGCTCCTCTCGAAAAAAGCGGCCAACACAGGGAAAAGGCAGAAAAAAATGGTGGCAAAGAGGCGACTGCCGGTGAGCGAGGGGCTCGTCATGGAAAAATATTCGTGGAGTGCGATCCCGGCCCCGCAGATGACAACCGCCCAAAAAAGCTCCGCTGTTCCTAAAAAGAGGAGAAGAAACCAGCCGGCAGCCATAAGAATTCCTGGAATCACACGGCTCATCGCTGGTTACTCCGCATTGAGTTGCGCACTGGTCTGGCCGAATCGACGCTGCCGACGATTAAAAATGTTGATCGCCTCCATAAATTGGTCCCTTTTGAAATCAGGCCATTTTATTTCGGTAAAATAGAGTTCGGCATAGGAGGCCTGCCAGAGGAGAAAGTTGGACAGGCGATTTTCCCCGCCAGTCCGGATCAACAGATCGGGGTCGGGTTGACCGGCAGTAAAGAGATGTGCAGCAATGTCCGCCTCGGAAATATCCTGCCATTGCAGGATACCTTCCTGGCACTTTTGCGCTAGATTTCGCACCGCATGGACCAGTTCATTCCTCCCGCCATAACTCAGGGCAAGATTCAAAGTCATGCTGCGACAGGATTTGGTGCTGGTGATGGTTTGTTGAAGCACTGACTGAACCTCCGCCGGCAGACGATCCTGCTGCCCGAGACAGCAAAGGCGGATATCATTTTTGAGCATAGCTCGCAATTCTGACTGGAGATAGCTCTTCAAGAGCCCCATCAACCCGGTGACCTCACTGGAGGGACGATTCCAGTTCTCCGTTGAAAACGCATATAACGTTAAAAACTCGATGCCAAGAGTTCTTGCTGTTTCAACAATCTCCCTGACAGAATCGACCCCGGCTTTATGTCCGAAAAGTCGAGGGCGTTTTCGTTCCTCTGCCCAGCGACCATTACCGTCCATAATAATGGCAACATGGCGAGGCACGAGAACACTTTGCTGTATTTCAACCACGGTATCTTGCGTTACGCCAAAAATGAAGGTTGGTCACACCTCCATAATTTCCTTTTCTTTACCAGCGGCAATTTCGTCTATCTGGCTGATAAAACCATCTGTCACCTTTTGAGCCTCTTCCTGCAGACGAAATAAGTCATCCTCGGAGAGCGCCTTATCTTTTTTCAGCTTTTTCAGGGCCTCGTTCGAGTCTCTTCGGATGTTACGAATAGCGACCTTATATTCTTCGCCAATTTTTTTAACCTGTTTGACAAGTTCTTTACGACGCTCGCCGGTAAGGGCAGGGATGGTCAATCGGACGACGTTTCCATCGCTTTGAGGTGTAAGTCCAAGCCCCGAAGCAAGAATCGCTTTTTCGATAGCCGGTAAGACTTGGGGATCCCATGGCTTGATGGCTATCATATTGTTTTCCGGAATCGTCAGAGTTCCTATCTGATCCATGAGCATCTGAGCTCCGTAGGCCTTCACCTTGATTCCATCAAGCAAAGACAGAGAAGCACGGCCGGTTCTGATTTTGATCAGTTCCCGTTTCAAAGCGTCAATGCTTGAACCCATTTTTTCTTTCAACTGCTCTATGATAACGTTTGTCATATTGCCCCGAGGCGCATTTACCTGTTGCCAGGGATTGTTAAGAGGTGATGAGTAAAAAATAGTTGTCTCAAACCGTAATCAGTGTGCCGACATCCTCACCCATAACGGCTTTGATGATATTTCCAGGTTTGGTCATATTAAAGACAAAAATGGGGAGGTTGTTGTCACGGGCCAAAGAAATTCCGGCGGCATCCATGATTCGGAGATCTTCACGCAGAACCGTGGTGTAGGTAAGGCTATCAAAGCGGACCGCATTTTCATATTTCTCCGGATCCTGATCATAAACACCATCAACTCTGGTTGCTTTCATTATAACGTCTGCTTTGATCTCCAAGGCCCGCAGAACAGCAGCGGTATCCGTCGTAAAATAAGGATTCCCAGTTCCAGCGGCAAAAATAACCACTCTTTTGTTTTCGAGATGTTCCAGCGCTTTGAGCCGCTCATAGGGTTCGCAGACGTTCAACATAGTGATAGCTGACATAACTTTGGCGGAAATTCCTAAGCTTTCAAGACCGTCCTGCACAGCCAGCGAGTTCATAACCGTACCAAGCATCCCCATATTATCCGCAGAACTCCGATCCATACCGCTGGCGGCACCGGCGACACCACGGAAGATATTTCCAGCCCCTACAACAAGTGCCAATTCGATTTCTAAATTATGTAATGCCTGAATTTCACGGGACAAAAATCGAATTACTTCAGTACTTATGCCATACGATCTATCACCCATCAGCGCTTCGCCGCTGATTTTCAAGAGTACTCGCTTAAATTTCATTCAATCGACCTCTGCGAGTTATATAAGCGCTAAGGGGAACATCTGAAAAAGAACTGTGCTTTGTTCTTTTAACATAGCTGATTTCAAGAGAATTCTTAACCGATCTGAAATCGGGCAAATTTTTTGATTGAAATATTCTCACCCATTTTTGCGATCAATTCATTTAATAAGTCCTGAATTGTCAATTGGTCATTTTTCACGTATTTCTGTTCAAGTAAACAAATTTCGGCGAGATACTTTTCAACTTTTCCACCAATTATTTTCTCGACGATCTGCTGCGGTTTTCCAGACTCAAGTGCCTGGTTGATATAAATATCCTTCTCACGCTGCAGAACTTCGGCGGGAACTTCTTCCCGGCTCAAAGCGAGAGGATTGACTGCCGCTATGTGCATGGCGACATCTTTAGCAAACGCTTTAAAATCATCGGTCTTGGCAACAAAATCAGTCTCGCAGCCAACCTCAACCATGACCCCTAGCTTTCCTCCGGCATGGATATAGGATACGACAACACCTTCTTTGGTTTCCCGGCCAGCACGTTTCGCCGCGACAGCCAAACCTTTCTGCCGCAACAGATCAACGGCTTTTTCCATGTCACCGGAGGTTTCACTCAATGCCTTTTTGCAGTCCATCATGCCGGCATTAGTCTTATCCCGAAGTTCTTTAACCATCTGGCTTGTAATATTCACGATACCATCTCCTATGTTACAGAAAACGTACTGTCTGAAATTTGAAAAATAAAGAAAAGTTGGCCACTAACTGACAAGGGCTTAACAGCTCCTTGTCAGTAGACAATTGCAAAAAAGGCATTAGAACGAATTGCTATTTCGTTATTCTTCATCCATTTTCGCAGCAAGTTCTTCATTTACTTCTTGTGTCATGGCCGTTTCTAACTCATCAATGTTAGGTTCTGATTCTTCACCACGACGCGCTTTGCCTTCGAGCACAGCTTCAGCCATGGTTGAAGTTATAAGCTTGATAGCCCGAATGGCGTCATCGTTTCCTGGAATAACAAAATCAATCCCTTCGGGATCGCAATTGGTATCGGTCAAGGCGATGACAGGAAGACCAAGTTTGACAGCCTCACCAATAGCAATATCTTCTTTTTTGGGGTCCACTACAAAAAGGAGATCGGGAAGGGTCCGCATGTTCTTGATGCCACCAATGTTTCGATCAAGCTTTACCCTCTCCTTTTCCATCTGCAGAACTTCTTTCTTGGGGAAACGATTGATCGATCCGTCAGCCTGCATGCTCTCAATTTTTTTCAATCGATCCACGGAATGTTTGATAGTCTGAAAATTGGTCATCATCCCGCCGAGCCAGCGATGATTAATAAAGAACATGCCACACCGTTCGGCTTCTTCTTTGACGATGGTCTGCCCTTGTCGTTTTGTGCAAACAAAAAGGACAGTTCCACCATTGGCGACAGCTTCGACCATGTGGTTGTATGCCTTTTTAAACAACTTCATCGTGATATCAAGATTAACAATATAAATGCCGTTCCGAGGCCCATAAATATAAGGCTTCATTTTCGGATTCCACCTTCGTGTTTGATGACCGAAATGAAGCCCAGCCTCGAGCATTTGACGCATTGTAATAGATGTCATACCAATCTCCTGTTTTTGGTTTTTTCCGCCATCCCGGCAGCCAATCCTGCGTTTGCAGCAGAACACCAAGGGGCTATTAATGGGATGTGTGTAATTAGATAGCCTTTTCTTTTTTGAGCAGGCAATCCGCTATAAAAATAAAATAATAACCATATCATTGTCTGGGATAAATTTCAAGTTTACCATCCTAAGAGCACCGAAGCTACCCCAGCGAAGATCTCGAATAGTCTTATCTGGGGATAAGGTTTTTTCGACCTCCCAGAATAAACTCCAACCAAGTGAAGCCAAATTGGAGCAATTGTTCATCATTGTGAATAATTCGTTGTCGCACATCTTTTTTGATTTTGAAGCCGGCTAACAGGTCGTGCTTCTGGATAAACAAGCGAAATTCATCGATATTGTAACAAACCATGAATGCAAGCTGCTGATAGGGGCCCGCCTTTCCTTCTCCAGCCCATGGATTTGTTGAAAAAAAAGCATCAAGCTCTGCCCACAAATCATTATATAAATTATATTCGTGAAGCATCTGGTCACGTTCCCATTGCTGAACGGTAAATATTCGCTCTTCATCATGTCCTTTGCAATACGAATGATGTGTCATGAAATAGTGAGTTTTGAGTTCTTTTTTATGTTCGAGTTGTTCAACTCCGCGTTCGAGAGGATAGGTCCGACAGGCAGAAGGCCGATATTTATAAACAGTACAGCCCTTTTCACTCAGAAAAGGACATGAGCGATTTTCGTCTTCAGCCAATTTCAGCTTAAGACCAGGAAAGTAGACATGACTTCCTTCGCATATTCGGGTGTATTTATATAGAAAATCGGAAGAGTGGATTTTTAAATGCTGTTTTAGTAGAACAATATCATAAGGGAAAAGCAATAAGTCGACATTTCGACAACATGAGAGAAAGCAGGGCACTCCAGGATGACAATGAAACCGAAAATTTTGCTGATCAATCCTAGTCCGGTCGGCAGGCAAATATTGATCGAAAGGCCTATTTCCCATAATACATTCACCTAAAAAAAAAGCTGGTATGAAATCTCATACCAGCTTTTCCGAAAATCACGAAGAAATTCAATTATTGTTCTTGTACAGTCGAAATTTCATCTACATTATCTTTATACTCAACCAACTCAATGATAGCCATTGGAGCAGCGTCACCAGATCTGTTCCCGGTTTTAATGATGCGGGTGTACCCACCTTGTCTATCGGCATATTGGGTACTTAACTGATCGAAAAGTTTTGCTACAATATTTTTGGAACGGATATAGGCCATCGCCTGTCTGCGAGCATTAAGATCTCCTCGTTTACCCAGAGTAATCATTTGCTCGGCTAACCGACGCGCTTCTTTAGCTTTAGGTACTGTAGTAACGATTCGTTCTTGATCTAGCAGCGAGGTAACCATATTCCTCAGCATCGCATCACGGTGAGAAGATGTACGGCCGAGTCTACGACCAGTTTTTCTATGTCTCATGGTCTTGTCCTTTCGTCTTTATAAAAAATAATCCAATTTAGTCCAAAAAAAATTGGATTATTCTTCAGGTTTTTCTTCTCGTTTTTCAGGAGCGACCCAGCCATCGTATTTCATGCCAAGGGTCAGATTATGTTCAGAAAGTAACGCTTTGATTTCATTTAATGATTTTCTGCCGAAATTTTTTGTTTTCAGCATTTCCGCATCTGTTTTATTGACAAGTTGCCCAATATACTGAATTTGTGCATTTTTTAAACAGTTTGCAGAGCGAACAGATAATTCCAAGTCCTCTACATTTTTATCAAGAAAAGGAGGATAGGCTTTGCCGTCTTCATCCCCATCTGAGCTATCAGGAGCTTGGGCTATTTCTTCGTTAAAATTAATAAAAATAGTCATCTGCTCTTTAAGAATTTTAGCGGCATATGCCAGGGCATTCTGTGGTTCTATACTACCATCGGTTTCGATTTCAATGGTGAGCCGGTCATAATCAGTCTGTTGGCCTACCCTGGCTTGGCTGACTACATATTGTACACGTATGATGGGGGAGAAAGCAGCATCTATAGGAATGACGCCTATAGGTTGTCCTTCTTTTTTGTTTTGCTCAGCAGGGACATATCCCTTTCCCCAAAGGACTTCAAGTTCAGCTCGAAAAGTAATATCACTTGTTATAGTACAAATAACAAGATCCGGATTCATCACTTCTACATAAGTGCCACAATTAATGTCTCCAGCAATTACCTTTCCTGGTCCGGCTTTTTCAATAATGACAGTTCTAGATTCCGGCCCGTTAAGCTTAAGCCTTACTTGTTTTAGATTAAGAATAATTTCAGCAACATCTTCATGTACACCATCAATAGTAGTGAATTCATGCAATGCATTGCTCAGCTTAACGGATGCTATTGCAGCACCTCGAATCGATGACAGCATAATTCGCCGCAACGAATTTCCAATTGTGGTAGCAAATCCCCTTTCTAATGGCTGACAAACAAATTTACCGTATCGAGCAGTAAGTGTTCCATCATTCACTTCAAGTTTTTCTGGAGTGATTAGGGTATGCCAATTTTTGTAAAAGGGATTATCATCCCGAATTTCCTGTGCCATGCAATACCTAACGATAAAAGTTACTTGGAGTACAGCTCAACAATCAGCTGTTCCTGAATTGGCATCGTTATTCCGTCTCGGTTTGGTAACGCTTTGACAATGCATTGGAATTTAGCTTGATCGAGTTCAAGCCAACTAGGTAACCCGCGACGTACTGCTCCTTCAAGATTATCTGCAATTACTTCATTTTTCTGATTTTTTTCTTTTAAGGTAATTACGTCACCAGGCTTTACCTGATAGGATGGAATATTGATTTTTTTTCCATTTAAATAAAATAGATTATGTCTCACCATTTGACGAGCCTGATCACGTGAACTCGCAAAACCTATTCGATATAAGGTATTATCAAATCTTCTTTCGAGCATTATGAGCAGATTTTCGCCGGTTACGCCCTTAGCTCTGTCAGCTCTTTCAAAATAGCGCCTAAATTGAGCTTCGAGCATGCCGTACATTTGTTTGACTTTTTGTTTTTCACGAAGCTGAACAGCATAATCGGAGACTTTACGAAATTTATTTTGTCCATGTTGTCCAGGCGCAAACGAACGTCTTTCGAAAGCGCATTTATCTGAATAGCAGCGATCTCCCTTGAGGAACATTTTCAGGTTTTCGCGTCTGCACAGTCTGCAGGATGCTCCTGTATATCTAGCCAACTTATACCTCCAATTATTGTTCCGATTTTACTTCAAGACAGAACAACTATTTATTACAGTTTCAGACCTAAACCCTTCGACGTTTTGGTGGCTTACATCCATTATGCGGAAGTGGAGTAACGTCAACAATGCGACTTACATCCAAATCCACAGTTGTTAAAGCACGCAATGCGGCTTCTCTACCAGGACCGGGACCCTTAACACGGACCTCCACTTTGCGCAATCCGTGTTCTTTTGCTTTTGTTACAGCATCACTTAAGGCATTTTGAGCAGCAAACGGAGTAGATTTCCTGGATCCTTTAAAACCGAGGACACCTGCGCTTGACCATGAAAGTGTATTCCCTTGCCTATCAGAGATGGTGACGACGGTATTATTAAAAGTTGAATAAATAAAAACTATTCCTTCTGGAATATTTTTTTTATCTTTTCTTTTAACTTTCACATTAGCCTTACCTGCCTTTGCCATATTTACTCCTGGTTGCTCATCGTTACAGAATAGTATGTAGAAAAGTTATTTCTTTCGCACGGCTGCGCCACGCCTTGGACCTTTCCGTGTTCTTGCATTTGTTTTGGTTCTCTGTCCATTACATGGAAGACCTCGTCGATGTCGTCGACCTCGATAACAACCTAGATCCATAAGTCTCTTAATATCCATAGAAACTTCGCGTCTTCGGTCACCTTCTACGACATATTCATTTTCAAGAATGGTTCGTATACGATTTACATCATCGCCGCTTAAATCATCACTATTCATTTGATAAGGAAGATCAGCCTTGTCAAGAATTTGGCGGGCAGAAGTAAGACCAATTCCAAAAATATATGTCAGCGCTCGATCCATGTGTTTGTTGCGTGGTAAATCCACACCAGCTATTCGTGCCAAGTTCGTACTCCTTAATCTGAATCTTGCATATTTTTAAAATTGATGAGATTATCCCTGTCGCTGTTTATGTTTTCTGTTAGCACAGCTGACTCTGATAACACCCTTGCGTTTTAAAATTTTACATTCACTACAAATCTTTTTAACCGATGAACGTACTTTCATGTCATTCCCCTGACAATTATAAAATTATTTTTTTCCTTTACCACCTTTAGCACGGAAAGTTACCCTGCCTCTTGTCAAATCATAGGGAGACAATTCAACAGTAACCCGATCTCCAGGTAGAATTTTGATATAATGCATTCGCATTTTACCGGATATATGTGCCAAAACTTTGTGGCCATTGTCGAGTTCAACTTGAAACATGGCATTCGGTAATGGTTCAATAATGGTACCTTCAACTTCAATGGCTTCTTCTTTCGCCATATTATTTATTACCCCCAAAATCGACCGGGCAGAAATTTGCACTATATATCAAAACGTGAAATATTTTCAAGCCTTTTTAGTCAATTTTAAAAATTTGCTTTACAGAATTGTCATAAACTCGGAGTTAACTTCTTGGAACAGACACACGCTTGCTCAGAATTAGGGGACCATTCTTGGTAACAGCAACCGAATGTTCAAAATGAGCGGACGGTTTTCGATCAGCGGTAATAACTGTCCATTGATCATTCAAAATCTTTACTTTAGCAGATCCGAGATTAATCATTGGTTCAATAGCGAGAACCATACCCTCTAAAATACGAGGCGAAGCTTTCTTTTGAACATAATTGGGTACTTCAGGAGCTTCATGGAGATTAGTACCGATTCCGTGACCAACAAATTGTCGAACAACTGAAAAACCATGAATTTCAGCATGCTGTTGAATAGCACGAGAAATATCGGATATTCTATTTCCAATCTCAACTTGTTGAATTCCTTTTAACAAGGCAGTTTCAGTAACTTCTAACAATTGAGCCACCTGTGGCTTTAATTCACCTACTGCAACGGTAATGGCAGCGTCTCCATAAAATCCCTTATAAAAGGTACCAAAATCTAGAGAAATTATGTCGCCATCGGACAAAATCTTTTTTTTTGAAGGGATTCCGTGAACCACTTCTTCATTTACTGACGCACAGAGACTCGCAGGATATCCTTTATACCCCTTGAATGCAGGTTTAGCATTATGATCAAGACAATATTGTTCTGCTAAAGAATCTAGTGTAAATGTAGAAACGCCTGGAAAAATCTCTCTTTCGAGCATTGCAAGCACACCAGAAACAATCTGGTTAGCCTGATACATAATATCTATTTCTTCGGGTGTTTTAACCGTAATTGCCGTGTCATGATCGACGTTATTCACATACGCCTCAATGTCGGCCTCGTATACGACCAGCTTTCATGAATCCATCATAATTTCTCATGATAAGATGTGATTCAATCTGAGAAATAGTATCAATCGCTACACCTACGACAATAAGCAATGCGGTTCCACCAAAATAGAATGGAACATTTAACTTACGAATTAGAATTTCAGGCATTACACATATTGCACTTAAATAAATTGCACCCACAACCGTCAAACGGACTAATGCTTTATCAAGGAATTCAGCGGTTTTCTTTCCAGGTCTAATTCCTGGTATAAAGCCACCGTTCTTTTTCAGATTCTCTGCAACATCATCGGGTTTAAAAGATACAGCTGTATAAAAAAAACAGAAGAAGACGATCATCACCACGTACATCAGATAATAATAGATTGTACCAGGAGAAAAAGCCGCTGAGATTTGCTGTATCCATTCAATTTGGATAAAGGAACCAATGGTTGCCGGAAACATCATTATTGAAGATGCAAAGATTGGCGGAATTACACCAGAAATATTAATCTTTAATGGTAAATGAGAAGATTGCCCACCATAAACTCGCCTTCCCACAACTCGTTTAGCATATTGAATAGGTATACGGCGTTGCGAGGTTTCGATAAAAATTATAAAACCAATAACAAAAACCATCATTATGATTATGAATGGAACAAAAATTAGTGCTAGTTCACCTGATTTGATAAGTTGAATGGTATTACCAACAGCGAAAGGCATCCTAGCGACTATCCCTGCAAAAATAATCAATGATATCCCGTTCCCTATTCCTCGCTCCGTTATTTGTTCCCCAAGCCACATAATAAAGGCAGTTCCTGAGGTCAAGGTAAGTACAGTCATCAATTTAAATTGCATGCCAGGGTCAAGAACAATAGCAATTCCATTTGGGCTGCTCATTCCTTCTAAACCGGTGGCGATGAAAAATCCTTGTATAATGGAAAGTAAAACAGTGCCGTAACGGGTATACTGAGTGATTTTTCTCCGACCAGATTCACCTTCTTTGGAAAGAGACTCAAGTTGAGGAACAACAACAGTGAGTAACTGAATAATTATCGAAGCTGAGATATAGGGCATAATCCCTAAAGCAAAGATTGAAAAATTCTCTAATGCACCGCCAGAGAACATATTAAACATACCAAAAAGAGTACTCGCATTTTTGGCAAAAAAGGCAGTAAGAGCTTCTCCGTTAATACCGGGAGTTGGGATTTGAACCCCCATCCTGTAAATAAAAAGCATCAAGAGAGTGAAGATCACTCTCTTGCGCAATTCTGGTATACTGGCAGCATTAGCTAGTCCGCTCATGGGCTATTCCTCAACGGTTCCACCTGCTGCAATAATTTTTTCTTTAGCACCTTCACTTACTTTATCAACTTTAACGTTGATTACTTTGGTGATATCACCATTGGAGAGAATTTTTATAGGTCCAACTCTTTTGATTATTCCAGCGGATAACAACGTTTGCTGATCAACGGTAGCACCGTTATCAAATATCTCGAGATTGCTAAGCGAGACAATACTATATATCTTCTTAAAAATATTAGTGAAACCTCGCTTGGGAAGACGGCGATGTAAAGGCATCTGTCCGCCTTCAAAACCAGGTTTAGCACTGTATCCTGATCTTGCGCGCGCTCCCTTATGCCCTCGAGCAGCTGTTTTGCCACTACCGCTACCTGGCCCTCGTCCGACTCGTTTCTTTTGTTTTCGCGCACCAGTGCTTGGAGCAAGATTATTCAACTTAAGCACAGACTACTCCTCCATCTTTATAAGATGTTGTACCTTATTTAACATCCCTCTGAGTTCAGGGGTATTTTTTCTGGTAACAGTCTTATACATTCTTGTTAAACCTAAACCAAGCAAAGTTGCCCTGATCGATAAAGGGCTACCAATGCCACTTTTTACTTGAGTGAAAGTAACTTGTTCGTTCATATATTAATGACCTAATCTTACGAGGAAAAAAGTTCAGGCAACCATCGCTTCTACATTTAAGTTGCGTAATTTGGCAATTTGTTCTGCAGTTCTTAATTTTCTTAGTCCGTTTAAGGTGGCCTTTACCAAATTATGGGGATTATTGGATCCAAGACATTTAGTCAAAATATTTTGCACACCTGCAGCTTCTAATACAGCCCGAACTGCACCACCAGCGATAACACCTGTTCCGTCGGAAGCAGGTTTAAGCATTACACTTCCTGATTTAAATTTGCCCACAATATCATGAGGGATAGAAATTGATGTCACAGATATCTTTTGCATATCTTTTCGTGCTTGTTCAATTCCCTTTCTTATGGCTTCAGGTACTTGATTAGCCTTCCCTAGTCCATATCCGACTTTTCCGTTTCCATCGCCTACAACAACTATGGCACTGAAACTAAAACGTCGTCCACCTTTAACAACCTTTGCTACTCGGTTGATAAAAACTATTTTTTCGATGAGCTCTTCCTGAATCCCTTCTTTCGCTCTCTTAAATTCAGCCAAGAAACACCCCCGTTGATTATCTTTAATCAGTTGATTCGTTGATTAATTAAATTAAAATTGCAGACCGCCCTCGCGAGCGCCATCAGAAAGTGCTTTAATACGACCATGATATAAATTGCCGCCTCGATCAAAAACAACTTTCTCGATCCCAACCGATATTGCTCTCTCAGCTATAATCGTCCCGACTTTTTTGGCCTGCTCGCATTTTCCATTTAAACCAGTAAGGTCGAATTCTTTATCGTCAGTGGACATGGCAGCAAGTGTCTTGTGTTGAACATCATCTATAATCTGCACATAAATGTGTCGATTACTACGAAAGACACTCATACGTGGTCTCTCTGATGTGCCAAAAACTTTTTTACGAATTCTTTGAACTCTTTTATTTCTTGCAGTAATTTTTGGATTAGTTTTAGCCATAATAGAACTCTTGCATCAAAACATTGAGGTTATTTTTTACCGCCAGCTTTACCAACTTTTCTAACGATATGCTCATTAATATATCTTATTCCTTTGCCTTTATAAGGCTCAGGTTTTCTGATTTCTCTGATTTTGGCTGCAGTCATCCCTACTAGTTCTTTATCAATCCCTTGAATAGTAATTGAATTGTCTTTATCAACGGTTGCTGAAATGCCTTCAGGAAGAACAAAATTAACAGCATTAGAAAAACCGACACTTAAAGTAAGTGTAGACTCTGAAATGCTAGCTCTATAACCAACACCTTCAACAATTAGTTTTTTTTCAAATCCTTGGTCCACACCTACTATCATATTGTTGATGAGTGACCTTGTCATGCCCCAAAAAGCCATGACGCGCTTGCTTGTGCCTTTTGGTGAAAAAATTATTGTATTTTCTTGTTCTACGATATCAATTTCCGGGCGGATATTTCTTTCCAAAAAACCTTTAGTACCAAGAACTTTGACATGAGTTCCTTGAATTTCGACCTTGACTCCATTTGGAATGGGTACAGGCTGTTTACCTATTCTGGACATTAGAATCTCCTTTAAACAATGAGCAGCTCGTATTACCAAACTTCGCAGAGCAGTTCCCCGCCGATATTCTGTCGGCGGGCTTCTTTATCACTAATAACACCCTTTGAAGTTGATAAAATAGCTACCCCTAGTCCACTCATTACCTTAAGTATACGATCACTTGTTTTATATTGTCGATGCCCAGGCTTACTGACTCTTCGTATCCCACTAATAACCTGTTCGTTATTTGAACCGTACTTGAGATCAATTTTTAAGATGCCTTGAGGACCATGTTCAAGGATATGATATTCTGAAATATACCCTTCACTTTTTAGCACGTTGGCGACACTTACCTTAAGTTTTGACAAGGGCATTTCAACCGAACTAAAACGCGATTTTACTGCATTTCTGATTCTTGTCAGCATATCTGCCAACGGATCACTCATGGACATTGATTAGTTCCTCTTTGAGAAAAAAAGTCAAATAAACCTATTATATTAAACATTAAAATTAAACAGTCTCCGCAAAATTATCACCAACTGGACTTGGTGACACCAGTAATTTCACCTTTTGAAGCCAATTTGCGAAAACAAAGTCGACACATTCCAAATTTACGATAAAAAGCTCTAGATCGGCCGCATAATGGACATCGATTATAAGATCGTACTGAAAATTTCTGTTTGCGCGCTGCTTTGGCAATGAGAGATTTTTTTGCCACGGAATCCTCCTGAAAACTAAATTAACAAGCTACGTTGATTGAATGAATAGATTATTTTCGAAAGGGCATTCCGACAGCATCTAATAAAATCCGTGCCGCTTCGTCGGTTTTAGCAGTTGTGACAATAGTCACATTGAGTCCTCGAATTTGATCAATTTTATCATAATCAATTTCAGGAAAAATTATGTGTTCCGTTATTCCCATTGAAAAATTTCCTCTTCCATCAAAACCCTTGGCAGACACCCCACGAAAATCTCGCACACGTGGTAAAGCGATATTAATGAGTTTAGAGAGAAAATCGTACATTCTATCTTTGCGAAGAGTTACTCGCGTACCAATTGGCATCCCTTCTCGTAATTTAAATGTAGCTATTGATTTTTTTGCTCGAGTCACAACAGCTTTTTGGCCAGATATCAAAGTCAGTTCTTGAGATGCTTTTTCAACTATTTTAGGATTTTGAACGGCATCACCTAAGCCCATATTAAGAACTATCTTTTCAATTCTAGGAATTTCCATAACATTGGAAAGATCCAATTGTTTTTGAAGCTCAGATTTCAATTCCGATTCATATTGTTCTTTCAATGTGCCCATCATTTACCCCGTAAGCAGCCAAATTCAACTATTTTGATTTTTCGATTGTTGCTTTACAACTTTTGCAGACTCGAGTTTTGGTACCATCTTCCAATATTATTTTCCCGATTTTTACTGTTTCTGTACATTCGGGACATACAAGCATTACATTAGAAACATGTATGCTGGCCTCTTTTTCGATAATTTGTCCGGATTGAGTCGCATCAGTAGCTTTTTGATGCTTCTTTATCATATTAATACGTTCAACGAAAATGCGATTCGTACTATTTTCAATTCTAAGAATTTTTCCGACTCGACCCTTATCCTTCCCTGCTATAACTTCAACCTTATCATTAACCAATAAATTAGTGTGTCCTTGACGCATGTTTTTTCCTCGATCTCTCTAAAAATAAATCTCTAATGGATTATAAGACTTCAGGAGCAAGAGAAATAATTTTCATAAATCCAAGTGACCTGAGTTCCCGTGCAATGGGTCCAAAAATTCGTGTGCCTATGGGCTCTCCATTGTTCGCCAGTAGGACTGCAGCGTTTTCATCAAATTTGACGGTGGTATCTTCGGGTCTTCGGATAGCCTTAACAGTCCGCACTACTACTGCATTAAGCACATCGCCCTTTTTTACTTTAGCGTGGGGGATAGCTTCTTTTACTGTGACAACTATGATGTCACCAATGCGAGCATAACGCTTCCGGGTACCACCTAACACTCTGATACAGAGTACTTTTTTTGCACCGGAATTATCGGCGACATTCAATATGCTTTCAGTTTGGATCATAACCTCACCCGAATATCTTCTCTTTTCGTATCTTCAATTTTGTAATAATTGGTGTAACGTCGAGATCAAGCGACACGTTCGATTATATTTCGAACCAGCCATCTTTTTCTTTTGGATAAAGGACGACATTCCTCAATTAAAACTAAATCGCCAATTTGACACTGATTTGCAGCATCATGAGCCATATACTTTACCTGTTGGCGTATGTACTTGCCGTAAAGTTTATGAGGAATTTTACGTTCGACCAAGATAACGACACTTTTATCCATATTATTGCTTATAACAGAGCCTTGTCGCGTCTTCTTAACATGAGTACTCATAATTTCTTCCAATGACAAATTAATAATCGACCCAGCAAATTAGCTTTAGCTTTTTTCAGCAAGCACAGTTTGGATTCTTGCTATATCTTTTTTCAATTGAGCTAATTTTGCAGAATTTTCAAGACGTCGAATGCCGTGTTTAAAACGAAGCCTAAACAGTTCTTCACGTACGTCTTTATTTTTCTTTAACAGATCGTCTGCATTTAAATTTCTTAATTCTTTAGCTTTCATATTGTTTTGCTCTTACTAACAACAGTAGTTGGGAATGGCAATTTGAAACTTGCTAGTCGCAAGGCCTCGAGCGCTAATTCTTCTGGAATTCCTTTTAATTCATAGAGTATTCGACCGGGTCTAATTGTGGCTACCCAATGATCCGGAGCCCCTTTACCTTTACCCATCCTGGTTTCTGCCGGTTTTTTTGTTATTGGCTTATCGGGGAATATTCTGATCCAAAGCTTACCGCCACGTTTAACTTTTCTGTTAATCGCTATACGAGCTGCTTCGATTTGTTGAGCAGTCATTCGACCGCAACCAATAGCTTTAAGCGCATACTCTCCAAAAGATATCTCGGATCCACGTTGTGCTTCACCTCGCATCCGCCCTTTATGTTGTTTTCGATGTTTAACTTTACGTGGACTTAACATTATTCTCTTCTCCTATTGGAGGATCACCGTTTTGGATAGAAATAAGTAATTAATTATTTGGTGGTATCTGATCTACCGAACTGTCAGTAGAAGCAAGTATCTCGCCTTTGAAAATCCAAACTTTTACTCCAATAATACCATATGTAGTTTTGGCTTCTGCTGTCCCGTAATCAATATCGGCTCGTAAAGTATGCAGAGGCACTCTACCTTCCTTGAACCATTCTGTACGTGACATTTCAGCACCACCAAGACGGCCAGAACATGAGATCTTTATACCTTGCACACCAAAACGAAGAGCAGAGTTGATTGATTTTTTCATTGCTCGGCGAAAAGCAATTCGACGTTCGAGTTGTGTGGCTATGTTCTCAGCAACGAGCTGCGCATCCGCTTCAGGACGTCGTATTTCTTGAATGTCGATAAAGCAGGTTCTTTTAAATTTTTGTTCAAGGTCTTTTTTTAACCCTTCAATTTCAGTGCCTTTTTTACCGATGACAATACCTGGGCGAGCGGTATAAAGTTTAACCTTAATTTTTTCACCAGTCCGTTCAATGACTATCCGTGAAATACCCGCATGATAAAGTCTCAGCTTAAGATATTTACGTATAAGTTGGTCCTGATATAGGTTTTTGGCATAATCTTTGTCAGCATACCAGATAGATTCCCAAGATCGCGTGATATTAATTCGCAGTCCAATGGGATTGACTTTTTGTCCCAAGATATTCCTCCGTTCCCTCTACAGTTAATCTCTGAAATAATCCGTCTGGCCTGAGTCAGGCCTCATCGACGACAACTGTTATATGGCTTGTTCGTTTAAGAATTCGAGTCGCTCTTCCCATTGCTCGAGGACTAAAGCGCTTAAGCATCGGACCTCCGTCAATAAAAATCTCTTTGACGTATAAGGTGTCTACATCAATAGATTCGACTTGATCAGCGTTAGCAACAGCAGACTCTAACACTTTTCGTATTATTCGAGCAGCTTTTTTTGGCATAAAACGTAATGTAGTAACTGCTTTCTCTGCATTCATGCCACGGATGACGTCTGCTACCAAACGGGCTTTTTGTGGCGAAATTCGAATATATTTTGCGACGGCTTTTGTTTCCATCGTTTCACTCCTGAGGGGACTAGCTGCAAAAGTCTATAAGACTTACCGGCCTTTTTTATCTGAGGTATGCCCATAATATGTTCTGGTTGGCGAGAATTCACCTAATTTATGCCCAACCATGTTTTCTGTCACATATACTGGTATGAATTTATTTCCGTTATGAACGGCAAATGTTAAACCAACCATTTCCGGCAATATATCAGAACGTCGAGACCAGGTTTTGATTACTTTTCTTGATCCTGACTCTTGTGCTTGTTCAACTTTTTTTATCAGGTGATTATCGACAAAAGGGCCTTTTTTTATGGATCGAGCCATGATCTAATTCTCCCTTACCTAATTCCTTTTTTTGACAATGTCACGATCTGAGACTTTTGGTTTTCTAGTTTTAAACCCTTTTGACGGTATTCCCCAAGGAGAACAAGGATGTCGGCCACCAGAGCTCTTTCCTTCACCACCGCCCATAGGATGATCAACTGGATTCATCGCGACACCACGAACAGAAGGTCTAATTCCTTTCCATCGTGCACGTCCTGCTTTCCCTAGTTTTTGACTTCCATGTTCAGGATTTCCAACTTGTCCAATACAAGCACGACACTCTTTATTGAACTTGCGGACTTCTCCGGATGGTAACTTTACAAGAACCTGATTCCCATCCTTTGCCATAAGTTGAGCGGCAGCACCGGCTGAACGAACCATTTGCGCCCCTTTTCCTATTTTCATCTCTATATTATGAATGACCGTGCCCAGAGGGATATTAATCATAGGTAGGCAATTGCCTAGTTTAATATCTGCTCCAACTCCTGCTACAACAGTATCTCCTATAGAAATGCCGTTGGGGGCGAGGATATAAGTCTTTTCACCATCAGCATAGACAAGCAAAGCAAGGTTCGCTGATCTATTAGGGTCGTATTCAATAGCTACAACTTTTGCAGGTATTTCAGATTTGTTACGTTTCCAGTCAACTATTCTGTATTTTCTTTTATGACCACCGCCTTTATGTCTCGTTGTAACTCTACCATAGGCATTTCTACCACCGGTATTATGCAAAGAGCTTAGAAGACTTTTTTCCGGGTCTTTACCAGATAAGAATTCCTGATGAACTGATACGTGATGTCTTTTCCCTGGTGAGGTCGGTTTATGGATTTTTATAGACATTGGATTTCCTGTAATCTAGTCTCTGCTAATCTCAAACAGTAATTATTAGAATTAAAGCTCATCAAGGAAATTAATTTTCCCTTCTGTAAGAGTAATATAAGCTTTTTTCCAATTACTAGTTTTTCCTATAGAGCGGGCGCCGACGCGTTTCTGTTTTCCATTCATATTGCTGGTGGCAACTTTAGCAACTGTGACGTTAAACAATTTTTCAACGGCTTCTTTAATTTCAATTTTATTAGCTTTTGGATCTACTTTAAAGACTACTTTTTTTTGAGTCTCTTGAAGGTAGTTACCTTTCTCTGTCAAGCAAGGACTTTTAATAACATCAAAAAGTGCTTTCATATCATCAACCTCTCTTCTATTTTGGCAAGACTAGATTGAAGCAACATTAATTTGGAATATTTTAAAATATCATATACATTCAATCCGGCGACTGGAAGCACTTTGAATCCGACTGCGTTTCTTGCAGACAGGCTAATTGTTTCATTGATATCTTCGGTAATGATCAAACATTCATCAAATTTGAAGTTACGCATGACGTTTACAAAGCTTTTAGTCTTAATTTCAAGCAAATCAAAATTATCGATAACAACAAGATTTCCCTCAAGACTACGTGCACTTAATGCCATTTTTAATGCTAATTTCTTTACTTTTTTTGGTAAAGAATAGCTATAATCTCTCGGTTTGGGGCCAAAAGTTACACCACCGCCGCGCCATATGGGAGACGTTCTGCTCCCGGCACGCGCTCTACCGGTTCCTTTTTGACGCCAAGGTTTTGCTCCGCCACCACTAACATCACCTCGTGTTTTAGTGCAGGCGTTTCCGCTACGGCGATTAGCTCTCTGCATGCAGACAACTTCGTGCAGTATTCCTGTTTTGATTTCAACACTGAACAGATCATCATTCAGGTCAATTTCGCCAACTTTTTCAGCTAAAGTGTTTAAAACATCACAAACTGCCATATAAATCTCCTTAAAAGCAGTCTTGGCTACTACGCTTTTGTGTAAATATTGAGCAATCCGTTTTTAGCCCCTGGAACAGTTCCACGAACAAGCAAGACATTTTCTTCGGTGCGAATATCTATGACTTTTAAATTTTTCTGAGTCATTAATTCATTGCCCATTCGACCAGGCATTTTTTTTCCTTTCAAAACGCGTGAGGGCCAAGCGCTGCATCCGATTGAACCTGGAGCTCGATGAAAATTCGAACCATGACCAGCTCCACCTCCAGAAAAACCATGTCGCTTTATAACACCTTGAAATCCTTTTCCTTTGGTGCTCCCAGATATATCAATGAGGTCGCCTATGGTTAAAATTTCAGCAAGTGTAATCTGTTGACCGATTTCGTAGGAACCAGGATCGACAACTCGAAATTCCTTGATATGGTAAAACCCGACGCCTCCGGAACGTTTACAATGACCGACTTCTGGTTTATTTAATCTTGATTCTTTTTTCTCCAGAAAACCAATTTGAATGGCATTATAGCCCTCCTTCCCAACAGTCTTCTTTTGAAGAATCGTGCAAGGACCAGCCTCTATGACGGTTACTGGAATCGCTCGGCCATTTTCATCATACACCCGAGTCATACCTAATTTCCGTCCTAATATTCCTTTCGTATTCGGCATCTGTCTACCTGAATTGAATTCTCTTTCAGTTTAATCGATTAAAAAATATTCTTAGACCAGTTTTATACTATATATCAACCAAATCAGGGGAGTTTAATTTCCACATCTACGCCCGCAGATAATTCTAGTTTCATTAAAGAATCTATTGTCTGCTGGGTCGGTTCAAGTATATCAAGCAATCGACGATGTGTTCGCATTTCAAATTGTTCACGTGATTTTTTGTCAACATGAGGTGATCGCAATACAGTGTATTTATTAATACTTGTTGGTAATGGAATGGGTCCCACTACTGTAGCGCCGGTTCGTCTTGCGGTATCGACAATTTCTCGAGTAGAAAGATCGAGTAACTTATGATCATACCCCTTGAGTCTGATCCGGATTTTATCTGTTGGAATCATGTTTCACCCTTTATTCGATTATTTCGCTGACCACACCTGCGCCAACAGTTCGACCACCTTCGCGAATCGCAAAACGGAGACCGGTTTCCATTGCAATCGGTGTAATCAATTCACCCGAAATATGGATATTATCGCCAGGCATAACCATTTCAACGCCTTCTTCAAGGGTACAGACACCGGTCACATCCGTGGTTCGGAAGTAGAACTGAGGGCGGTAACCATTAAAAAATGGGGTATGTCGTCCGCCTTCCTCTTTGGTCAGAATGTAGGCTTCGGCTTTAAATTTCTTGTGCGGCTTGATGGATCCAGGCTTAGCCAGAACTTGGCCTCGAACGACATCCTCACGCTTAACTCCGCGAAGCAAAGCGCCGATGTTATCTCCTGCCTGTCCCTCGTCGAGCAATTTGCGAAACATCTCAACACCGGTGCAGGTCGTTTTGACCGTATTCCGAATACCGACTATCTCCACCTCGTCGCCGACGTGAACAACACCGCGCTCAATACGCCCTGTCGCGACAGTCCCACGGCCTGATATGGAAAAAACATCCTCAACCGGCATCAAAAAAGGCTTATCAATAGCACGCTCGGGTTGCGGAATATAATTGTCAACCGCTTCCATCAAATTCCAGATACATTTTGATTTTTCTTCGTCTTCAGGAAACTCTAAGGCATTCAATGCCGAACCTTGAATGATCGGGATATCGTCACCGGGAAAATCGTACTTATCCAGCAACTCACGAAGTTCCATCTCAACCAACTCGATCAATTCCGGATCGTCAACCATATCGCATTTGTTGAGAAAAACAACCATCGCCGGAACACCAACCTGACGAGCTAGAAGAATATGCTCACGGGTTTGCGGCATTGGTCCATCGTTGGCGCCGACAACCAAAATGGCGCCATCCATCTGGGCGGCTCCGGTTATCATGTTTTTGATATAGTCGGCATGGCCAGGACAATCAACATGGGCATAATGGCGCTTTGCGGTTTCATATTCAACATGGGCTGTCGCAATCGTTATGCCGCGTTCCTTTTCTTCAGGCGCTTTATCAATTTCGCTGAAGTCAATAAATTTAGCCCATCCTTTTGTTGACAGAACTCGCGTGATCGCCGCTGTCAAAGTTGTTTTGCCATGATCAATGTGACCAATCGTTCCTACATTGACATGCGGTTTTGTCCGCGTAAATTTTTCTTTCGCCATCTTGATGTTCCTCAATCGGGTATAAGGTTTTTATACGCCTCTGATCTTGTGTATTATAATTTCAGCCCTTTTAGGCGGCACCATTGCAAATTCGCAAAACTTCATTGTGAAGGTTGCACGACCTTGAGTAGCAGATCGTAAATCGGTTGAATAACCAAACATTTCAGCTAATGGCGCTTTCGCCCGAACGATCTGCAAGTTCCTTTCAGCGTCGACTCTATTGATCTGCGCACATTTTTTATTGAGATCATTTATAACCTCACCGAGATATTCATCAGGAGTAATTATCTCTATATCCATAAGGGGTTCCAGCAATACTGGATCACCTTGTGTGGCTGCTTTCCGACAGGCCATGGTAGCAGCAACACCAAATGCCATCTCAGTAGATTTTTCTTCATCGTAAGAGCCTCCGATAAGTTTCACCGATACATCAAGTACAGGATACCCTACCAAAGGTCCGGAATCTAAACTGCTAATCACACCTTTTTTAATAGACTCAATAAATTGTTTCGGAATTAGAGTATCGTCAACAAGGCATTCAAAATGAATACCACTACCTCTGATTCCTGGCACTAGCTCTAATGCTACATGCCCGTATTGTTCTTTTCCGCTACCTTGTGTTTCAAATTTTGCTTCAGCTTTACTGCTTTTTAATATAGTTTCTCGATAGGCTACCTGAGGCTTCCCAACGTTGGCCTCGACTCTGAATTCCCTAACCAATCGATCTATTATAATTTCAAGATGCAATTCACCCATTCCTGAAATTATAGTCTGTCCTGTATCCTCACTTACAGAAACCCGAAAGCTCGGGTCTTCTTGTACAATTTTATCTAAACTTTCTATGAGTTGTTTCTCATCGGCCTTCGTTTTAGGTTCTATTGCTATGCCAATTACAGGTTCTGGAAACATCATTGTTTCCAAAATTATATAGTCGCCATTCTCACAGAGCGTATCACCTGTTCTTGTAAATTTCAAACCGGCGACAGCACCAATATCACCCGCGCTGATAATCGAAATTTCTTCACGCTTATTTGCATGAAGTTTCAATAATTTGGTTATTTTTTCCGACTTCTTTTTAAGCGGGTTAAAAACTTTATCCCCCGCACGTAATTCACCGGAATATACTCGGATAAAAGCCAAATTCCCAACATATGGATCATTTTGCAACTTGAAGATTAATCCACAAAATTTTTCACTCCTCACTGGCTTGCAGATAAGCGGCGCACCGTTCTTATCTGTCCCCTCAACTGGCGGAACATCAACGGGTGAAGGTAAATACCAAGTGACCGCGTCCAATAAAGGTTGAACTCCTTTATTTTTGAATGCGGAACCACAAAGAACTGGAATTAAATCCAGCGCAAGCGTTGCTTTTCTCAACGCGTTACGAATTTCACCGGGAGTAATTTCTTGATCATTTAAATATTTATTCATGACGTCCTCATCGAAGTCGGCCAACTTCTCGAGGATTGTCAACCTGGCGGCCGATGATTCTCCTAACAATGTCTCCGGTATCGGCTCTTCAATAACTACTTGCCCTTTTGAGCTTTCATCAAATCTGAGTTGTTTTTGACTGATCAGATCGATAACACCTTCGAACTGATCTTCACTTCCGACAGGGAGCGTAATGGCTACCGGAGACGCTCCCAATCGACTTTTTATCTCTTCAATGCACCGTGAAAATGATGCACCCGGTCGATCCATCTTGTTTACAAAGGCTATTCGCGGTATTTTATAACGGTCCGCTTGACGCCAAACAGTTTCGGATTGAGGCTCGACTCCACCTACCGCACAGAAAACAGCAATCACGCCGTCCAAAACCCTCAGGCACCTTTCAACCTCAACCGTGAAATCTACATGCCCAGGTGTATCTATTACGTTTATCTGGCAACCGTTCCACATGCATGTGGTTGCAGCAGATGTGATCGTTATGCCTCGCTCCTGCTCCTGTTCCATCCAATCCATGACAGCGGTGCCATCATGAACTTCACCAAGCTTGTGCGACCGTCCGGTATAATAAAGAATCCGCTCGGTGATGGTGGTTTTCCCCGCATCGATATGAGCCATTATGCCGATATTGCGCACATTGGATAATGGATCTATCCCCACCACAGCGTCTTCCCGTATTCCTTGTTTGCATTTTTCGGTTTACAGTTCAAGAAAAATGTCGCAGTTAATACAACCTACGAAAAAGGTTGTCAATCTACTTTATCATCTTAAAAAGAAAACAGCCAGGCCTACCAGCGATAATGAGCGAAAGCCTTATTGGCTTCTGCCATTTTGTGCGTATCGTCTTTCTTCTTAACCGACGCACCGCGATTATTATACGCATCAAGAAGTTCGGCAGCCAATTTCTCTGACATCGCTTGCCCGGATCGCCCTTTTGAAAAGCCAATAATCCAACGAATAGCCAGAGCATTTCTCCGTTCGGGTCGCACCTCAACCGGAACCTGGTACGTTGCACCACCAACACGACGACTTTTTACCTCGACCCGAGGCCGGACGTTTTCCATCGCACCCTCAAAAACCATGAGCGGTTCTTGATCAGCAATCTTTCCGTCTATAATCTCCATGGCATCATAAAAAAGACGCCGAGCGACAGTTTTCTTCCCATCAGACATCAATCCGTTAGTGAATTTAGCCACCAGCACAGAGTTGAACTTTGGGTCCGGAGCGACTGGTCGTTTATCTAATAATTTTTTCCTTGGCATACTTAAGCTCTTTTCCAGATAATATACTAAAATTATTTAGGACGTTTAGCTCCATATTTCGAACGACCCTGACGGCGATCATTCACCCCTAACGTATCCAACGTGCCCCTGATTATATGATATCGAACACCGGGAAGATCTTTCACGCGACCGCCCCTAATAAGCACCACCGAATGTTCCTGTAAATTGTGCCCGATACCTGGAATATAGGACGTAACCTCAATCCCGTTTGTCAATCGCACCCTAGCTACTTTACGCAATGCCGAGTTAGGCTTCTTTGGGGTAGTCGTATATACACGCACACACACACCACGCTTCTGCGGACAATTCTGCAGCGCGGGCGTATTTGACCGTTTAGTCAATTTTTTTCGTCCATTTCTGACAAGTTGATTAATCGTAGGCATACAGACAACTCCTTTAAAAAAACAATCAGGCTCTCCTCAAGCAAAACAGGAAAGCATAAAGTAGAAATAGATAATCGAAACCATCGCAAAGGTCAAGTTTTATCTTTGTTAATTATCCTTAATGAGCCGATATCTTTTCAGCCCTGTTCCGGCGGAAATCAATCGTCCCATGATTACATTTTCTTTCAACCCTGACAAATCATCAACTTTCCCTGCCATAGCGGCGTTTGTCAAAACTTTCGTTGTTTCTTGAAAGGAGGCAGCGGAAATAAACGAATCAGTCGAAAGGGAAGCTTTGGTGACGCCTAATAGCAATGGCTCGGCTGCTGCGGGTTGTAGATTTTGTCGCAAGAGTTGTTCATTCTCTTCTTGAAATTTCCACCATTCGACTTGTTGATCAAGCATGAATCGGGAATCGCCGGCATCTGTAATGCGTATTCGTTTCAGCATCTGGCGGACAATGGTTTCGATATGCTTATCATTGATTTTCACACCCTGTAAACGATAAACCTCTTGAATTTCGTTGACCAAAAAGCGAGCGAGAGCCTCCGCACCTTTCACTCGAAGAATATCATTCGGAAGCCTGATTCCTTCCATTAAAGGATCACCAGCCTCAACGCGGTCATTCTCATGCACGGTAATATGTTTGGATTTAGCAATCAGATATTCTTTCGGCTCTCCTATTTCCGGGGTAACAATAACTCTTCGTTTACCCTTAAGATCCTTTCCAAAACTTACTCGCCCGTCAATTTCTGATATAGTCGCTTGTTCTTTGGGTTTTCGGACTTCAAAAAGTTCAGCAACCCGAGGCAATCCGCCGGTGATATCTTTTGTTTTGGTAGTTTCCCGTGGAATTTTAGCAATAACCGTACCTGGAGTAATCATATCTTGCTCATTGACTGTGATAATTGACCCAACAGGCAAGGGGTAACGGGCAGCCAATTCACCATCCGGCAATTTTAATGTTCTTCCCCGGTCATCTTTTATGGAAATTCGTGGGTTCATCTGCTTGGTAGAACTTACCGGCGTGATAACCTTGCTGGCTTTGCCTGTAATCTGGTCAACACGCTCCTGCATGGAGTCACCCTCAATCACATCACCGTATTTCACCTTGCCCCCTGCTTCGGCAACGATAGGAATAGAAAATGCGTCCCAATCGGCAATGACTGTACCGGGATCAACAACAAGACCATCAGTGATCCGTAACGTTGCGCCATAGGGAACGGGAAACCGTTCTCTGTCTACCCCCTGATCATCTAATACGGTAATCTCGGCGTTACGGTTCATTACAACTTCAAACCCCTCGCTGTTTCTAACCGAATGCAAATTTTTATAACGTATTTGCCCTCCTCGTTGGGTCCGAACTTCCGCCTGTTCAACCGCACCCCGTGCAGTTCCACCTATGTGGAAGGTTCGCATTGTCAACTGCGTACCCGGCTCACCGATGGATTGGGCCGCTATAATACCTACGGCCTCTCCGATATTGACCATGTGACCTCGACCAAGATCACGGCCATAACACATAGCACATACACCTCGTTTGGCTTCACAGGTCAATACAGATCTGATATGAACGCGGTCGATTCCTGCAGCTTCAATGGCTTCAACCCGATCTTCGGTAATTTCGCTTTCCATCCCGACGAGAATTTCGCCCGTATGGGGATCGACCACATCTTCAAGAGCAACTCGTCCAAGGATGCGTTCACCTATCCGCACGATAACTTCACCACCTTCAATCAGCGGCTCTGCCAGTGTACCTCGCATGGTTCCGCAGTCTTTCATAACTATGGTGGAATCTTGAGCAACATCTACAAGGCGTCGGGTTAAATAACCAGAGTTAGCAGTTTTTAAGGCTGTGTCCGCCAACCCTTTCCGGGCGCCGTGAGTAGAAATAAAATATTCAAGAACACTTAAGCCTTCCCTGAAATTAGCCTTGATCGGGGTTTCGATAATTTCACCCGAGGGTTTAGCCATAAGACCACGCATACCTGCAAGCTGCCGAATCTGATCTTTTGAGCCACGCGCCCCGGAATCCGCCATGATATAAACGGAGTTGAAACTTTTGATTTCCCGAATTTTCCCGGATGTATCAGGCATAAATTGGACAGCCATTTCATCCATCATTTCCTTGGTGATTTTATCGGTGGCTTTTGACCATATATCTATAATTTTATTATATTTCTCACCATCTGTAATCAAGCCGTCCGAATACTGTTGATCAACGTCCGCGGCTTCTTTTTCGGCATCCTCAACAAATTCTTCTTTCCTAACCGGAATTTTCATATCATTAATACAAATAGAAATTCCAGCACGAGTAGCATATTCGTAGCCTAGGTCTTTTAACCTATCTGCCAAAATAACAGTCTCTTTGGTACCACCATGGCGGTAGGTGTAGTCGATCAGAAAGGCCAGTTCTTTCTTTGATAACTCCTTATTGACCAGTGAATACGGAACTGCTGCCGGAAGCAATTCTCCGACAAGCATCCGTCCAATGGTCGTATCAACTAATACACCGTTAATGCGAATTTTTACCCTGGCCTGCATATGCGCAGCACCATGGTCATAGGCAATTCTTGCCTCGCTTGCGGAACCAAAAACAGCACCTTCACCGGCGACACCATACCGTTCACGTGTCATGTAGTACAATCCGAGTACAATATCCTGGCTGGGGATGATGATGGGGCCGCCGTTGGCCGGAGAGAGGATATTGTTTGTCGACATCATTAATACCCTTGCTTCAACTTGGGCTTCGACGGACAAAGGAACATGCACGGCCATCTGGTCCCCATCAAAGTCGGCATTAAAAGCGGCGCAAACCAAAGGATGCAACTGGATTGCTTTACCCTCTATCAAAACGACTTCAAACGCTTGCATACCCAATCGGTGGAGAGTTGGAGCCCGATTCAAGATAACCGGATACTCCTGAACAATCTCGTCAAGAACATCCCACACCTCTTTAGTGCCTTTTTCGACCATCTTGCGCGCACTCTTGATGGTAGTGACATATCCTTTTCGTTCAAGTTTGTTGTAAATGAAGGGCTTAAACAACTCCAAAGCCATTTTCTTTGGCAAACCGCATTGGTGCAGACGTAAATGTGGTCCGACAACGATAACGGAACGACCGGAATAATCGACACGCTTTCCGAGCAAGTTTTGCCGAAACCGACCCTGCTTACCTTTGAGCATGTCCGAGAGGGATTTCAAAGGTCTTTTGTTGGGACCGGTTATAGTGCGTCCACGCCGACCATTATCAAAAAGCACATCCACTGCTTCCTGCAACATCCGTTTTTCATTACGGATAATAATATCGGGAGCATCGAGTTCCAATAATCGTTTCAACCGGTTATTGCGATTAATGACGCGCCGATAAAGGTCGTTTAAGTCGGAAGTGGCGAAACGGCCGCCTTCGAGAGGGACTAACGGTCGCAAATCGGGAGGCAACACCGGAATTACCTCCAGAATCATCCATTCTGGACGGTTGCCCGAGTCACGAAATGCCTCGACAACGTTCAATCTTTTACCATATTTAGTGCGTTTGGTGACAGACCCAGTTTCCTTCATCTCTTTACGAAGGGTATGAGAAAGTTCCTTCAACTCAAGACCCATCAACATCTCGCGAATAGCCTCCGCTCCAATTCCTACGCGGAATTTACCGGGGTGTTCCTCCAAGGCAGTTCGATACTGGTCCTCATTAAGCAGAGAGCCAACCGGCAAGTCTTCAATTGCAGAAGCGACCACCGCATAAGATTCGAAATAAAGAATACGTTCTAATTGCTTTAGGGTCATATCAAGGATAGCCCCGATTTTAGAAGGTAGACTTTTAAGAAACCAGATGTGAGCTACAGGAGCGGCGAGTTCAATATGCCCCAATCTTTCACGGCGAACCTTTGATTGAATGACTTCGACCCCACATTTTTCACAGACAACCCCGCGGTGTTTCATTCGCTTGTATTTTCCGCAGTTGCATTCGTAATCCTTTACGGGTCCAAAAATTTTGGCGCAAAACAGGCCGTCACGTTCAGGCTTGAAGGTCCTATAATTAATAGTTTCCGGTTTTTTAACCTCACCATGCGACCATTCCCTGATTTTTTCAGGAGAAGCGAGCGAAATTTTAACTTTATTAAAACTGATGGGGCCTTTTGGCTTGGCAAAGAAGCTAAACAGTTCTTCCACGAAATCACCTATTCTATTTCAAATCAATCCGTTAAAACGGTCGAAACAACGGTTTCTTTAGTACTCATTCCTGGTAGGCAAAAACTGAAATTTATTCTTGCAGCTCAATATCCAGGCAAAGCCCTTTCAACTCTTTGACAAGTACATGGAACGATTCCGGTAACCCGGTCTCGAGAAAGTTGTTACCCTTGACAATCTTTTCATACATTGTCGTTCGCCCTTCAACATCATCCGATTTGACTGTTAAAAATTCTTTGAGTGTATAAGCCGCACCATAGGCTTCCATGGCCCAGACTTCCATCTCGCCTAAACGTTGCCCGCCGAATTGCGCTTTACCGCCTAATGGTTGCTGAGTGACCAAAGAATAAGGTCCGGTCGAACGAGCATGAATCTTGTTATCAACGAGATGGTGGAGTTTGAGCATGTACATAACGCCGACGGTGATTTGATTATCGAAGGCTTCACCTGTCAAACCGTCATAGAGCGTCGACTGTCCGACTTCATCGACACCTGCTTGAACCAATAGCTGACGGATTTCTGATTCGGAGGCTCCATCAAAGACCGGTGTCGCAACGTGTATACCATGACCATATTTACACATCATATCAAGCAGTGAATCATCACTAAGGTCATCGGTTAATCGCTGATATTCATCTTTGGAATAAATTTCTTGCAACCGTTTCTTCAATTGCTCGATTTCATTCTTTTTTGCAAAAGCAGCAACCTGCTGACCAAGCTTCTTGGCGGCAAATCCGAGATGGCACTCAAGCACCTGTCCTACATTCATACGCGAAGGAACACCAAGTGGGTTAAGAACGATGTCCACCGACGTTCCATCTGCAAAAAAAGGCATATCTTCCTCAGGCAACAAGCGTGAAACAACACCCTTGTTACCATGGCGACCAGCCATCTTATCGCCGACAGAAAGTTTGCGTTTTGTTGCAACGTAAATTTTAACCATTTTTACAACACCAGGCGGGAGATCGTCACCCTTTTCCATTCGCTCGACAATGCCTTGATATCGGCCGCGAACAATACTGGATTGACTGTTGTATCGAATAAAAATTGCCTCAATTTCTTCAGCATATTTGGCTTTTTCAGCGAAATCCAGTTCCCGTAATTCAGAAAAGCTGATTTGATCGATAATTTTCGCAGTCAGTTGTTTGCCAAGCTTAAGAATGACCTTGCCCTTTTTGTCTTTGACATCACTCTTAGTCGTTCGTCCCTCAAAAAGTGCGGCTAAGGATTTTCGCACCCCTTTTTTCAGACTCTTCAATTCATCTTCCATATCCCGATTGAGGCGTTCAATTTCTACTTCCTCAATCATGAGAGTGCGCTCATCTTTATCAACACCTTTCCTGGAAAACACTTTGGCGTCGATGACCACCCCTTCGATACCCGGCGGTACTCGCAGGGATGAATCTTTAACATCGCCAGCTTTTTCGCCGAAAATCGCCCTGAGCAACTTCTCTTCAGGTGACAGCATACTTTCACCTTTAGGTGTTACCTTGCCCACCAGCATGTCACCGGCCCGAACTTCAGCGCCAATTCGCACGATTCCGGATTCATCGAGATTACGAAGGCCTTCTTCTCCTACATTCGGAATATCGCGTGTGATTTCTTCTTTGCCTAGCTTGGTGTCACGCGCCATTGTTTCAAAAATTTCGACGTGCACAGAGGTAAAAGTATCTTCTTTGAGTAATCGTTCATTAATCAGAATGGAATCCTCAAAGTTGTAACCACGCCAAGGCATGAAGGCGATGGTGACATTCTTGCCTAGAGCAAGTTCTCCAGCTTCAGTTGAAGGACCATCGGCGAGAACAGCTCCTTTGATAACCCGTTCACCCGGAAGAACTAGTGCCTTTTGGTTAAAGCAGGTATTTTGGTTGGATTTTTTATATTTTGACAATCGATAGACACCAATGCCCGTGTCGAATCCGTCCACTCCTGGTTCATCATAACGAACAACGATTCGATTGGCATCAGCTTCTTCGACAACGCCATTTCCGCCGGCAAGAAGACAGGCTCCCGAATCGCGAGCCACATATTTTTCCACGCCGGTACCGACCAATGGCGAGAAAGGCTTTAGAAGCGGCACAGCCTGACGTTGCATATTGGACCCCATCAAGGCCCGGTTTGCATCGTCATTTTCGAGAAAAGGAATCAATGAGGCAGCAACCGATACCATCTGATTAGGCGCAACATCCATCATAGTTACATCCTCGGCAGGCACCATAGAAACTTCGCTCTCATGACGGGCAATCAGATTATCGTCAATAATCCGTCCTTCCTCAAGCAGTACCTTGGCAGGGGCGATTACGTGATCTTCCTCTTGTAACGCGGATAAATATTTATAATCAGTGGAAACCATCCTTTCCTTCACATACCGGTAAGGAGTTTCAATAAACCCATAAGGATTGACAGTTGCGTAGGTAGCGAGGGAAACAATTAAACCAATATTGGGTCCTTCAGGTGTTTCAACAGGACATATTCGGCCATAATGCGTAGGGTGGACGTCTCGGACCTCAAAGCCTGCACGCTCACGTGAAAGACCACCTGGTCCAAGCGCTGAAAGGCGACGCTTGTGGGTCACTTCAGACAGTGGATTGGTTTGATCCATAAACTGTGACAACTGACTAGTTCCAAAAAATTCTTTGATAGCAGAAGTTACCGGCTTAGGATTGACGAGATCATGCGGCATCAGAGTTTCGATTTCTTGCAGGGTCATCCGTTCCTTGATAGCCCGTTCCATCCGAACAAGCCCCATCCGAAACTGATTTTCACAAAGTTCCCCTACGGTTCTAACCCTACGGTTGCCAAGATGGTCAATGTCGTCACCGTCTTTCAGTTCATCTTTGATTCGAACCAAATGCTTGACACTTTTGACTATATCTTCTTTTGTCAAAGTGCGAACTTCAATAGGGGTGTTCACTCCGAGTTTAGTATTAATTTTATATCGACCGACTTCGGATAGATCATAGCTGGTGGGATTGAAAAACAAATTATCGAAAAATGTCTTAGCCACCTCGCTGGTCGGAGGGCTGGAAGGTCTAAGTCGTCGATAAATTTCGATTAAAGCTTCATCAGTATCTTTGATTTTGTCTATCAACAAAGTTTTTCTGAAAGATTCACTGAAGTTTACACCGTCAATATATAATAATGCAAAAGAGTTGACACCCGCTCCAACAAGCGCCTGTATTGTTGCCGGCGTAACGATCTCATTACATTTTGCAAGAATTTCACCTGATTGTTCATTAACAATGTCATTAGCGAAAAACCGCCCGTAAAGTTCCTCGACATCAACAGGTAATGATGATACTCCAAGACTCTCGATTTTTTTAGCCAGGGTTCTTGTAACTTTTTTACCTTTTTTTGCTATAACCGTACCATCCGCTGGATTGATAATGTCTGTATTAAGTCGCTGATTGGCAAAAGTTACCGAATTAAAGTCGATCGTATATTTTTCACCATCAAAATGAACAATATCAGAATGATAGAATTCATTGAGCAGCTCTACTTCGTTGTATCCCAAGGCTTTTAACAACACACTGACAGGCAATTTTCTGCGGCGGTCAATTCGTACATAAAGGACATCTTTGATGTCGAATTCAAAATCAAGCCAAGACCCTCGTACAGGAATAATTCGAGCAGAATATAGTCTCTTACCGGAGGCGTGAGATTTACCGTGATCATGGGTATAAAAAAGACCCGGAGAACGTTGCAACTGATTAACCACGACACGTTCAGTGCCGTTCACTACAAAAACACCGTCTTGAGTCATTAGTGGCAAGGCGCCGAGAAATACTTCTTGTTCTTTAATATCTCTAACAGATTGAACCCCCGTTTCTTCATCCACGTCGAAGGTGATTAATCTGACAGTGATTTTAAGAGGTACTTCAAAAGTCATGCCTCGTTCAATACATTCTGCAACGGTATATTTCGGCTCGCCAAAGGAGTAACGGACAAATTCTAGTGAACATAGTCCATTAAAATCGCTAATAGGAAAAATACTTTGAAAGATAGATTGCAAACCATGGTCTTTGCGTAACTCAGGCGCAATTTTTCTTTGCAGAAAGTGCTCGTAAGATTCCCGCTGCATTGCAATAAGATGTGGCGGTTCTAATATCTGGCTTGTTTTAGCAAAACTCTTACGTACTCTTTTCATAGTTTCCTCGAAACATTCCGCGTGATTCCGAATAGTAATTTTATATTTAGCTGATATAACGATAAAATATAAATATAATATCCGACCTGAAAAATAAGAAGACCTACAAACACAGTAACGCTACGGGGCATCAAGCCCTGTAGCGTTACCTGATTGAATGTTTTTTTGACTTCGGTGTAAACAGATACGCCGATAGTGCAAGTATAAATATTTATTTTATTTCTACGCTACCACCGGCACTTTCGATTTGTACTTTTATTGCTGCGGCTTCGTCTTTGCTGACAGCTTCTTTGATGGGTGCGGGTACACCCTCAACTAAATCTTTCGCCTCTTTCAGGCCTAGAGCGGTGATAGCACGAACTTCCTTGATAACCTTAATCTTTTGATCACCAACATTGGTAAGAATAACGTCAAACTCGGTTTGTTCTTCTGCGACTGCACCACTGTCACCTGGGGCTGCTACTGCGGCTACTGCGACAGGAGCCGCTGCAGATACACCGAACTTCTCTTCCAACTCTTTAATGAGTTCAGAGAGTTCCAATACTGACATATTTGCTATAAAATCGATCACATCTTGTTTGGTCACAGCCATTTTCATTCCTCCTGACTAAATATTCAAATCATGTTACCCCTGCACGGCTATGTTGCAGAGAGTTATTACTTTAATTTTCTTTCTGCTCTTTAATTGCCGACAATGCGTAAAGAAGTTTCTGCGGTATTGCACTCAGAACACGTACAAATCCTGTTGGTACAGCAGCCATGGTTCCGAGTAGCTTAGCTAGTAATTCATCTCTTCCCGGTAATTTGGATAGAGCAAGAACGTCGTCTGCAGTCAGCAAACTTCCCTCAAGAGATGCCAAACGAATAGTAAAAGCTTTAAACTCCGAAGCAAAAGCTGTCAAAGTTTTTGCAGGTCCTACTGGTTCATTGAAACCAACTGCAACTGCTGTAGTACCAGTAAAAGAATCAGTTAGTCCTTCATAGGCTGTTCCTTTGACAGCAAGTCGCAGTAAAGTATTCTTGGCTACTTGAATTTGAGCATCACTACTTCGAAGATTCTTACGCAATTTTTCCAGTTCCGTTACTTTTAATCCGCTGAAATCAGTGACAACAGCAAATTTAGCTCTGGAAAAGGTCTCGTTGAGTTCACTGATGACATCGGTCTTCTGATTGCGATTCAACGTTTTTACCTCCTTACAAATGTAACGGGACTGTCAAAAAAAGCAGACTAGAGGAATGAAGACTGTTAACCGATAAATAAATAAAAACCGGTTTGGTCTCGGCAGGTAACACTCTTTCAAGAAATAGAAACGAAACGAGCGTTATTAAACTTCCGCACCTGCTGTCTCCGACCTTCCCAAATTATTCTTTAATAGAAAAATAATTGTTAAATTAAAAAAAGATTGCTGCAATCAAAATATGTTCTTGCCCATTAAGACGCTTTCATGAGCGATCGAACTTGCAAGGGATCAATTTTGAATCCAGGTCCCATGGTGCTGGAAATGGATATAGCGCGTAGATAGACACCTTTACTCGTCGCAGGCTTGAGTTGAATAAGTTTTTCAATGAAGGTTAAAATATTTTCGGTTAATGGAGTTACGCCAAAAGAGACCTTACCCATTACGGCATGAACAACTCCGGCCTTATCTACTCTAAAATCGACTTTCCCTTTCTTAATTTCGTTAACTACTCGTTCAATATCAAAGGTTACCGTGCCAAGCTTAGCATTAGGCATGAGATTGCGCGGGCCGAGTATTCTGCCAATTTTACCGACTTCACCCATCATATCAGGGGTGGCAATTGTCTTATCGAATTCAAGCCATCCCCCTTTAATTTTTTCTATCAATTCATCTGAACCAGCAAAGTCTGCACCAGCTACCAATGCTTCCTTTTCCTTTTCGCCTTTGGCAAAGACAAGGACGCGGGCAGTTTTTCCGGTGCCATGAGGAAGTATAACACTGGACCGGACCATTTGGTCAGCATGGCGAGGATCTACTCCTAGACGCACAGCGACATCTACAGATTCATCGAATTTGGCAAATTTTGCCTTTAAAACATTTTCAAGCCCTTGGGGTAGATCAAAAATTTGTTTTCGATCTACTTGGGCTACAGCATTTTTATAATTTTTCCCACGTTTAGGCATAACGACCTCTTCTGATCCTCCCTAGTGCAGTGTGGCATATGCACAGGTATAGCGAATTTAAATGACCTTATTTTATTACTGTAATTCCGCAGCTACGAGCTGTGCCTTCAATGATTCGAACGGCATGGTTTATATCATATGCGTTTAAATCAGGCATTTTGGTTTCTGCAATCTCCCTGATTTTAGCTTGATCAAGCTCAGCAACACGTTCTTTTTTAGGGTTGCTCGAGCCTCTTTCCAGCCCGGCTGCCTTCTTAAGCAAAACTGAAGCAGGTGGCGTCTTAGTGATAAAGCTATATGAACGATCCGAATAAACAGTTATGACAACGGGAATAATTGTGTCACCAATTGATTGAGTCTGTGCGTTAAATGATTTACAGAAATCCATGATGTTCACACCATGTTGTCCAAGCGCAGGACCAACCGGAGGTGATGGATTTGCTTTGCCTGCTGGTATCTGTAATTTAATATAAGCTTGAATTTTCTTTGCCATAATTTAATCCTCCACGATAAACCGGGAGCTCAATTTTTACTTACCTGAATATATTCGAGTTCAACCGGAGTTGATCGGCCGAAAATCGAGACCATTACTCTAACCCGGCCCTTATCTGGATACACCTCTTCAATAGTACCTTGAAAATTTGCAAAAGGTCCGTCGGTTACTCGAACAGCATCACCTTCTATAAATATCACTTTGGGTTTCGGCTTATTTGCCCCTTCTGCAATCCTTCCTAAAATCTTTTTTGCCTCTTTTTCAGTAAGTGACGGAATTTTTTTATAGATATCTCTATCTGAGCCAGCCTGATTCATGTTAATGCCAACGAACCCGGTCACCCTTGGAGTTTCTTGAACAAGATGCCAAGAGTGCTCATTAATTTCCATATTGATTAGAATATATCCTGGAAAAAATTTTCGCTCAGAAGTCTTCCGGGCACCCTTAACCATTTCAACTACCTGTTCCGTGGGAACAAGAATTTCACCGAAATAGTCTTCTAAACCTGCAAGTTTAATACGCTCTTCAAGCGTTGTTTTAACTTTATTTTCAAATCCTGTGTGCGTGTGAACGATATACCAACTTTTTGCCATAAGAAGAGTCCCAGCGTGCCAGTCAATTAAGAATTGTTGACACTAATTTGCCTAAAAGAAGATCAATGGAGCCTAAATACAAAGAAATAATGACAACCAGCAGAATAACAAACCCTGTTAAACCTGCGGTGGTTTTCTTTTCGGGCCATGCAATCTTGCGAAATTCGAATTGTACCTCCAGCAAAAATTCACGAATGCCAGATGGAGACAGGTAGGATTTTTTTTCAGGTTCAACAGACTCTTTCTTGGTATCCATACCAATCTTGCCAGTCCGAATTGTTTTTTTTATCGACATTATATTGCTGAGAAACGAAATTAATCACATTGCTGTGAACAACTCAATAATGGCAGGCCAGGAGGGATTCGAACCCCCAACCCTCGGATTTGGAGTCCGATGCTCTACCATTCGAGCTACTGGCCTGTCTACTTGGTTTCTTTGTGCGGAGTGTGCGTCTTGCAAAAGGGACAATATTTTTTCAGTTCTAATTTATGGGGCACAGTACGCTTATTCTTTGTTGTGGTATAATTTCGCTGCTTACAGTCTTGACAAGCTAGCGTTATGTTATCTCTCATATTTAGACTCTACCAGAGTGACAGCAAGCCGGGGGTAAGCCCCCGACTTGCTCATCTCACTTCAATGATATCCCCAGTGCAAGGGATAACGGATTATTCGATTATTTCGCTGACCACACCTGCGCCAACAGTTCGACCACCTTCGCGAATCGCAAAACGGAGACCGGTTTCCATTGCAATCGGTGTAATCAATTCACCCGAAATATGGATATTATCGCCAGGCATAACCATTTCAACGCCTTCTTCAAGGGTACAGACACCGGTCACATCCGTGGTTCGGAAGTAGAACTGAGGGCGGTAACCATTAAAAAATGGGGTATGTCGTCCGCCTTCCTCTTTGGTCAGAATGTAGGCTTCGGCTTTAAATTTCTTGTGCGGCTTGATGGATCCAGGCTTAGCCAGAACTTGGCCTCGAACGACATCCTCACGCTTAACTCCGCGAAGCAAAGCGCCGATGTTATCTCCTGCCTGTCCCTCGTCGAGCAATTTGCGAAACATCTCAACACCGGTGCAGGTCGTTTTGACCGTATTCCGAATACCGACTATCTCCACCTCGTCGCCGACGTGAATAACACCTCGTTCAATACGCCCTGTAGCGACAGTCCCACGGCCTGATATGGAAAAAACATCCTCAACCGGCATTAAAAATGGCTTATCAATGGCACGCTCGGGTTGCGGAATATAATTGTCAACCGCTTCCATCAAACTCCAGATACATTTTGCTTTTTCTTCGTCTTCAGGAAACTCTAAGGCATTCAATGCCGACCCTTGAATGATCGGGATATCGTCGCCGGGAAAATCGTACTTATCCAGCAACTCACGAAGTTCCATTTCAACCAACTCGATCAATTCCGGATCGTCAACCATATCGCACTTGTTGAGAAAAACAACCATCGCCGGAACACCAACCTGACGAGCCAGAAGAATATGCTCACGGGTTTGCGGCATTGGTCCATCGTTGGCGCCAACAACCAAAATGGCACCATCCATCTGGGCGGCTCCGGTTATCATGTTTTTGATATAGTCAGCATGGCCAGGACAATCAACATGGGCATAATGGCGTTTTGCGGTTTCATATTCAACATGGGCTGTCGCAATCGTTATGCCGCGTTCCTTTTCTTCAGGCGCTTTATCAATTTCGCTGAAGTCAATAAATTTAGCCCATCCTTTTGTTGACAGAACCCGCGTGATCGCCGCTGTCAAAGTTGTTTTACCATGATCAATGTGACCAATCGTTCCCACATTGACATGCGGCTTTGTCCGCGCAAATTTTTCTTTCGCCATCTCATGTCTCCTTGGACAAAAGTTCAACTTGACTCAGCCGACCACTATTTATATATCGACTGACATTTGGAGCCCACGATCGGACTTGAACCGATGGCTTCCTCCTTACCAAGGAGGTACTCTACCACTGAGTTACGTGGGCGATGAACAGATATGTGGAACAACTACCTACATTTCTTTTTTAAACTTATTGACAATGGAGCGGGAAACGAGACTCGAACCCGCAACCCTCAGCTTGGAAGGCTGATGCTCTACCATTGAGCTATTCCCGCTTTTCCCTAATTCAGTTTTCTTGAACTGCATTCACGCCGGCCCTACTCAGGTATCGATGGTGGAGGGGGGAGGATTCGAACCTCCGAAGGCTGAGCCGACAGATTTACAGTCTGTTCCCTTTGGCCGCTCGGGAACCCCTCCACTTTACAACCAGAAGACAAAAGACAGAAGGCAGGCAAAACAAAACAATAGCGGCCTGTTACTTCCTGGCTTTCAGCCTCCAACCCTACCTGGAGCTGGCGATGGGACTTGAACCCGCAACCCCCTGATTACAAATCAGGTGCTCTGCCAATTGAGCTACGCCAGCATGAACCCGAAAAATATACACTATAGAAATATAAAATCAATAGTTTTTTTTGTTCTGAAAGCATTATGCCTCATTAAAATAGACTAACCGGGTGCGTAGGCTCCCGGTTAGTCTATTTCTTGGAAATTGTAGCTTAATTCTATTGATTTAAAGGATTTTTGATATAAGAAGACTCGCGATAGCGCTCGAATGCCATGGCGAATGTTCGATAGACAATATGTGCGAATTTGGTATAGGGCATATACAAAAAGAGCATAACAACTGAGATCAGATGCAAATAATACATAACATACCCCAATGAGGGGATGCCTATAATTCGTAGAATTTCCGCAGCTAATCCGGTAACGCCAACCCCCATTATAATCCAGATGAGAAACCAATCATAAAAAGTGTTGACGGCTTTTCCGACGGCTTCCATCTTTGCTCGATTCATCCAGAGAATACCAATCCCGGCGATCATTGCTACCGCAGAAACGTTCGCCAACAATTTCACCGGATTCCACATAGAAATCGGTCCATGCATCGAGGGGATAAAGATTCCAATAACATCCTGAGTAAATAAAGAATAACAGGTAACTATAAAAAGCCCTATAAACCCGAATACCAAAGGTTGATGACCTTTTACCCGATCCCCGTTCACAGTGCATTCTTTAAATCTTTTATGCTGTAAAATCTCTATCAATGACGGCCAGAGAAATAACTTTATAAATTGTGGAACAGATGGCCGGTAAGGAACATCTTTGAGACCAATTGAAGACTCCATTCCTTTCCATAAAGTCGAAACACCTTTATAAACCGAAGTTATAGCAATTCCAACGGCTGTTAACATTATGATATCGATAAATAAAACATTTTTTGCTAGTAGGCGGAAATCCCAATGCCCAAAAAACTGCGTATATCCTGCACGGGCAAAATGTTCACCGGTCGGAATATGCATTCCACCGGAAATCATCCACAATACAAAAATCACAATTGCGGGGATTCCAATAAGAATAGGAAGGTTTTTCACAGAGCTGCAAAGATTTGCCAGCGCAGTGGGCCAGCCCAGAGCACGATAGGCATAGGCACGAATGGCACCTAGTACATCACCGGGTCGCGCACCACGCGGACACAGTTCGGTGCAGTCACCACATTGATGACACAAAAAGACATTGGCATCGCTGATAAGTTTATCCTTCAGTCCCCACTGAGCAAGTATCATCTCTCTTCTGGGAAAAGGTTTATCATCGGAGGAAAGCGGGCATGCGACCGAACAGGTCGCACATTGATAACACTGTTTCAAAGTGTCGCCACCCGCCTCCTTCATGGCTTTTATAAATTCAAGATCGGGTTGCACGTTCATAGACATTATTTCCTCCTGTCATGAAAAGTGATGATCAGCATGTCGAGTAGGTTTGTTGCCAAGCAGTAGGAAGAGTTTACCGCCGTCTAGCAAAAAAACGGCGGTAACCAGACGCAATCAGTTGAAATTAAAAACCTTTGAACGGATTGGGGCCCATGGCAACGATTTCTTCTACAAACTCATCGATAATGCCGGGAATTTTATCATAGTCCGAGATTGCGATTTCTCTGACGCCGCACCGTTCCGGTTCAAGGCCCAAAGAACCGAGAGTCTCGCCGATATTTTCCATACGTTTGGTAGCGATTTCCGAGCCTTTAACAAAATGGCACTGATAATCGTCACCGTATTTACATCCAAGAAGCAACGCGCCGTCCATACCGGAGGACATAGCATCCTTGATCCAAACCATATTCATTGATCCGAGGCAACGTACAGGGATAAAACGAACAAGTCTGTTCATTTTATTCCGATGCATACCGGACATGTCAATGGCTGGGTACGCATCATTTTCGCAGACAAAGACAACGATGCGCAATTTCTCTTCATCATCGTCAGGTACTTCAATGGCCTTGACCATCGAACCAATGAGATCAATGCTGTAATCAGCGAAGTTAATAATTCTTTCGGGGCAAGCTCCCATACATGTTCCGCAACGTCGGCAGCGGGTCGGATTCGGTAAGGGCGTACCTTTCTCATCGTCATCTAAAGCTCCAAAGGGACACTCTTCCGTACAACGTTTGCATTGGGTACATCGGGAGAAGAAAAAGTCTGGATACGTACGGTCACCGGAACGTGGATGAACAGCAACTCCACGATCCGCTGATTCAATGCACTGAATGGCTTTAAGTGCCGCACCGGTAGCATCATCTATGGTTTCTTCCATAGTTTCAGCTTTCCGAACGCCGCCGCAGGTATACACGCCCGTCCGTCTGGTTTCATAAGGAAAGCAGATGAAATGAGAATCCGCATAGCCATCAAACAGATCCAGATCTAAAAATGCCGGGCCTTGTCGATACGCTAAATTAATAACCGGATCGGCTGCGGTAGTCGGTACCATACCGGCTGCCAAAACAACCATGTCAACATCAAGCTGCAGATTCTCTCCGAGCAGATTATCTTCGACATCGACAACCAGTCCATTGCCGCCGGCTGAAACCTTGGTAACCGCGGCTTTGGTCATAAAGACGCCATCCTTTGCCTGCATACCCTTATAGAACAATTCAGTGCTTCCAGGAGTACGCATATGCTGATAGAGGATATAGGCTTTACCGTCAACCGGGTTATCCTCAACAACGTAATTGGCTTGTTTCAAAGCCACCATGGAGGTGACAGAGTTACAATAGGGAAAATCCCTATCATTTTCTTTTCCGCCGGGACTCTGAATAAAAGCCACCCGTGCAGGAACTTTTCCATTTTTAGCCAGCTTCTCAAATTCGGCGTTGGTGACAACATTGGTCAATTTACCGTATCCGAGATGCTCATATTGCGAGACATCGGCAGGTTTCCATCCGGTAGCCAGAACAACGGAGCCGAAGGTTTCGCCATTGGGATTAATCAAGGTGTATTTGTTTAATCCTTTGTTTGGATCTTCCATCTCACCCTTATTGATAAGATCCTGCTGATCAACTGTAACCTTGGCGGGAGCATCCCATTCTGTTGTTGTTCCTGCAGCTTTGATAGTCACGTTGAACATGCCGGGAGCACCGGCAATACGAGCGACTTCGGAACCAGTTTTTATGGTGATTTTTTTATTGGACTGGACCTCGGTGATTAATTGCTGAATATTGGGATTTTCCAGTTCAGCATAGGGATAAGCAGTGGGAAACATTTTCCGCCAACCCAAGGCCTTACCACCAAGTTGGGCCTCTTTTTCCACCAGGGTCACTTCATAACCGGCCTTGGCTGCTTCCTTGGCTGCGGTTAACCCGGCGATGCCACCGCCCATGACCAAAATTTTCTTACAGGTTGTTTCCAGTTTGAAAGGAATAGGCAGCTCAGTTTTTTGAGCCCTGGTAACAGCCATGCGGACATAATCCGTCCCCATTTCCTGTAGAAAATCGTCGACCCCGCCGCCATCTTTTGGTTCGCCGGCGGTCCAGGCGACATGTTCCCGCAAATTGGCACGAATAGTAATAGTCTCTTCGCCAAAATTGAACTCATTCTGCATAACCCGGGGAGAGCAGGCACAGACAACTATTGTGTTCACTCCTTTTTCGGCAATGTCTTTTTCGATGAAAGCCCGACCTTCAGCACCGCAAAGGCAGTTGAAATCTTTCATTTCAATGCCGGCATCCGAGGCTGCGTCTTTTAGTCCATCTATATCGAGGACATTGCCAATGCCACAACCAGTACAAAGATATGCACCATATACTTTCTTCATTGACCTTCCTCCTACCGTCCGATCTGAATTGCTTTAAGGGCAGCTGCAGTGGAGGATTGTCCACTGGAATAGACATCAACGGCAGATTTTGCACAGCCTGCAGAAAACATGGCTTTTTCAGGCACAGATACGATAAAGCCATTTCCGTCCATTGTAACGCCCAAAGCTTTTCCTTTTTCACCAAGAGCGGGTTCCATGCCGGTGGCAAGGATACACATGTCCACCTTCTGGTGAATTTTTGTTCCGGTGATCGCGTTTTCCGCGACAACCGTCACCCCACCATCGCGCTCAGCTACAATGTCGGCAACCTTACCTTTGATAAAGGTAGAATTGGGGTCGGCCATGAATTTCTCGCGGAAATTCTCATATTTTCCAGGTGTGCGAAGATCGATGTAGAAAACATAGATTTTGGCATCGGGATACTGATTACGAATGTAAGAAATGTGCTTAAAAGTAGCCATGCAGCAAATATAGGAACAATGCTCCAAATGGTTCTCGTCTCTGGACCCGGCACACTGTACAAAGGCAAAGGAGGCAGGCTCCTTGTTATCACCAGGGCGAACAATCTTACCACCGGTAGGGCCATTGTCGGCAGCCATCCGTTCCATCATCATATTGGTAATGATGGCGGGGGAAGAACTGTAGTTCAGATTGGTGATTTTATTTGCATCATACGGATTCCAGCCGGTTGACCAGATAATGGAACTGACCTTAAGGGTAAAGGTCTGCGGTTGCATATCCAAATCAACGGCATTGTATTTACAGGCAGCCTTAACAGCATCCAGACACGCGGCCGAACAGGCCTCTTTCGCTAAAACGAAGCGACGAGGAAAGGCCATCTCGTGGGGAAGATAGGCTGCTTTGATTTTTTTCATACCAAAATTGAAATCATCGTCGATTTCATCGGTACACGCATGGCCGCAATCGCCACAGGCGGTGCAGTTGGAATTAATAAACCGAGGGGCTGTTTCCAACTGCACTTCGTAGTTTCCAGGACCGCCGGAAATTGATTTGACTGTCGTCAGGCTGTAGGTTCTGACCTTACGGTTATCTTTGATACGCTTAAAATTAATTTCAAGTCCACACGTCGGGGGACAAAGTTTGGGGAAATACTGATTGAGCTGAGCTACCCGGCCGCCAAAATAGGCGTTTTTCTCGATCAGAAAAACATCATTGCCGACCTCAGCTGCTTCGAGTGCAGCGGTAATACCACTTATACCGCCACCCACAACCAGTACCGCACCATTGCCTGCAGTGTCACTCATGCCAAACCTCCATAACTGCTGGTATTGATGAAAGGTGATTTCTGGTTCAATTGATCCGAAAAGGAGAAAAATTACTTA
>Ga0074197_1000400_pt1 | contig 56350 bp, 78 predicted proteins | sample EPASupsiteSAE305_FD_64526 | JGI IMG/M metagenome (GOLD analysis project Ga0074197, IMG submission 64526) | Bioremediated contaminated groundwater microbial communities from EPA Superfund site, New Mexico - SAE3-05 reassembly with SPADES | ecosystem: Environmental > Aquatic > Deep subsurface >...
CAAAGGTGGTTACGAAACGATCCTATGGTTTTCGCACTTACGATGGGCTGAAAATAGCTTTATATCATGGACTTGGTGACCTGCCGAATCCAAAGGCTACCCACAGATTCTGCTGAGGAACCGAATTAACGAGGTATAAAGACTACACCTTTGAAGAAAAAGGCATAAAAACAAACAATAGTTATGTCAATGTTTTTGCAATAGCCATACATAGCCGGGAATTAACCAAATCATATATTTTGCCAATAACTTCGATAAGTTATGCTTCAATGATCCTTTTCTTATCATATAGGTTGCTCTGTATTTATCAGGATTCTTCAAAATCTTAATAGTATAATCAAAAATTTCAAAACTGCTAACTAATTTTTTAAGGCCCCAGTACGTTAGATGTTGTTCATAATAAAATTCACCTTTTCCAGTTGCTTTTAAATACAAATTTGCCACAGACAGAGGCAACACAGACAATAAAGGTAAATTATAATGCGGCTCAATATACATTAACTTATTACCAGCTGAAAAATACACCAAACCTTCAGGTTTTAATACACGAAAAATCTCTTCCATTAAAATATTAGCATCAGAAACATGTTCATATACTTGAGAACACACAACTACATCAAAAGTTGATGATTCAAATTTTAAATTCATAGCGTCACATATTTCAAACGACAAATTATCTTTTTTAAAATTGTTATTCGCAAAATTGATAGCATTATCATCTATATCAATACAAACGACATTTTTAAAAAATCTTGAAAGATATTCATCTATAATTCCAGTTGAACAACCAACGTTAAGTAGGGTTAAATCACTAAGAGGTGTATCAATAAAATCAGACAATACACAAATCATAGTCACTGCTTTTTTTTGCCTGCCTTGTTGGTCAAACATGGCATTCCCTTTTCGAGAAAAGCCTAATTGATACTCTCGATTTCCCATCATCTTTTCCAATTACCTGAATCAGTGACGGCCTTGGCCGGATTTCCTTTCTAGGGCCGGTTGAGGCGATTTTTACGGGGCGACTTCCTTTAAAGCTGGCATGGCCCGTACGCTACGGCGACATTGGCGTCCTGTTCCTTGAAAATTTCAGTAAAATTGCGCTCAATGAGCGCACCTCTCCTCTGGTTGTGCCAATTAGGTGTGCGCCCGGTTTACTGCGCGGGGAGCAATCGGCTGTACACTGCGGTGAAAGCCGCAAAAGCCGGGCAGTGACGGCTGAACCGTAGTTTGAGACGCCGGCCGGTGCTGATCAGTCTGGCGGCCAGATAGATCAATTCCTGGATCACGGTTTTGATCCGGCGGCGTTTGGCCGGATGTCTGATCGGGGTATGCTGGCCCAGCAGCCCCAGTTGGCCGATCACCGGAGGACGTTATAGGCAAGGGCGCCCAGGGCCATCACCAGAGCGTTGGTGGCGAACTTGCCGCTGGCAGCCCCTCCAGATCGAGATCGGTCTTGAACTCGCTGTGAAACTGTTCCGAGGTGGCGTGATCCCGATAGAGGGCAATGACCTTCTCCGGGGACAATTCCAGATCGGTCCACCAGCCTTCCAGGGTGACCTGCGGAGCCAGCAGCATCTGCCCGTGTTTATCCATGGTTTGCTCGGTCACCCGGACGATCCGCTTGAAAGTATAGGTCTTTTTGTCGACCTTCTTGCGCTCCTGGGTGACCAGGATGCCCACCCTTTCTCCTGGCCGTGTTTGACTGACCTTGCCCTCGACAAAGACACGGTTGCGCCAGGCGGACACATCGTTGCGGCGGGGGTTCCATTTGAGGATGTAATGGACCCTGTTGGCCTCTTCCAGGGCTACCAGGGTTTCGATCGCATCGTGTGCCGCATCCAGACGCACCAGAAGCTCCCGTTCAACCAGGAGCTGGCCGACTTGATTACCCGCTGGAGAAACACCACAAAGCCGTCTTGGCTGTGCTGACTGCCCGGGCGCAACTCGACCTCCAGACACCAGCCTTCCATTCCCAGGTAGGCCGCTATCGGCGCATAACCGTCAAACTGCTTGTAGGTGCGGCTTACTCCTTCCTTGCTGGTGTTGGAGTTGTCCTGGGGAAACACATCGATATCCAAACCGGCCCTTTTTCATAACCGGATATCGCCACCTTGAGCCGTTTGAGCATGGTGCGGGCACCCTTGACGATCAGCGGAATGAGTGCAGCACCTGCCTCGTCCAACCGCTGACGCAGCCGCTCTGCCGACGGGATTCTGCCGATACCCAGCGCCTGCTTGAAATACTCGTCATCCCGCTTGGCGGTGATGGCCTGATAATCGCTCTTCCCCAGACACAGCAGGCCGAGATAACTGCGGATAATGTCGATCTCGGCAATGTGATCGCTCCCTTGGGCCACCCTGCCAAGAGTTCGCCCCAGGTCGCTGTAGTGATTGATGCACGCGCCAACCAAGGCCAAGCCAGAGTGGCTAGTGTAGAATTCGTCGTTGCTTTGCTCGAGGATGAACCGCTTCATATTTTCACCTGCCAAGTGAGTTTTCAGGACAGGCGGATATTGCAATATTTTTACTTAAATTTCAAAATGTTGATTTCAATTATACGCAAATTTTATAGATGTTTTTTCACTGAACCAGGAATTAGATAAAAAGATAACAAATAACTTCATAACGCATATTTCACTCGACCCGATCATATCGCATCTGACTGATCTGCTCGGCAACGAGTCCGATCATGAAAATTATGATCGCGCTGTTGAAGAGCAGGGCTGACATGTTGGTGAATCGGCCTTGAGTGAAGAAGGTGTAGGCGTAGTAGCAGATTCCGGTGGCGAAAAAAGCGAAACTGATCGGCAGGAACACCCGAAAGGGCGAAAACAAAGTCGCTATCTTGGTAATAATGAGAAAAAAACGGGTCCCATCCTTTATCAGCTTGATTTTGCTTTTGCCGGTCCGCGCCTTGGTTTGAATCGAGATGTATTTGACGCTGCGGCCGCTGCGCAGGTAGCCCAGAGTGAGAGTGGAAGGGTAGGAAAAAGTGTTGGGCAGGAGATAGATGAACTGTTTGGCCACGGACAGCCGCACCAGCCGGAAACCGGAGGTCAGGTCCTCGACGTTGAACCGGGTGACATAGGAAGCGAATTGATTGTAGACCCAGTTGGCCAGATCGCGGTGAGCGCTGGTTTCCGAGGTCTTGGTTCTCGCGCCCACCACCATGTCAAAGGCGTCTCGATGTTCCAGGAGGCGAGCGATGTCTTCCGGTTGATGCTGACCGTCTGCGTCCATCATCACCACCCATTCCCCTTGGGCACAGCGCAGACCGGATTTAACGGCGGCGCCATTGCCGATGTTGTAGGGGTGCGGCCAGACGTTGGCCCCTGCAGCCATGGCCTCGTGCAGGGTATTGTCGGTGGAACCGTCGTCCACCACAAGAATTTCGAAATCTGGATGCAGGGCGCAAATTTTCTTAATGGTGGCGCCGATTACGCCTTCTTCATTGTACGCCGGCAGGAGGACAGTGACCTCGTATTTTGTTTTCTGCTCCATAGCCATGCTCCACAGGATAAGAGGGGAAAGAGTCTGAGAGGATTAGAGCAGAAATGACAATAAAAGCAAAAGGTTTCAAGTCTGCAGGAGAAAATTGCGCATGGCCGAAGCCTCACCCATTGTCCGGCGCAGACCGTTGTTCCGTTTCCGTTTCAAAAGTGAGACGCATTTGTTTGATTTGATGTGTTCCCGGATTCCGTTGCACTGCATCCAGGCTACGGGTTAGGGAGTGCGTCTTCGACGAGGACAGCGAGGAGAAATCCCGTTATGGCTCGAGATTTCTCACTTCGTTCGACATCCGAGTAGATGCAACAATTCAGTCACATCGCGGGCATGGCTCGGCCTTGTGCAGCAATCTCCCCCATCCAAGACACAGGCCTTTCTGGCTGTGGCCTTTATATGACAAACCATTGTCGGCAATGTTTTGCGCTGTGCATTATGCTTCGCTTGATTGAGAGAGGGAAGAAGACGTCATAAAAACGAGGCAAAGCGCCAACTGGCAAACTCAACCTGCGCTTTTCCCCCTGATTTACGCAAACACCTCGGCCTGATGCAGTGAAAGCCCCTGCGCATCCTTGGCCGACAAAACCGGCTCAGCCCCTGGCCAATTAACAGCTAGGTCGCGATCATTCCAAATGATCGTGCGCTCGAATTCCGGGGCGTAATAATCGGTGGTTTTATAGAGGAAATCAGCCGTTTCGCTGAGCGCCAGGAAACCGTGGGCAAAGCCTTCCGGTATCCACAGCTGGTTTCTATTCTCCCCGCTCAACGTGGCGCCCACCCATTGCCCGAAGGTCGGGGATTGCCTGCGAAGGTCCACAGCCACGTCAAACACCTCTCCCTGCGCCACCCGCACCAGTTTGCCCTGCGGCTGCCGGATCTGATAATGCAGCCCGCGCAGTACGTGACGCACCGAATGGGAATGGTTGTCCTGCACAAACTGGACGCTCCTGCCGACGGCGCTTTCAAATTTCTTCTGATTGAAGCTCTCGAAAAACGAACCGCGGGCGTCGGCAAACACTCTGGGTTCCAACAGCAACACTTCGGGGATGGCTAAGGGGGTGACGTTCATCAGAACACTCGCTTTTTGAGAATACGCAACAAATACTGGCCATAGCCGCTTTTCACCAGCGGCTGCGCCAGCTTTTCCAATTGCTCGGCGTCAATCCACTGCTGCCGGTAGGCGATTTCCTCCGGACAGGCAACCTTGAGGCCCTGTCGACGCTCCAGGGTGGCGATGAACTGGCCGGCCTCCAACAGCGATTCGTGGGTGCCGGTGTCCAGCCAGGCATAGCCGCGCCCCATGATTTCCACCTGCAATCGCCCCTGTTCCAGATAAAGACGGTTGAGGTCGGTGATCTCCAACTCGCCGCGTGGGGAAGGCTTCAGCGATTGCGCCATATCAGCCGCCTGGCTGTCGTAAAAATAAAGCCCGGTGACCGCGTAGCTCGATTTGGGCTGCAGCGGCTTTTCCTCCAGGGAGATCACCGTGCCGCCGGCGTCAAACTCGGCCACGCCGTAGCGTTCCGGATCATGGACGTGATAGGCGAAAATCGTGGCCCCTTCGGTGCGGGTCATGGCGCTGCCGAGGATCTGATGAAAATCGTGGCCGTAAAAGATGTTGTCGCCCAGCACCAGGGCCGAAGGCTTGCCGCCCAGAAAGTCTCGGCCGATGACAAAGGCCTGCGCCAGCCCATCCGGCGAGGGCTGCACCGCATAGGAGACGTCCAGGCCCCACTGACTGCCGTCGCCGAGCAGCGACTGGAAGCGCGGCGTATCCTCGGGGGTGGAAATCAGCAGGATCTCACGGATGCCGGCAAGCATCAGGGTCGAGAGCGGGTAATAGACCATGGGTTTGTCGTACACCGGAAGCAACTGCTTGGAAACCGTGCGTGTGACCGGGTAGAGCCGGGTGCCGGAACCACCGGCCAGGATAATGCCTTTGCGTGTTGTCATGGCTGCAGAATCTGTTGAAGGATATGCCCCACCCCGGATCGCCAATCCGGCAAGGCCAAGTTGAACGTGGCGGCAAACAGGGAGGCGTCCAGGCGGGAGTTGAGCGGCCGTTTGGCCGGCAAGGGGTACTCGTCAGTGGTGATCGGCCGGATGTTCTCGGGCGCGGCTTTCAGAACTTTGCCGGCCTTGAGGGCTTCCTCCACCACAAAACAGGCGTATTCATGCCAGGAGGTGACGCCGGCGGAGACCGCGTGATAGAGGCCAAAGGGGAAGGTTTCCAAACCTTCCCGCTGCCCCCGGCCCACCAACTGCGCCGTGACGTCGGCCAGGAGGGCAGCGGAGGTCGGGGCGCCGAATTGGTCGGCAACAATGCTGAGGCTGTCGCGTTCAGCGGCCAACCGCAGCATGGTTTTGGCAAAATTCTGCCCATGGGCGCCGATCACCCAACTGGTGCGCAGAATCAAATGCCGGGCGCAACTTTGTTGCAGGGCCAACTCGCCGTCTCTTTTGGTGAGCCCGTAGACGTTAAGCGGCCGGGTCAGGTCGGTTTCCCGGTAGGCGCCGGTTTTTTCGCCGTCAAAAACGTAGTCAGTGGAATAGTGGATCACCCAGGCGCCCAGCCGGGTCGCCTCTTCGCCGAAAATCGCCGGTGTGCGGGCGTTGATGGCCGCAGCCAGGTCCGGTTCGCTTTCCGCCTTGTCGACTGCAGTGTAGGCGGCCGGATTGACGATCAGATCCGGCGCAACCGAACGCACCAGATCGCGCACCGCGTCGCCGTCGGCAAGGTTGCATTCCTCCCTATCCACGGCAACAATGCGCCCCAGCGGCGCCAGGGCCCGTTGCAGCTCAAAACCAAGTTGACCGTTTTTTCCGGTCAGCAGAATCTTCATTTTCGATCTCCATAATTACAGTCCAGCCATTGGCGGTATTCGCCGCTGGTCACCCGGCCGACCCAGTCCTGGTTGGCCAGATACCATTCCACGGTCTTGCGCACCCCGGTTGCAAACACCTCCGCCGGCCGCCAGCCGAGTTCGCGTTCGATCTTGCGGGCGTCGATGGCGTAGCGTCGGTCATGGCCGGGTCGATCAGCCACATAGGTGATCAACCGGGCGTAGCTGCCGGCCGGATCGGGCCTGAGTTCGTCAAGCAGTCCGAGAATGGCGGTGACGATTTCGATATTGGTCATCTCGTTCCAGCCGCCGACATTGTACACCTCGCCCGGTTGCCCAGCCTCCAAAATACGGCGGATGGCGCTGCAGTGGTCGGTCACGTACAGCCAATCGCGGACCTGCAGGCCGTCGCCGTAGATGGGCAGCGGCTTGCCAGCCAGGGCGTTGGTGATCACCAGTGGAATGAGCTTCTCCGGAAAATGAAACGGCCCGTAATTATTGGAACAGTTGCTGATGGTTACCGGCAGTCCGTAGGTGTGGAGCCAGGCCCGCACCAGATGATCGCTGGCCGCCTTGCTGGCCGAATAAGGGCTGTTGGGCTGATAGGGGCTGGTTTCGGTGAACGGCGGATCAGCAGGCGCCAGCGAGCCGTACACCTCGTCGGTGCTCACATGGTGAAAGCGAAATTGCCGGGCCTCGGCCTCGTTCAAGCTGCTCCAGTGGGCCCGGGCCGCTTCCAGCAGGGTGAACGTGCCGTCGATGTTGGTGCGCATGAACTCGCCCGGCCCGTGGATGCTGCGGTCCACATGGCTTTCCGCCGCAAAATGGACAATGGCGCGCGGCCGGTGGGTTGCCAGCAGATGATCGATCAGGCTGCGGTCGCAGACGTCGCCCTGGACAAACACATGGCGGGCGTCGCCTGCCAAGGCGGCCAGGTTCTCCATGTTGCCGGCATAGGTGAGTTTGTCGAGGTTGACAAGAGGTTCGTCCGACTGCGCCAGCCAGTCGAGCACAAAATTACTGCCAATAAAACCGGCGCCGCCGGTCACTAGAAGAGCCATTGTACCTGCTTATGGAAGGATAGAGAAGAATGCGCCAAGATTGACAAACAACAGATTTACAAGCATCCGTCAACCGCTTCAGGCGGCAGGATGTTTTTCACGTCATAGATCACGGCGGCCGGTTTGCACATCTTACGCAAATCCTGGACGGAAAGGGCGGCAAACTCGCGGTGGGCCACGGCCAGAATCACGGCGTCACAGCGATTTTCCGGCAGATGATCGATCATCGTCACCCCGTAGAGCCTGCGGGCCTCGTCCGGGTTGATCCAGGGATCATACACTTCGACCTTGGCGCCAAAGGTGTTCAACTCCGCAATGATGTCGATTACCCGGGTGTTGCGCAGGTCCGGGCAGTTTTCCTTGAAGGTCAGACCAAGAATGAGGATGTGCGCGTCGGCCACGTGGATGCGGCGTTTGAGCATCAGCTTGACCGTTTCCGAGGCGATGTAGCGGCCCATGTCGTCGTTGAGACGGCGGCCGGCGAGGATCATTTCCGGGTGATAACCAACCTCCTGGGCCTTGTGGGTAAGGTAATAGGGGTCGACACCGATGCAGTGGCCCCCCACCAAGCCAGGTCGAAAGGGGAGGAAATTCCATTTGGTGCCGGCCGCTTTCAACACTTCCAGGGTGTTGATGCCCAAGCGGTTGAAGATTAAGGCCAATTCGTTGATCAGGGCGATGTTGACGTCGCGTTGGGTGTTTTCAATGACCTTGGCTGCCTCGGCCACCCGGATTGAGCTGGCCTTGAAGGTGCCGGCGGTGATCACCAGGCCGTAGAGGGCGTCGACAAAGTCGGCGATCTCCGGGGTGGAGCCGGAGGTGACCTTCATAATGGTGGGCAACCGATGCTCATGATCGCCGGGATTGATCCGTTCCGGGCTGTAGCCGGCGAAGAAATCGCGGTTAAAGACCAGACCTGAATTTTTTTCCAGGATCGGCACGCAGATTTCTTCGGTGGCGCCGGGGTAAACGGTGGACTCATAAATCACCACGTCGCCCGCCTTCAGCACCTTGGCCACCGTTTCCGAGGCCTTGACCAGTGGGGTGAAGTCCGGCTGCTTGTTGGTGTCGATCGGAGTGGGAGCGGCAACAATGAAAACGTTGCAGGAGCGCAACGTCTCAATGTCGCAGGTGAAACTCAGATCGCCCGCCTGGCTCCATTCCTCATCGGTCACCTCGCGGGTGACGTCAAGGCGCTGCCGCAGTTCCTCAATGCGCTGCGTATTAATGTCAAAGCCCACGGTCGGCCTTTTCTTGCTGAACTCAACGGCCAACGGCAGGCCGACATAACCGAGTCCAATAATGCCGATGCGGGTATTTTCTACAGCAGGCACGGAGCGTCCTTTCAGGATTGGAGAAAAATAGGTTTTTGGTTTGAAATGCTTCAGGGAGTATAGGACGAAGCAGGCCATTCGAAAAGCGGTTTTTCAAAAAAATCAGACGCCTCGGGACTGGCCGGGCCAGAGCAGTGTGTGCAGTTGCAGCTGCAGGCGGACGTTGAGCCGATGCTCAAGCAGCAGTTGCGCCAGGGCGGCAGGATCCAGCCGTTCGCGAACCGGCGAGAACAGGACGGGAAGCACGCGGTCGAGCCGATGCTGCTCCACCACCTCCCGCGCCCAGTGATAATCGTCAAGCGAGCTGAGCACGAACTTGATTTCATCAAAGCAGCCTCGGCGCTTGCGCTCGCGCAGAAAGGCGAGATTATCGGCCAGATTGTGGCCGGCCATGCCGGAATCCGGGCATTTCAGGTCGACAATAATCCCCACCGCATCCGGAACGCCGCACAGCGGCAGACTGCCGTTGGTCTCCAGCAGCACGGAACGGCCGGCGTCGAGCAGGGTCTGCATCAACGGATAGACCCCGGCCTGGCGCAGCGGTTCGCCGCCGGTGATTTCCACCAGCACGCCGGGCTGCTGATCGGTCCAGGCGACAATGTCGGCAACATTCATCGGCTTGCCGGTCTCGTCCCAGGTGTAGCTGGCGTCGCAGTAGGCGCAGCGCAGGTTGCAGCCCGCCAGTCGGACGAACAGACAGGGCAGGCCGGCGCGGGTCGACTCGCCCTGGATCGAATAAAACAGCTCTGAAACCAGCAAGGGTTCAGTCGCCATAATACACCACGCCGCTGGAATCGGTCTCGCGCACCTCAACGCTGTACAGGCCGTACCGCTCGGTGTGCAGCGGCTCCTTCAGGCTCCTGAAGAGGAACATCGCAATGTGCTCGGAGGAAGGATTGATGTCGCGAAAGGCCGGCAGATCGTTGAGGTCGCGATGATCCAGTTGGTCGACCACCGCGTTAACCGCTTGCTTGAGCTGCTTGAAATCAATGCCCATGCCGAGGTGATCGAGTTGCGTGGCCCGCACCGTGACCTTGACCTTCCAGTTGTGGCCATGCGGCCGCTCGCAGTTGCCCGGATAGGCGCGCAGGTGGTGCCCTCCGGAAAAGTGGGTTTTAATAAAGACGTCCATCACGCGCTCCTTGTGTGGTGTGGAAAAAAAGGATCGAGCCGGGGCCGAAGCAGGCCGGCGAAAAGCGGCTTGCGCGCCACTGAATTAAAATGGTAAACAGCATTGCTGCGCTGTCGATACATTTGCCAAAGGCGGCGGAGTGTAACAGGAAAACAGTTGTTTTGCCAGTCCTGATGTTTTTTCGTCCTCCCTCCAACCGGAGTTCCCTTTGCCGCAAACCCAGCCGCACCGCTTCAGCAACGACACCCTGTTTGCCGGCAAACTGATCTGCCGCCAAGGCCGGGAAGGTTACCGTTTTTCGGTGGACGCGGTGCTGGCGGCCCATTTCCTGACGCCCAAACCAGGGCAGCGGGTGCTTGATCTCGGGTGCGGCTGCGGCGTGATCGGGCTTATCCTGGCCCATCGCCACGCACAGATTGCACTCGACGGCCTGGAACTGCAGCCCGAACTGGCGGCGCTGGCGGCAGAAAATGTGCGCCTCAACGGCTTTGCCGACCGGTTCCAGGTGAGGTGCGGCGACGTGCGCGCCGTAACCGAATTCTTTGCTGCAGAAAGCGTTGATTGCGTGGTCTGCAATCCGCCCTACGGCAAACCGGGCAGCGGTCGGATCAACCAGCATGACCAAGCCGCCCAGGCCCGCCATGAGTTGCACGGCACAATTGACGATTTTGTCCGAGCCAGCGCTTTCTGCGTCAAAAATCGCGGCCAAGTGGTTCTGGTCTACCCGGCCCGGCGCTGCAACGCCCTGCTCGGAGCCCTGCACGCGCACAAGCTCACGCCCAAACGGCTGCAGCCCGTCTATTCCTACCCGGGCACGGAAAATGCCCGTCTGGTGCTGGTCGAGGCGGTGAAAAACGGCGGCGAACAGATCGACATGCTGCCCCCTTTCTATATCTACGAACACCAAAACGGCGACTATGCTCCGGCCATGCTCGCGCTCTACAAGGATTAACCGCCCATGCTTGCCAAGGTGATCAGCTGCTCTGTTTCCGGCGTGGACGGACTGCCCGTGCAAGTAGAGGTCGATCTGGCCCAGGGGCTGCCCAGCTTTTCCACCGTCGGCCTGCCCGAAGGCGCAGTGCGCGAGGCCAAGGATCGGGTGCGGGCCGCGATCAAGAACTCGGGCTACGAGTTCCCCCAGCGCCGTATCACCGTAAATCTCGCCCCAGCCGCAGTCAAAAAAGAGGGCACCGGTTACGACCTGCCCATTGCCCTGGGCATCCTGGCGGCGGGCGGCATGCTGCCCAGCGATCTGCTTGCCCGCACCGCCATCACCGGCGAACTCTCGCTCGATGGTTCGGTTCGGCCGGTGCCCGGCGTGCTGCCCATGGCCCTGGCCGCGCGCCAGGAAGGGCTGACCCGTTTCCTGGTCCCGGCGGTCAACGCCGCCGAAGCCGCGATTGTTCAGGGATTGGAGATTTACGGCATCGAGCGCCTTGATCAGGCGGTGGAATTCCTGGTCGGCAGGATAACGCTCACGCCGCTGGTGATTGATCCGGCGGAGCTTTTTGCCCGTCACGACGGCTATGCGGTTGATTTCGCCGACGTCAAGGGGCAGCAATACGCCAAACGGGCTATGGAGATCGCCGCCGCCGGCGGACATAATATTCTTATCAATGGCGTTCCTGGCGCCGGCAAGACGATGATGGCCCGGCGTTTGCCCACCATTCTTCCGGATTTGACCTTGGATGAAGCCATCGAAACCACCAAGATTTTCTCCACCGCCGGTTTGCTGCCGGAACAGACTTCGCTGCTTGTCACCCGCCCTTTTCGCTCGCCGCATCACACGGTTTCCGACGCCGGCCTGATCGGCGGCGGCCAGATGCCGCGCCCCGGCGAGGTATCCCTGGCCCACAACGGAGTGCTTTTTCTCGATGAACTGCCGGAATTCAAAAAACATGTGCTTGAGGTGCTGCGTCAGCCGCTCGAAGACGGCACAGTGACCATTGCCCGGGCCGCAACCAGCCTCAATTTTCCGGCCCGCTTCATGTTGGTGGCGGCGATGAATCCCTGACGGTGTGTAACCCTTTGCAGAGCGCCGGCAACCAGTAGGCGGTAAAGACCGTTTCCTGGTCGCAGACCTCTACACGCTCGAACAATCGGTTCACGACTCGGCGCTGTTCATCGTATATCAATTCTGGCCAAAGCGTGGACAGCGTGGCGGCCTGTTCCAAGAGCGGGCCGTATCCCGCACGGGTGAGTTCCGCCCTATCCGCCTGCTCACCAAGGCGCAAGGCTTCCGCTTGTAGAGATTCAATCCTGGCGACCAGCTCCCGGAGCTGGGTCACCAGCTCATGTTTCACCAGCGGGTCAAGGGTGGCGAGATCAAAGAGCGCGGCCTTTTTCCTCTTCAATTTTTCAGCCTCTTCTATCAGCGCCAGGCCTTGGGCGCGGAGATCGTCCGGGCGGGCCCCATCCAAGGCGTCTACCGGGACCAATGCGGCGGGGCGGATGACCACGGCTTCGAGCGCCTCTTGCATCATTGCAGATAGGGCGCTTTCGTGCGCCTTCCTGCCGCATTTCCGGCACCGATAGATGACATCTCCGGAATTCTTCATGGCGTGATACATGTACATTTTTGCCCCGCACTGGCACCACAGGACGGAGCCAAAGAGATATCGGCTTTCCTTGGGTGGCGCGGACATGTTGCAACCTGCTTGCCGGGCGACGCGAAGAACGCGGAGTTGGTCCCATTGTTCCTGGGGGATAATGGGCGGCACCTCGTGGAATACCCATTCGTTTTCTGGCTTTGGGGTCCAGTGCTTGCCGTCGCCGGTGGACTTCGCATAGTTGGCGCGTTTACGGCCGACATAAACAGGATCGTCAAGCAGGCGCTTCAGGCCCGTGTTGCAAAACATTGCTCCTTTCCGGGTGCGCATTCCCATGGCGTTCAGGCGGGCAGCCGCACGGCGGACGTTCCCCCGCTCCTCGATGGCGACGGCAAACACCTTGCGGATATTGTCGGCGGCGTCGGTGTCGATCACGAGGCGCTTGCCTGCGGGCGTGCTCTCCCACTTGTAGCCCCACGGGCCGATTCCACCGGTTGGCTTCCCTGCGGCGGCGCGGATCGGGACAGAAGCGGCGACTCGGGCCGATATTTCGGCGCGCTCCCATTCGGCGAGGGCTCCGAATAGGGTGTACATCAGCTGGCCGGCGGGCGTGGAGGTGTCGAGGTTTTCGGAGATGCTGATCAGGGCGGCGCCGGTTGCTTTAAATCGGTCGGCTATGTCCAGGAGTTCGCGGGTATTGCGGGCGAGGCGAGCGAGGCGGGAGAAAATCAGCCCCGTGATGCGTCCGGCGGCGAGGTCAGACAGCATCCGTTGCGCTTCCGGGTGGTCAATGACGGTCTTGCCGCTTACCCCGGACAAGTCGTATACCTCAACCGCTTGCCAGCCATGGAGTTCACAATACATGCGGGCGCGGCGGAGGTGGGTTTCCGGGCTGTCGCCCTGGGCCTGCTCATCGGTGCTGACGCGGATCCAGATTCCGGCGCGGCGGTTATCTGGTGATTGAGTCGTCATGGCTGACAAGTTCCGCACGGAGAATACCCGGCCGCAATCGCCTCAGACTTTGACCCAAACGTGGCCGTGCAGTTCTTGCAGTTGTAATGCTGGCACCCTGGCCGGTGGAACTTGTGGCTGTTCACGTTGCCGTGAAACTCCCCGGCGGTAGAATCATGCTTGGCGAGCTGGCCCTTGCCATCGTTTTCCGGCTCCGCTGCGGCGACCTGCTTTCCGCCGTGTCGCCATTCCCACGGCGGGACGATGTGCGGGTCAGCCCACATTCCCCTCCCCTGCTGTTTCGCCGCCGATTCCGATCTGATCCAGTCCGAACAAAAGCTTTCCTTGCAGTATTGCGGGTAGACCCACGCAAAGCCGTTGCGGACTATCGACTCATTGAGGCCAGCGCCATCGACAGACACCAAGCCAACGGTCCGGCCGTATCGGTCGACGTCCTTTTCCTGAACATCAACGGTCCTGCCAGCGACCATGGAGGCCGTCAAGTCTCGCGCCTTCTCGCCGTATGGTTGCGCCTTCTCTGGGCAATCTATCCCGTAGAGCCTGACCTTCACCTGGGGGCCATTTTCTCGCCTCACGGTGATGGTGTCACCGTCTGAGACGTTGACGACTTGGCCGGTCCATGCGTGGGATAAAGTGGGGATGGAAATGAAAATAAAAAGACAGGAGATGGTTAATGATTGAAACAAACTATCATTATTTTTTCTTTTCACACATTCCATGGATCATCCTTTTTGAGAAATCACTGTCGTCGTCAACCGTAACATCTAGATTATCTTTAATACCAGAAACAACTACATAGAACTTCTTAAAACCAACATATGCCCCGTATCTATTTTTTCCATTAACTTCACCGCACATTAAAATTCCATTGTCAAAATTAACATTTCTAAATTCTACGGAATCTGGGTCAAAAAATTGAGATGATATATTTTTAAGTACCGATTTCTTTTCTACGTAACGAACAAGCTCTTCACCAAAAAATAAATATATACAACCAAAAAATGCAATCATGACAGCGGCTAATTTTATAAAAAGAATCGTGTGTTTATCGTTCATAGTCATTTACACGATATAATTAGATTCCCGTCGTAATCTCCCATTCCCCAGTAATCCTGTTCTTTAGCCTCAATATTGTACCCTTTTGGACAAACCTCACCGGCTTTGGTATAACATTCGGACGGGAGCTCGCACCACACCTTGAACCCTTGCGCGCCAGACGGGGTTACAATGGGCCTGGCGGACGTACAACCTGAGAGAGAAGCTAATACGATAACGATCAACGCAAAATTAGTTTTCAATCGAACGCCCTCCTGTTTCATCTCAATACCTATTCTCCTTGATAGGGCGGTTCCTATCTAATGGTTTAAGCTTTCATTGCGCTTGTTTCCCTGCACAATATTTATTCCAATCACCAGCAAACGTTTCCGAGTTTTCCGGTAGCCATGTCATCTGAGTAGACCCGAGGCTTATGAATGGTTGAAATCCTGTCATGCCGCCAAATCCATTTTTTGTGTTTACCGTACCGCAAACATAATGAACCCCATTCTTGTCCGTCGAAATGTACGTTTGCCCAAATTTAGCAGATTCAGGGTCTTTGAGATTTGACAGAACAGCTTCCCGTCCCCTTGCAATTAAAGAATTATCAAATTGAGTTTTCTTTTCTTCCGCTGTTGGTGTGTTGACGTCCGGTTTTTTTGATATTTGCCATACCGCCAAAACAATTATGATCGGGATCAAAACTTTTGCCACGGTCAACCCAGCGGGAACAGCTGCGCCGCACTTCTGGCATATCTTCGCCTTAGAACTGACCTCGCTTCCGCACTCGCCGCACTTGATCATAGCCATTTTCAGTACCCCATTTTGGGTAAAGTTACCCATTAACCATTTCGTTTTAGTGACCGATTCGCAACCCAGGATTCCAATTTATAGATCGTCGCCAACCCGTTTTTTTTCGAACTCGATGATTCCGAGGCGTTCCGAAAGAACTCTGTTTTGCTCAAGAACTTGCGTCATCATTTGTTTGATTTCATTCATGTCGTTTTCCAGCTTGCCCATTTTAGCAACCTCCTTCACCCCATGATGGAATGCCTTTATGTTCGGAATTATAGCTGATCTGTAGATCGTGTCAGAATCCAAAATTTCTGAAGTCTGCCTCATTAACTCGCTTTTCACCGCCGGGTCCAATTTTCCCTTAATGTGCCCGTATTCCGCCTTATCTCCCCACACATCCAACTCGTCTACGTCTTCGCAATAAAACCATGACAGCTGCTTGCCGTTGGCGGTGGCTATTTTTTCGAGAGTTACATCTTTCGCCCCCTCCCCTCGTATAATTTTACGAATAACCCCCTCGCTTACTCCGCACTTATCCGCGAACGGCTTGTTTTTCATTGCCGCCATAAGGGAAATTGTCCGTTTTTTTATAACGTTATTGTCTTTCATTGCGCTCAGTATATTTGTACGTTTTTAGCTTGCAACTCGTATATTTGTACGTTAATATTTCAACATCGAACCACGAAGGCACATCGGAAAAAACCTGCACCGGGCAGGTCAACCATTCAGTTCGCTGATGATCTTCGGGAGCTCATCCCCGTTAAAATTGAGAGTGGTCCCGCATTTGCCACAATGGAAGGGCGTTACGCCTTCCAAGGAGAACATGGGCGCATGGCACGATTGACAAAACACACAGTTATCGTAACCACCAGAGTTCTTTCGTTTGAACAATGCTCCCCGGTGCTCTGTAAACTCTTCGGCAACCGTTTTTTCTTCAAGCTGTTTGCGAAGCTGTGCGTTCTCAACATGAAGATCGGCGAGAGATTCTTGCAGTGTTCGGTTTTTTTTCTCGAGCTCAGCCACCTTGTCCACAAGCAGGGCAAGACGCTCCCTAAGGATTGAGGCGCTACCGTGCTCGTTTATCAGATTTTGCAGTTCCTGAACCAACCCCATTCGAAACCTCACTGTTTGTTTTTGGTTACACACTGCACAGCGCAACACCCAAAGGAGGGTAACCATGAAATTCACCATACTCGACAAGCACACATTCACTTTTGAGGCTGAGACCAGTGAAGATCTTGAGTTCATCGGAATGTGCGATCTTCACCTGACCCACATGCACGTTAAGAGCATTGGAAAAACCCAAGAAGATAAATGGTTCAGGGCTACATCGGTGACAGTATCTCTTGACTGTTCGAGCAGGATTTCAATCGAACGCGAGTCTGGTAGCAAGGCTCTCGGCGCTATCCGCGAGCTCTCGAGCCTGCTTCTTGGTGAGCTTGCCGCAAATGGGTTTATTCAGGTTAAACCCACCGACCCAGATGCGAATTAACAATTCACCGCCGCTCTCGAGTAATTCGAGGTCGTGATTGATAGTTTCGTCCTTCCAGTCGGTTATTGAGATGTAATGGTCCGGGAAATTAAGAGACATAGCGGTCACCCCTTTGGGAAAGGTTCAAACGATTCCGAAAACTGCATGTTCATCGACACCGAGCACGGGTCGGAATCGTAATCAACGGAACTGATGTTTACGGAAACATCTTTGTTGAGCGCTTTTGAAAGAACCTCAGCAATCAAAACTTCAATGGCGTGTGGCGATAATTTTTTAATTTCTTCTCGAATTTCTAACATGATTCACCTTTTACGGATTGAGGAACGGAATGGATGGGCTTAGGCGACAGTGTTTAAAAAAGATATTCATCGAACTTTATCATCACTTCCCTGGCAGATTTAAAAACGCCCATGAGTTTGATTATCTGTTCAACAGCTATTTCAACGAGCTTGAAGGCGTTCCCATCGAAGAGATAGCGGAAGCGGCAAAGTACCATATAAGGACGTCTGATCATTTCCCTTATATCTGCGAGTTTTGGCAAATAATACCAGCAATCAAGAAGAGATAAACAATGGCGCTCAACACTACTCCCCTCAGAAACCTGACCGACCCCATGGAAATCAAGCACGCTCTCGAGCGCAAGCTCGGCCGGGGCGCTCAAACCATCTTTTCCGGCGCCCATGGATACAGCTTGCAGCATGTCAACATGGTCATCCGTGGGGAGCGCAACAACAAGGAGATCCTTGGCCTTCTGGCCCAGTGCATCGGTCAGCCGGTGCATGGCGTGGCTCCTGTTGGCGGCAATTCCAATTAGTTTATCAATTAACAGCCTCATTTGTCTACACCCTATCACTCGGAGGCGTCTCGATCCATGACACAAGAAGAGCCAAAAATGCAGCCGTGGCAAGTGTTTCACGCCGCCAGGAAGGCAATAGGGGCAAACACGGTTGCGCGCATTTTTAACCGATCCATCCGCAGCGCCCACGATTGGGCGCAAGACCCGGTGCATACCGAAGTGCGGTGCAAGAGCCCGCTGGAATTGCTGCACACCCTCTTCGAGCGGCTTGACGAGATGGGCCGTGGCCACGTCGCCGAGGCTGCGATTGCGTACTTGAGAACGGCGCTGTCGGGATGCGATGAGCGCCCGGACGCAATCAAGCAGCTGCTCCCGACGATGGAGGCTGAACAGATAGAAGACTTCCACGCGGCCGCAGCCTTTCACCGGGCGATTAACGACGGCGCCGATCCGGACCTTGTCGAAACACTGATGAAGGCCGCCAACGCCGCCAACGAACGGACATACTCGAAATACCTGAACAATCTGAGATGACATTTGTAACCGAAACAAGGCTCGGAACGGGGATAGGGAAGATGACACATCAGGAAATATCCAAGATGGTTGAGGAGCTGGTCAGGCTGGATTGCGAGGTTGACGTTATTGCCTATTTGGTCAGGGCCGCAATAGCGGGGCCACAATGACGGCCGCCAAAGAACAGGCACCGGCGATAGCTGCCAGCAGGACAATTTGGAAGCGCCTCACAGTTCCTGAAGCCGAGGCAAGGGAACGCGAGATTTTGGAGATCATCGCCGGGGCGCTGCGGCGAAGAAGAGAGAATGGAGGGAAAGGCGATGAGCAACGGCGACATGCTACGGATTGAGGATTTGCGGCGGGTGTTGATTTCCCTGGCGCAGCACCAAGGGGTAACCGTCCCGGAAACGGTACAGGCGGTCAAGGCTGGAGTTCTGGCGGATGGGGCAGACCCTGAGATTGTAGCCGGTTTTTTTGCGGACCTGGACGCCGTAGCGGCGTTGCACATCAACTGATGGAGGCGGCCATGCAAAGCGGGAAACGTTTTGAATTGCGAGGGGGGAAGGAAGGACTTGGGTACACCGTAGATGGAAAATTATACTCCACACAGGCTGAAATTTGCTTGCGCTTCGGCCGGTCGCAAGCATGGGCTGCGCGGCGGTTCAAGGCCTTGGGCAAGCGAGATGTCACATCCTCAGAACTGCTTAATTACAAGGGATCTGGAGAGCCACTTTCCGAAGGTGTAAAAAAGGCGGCTGAGGCCAGAGGGGTTAAAATTCGGGTGGAAGGTTTTGAGGGGGAATATCTCTATTCGCAATTGCCGGCATTGTTTCCGCACCTCTCTGGGAAAACTGACCAGTACTTCCGCAATCGGCACCGAAGCGCCGGTTGTCCGTCCCCTTGCCCGACTGAGGTTTTTGAATCCGTGCACCCTGTCGCTTGCGCGAATAAAAGGGGCCGAACCTCGTGGCACAACAAGAGGACGACTGACGACCTGCCGCATATCACGCTTGGCGACCTGGCGCATCTCAGCGGCAAGGAAAACACTGGAGCAGCGCGAAATCACACTGACGAGTATTGCTCGTTCCACCCTGGGGCATGCTTGGGCAATGTGGGGCAAGTGAGGATTGCATTGCCACGAGCGACATCAAATACACCAATCACGCCCGGCAACAGATGCTTGCCTGTGACATCTCTTGGCCGACAATCGAGGCCGTGGCCCTCTGTGGCGACGTGCTAGAAGAGCAAGCCGATGGCGTGCGCAAGATGGGCGCCTGCGGGATCGTGGTTGTGCTGGACGGCAACTTGGTTGTGACCGTGTACCGGGACAGCGCACAGGAGCCTCGTTACCAGCGATCAAACAAGCCGCGCCGGCGGAAAGAGTTCAGGCCTCGATACTTGCGGGGAAAAATGGTGAACGTCGATTTGACAAATTACTATCTGAGCATGGCGGCGCGATGATCCTTGAATTAGCCCTCCCCTGGCCACCGTCCATGAACCACTATTGGCGGATCTTCAAAAACCGCAACATCCTGAGCAAGGACGGGCGGCTATATAAGAAGGCGGTGTCTGGTGTCGTGGGGGTTGCTGGCGCTCGCCAGGGGCTTACCGGACGGCTCAGTGTGAAAATAAAACTGTACCCGCCCAACAAGGTCCGGCGCGACATTGACAACAGCGTCAAGGCGATCCTGGATTCTTTGCAGGCGGCGGGAGTCTTCGAGGACGATAGCCAGATAGACCATTTACGGGTTGATCGGGCCGAGATTGTGGACGGTGGGGCGGCGGTGGTTATTATCGCCGGCGACAGATAAATCAACAAAAACGGAGAATAACGGTGGGAAAGACCAAATACAAAAAACTGTTCCTGAAATACACCTTCACGGAAAAAGAGCATTCCGAGCTTGCCATGGTGATGGCCGAGAAGAGCCAGGAATTGAAGCAGATCGACCAAAAAGCAAAGACGGCTGCGGCTCAGTTCAAAAGTGAAAAGGAGCAGGCCCAAGGGGAGCTTGATTCGTCGGCGAGCAAGTACAAGGACGGCTACGAAATGCGGGACATCGAATGCGAAGAGGTTCCCGACTTCGAGGAAGGCGTAATCCGCCTCTTCCGGACGGACAACGGCGAGCTCGCCCAAGTCAAAAAAATGAGCAACGAAGAACGCCAGATGCGGCTGGATGAGATCGACACAGCCAACGCCAAAGCCGCCTTGTTGCCGGCACCGGCCACCGAAGACGACAGCGACGAAATTGCCCGTGAAATGGCAATGGCGGCGACACAGCGGACCATGGCCCAAGAGCGTGCCGTGGCGATGTAACCGAGAACAAACCCCAGGAAGGGAACGCCGCCGCATTCGACCCAGGCGTGACACCGTGGAGAGACACGGAGCTTTTTAACCATCAACCAGAGGAGAAGTAAAGTGGATAAAATCACCTTATCAGAGCTCATCCCCAAAATTTCAGAATTGAGCGGCGGCCACACAAGAGCGGACGTGCGCACGATCCTGGACGCAACTGCTGAAGCGATCAAGTGCTACGCCAAAAAAGGCCAAGCCGTGTCTATCCCAGGACTCGGTAGATTCTACCCGGCGACCAGGGCGGCTCGGACTTGCAGGAACTTGCAAACCGGCCTGCCGGTGAGCGTCCCGGCAAAGCGGTCGTTGGCGTTTAAACCGGGGAGCGAAACGAAGGACCTAGATAAGTAGGCCTGCTCGCCGTGCCTGCCGGTAATGACTCGCTGATTTTGGTACGGCAAAGGCGAGTAGCGAGCAGTTTTTAACCCACTGACAAAAAAGCCCCGTCCTTGGTGGGCAAGGACGGGGCAAGACGAACGGAGAGCCGGTTTCCCGGCAAGGAGATTGTAACCATGGAAGCGAATGAAAGCAACGCATTGCTCGGCGAAGATTATGGACACATCAGGATAACACCCACCGTTGCTGACCGAGTGAATCGGCACCGACGCGTAAAGGCAGAGCGTGAAGCGGAAAGCCATTTGTCGGTGGCTCTGCGGGCTATCCGTGAGAATGCCGAGCTGCGGGCGGAATTGGCACAGGTGAAAGCGGCCGCCGGCCAAGTAATGTCTGAGGCTTGGGCAGTTGCTGGTTATCCGCATCGGTTGGCGTTGCCGGCTCCGGGGGTAATATAATGCCAGGACGTGATTTCGAATGTGGACAGCAGGCACCGCCTGAATATTTCGAGCAGCCAGGGCCAAGTGATTACGATCAGGCGTTGTCCCATATCGCGCTATACGTCTCCAGCGATACGGCAGCGCAAGACCTGCTTGCGTCGATAGCAGATGGTGATTGCGAGTTCATTTCATTCAATGGGGATTGGGAGCCACGCAAATGAACGAGTCAACCATTGCCCCCGGAATCTACCCCGACATGACAAACGAGGATTATCACAGCGGCCCAGGAATCAGCAAAACCGGCCTTGACTGGATAGCCGGGCCAGATTCTTGCCCCGCCCTCTTCCGGGCCAAGTACATCACCCGCGAGATCGAGGACAAGGAAACCGACGCCCTGGCCTTTGGCAAAGCTGGACACCTGGCGGTGTTCCAGCCTGATCAATTCGGCGCCGAGGTTGCCATTTGCCCGGAGATCAACAAACGGACCAACGCCGGCAAGGCCGAGTACGCCGAGTTTTACGCAGGGGCCGCAGGCAAGACGATTGTCACGGCGGCTGATTATGAGATCGTCCAGCGGGTTGCCGACGCGGTGCGCAGGGAACCGACAGCCCGCAACATCCTGGCCCATGGGCAGGCCGAGACGTCTATTTTCTCCACGGACGATCTGACCGGCGAGTTGGTCAAGGTCCGCCCTGACTGGTTTGTCGAGGATGTGATCGCGGACCTCAAATTGATGCGATCCGCGTCGCCGGCGCACTTCGAGCGCGAATTATACAATCGGCGGTATTACGTCCAGGCCCCGTTTTACATGGATGTGGCAGGGGCAGAGCTTGGCCGGGTGATCAACGATTTTGTCTTTATCGTGGCCGAAAAAGAGCCGCCGTATCTGGTCGAGCTGTATTTCGCCAAGCCGGAAGCGATAGAGGCGGGCCGGATGGAGTACCGGCGCAACCTGGACCTCTATCACCAGTGCAAAAAGACGGGCACCTGGCCGGGGTACAACGGCGGGATCATCCAGCCGGTGAGTTTGCCCTATTGGGCTTTACGCAATCTTGAAACGGCTATTGCCGATTAATGGAGATTAAAAAAAATGGATCAAGCATTGACCACCACAACAGAAACAGCGGTAGCCATCCCGGCCCAAGCCCTGGATCTTTTCAATCTGTCCGCCTTCAAGGACGCCTATCATATTGCCGGAATCCTGGCAAAATCCCAACTCATTCCCAAGGCTTTTCAGGGCAATGTCACCGATTGCATCATCGCAATGGAGATGGCACAGCGGATCGGCGCTGGCGTTTTCGCGGTGATGCAATCGCTCTACATCGTCCACGGTAAACCGGGATGGTCGGCAACCTTTATCATCGGCGCCTTGAATGCTTGCGGGAGATTCGCGCCGCTGCGGTTCGACATCACAGAGCCAACCGAAACCGCCGTGAACGGAAAAAAGATCATAGACAGGGTTTGCACCGCGTGGACCATCGAAAAAGGAACTGGCGAACGCCTGGAGGGCCCGCCGGTATCCATTGAGATGGCGCACCGGGAAGGATGGTTCGATAAGTCGGGAAGTAAGTGGCAAACCATGCCGGAACTTATGCTGCGGTATCGGGCGGCTACCTTTTTTGGGCGGCTATACGCTCCTGATGTGTTGATGGGAATGCGGACGGCTGAAGAGTTGGTTGATGCGCCATTGCCGAATGACCCCGACATAGAGGCTACCATCGGGAAAAGCGATCTCAACGCCCGGTTCGGCGGCAAAGAAACCATCGATGCGGAAACCGGCGAGATCGTCGCCCCGCCAGCTGATAGACAGGCCCAGCACCGGCAGCAGCCACAGCAAACCCCACCGCCACCCGAAGATCCCGGCCCGCAGGAAGAGCCACAAGGGCAAACAGTGGACGCCGCAGAAAAAGATCAGATTACAAGCGAGATACCGCCAAAAGTTAAGGCGTTTATGAGGGAGATAAACGCGGCAACCAAAGGCGGCAGCATCGCCGTGGATACCTGGAGGGCAAAGCATCACAACCGGGTTGCAAACGCGCTTGGCGGGACCGAAACCGCCCAGTTTAAGCAGGTGATGGAATATGCCGACGATACCTTCAAGGGCATGCTGGAGGCTGAGGCTGACCAGAATAAGGGAGGGAAAAGCAATGGTAGCCTCTTCTAATTGCGTGGCCGTCCTTGTGCCCGAAATCAAGGAAAAGCAACTCATCCTCCCTGAAAAAACGGAAGGATTGACGCTTGCTCATTACGTCCCGGTACTCCAGCTCTACCGGGATATCAACAAGACCTTGGTATTTGATTGCCGCGATAAGAAAGGAAACGCTGCGGCCCGGTCCCACGTCGCCAAGCTGCGCAAAATCAAGGCCCCACTCGGAGAAATCCATAAGCGCCTCAAGGCCGAGTATCTGGCGATTACGACCAAGATGGACGCGGATAAAAAAGACGCCTTGTCCATTGTTGAGGAGATGATCGAACACCACGATAAGGAACTCCGAGTTGTGGCCGCCGAGGAAGCGGCAGAGATCCAGCGCAAGAAAGACGAACAGCACATTGTCGACAATTGGGACCTCGCCCACGAAATGAATGCCATGTTTGACCAGCAAAAGGCATTGGACCGCCAGCAAGCTGAGCAAGAACGTGTCGCCAAAGAGCAAGCCGAGGCTTTGCAGAAAATCGAACAGGATAAACGCGAAAAGGAGATGCGTGAACAAGCTGTAGCGGATTTTGCGCGACAAACTGAAGAGCGGGCCGAGCTCGACAGGAAGGCGGAAGCTGAGCGGAAGCGGCAGGCCGAGGCCAACGCGGCGGCTGACCTGGAGAACATCAAGCGGGTGCATTGGGCGATTATCCCGGCGATGGTGGCGCACGGAATCACCGAAGAGCAGGCGAAAGACTTGATATTGGCTATCCGTGAAGGGAAGGTTCCGGCTGTGTCGATCAATTATCAGTGGGGGGTTCAACCGTGAAGGAAATCGAAATTTTGAAAGCCGGGCCGATTGGTCCAGATGAAATTGAGTCGGTGAAGATCACCATTGACCGCGTTTTTCCGGACATGGTGGGATCGGAGGTTTGGGACATCGAAAATCGACACTGGAACAACGCCCAGGCCCTGGTGGATGCGCTGATATTCTCACTCCCAGGCGGCACCCTTGACCGGTTGACCTGCCTTTTGATGGAAAAAAAATGCTCTTTGTTCCGGGTGCCGCTGTTCGGGTTGCCTGCGCAAGCCCCTGAGCCCACGCCCACAGAATCAGAGATGTGCGAGATGATCGCGAGCCGTGACAAGCGGGAAGATCGGGCGACAAGGCTTGCCCAAGCTGTAGGGGAACGGTTCGGTACCGACGTCGGCAAGTGGAGCAGCGCGAATGATCCGGTTTGCAATGCGCACGAAATCCTTGATTCACCCTCTCTCGATAACATCCTTGGGGTGAATAGGAAAAGCGTAGCGGTCAAGCTAATTGCCCTGGCTGGCCAAATGGACGCGGTTGCGGCGGCGATGTGCGAGGCGTCGGCGGCAGACTACGAGGATCTGGGGTTGCTGTCAAAGTCGGTGGAGTTGGAGGGCGCGGCGGGGTTGGCGCGGGAGTGGGCGGTCGGGATGGATGAGGTGTGCAAGTGATAAGCGTGCTATTGACCGCCAAGCAGACTGCAATGCTCGAGGAGTTGTTCGACCTAGCCGAGTTTGATTCGCAGAGCGACACCCCAGGAATGATTGCTGGCCAGTTCTTCAAATCTGCAGAAGGTGAGGGTTATTTCATGGCCGAGTATATCGATAACGAGAAATCTAGGGCACTTCTCGGGTCGCTGGGGCTTCCATTGGTTGAAGCCCCTATGCAAGCTGAAGTCTACACCGACATCGAATGACATACTGCCCGAAAAACGCCCAGGCATTCAACTCCCGGTCCATTTCCGATGAGCACGCGGCGGACTGGTGCCGCCGCGTGTATCGGCCCGGTTTGGCTCAGTGCGAGGGGTGCGACCTTTTCCCCGGCGTTGCGGGAAAGGTTGAGGCTGGGGCGGAGCGGAAAAAACCTGAACAAGGGAGGTTGTTTTGAGCGATACGCAGAAGCCCTATTTCGTCCCGCTGAAAAAGAAATTTTACCTCAAAGTAAAATCAGGTGAGCAAGATTGCGAGATCAGGCCGGCGAACCATCGGGGCTGGAATTCGAAAAACATCTATCCCGGAAGATGGCTGAAATTTTCTAGCGGGTACGGCAACAATGACCGCCATTGCCGCGAGATACACGTAGTGGTTGAAGGATCAGCCAGATTTGCATTTATGGGTGTACCGCAGTGGCATATCGACGCTGTAGAGCAAATTTACGGGAAGCGTGACCGGTGGTTGGTCGCGTTTGTACGATAGGCATATCGGATAAATTATGAGAGCGAGAAATATCAAGCCAGGATTCTACAAAAATGAGCAGCTCGCCGAGTGCTCATTCGAGGCAAGATTGTTATTCCCCGGACTTTGGATGATAGCTGATCGAAAAGGGAGGATGGAATACAGGCCAAAGAGGATCAAAGCGGAGATATTTCCGTTCGACAATATGGATATACCTCAATTGATAAGCGAGCTTGAAAAAGAAGGCCTGATTTCAATGTATGAGGTTGAAGGGTGTGAATATCTGTGGATTCCTGGATTTGCAAAGCATCAGGTTCCCCATTGCAAGGAAAAGCAAAGTGAATTTCCACCACATCCAAGCGACACAAACACAGTGCAAGACCAGTGCGAGCCCGGTGCAAACACAGTGCAAGACCAGTGCGAGCCCGAAAATTTTGAGTGCAAGCACCCCCTGAATCCTGAATCCCTTAACCTGAATCCTGAATCCATACCGCCACCCTCCACACGCGTGCGTGCGCGAGGCGAGCGAGGCGGCGCGCCAGCCAATCCGGACGAACCATTCCTCATGGCTCCTGATTGGCATCCGTCCGAATACTTCGCCACGTTGGCGGAGACATCAGGCCTGCACCCTCCGCCCCCAGATGAACTCGAGCCAGCTTTGCGCGAATTCCAGGCCTACTGGCTTACGCAGAAGCGAAAGCGCACGGCGCACGAATGGGATTTGGCTTTCGTCAAGGCAATCCAAAGCGGGTTCAACCAAAATCGATCACGGGATAAACCAAAAAAACACCAAGGGAAAGCGAATAATGGAAGGGATTTCAGGGATATTGACTACCAAGTCGGGGCAACGAGAGACGAAGATTTGCCAGACTTCTTACGGGACCCACCGACAAGAAAAGGAGAACAATCCACAGCACCTTGACCAGAGGACGGTGAAGTCAAGGTGTGGGAAACACGGCGAGTTCTCGTTTCCCCAAGTGTTCATTGCCGGCGTCTGGAGAGGCCAGCCGACGTGCGATCAGTGTGAGCTGGAGCAGAAATCTGCTGAGTTGAAAATCAAAACAGCAACGAATAGGCAAACCGAAATCGAGTCGGCGATAAAGCGGGCTGGTATTCCAGCGAGGTTCCACGGGAAATCTTTCCAGGGGTATCGGTTGAACGCCAACAACAAGGGGCAGGTGTGGGCACACACGGTTTGCGAGAGGTACGCAGGAAATTTTGACGCGGCGATTGAAAAAGGAACCTGCCTTGTTTTGTGCGGGAAGCCAGGCACAGGGAAAACCCACTTGGCAGCGGCAATTTGCAACCACTTGATTCTTTCAGGCGGTAGGTCCGTGGTGTTTTCTCGGGTGTACAGCGCCATCAGGGCAATCAAAGACACGTATCGGAGAGATTGCGAAACTACCGAACAGGAGGTGTTGGAGGCATTTGTCAGCGCTGATTTGCTGGTGCTCGACGAGGTTGGGGTGCAGTTCGGAAGTGACACGGAACGCCTCTTGATGTTTGAAATCATCAATGGCCGGTACGACAAGGTGAAGCCGACAATCTTGATTTCGAACCTGTCGGCGGGCGAGATTGAAGATTTTATCGGAGAGCGGATCATGGACAGGTTGATGGAGGGTGGCGGGGTTGTGGTTCCATTTGACTGGCAAAGCGAGAGACGGGTGTCGAGATGATTGCGATAAACATCAAGGGTGTCGATGTAGTTAGAACCATGCTTGCCGCCGCACCCAAACAAGCGTCGAGGGCGGCAGAGATAGCGCTCGATTTTACCGCAAAGGCTATCCGCGACGATCTGAAAAAGGAGATGCGCACGGTGTTCGATAGGCCAACCCCATTTACCCTTAACAGCTTGCAGGTTACGCCAACGCGCGGGCACAACATGCAGGCGTCTGTCTGGTTCAAGGAGCCGGCAAGGATGGGGCAACACTACTTGGTGCCGCAGGTAGAAGGTGGAGCGCGGAAGCTCAAAGGGTTCGAGCGAGGTGTTGATCTGGGTGAGCTGATTCCAACCAGGATAGGGGCCAAGTTGGATCGATATGGCAACATCTCTGCAGGCCAGATCAAGCAGATCATGTCAGTGCTCGGCAAGGCTGAGACGTCGGCAGGATACATGGCCAACATCACCGCACGATCTCGCAAGCGCAACACCAAGGAGCGAGACTATGTCGTCATTGATGGGCAGCAGCGTGGGCGCCTGCCCTTGGGTGTATACCAACGGGTGCAGTCTGGTGTTGGGTTCGGAGCGAAGACGAAGCGCACCTTCCTTGACCGTTCCAAGTCATACCAGAAAGGCCGCACGCGTGGTCGGTTTGCTTCCGTGATACGTGCTCGAGGACTCAAGCCGATCCTGCTTGAGGGGCACACTGGGCACGCTGTTAAGCCGTTGCTCGACTTCTACGGGGTTGCGCATCGGACGTTCGGTCAAGTGTTCGAGCCTAAGTTCTCCGATACACTCAAGGGGATGATGGGATGATGGCTGCGGAAGAAAATGGGTCCTTCCTGGAGGTCCCCATCTGCGGGTATATCGAACCCCGACATATCGCTATTTACAAAATTGAAACTAACCATTTCCGTTACCTTTTGGTAACACGTCAACGGTGAGCGGTTGGCAACACAAAAAGAGGTGGCGTCCCACCTGGACCTATCGGACCGTCGGGTCCGTGGCTTGGTCCAAAGCGGCATTTTCCCACCCTCAAAAGGCCCCACTGGCTACGATCTGGACGGTTGTCGGCTTGCTTACATCCGCTATTTGCGCGGCCTACAGTCCGGGCAGGTGCGCCCATCGCAAGAAGGGCAAGATGGCGAACAAGGAGCCGATGCGAGCAATTACGCCGCCCTCTTGGAACAGGAAAAGTGGCGCCGGGCCAAACGTGAAAACGATGTTGAGGAAGGCCTGGTTGCCCCGGTGTCCCTTTTGACCGACGCCCTGCAGAAGGCGGGCGGCATCATTGTAGCGACGTTGGAGAGCCTGCCATTGCTGATGAAACGGCACTGGCCAGAGATCACCGGGGACCAGATAACGCAGGTTAAGAAGGCGGTGGCGGAGTGTCGGAACGCTGTCGCTGATATGAAAATTGATATGGAGGATGGGAAGTGAAAAACGGAATGGGTGGACATCATTCGGCAAAAATGATGAACGATGAATGGTTGACCCCACCAGAAATCATCCAAGCTCTCGGCCCGTTCGACCTTGACCCTTGCGCCCCTATTGCTCGGCCATGGGACACAGCGGCGCAGCATTACACAGTGAAAGATAACGGGCTCGCTTCCCCTTGGCGTGGTCGAGTGTGGTGCAATCCGCCTTATGGGCGAGAAGCGGCGGCGTGGTTGCGGCGGCTCGCAGAGCATGGCGACGGCGTGGCGTTGATTTTTGCGAGGACAGAAACTGAAATGTTTTTCCGGGAGGTGTGGCCGAAGGCGTCCGCTGTGCTATTTGTCGAGGGGCGAATTTACTTTCACCGGGTTGACGGAACGCGGGCAAAGGCGAACAGTGGCGCCCCCTCTGTGCTGGTAGCCTATGGCGAGGGGAACGCCTTGGCCCTGGAACGGTGTGGGGTTAAAGGCAAATTCATATCACTGACATGACCACGGCCCCGCCCCAAACAGACCCCACCCGGTACACGGCGAACATCACCCGGGCGATCAGCGCCGGCGTGAAGTTGATGCGGACCACGGTTCCACTGCTGGGCGCGGAGTGGGCGGATACCTTTTTTTATCTCTCGCCCGAATCGTCCGGCACCGAGGGCCGTTGGAAGTCATACCCGTACCAAATCGGCCCGCTCAACTGGATGACTTCAGACGACATCGAAGAGGTCAATTTTCAGAAGTCCCGGCGCGTCGGGTACACCAAGCTCCTCTTGGCCGCTATAGGTTGCTTGATCCACCAAAAACGGCGGAACGTGGCCACATGGCAACCAACGGACGGCGACGCCCACGATTTCAGCACGGATGAGGTTGATACCATCCTGCGGGACGTGCCAGCCCTGGGCGACATGCTCAAATGCCCGGTCGGGACCAAGCACAAACACAACACTATCGAAAAAAAGGTGTTCCACGGCGCAACCTGGGACATAAAGGGCGGCAAGAGCGCCCGGAATTTTCGGCGCATGACCAAGGACGTCGGCACCTACGACGAACTGAGCGCGTTCGACGCCGACATTGACGGCGAGGGCAGCGCCACAGAACTTGGCGACGGTCGGCTTGATCAGGCGCCGTTCCCGAAGTCGATCAGGGGGAGCACGCCAAAGACCAAGGGCCTTTGCCAGATCGAGGCCGCGGTCAACGGATCAGACCGAATCTTTTACCGGTATGTTCCCTGCCCCCATTGCGGAACCTTACAGCGCCTGGAGTTCGCAAATCTGAAATGGGACGGTGAGGACTCGACCACCGCCTATTTTGCCTGTGTGGCCGGTGGGTGCGTGATTCAGTATCGGGATTATCCCGGAATGGATGAGGCTGGACGCTGGCAAACGGTCGACGGCTATTACTACGATGAGGCCACGGACCGCTTTTTTGACCCTGAAGACAACCCCACGGACAAGCCCCGGCGGATCGGGGCGCGGATCTGGGCGGCCTACTCTTACCTTCGGCCTTGGCCCTGGTTGGTCGACAAGTGGCTGACGGCGACGAAAGAGGCAAAAACGGGCAAGATCACGGCGCTGAAGGCGGTGGTCAACACCCTCTTGGCGGAAACCTGGGAGGAAAAAGGCGAATCGATCAACGCCGAGGGCTTGGCCGGCAGAGGTGAGGACTACCTTGCAGCCGGAACCATCCCGGTCGGCGTCCTGGCGATCACAGTGGGCGTGGATGTTCAGGGCGGGCTTAATGCGCGGGTGGAGTTGGAGATTGTCGGGCACGGCCTTGAGGGTGAAACGTGGTCACTCGGTTATGTGGTGGTCCCCGGTGATGCGGAGCGGCTGGAAACGTGGGACGCTGTGGATATGGAGCTTTCCCGGCGGTTTGTCCGGGAAGACGGCGCACCGCTCAAGATTGACGCGGTGTTTATCGACTCCGGATACATGGCGCATCATGTTTATCGATTCACCGCCAGGCGCCGGCGCCGGAACGTTTACGCAACCAAGGGCGTGAACACCGGGACGCTGTGCAATAAGGGCACATGGCAGGGCGACGAAAAAAAGGGAAGCCGGGCTATCCTGCGGACGGTGAATGTCGACGACGCAAAAACGATCATTTTCAACCGGCTGAAGATCGAGAAGCCCGGCCCCGGCTACTGCCATTTCCCGGACCATTACACGGATGAGCATTACCGGCACCTGACCAACGAGGAGAAAATCGAGAAGCGGAACAAACGCGGCACGCTGATCGGTTACGAGTGGGTGAAGAAAGGCCCCAATGAGCCGCTTGACTGCCGGGCGTATGCCCTGGGCGCGTTTGAGTTCCTGGCGCTCAATCTGGGGCGGCGAAAACTGCGTCTTGAACGGTTGGCGGGCACGGCCAAGGTTGCGGCCCTGGCGGATGGCTTGCAACTGGTTACTGATGCGCTCAAGGGTGTCGATGAAGAGGGCAACACCCCGGGCGCGGACCAGGTGGGCGAGGTTACGCGCGGGATGATGGAAGAGCGGGCGGCGGTTCTTAATCCTGCACCGAAAAAGGCGAAAAAGGGGGGCGGATGGCGGGTGAAATCGTGGTAAGCGGGGCGCGGGCTATCGGCGAGGCTGTCGGCGTCAATTGGAAGGTTTTGCCTGTGTATGTCCAGGAAAAAGGGCTCCCGGCTTTCCGTATAGACGGAAAAGGGGCGTGGATGGCCTTGCCTGACGATCTCAAAAAATGGGCTGAACGCATGCGTGACGAGAATATTGGGCAGCAGTTTTAAAACCTGTCAATAGCCATTCTTTTCCTTTCGTTTTTTTTTATAACGGAAAAAAAGCAAGTTGCGATACTGATAGGTCGCCTTTTTTTCCCGAGCCAAAAACAGCGTGTATTGTGCCACTTGACAGAAGAACTTTTCAGGTGGCGCATGGCTTACAAAACCGTTCTTTCCAACATTCCTGCTAAAATCACCGCCGGAACCTCCGTCTCCTGGCTTATTTCGCTGCCCTCATTTCCCGCAACCGAAGGGTGGACGTTGACCTATACCCTGGTTTCCCTCTCCGTCCAGGTTCAGGTCACGTCCACCCCCTCCGGTGATGATCATCTGTTCGAAATCCCCTTTTCCGAATCCTCCGACTATATCCCCGGAAAGTACGCCTTTCAGACCCACGCCGCCAATGCCACTGAACGGTATCAGGTCGACGCCGGCGAGGTGGAGATTGAGGCTGATTTCGCAGGCTCCACGACTGGAGTAGACACCCGCGACTGGTTGACGGTGGCTATCGAGGCGTTGCAGGCGTCAATTGCTGGGAGAGCTAGCAAGACGCAGATGGTTCAGTTGGTGGCCGGTGTTCAGATCCAACACATGACGCTGGCGGATCAGATCAGCGCCTTGGAGCGGTTGAAATCCATGCGGGCGGCGAAGGTTGGAAGGTGGCACAAAACAATCAGGTCGAGGTTTAAAAATTGAGCGCGCCAATCATATACGGCCCCAACGGCAGACCGCTATCTTTGAGCCGGGCGCGCGGCAAAGCTGGCCCCCAGGCGCGGGCGCTGATGATTGGCGGATACAAGGGAGCAAACGACGAAAACCTCGTTGATTGGGCCACCTTGCCGTTGGAAATCAACACCATTTTACGGCATGACCTGCAACGTCTGCGGGCACGGTCGCGGGATCTTGCACGGAATGACGATACTTCAAGGCGCTTCCTGTCCCTGTTGAAACAAAATGTCATTGGCCACGCCGGCATTATCCTGCAAGCCAAGAACAAACTGAGCAATGGCAAGCCCGACGCTAAATGGAACGGCGAGATTGAAAGGGAATGGACCATGTTTGGCGGAAAGCGTCGGCACCGAGGCGGCGCCGTCTCCCCAAGCGCTTGCGGCACCCTGACTTTGCGCGAAATCTCATGGCTCGCTTTATGGACACGGGCGATTGACGGTGAGTGCTTCCTGCAAATTTTGCGAGGATATCCCCACAACCCGCACCGGTTCGCGGTACGCTTCCTCAATCCCGATCTGCTCGACAGTTCGTTTTGTGTCGAGCAAAAGAACAACGGTAACCGGGTGGATATGGGGGTCGAATTTGACGAATACGGCCGTCCGGTAGCCTATCATTTCAGTGAGAAGGCAAAGAGCGGCAGCAAGCGCGTTCCAATCCCAGCTGACCAGATCATTCATCTTTTCCGCAACGAGTACATCGGACAAATCAGGGGTATCCCTGATTTCGCCGCGATCATGCATAAAACCAAGATGTTGAACGGCGTCCATGAGGCCATTGTTGTTGGCTGGCGGGTTGCGGCGGCAAAGATGGGATTTTTTACCGTAAAAGACCCGGAAGCCCTGGATGACGACAATTTGGACGGACTGCCCGAGACAGAAGCGTTTGAAGCGAGCGAAATAGAGGCAACTCCCGGCAGTTTTGAGAAAATCCCGGCAGGTTACGACCTCAAGACTTTTGACCCTGAATACCCGACCAGCACTTATGCCGACGGTCACAAGGTATTCATGCAGCAGCTGGCCAACGGCCTCAATGTATCGAGTCCCACCCTATCAAATAACTATGGGGATGTGAATTATTCGAGCCTGCGCCAAGCACTCCTTGAGGACCGTGAGGGGTGGCGATGCATTCAGGCTGAAATGATCGATGGATTCTATCAACCATTTTTTGATGAGTGGTACGACTGGGCAACCAACGTGACCGGACGGATCAAGATTCCGGCTACCAAGCTTGGCGTGGTCCCTGCTATCGTTTGGCAGCCGAGGGGTTGGCCGTGGATTGACCCGCTGAAAGAGGTCAAGGCCCAGGTCGAGGCGATCAATGCCAAGTTGCGGACGCGACAAAGCATCATTGCTGAGACTTCTGGCGCTGATTTTACTGAGACTGTCGACCAGCTGTTTGACGAAGAAAAAGCCCTGAAGGAGAGAGGCTTGATGAGCGCCCCAGCTCCTACCGTCGAACCAAAGGCTGAAGACAACAAAGAGGACACGGACGATGAGTAAAAAATGGCTCGACACCCCATGCCTGAAAGCCCGACCCGCATCGGTTGAGGCCGAAACCGGCATCATTCGCGGGTGCAAAATCTGCTCCGAGGGTGAGGCCAAGGGGCACGGCGTGTTCCTTGATAGCGAGTTTATCGACACAGTGGCCGCCCATGGCGAGGCTGTAAAGCGTGGCCTTAAGGCCCGGTTCGGCCACCCCAATATGTGCAGCGAGAGCCTGGGAACCTTTGTCGGGCGATTTATGAATTTTTCCACCGGAACCACCATCCGCGAGGATGGCACCCAGGCGGCCTGCTGCTTTGCTGATCTACACTTGAGTGAGAGCGCCAAGGAAGCGCCGAGCGGCGACCTCTATTCCTACATTGTTTCCATGGCCGAAAATGAGGCCGACATGTTCGGGACCTCTATCGTCTTTGCCCAGGGAAACCGGTACCGACGCGACAGCAAGGGAGGAAAAGTCTACCCTCGGCGGCAGGATGGCGGGTGGAATGATGAGTACGACAAGGCAGGCGGCCCGGATTTTATCGAGTGCAAAAATCTGATCGCCTGCGATTGCGTGGACGATCCGGCAGCAAACGACGGGCTTTTTTCGGCGGATGCCAGCGCCACGGTGGCCGGGCAGATCACCGAGTTTTTGGACTTACATCCGCAAGTTTTCCAGATCCTGGAAAATAGCCCGGAAGTGATAGAGGCGGTTGCCAGTTATGGCGACAAGTTTGACGAATTTTTGTCCCGCTATCGTGCATACCGGGCGAAACAGACACAGGAGAATGCTCCCATGAAAGATGAAAATATTATCCCAGCCCCCCAGGACCAGCAGCCCGATGATCTTTCAGCCGTTGAAGGCGTTTCCGGCGTGCTGCTCTCAACTGAGCCCGCAGTTGACGTGAAAGCAGAGATTGCCATCGCCTTGAAGGCCGACCGCAAACGACAGGCTGAAATCCGCGACCTTGGCCGGCGCTTTGGCTTTGACGCCGACGCTGAAACCTTTGCCAGTGGCGACAAGAGCCTTGCCGAGTTCCAGGCGCACATCCTGGCCAAGTCTCCAGACGCCTGGAAAGAGTCCCTGTCGATCAGAAACCCGGCAATCCAGTCCACCGAAAATGAGCAGGCCCTTGCGGCGGATGGCGCGGCAGCTGTGGATAAGATCAAGGCGCGGCGTCAAGCGCGGTTCGGCAGCAAATAAGCGCAGCGGATTCCCCCGGATTTTCACGAATAACTATTTTTTTAGCGAGGTAACACAATGGCCCTAACTCTCTCAACCGGCCAAATTTTGGACTTGGTCATGGACGCCTTCAAGGTGCGTTTGCCCTTCCTGGTTGGCGCGTTTGCCACCGATTTCAGCAGCGAACAGGCGAAGCTGAACCAGACCATCATTGCGCACATTGCCGGGCTCCCGACGGTGCGAGACTACGACGCGACCACCGGTTACAAGGCCAACGCCGCAGAGTCCACAAGCCTTTTGACCGACGTGCCGGTAGTGATCAATCGCCACAAGCATGTGCCCATCAAGCTTGACTTTCTGGACGCGGCCAGCACGGTGCAGCAACTCAACTTGCTCGAAACCGCCACGATGAACTGCGGTTATGTGCTGGCAAAAAGCATGGCTGATTACTGCTTGTCTCTGGTGCTTGACGCGAACTTTTCGCAGAACTCCATCTTTACCGTTGCCAATAGCGACTTGGATGCACTGGCCAATATCCGCGAGGATATGAACGCCAAAGGCGCCAACACTATGGGCCGCTTCGGCATTGTGGGCTCTGGCGTAATGACCACGCTGACCACGGACAGCCGGATTTCGAGCGGCGACTACCATGGACAGCGGATCGGCACTGAGGCCCTTGGCCACCTTGTAGGCATCCAGGGGTTTGCCAACATCTGGGAGTATCCGGACATGCCGGCCAACGCCGAGAACCTTACCGGATTTTTCGGCACCCGTGAATCCATCCTGCTGGCCACCCGCGTGCCGAAGGATGCAACCGAGATCGCCAAGGCTGCCGGTATCCCGCAGATTGCCAGTTTTGAAACCCTGACCGATGAGGACACCGGTTTGACCCTGCTGGGCATCAAATGGGTGGAGCAGGGCACATTTGACGTCTATTGTACCGTCGCGGTTATGTACGGCGCTGTTGCCGGGTCCCAAGGCGGAGCGGACGGCGCATTGACCGACTACGCCGGGCACCGGCTGATTACCGCTTAATCCTGTACACCTTTTGAGGTTGTGAAATGCGGCAATATCTTGTGCTCGGCTATCCGAGCAACAGCACAAAAGACCATGGCGAGTGCCTTTACCTTGGGTCTGATCGCGGCGAGGCGATGGCCATGGTCAACACGGCGGGCGAACAAGCCCGCCGTGAGTTGTACGACTTGGCGGCCCCGCAAGTACGGCGGCACATGCCGGCTGTAAAAAATGATGGAATCGACGCTGACCTCGATCCCGATACGAAGAAAAACGGGAAAGACAAGTAATGCCCCTCGAACTCGAACTTGACGGCATTTTTTCCCCAGAATTGACCACGCCGGCCACCCTGAACGGCGATGCAATCGTATCTGGAGTTATCCCGTTTATCGACCGGTCTGATCGGTTGGCGGGCGATGCTGTAGACCATGAAGGCCCGTATGCGCTGGCCCTCACGGGAGAAATGCGGGCCATGGATCTACAAGCCGGCAATGACGGCGACGCGCTGACCATCGACGCCGTCGATTACACAGTGGTCGGTGTTGATCACGGCGCCTTTGGGGTGTCGGTGCTCAAGCTCGAGGAACAGCCATGATGCGCGCTGACATCGTCAACTCCATCCGGGGTCTGCTCCGTGCAACCGGCGTGTTTTCAACCGTGTGCGGCATCGGCAGCGACAAGCCGACCTATCCGCTTGCTCGGGTATGGGCCAATGGCTGCCCGCAAACCAATATTGAAAATAGCCCGCAGGCTATGATTGACCTGCGGGTGGCGGTGCAAATAGAAACACATCCAGCAGTGGATCAGGATGGGAATACCGACGAAACGGCGCTCTACGACTTGGTTGATCGTGCATTCGGCGCCCTGCATGAGGTGAGATTTCCCGGAAAAGGATCGTTGCCGCTCATCGTATATGACTATCCCGGATTGAGCGCATATGAGCAATCCAAGCCTCTTGTCTACCTGATGCAGGTTTCTGTTCGGGTGGTTCCTGGGGCATTTTTAATTACTTAACCAAGGCTATTTGCCTGGAGGATAAAGATGGACGCTGCACAGCAAGGCATGATTCTTGGCGGAGATCTGTACTTTGATTTCTTAACTTCAGCCGGAGCATCCACCGGATTCGACTTGTCCGGCAACGCCAATAAGCTGATCCCCAAGGTGGAGACCGAAACCCTGGAAAACAAGCTCAATGGTCGCGACACCCTTGGCCAGAACGGCGACTCGTACACCCGGATCACCAGCTCGACCATCTCATTTACCATGAACCGTTACGATCCCAAGATCGTGGCCGCCTTCTTCATGGGTTCGGCGGTCGATATCACTGCAGCTTCAGGGGCCTACACGGCAACGGTGACGGGGGTTCTCAATAAATGGGTACCTATTGAGCATTCCGACCTGACCACCTGCGTGGTCAAGGATAGCACCGACCTCACCACCTATACAGCCGGAGAGGATTACGAGGTCAACACGCGTCTCGGGTTGATCAAAATCATCGACGAAGCAATCGATGGCGACACTCTCCATATCAGCGGCAACAAAGCGGCGGCAACAGGGTTCAAAATTACCGGAGCCACCTCACCGATCATTAACGTCGGCCTTTTGCTGGACGGCAAAAACTATATAAGCGGCGGCAACATCAAGCTGCGGGTCTGGCAGGCGCAGATCCGCGCCGAGGGCGACTTTGATCTGCTTGCCCAGGGCGGGTTCCCGGAACTCGGCTTCAGCGGGTCCATGATCACCCCAGCCGGCAAAAGCTGGCCGTTTGAGATCGTATGATAATCAAAACCAAGGAAAACCGATGCAAAAGACAAAAACCATCCAGATCAGAGAACGGTCGTTCACTCTCAAAGAGCTGCCTGTGCGGCAGGTGTGGGAACTGCTCAACAATAACGGCGAGGCGGCGATGCTCGACCGCTGCCAAGCGCTGCTCAAGCTGGGCTGTCCAGAATTGGACACTAACGTTCTGCTCGACCTCTACCCTTCCGAGATCGAAGAGATTTGGCAGGGGTTCGAGGAGGTCAACGCCGCTTTTTTGGGAATAGTGCGCCTGATCGGGATGGATCGGGCGCTGATCGATGCGGTGAAGACGACCGTAGCCTCTTCGATAGGGCAATTTGCTGCCTCATTGCCAACGGCCACGGTCCAATAGTGTGGGATTATGGATTTGGATTCTTCCTGGCGGCGATCAAGGCCTTGAGCGGTGACAAGTAGGTGAGAGTAACCTGAAGAACGCTATCAGGCCTCTGGTGACAATGAGCGCCATGGGTAGGCCGAATACCACCGCCAGGACCATTAATTTGCTCGGCTGCCACAGCGACAGCAGGGCGTAGATTCCAGGACCTGAAACCAGCAACAGCATCACAAGTGGAAGATTCAAACGCATGGCGGCTACTAATAAAATAGAGATTGTCCTTTCGGCGATCACCAAGGGCTTCGAAAACAGCGTAAACTCGGCGTCGTCTGCTGTCAAGATCTTGGGGAAAGAAGCCGGTCAGGCGGAGGTCGGCTTGTCGGCGGCTCGGCGCGGGGTGCAGTCTATCTCCAGCCAGCTCGACACCCTCAAACAAACAGCCATAGCTGTCTTTTCCATCAATGCCATGCAAGGGTGGGTGTCCAGCTTCGCGGGCGCCGCCGACGCCATGCGCAACATGGACGCCAAGTTGCTGGTCACCGCCAAAAACACTGCGGACTATACGGCCGCACAACAGACCGTGGTTGACGTGGCCAAGGCTGCGCATCAAGGATTGGGCGAAGTCACCACCTTGTACAGCCGAATGGCCCTGGCCACCGCCAACCTCAACGTCACTCAACAGCAGCTGGCTGACGTGACCAAAACAGTTGCCCTTGCCACTGCCCTTTCCGGGTCGTCCGCCAGCGAGGCCAGCGCCGGCCTGCAGCAATTTGCCCAGGCCATGGGGTCGAACCGGCTGGGCGGCGAGGAATTGCGGTCGGTGCTTGAGAACATGCCGCTACTGACCCAGGTGTTTGTTGACGCTGCTGGCGGGTCCATTGCCAAAATGCGTGAGATGGCGGAAGCTGGCGAGCTGACCACACAGTGGATGATGGACTCGATCCTCAAGGCAAAGGATAGAATTGAGCAGCAGGCGGCTGCCATGCCGGCGACTGTTGGCAGAGCGATGGCCGATCTGAAAAACGAGACAGCCAAATATATCGCCTCGGTCAATCAAGCCACCGGCGCAACCGACATTATGGCTGGGTCGCTCCAGTGGTTAGGGCAGAATCTGGACATGGTCGCCAAGGGCGGGGCTATGGCGCTGGCAACCGCGTTGGCAATGCTGGCGGGCCGGGGCCTTGCCGCTGCGGTTGCGTCGGTTGGGCAATTCATCACAGCGCTGGGAGCAGCGAGCGTCGCGGCAGCAGCCAACACCGCCGCAGTGTCCGCTAATGCGGCCGCCCTGTCTGGGTATGGCATGGCAACAGCCGCAACTGCGGCCACGACCACGCGTTTGCTTCCCGCCATCTTTGGTCTGGTGAATCCCATCACTGCCGTCACCACCGTGCTTGGGATTGGCGCAACAGCGTGGGCGTTGTGGGGCGAGAAGGCAGACAGCGAGCTGGCCAAGGCTCAAGGGCGCGTCGCCGAGCTGAAACGCGTCAACCAAATGATGAAGGAACTCTCCGATCCCAGCATCAAGCTGCAGCAGACCTCCAAAAACATCGAATCGGCACAGGCCGAGGTTGCCAGGCTGGAAAGGGAGCTCCAGGAGACCTACCGGGGCGAGAACACGTTTGATCTAAAGGCGGACATCAGCCTGGCCGAAGGCAAGCTTGAACAGGCTCGTCAAAAGCTCAAGACCTACGAACAAGAGCATGCCGAGACCCAGAAGAACATCGTCCTGTCCTCCGAGCAGCGCGGGGTTAAAGAGATCGCCGCCGAAATGTCGGTGACTGAGGCGATCAACAAACAAAACGCCGAGCGCCGCAAGGCAACGGCCTCTCAACTGGAAAACGAACTGGCGGCCATCTCCGAAAAGCGCGACGCCGAGCTAAAGGCTATCGGGCAACAGTTCTCGGAAGAGGACAAGGTCAGGATCAGGGCCGCAATCAATGCCCGTTTTGACGCCGAAGCGGCAAAAGCGAAGCAGGACGCCGCTGAAAAGGCGGGCAAGGCTGCCGAGCGTGCCGCCAACAAGGCTGAGCGCGCCGCCAAAAAAGAAGAGAAAGCCGCCGTCAACGCTGCCCACCTACAAGCGCAGGTTGCCGCAGAAAAGCTCAGAATCGCTACGGCAGACAACCTGCTTGCCTTGGAGCGGGAGCGCCTCGAAGCTGGACGGTTGCCCACTGCCCTGGCTCGGGCCGAGGCTGAGATGGATATTGCCAGCCGCGTCATGGCGGAGAAGATCGCCCTGCAAAAGCAGGAAGCGGCCGTCATTGAGGCAGATCCCAAGTCGACGCAGGCCGATATCCTGAAAGCCAAGCGCGACGTGCTGCAGTTGCAGGTAGAGGCGGACAAAGAGGCGTATGCCAACATGGCCCAGGTTGCCCGCGAAAAACTGGCAGAGACCGAGCAGGCTTGGCGACGTGGCACAGGATCGGTTGAAGAATATCGCGCCGCTGTTGTCGCCGCCGGAAAAGCTGGGGTCCTGTTCGCTGAGCAGGTCAACGATAAACTGATCGCTTCCGGCGACGACATGGGCGCCGCGCTTTCTCTTGGGTTCAGAAATGCCCGTGAAAAGATGCAAACCGATGCCGAGATGATGATTTCCATCGGTGAGAATGTCGGCGACCAGTTGGCCAGCGGGCTGTCTTCGGCTTGGGATTCCTATATTACGAAGACCGCGACCGCCAAGGAGGCATTGATCGATTTTGCCCGCTCAACCATTTCCTGGCTCTCGCAGATAATCCTCAAGCAGATGTTGCTCAACGCCATCGGATTCGGGTCGACCACCGCAGCTGACGGGACTGTCACCGCTGGAACCGGATTGCTGGGGATGATTGGCCTTGCATCGGGCGGTTCCGTTCCCGGCTGGAGCTCAAGCCGCACCGCCGACAACATCCCGGCCTGGCTCACGGCCAGGGAGTTCGTTCACCCGGTGGATGCGGTCGACTACTACGGCTTGCCGTTCATGGAACTGGTCCGGCGCAAACTCTTTCCCCGCAATCTGGCCCATGCCCTGGCCGGCGGAACCCTGCCGCGCATCCCCTCGGGCAATCGGCTGGCCCAGGGCGGCATGGCGGCCGGGCCTGCCCCGACCACGGTCAAGACCGGCGACACCAAGTTGCGGGTGATCAACGTGCTGGACAAGAACATGGTTGGCGACTACCTGCGCACCGCCGACGGCGAGACCGCCATCATCAACATGATCCGCCGCAACGGTTCGGCGATTCGCACCCTCATTGGAGGTTGATTTAAAACATGGCCTACACCAGCGGCACAGCCTCAAATTACAAAGAATTGCTCGCCATTCTGGCCACCTTCGCAGCGGCCAACGGCTGGACGATCCTGGAGCAGAGCGAGACCAAGCTCTATCTGCGCGGCGAAGGCGAGAGCGGCCTGGATGAAATCTATGCCGGCATCGGCGCCTTTGAGAACTCCACCGCCGGCTACTACAACTGGCAGGCGGTGGGGTCATGGGGCTGGCGTTCTGGTCGCGCCCTGGGCGCCCATCCAATGAGCAGCGCTATGCGGTATGTCTATTTATGGAATACCGCCATCCCTTACTGGATGGTCGGGCATGCCGGTAGATTCATTGTGATCGCCAAGGTGGGCACTATGTTCCAGATGCTTTACATGGGGTTTGGGCTCACGCCGGCCACCGATGCGCAATACCCATATCCGCTGATTATCGGCGGGGTGGGCACGTCTCCCACGCAGTTGTATTCGGCGGGAGGCAGCATGTTTTGGGCGAATAATGCCCTCAGTGGCGTCATCAGCCGGCCGGGCGGCGATTGGGATCAGATCGGGCCGGCGTACTGCCCGCCCAAGAGCGTCAGCTCGGGTATTGCCAGCGTTTTGGTCAAGGCGCTTGACGGCTCATACCTCCTTGAGGAAATCTTTATCACCGACGCCAACCGAGCCTCAATTTATGGATCACTTGACGGCATATGCCGGGTCAGCGGATTTGGCAATTCGGCGGAGAATCTGATTACAGTCAGCGGCGTCAACTACCTGGTGGTTCCTGACGTGTATAGATCAGCAATAGGCGATTTCTGCGCCGTTAAATTGGCGTGAGGTGACGCATGGCCGCATACGAATTTTTTATAGCAACGACTACCAGCCTATTTATCGAGCACATCAAGACCAAGGCCGAGGCCTACGGTTGGACGATTGACTATTACGTTTCCGGCCGGTGCCACTTGCACAACGCCGACGGGGCGCATTTTGAGATTTATTACGCATACACCGATGCAGCCGCCATTCGGGGTTGCACAGGGTATACCTCCGGGGCAGCCTCAACGGCCCAGCCTGGGGGTAGCGGGGAGTGCCGAATTACAGCCAACCAAGCGCATTTTATTGCCATTGGCCCGCATGCAATTTTTATCAAGGTGTTCTCAGGCAGCTATGCGCAAAACATGCAGTTTGGTAGCATTGTTAACAAGGTCGGAGCTTGGGATGGGGGCATATGCATATCCAGCACGTTGGCATACGTTGGTGGCTATGGCTATGCGCTGTGGGCTGCCCCATACTCGATGTGGAATTCGCAAGTATACATAAACGGAGAATGGTCGGAATTACGCACGGATCAAGCTGGAGCGGTGACCGGAGTTTGCGAGTCTGCGTTGTATGGGAAAATGCCGTTTGCGTATAGCGGCGGAATATTGCCGTGCCCCATCCTGCTGGTAAGGACCAATCCCACCACGCCCACATATCGTGACCCGTTGGGGTACGCTCCCGACGCCCGAATGTTTTGGGGAGGGGATGTATATGCCTCGTTGGAGGAAATTGTGATCGATGGGGGGAAATGGGTGGGACTCAGGCAAACCGAAACCGGTGGAACATTTAATGCCGTCCCGGACCTCTTGATCCGGTTGGCAGCCTAAGGAGAAACCATGGGACTTGTAGCAGCAGCATCCGGCACGCAGACCGCACAGATCGGCACGGAGCATCAGCTTTCCACCCAAACCGGGGCCGGTATCTATGTGCTGGTGGTTGACGCCAACAACATGGCGGCGGGCGACAGCCTTGCGCTCAAGATCAAAACCCGTGCTGTCGGTGGTGGGGAATTACGAGTTGCGGAGGGCACGCTGAAAACTTTTTCTGATCTCCAGTCGGAACCCCACAAATACTCTATCCCAGTGCCGAGCAACAACGAGATAGCGGTATTTTTGATTCAAACGGCAGGGACGGCCCGTACCTTCCCCTGGAGCCTGTTGCGGGCCTGATATGTCTGAGTTGTTACTGAAACGTTCCCTGCTGCTGCTCCATGGCACGGTCTACGGGCAGGTTGACCCGCTCGCCCCTGTCTCTTTGGCAGATAAATCGATCAATATCGACCAGTGGAACAATCCATCCTATGACTGGAAGGTGGGGTTGTTTGAGGTTAGGGCCATGGCCGCTACCAACACCGGCGCCATGACTGACAACGCGCCGGTTGACCTGATCCATTGGAACGTCGCTGGGGTTGCTGCCCTATCGCCCATGACCCAGTGGCGTAACTGTCTCAAGATGCTGACCCATATCTGACATGGCTCTTGGCGCACTCACTCCACTCACTCCGGTCCCGTTGGCCGGATTGTCGGCCAGGTCGACCAATTACTCCGCCCAGTGCTACGTGCTCGACGAGACGCCGAGCCGTGACGTGGGTTACGTGACCAAGGAGAAGCGGTTCTCGCTCTTCCTCTGGAACGGCTCCGCTGCTGATGTGACCCTCACGGCGGTTTCGGGCAACGAGGCCGCCGAAGGGATCACCTGGGACGCAACGCCGCCGGATCTGATCGCGACCAAGACTTCGCTGCGGGTGAACGTCACGGTGGGCGTTGACGGCCCGCTAGAGTACGAGGCCCTGATCAGCTTTGTCTCGGCCTGCGCGTATGACCCGATATTGACGATCACCGGCACGCGGGCGCCGCAACTGTCCACTGACGTCGGCTATCTGTTCCTCCCGCACAACTGGGCGGACGGTTTGGAAGAAACCCTGGCCTGGAAAACCAATGTGCTGATCGCCCACAACCGCACCGAACAGCGGATTCAGTTGCGCACCCTGCCGCGCAGGTCCTGGGATCTGCGGCTGCTGGTTGCCGGGGCGGCGCGGCGCAAGCTCGAGACCTGGCTGGGCATGCGCAAGGCCCGGCAGATGTTCCTCCCCATTTGGCGGGATGTGGCGGCGCTTTCGGCGCCCATCGCTGCCGACGACAGCACGATCCCGATAACCGACGGATCAGACAACTATGTGGTCGGCACGCCGGTGGCAGTATGGACAGGAGTCGATCATTTCGAGATCCGCACCATTACCGGAGTCGGCGAGACCTACGTTTCCGTGGATGCGCCGTTCAACACCGACTGGCCAGCCGGGGCAACCATGACCGGGCCCTGCCGCTACTGCTTCAGTATGGATCAGCGCCGGGTCAGTCGATTCACCGAGGACACAGGCGATTACCGGTTGATTGCCCGCGCGGTCAATGATCAGTGGCAACCTTCCGGGGCAACGCCGGCAACCTATCGCGGCCTGCCGGTGTGTCCGTTCACGCCCAGCTGGGAAGGGGGAGAGGAGACGTATGACAACAAATGGGTGGCGCTGGACAACGACATCGGCCTGATCGAGTACGACATCCAGTCCCTGGAGCCGGTGATGAGCCGTGAGGCCCGTTTTTTGATCGTTGGCCGGGGAGAGATCAACACCTTTTTGCAGTTTTTGAACCTCCTTTCCGGGCGTCTTGCCTCGTTTTGGCTGGCGGCTACGGATCGTGGCCTGGAACTGGCCAAGGCTGAGGACGCCGAGGCGCCCTCGATCACCATTGAGGGCATCGGCTACGAATACGCCTTGCTGGGCAGCAACGCCCGGTCGCATGTCGAGTTGATCACCACTGAGGGAACGATCATCCGGCGGATGATCACAGCGGTGGAGACCCTGCCCTGCGGCAACGAGCTACTGACCCTGGATGTGGGCTTGCCGGTCGCTGTTTCTGCATCCACGCTCAACCGCTGCGCCTGGCTGGAGTTGGTGCGGTTGGACAGCGATGAGATCACCCTCCACTGGGTGGCCTGGGATTGTCTCCAGGTCACGTTGCCGATTGTGGTGCTGCCGTGAGCTATTTGGAACGCGAGCGGTCGGAGTATGCCGGCCATCCCCTGGAGCTGTACCGCTTTGCCATGGGCGAACAGCAATGGCTGTTCACCTCCGCAGATCATGCCGTGGCCTATGGCGAGGACCTTTACCAGCCTCTGTATATAGAGAGGGGCGGGTTCACCAAGGGCGCCGACAGTCGGAAGTCTGATCTGGAGATCAAGGTCTCGGCCAGCAATCCGGTTGCCTTGTTGTTCCGCACCGGCTGGCTCTCCGGGATTCTGGTGGTCACTGTTTTCCGCCATCACTATGAGGACTCCGAGTTCTCGGTGCTGTGGAAGGGCCGGGTGACCGGCTGCAAATGGTCCGGATCGCAGGCCGCCCTGGCGTCAGAGTCGATGTTCACCCTGTTTCAACGGGCTGGGCTGCGGCGCAAGTACCAGGTGGGCTGCCCGCACATCCTGTTTGGTCAGGCCTGCGGTCTCAACGCCGATGCCTGGAAGTTCGAGGGCACGGTCTCATCAATGGTCGGCAACCAGGTTGCCGTGGGTGGGGCCTCGGTCCTGGGCTCTGGTTATTTTCTCGGCGGCATGGCCAAGGTGGGCGACGAGTATCGGATGATCACCGCCCATGCCGGCAATGTGGTGACTTTGGTGGACGGCGTTGTCGGTTTGGTTGAAGGCTCGGCCATCACCCTGTGGCCCGGCTGCGCCCGCACGGTCAACGCCTGCCTGAACAAGTTTGCCAATCTGGACAACTTCGGCGGTTTGCCGTACCTGCCGACCAAGAACCCGTTCAGCGGCGACGCCCTGGTGTAGGAGCGAATATGTGGCAGATCGTTGCGTATGTCGGGTTGATGGTGCTGTCGTACCTGCTGCGGCCCAAGACCGCCGCCCAGGTGGCGCCCACTCCAGGCGACGTCGAAGGAACCACGGTCGACGCCTCCTCGGACGTGCCGGTGCTGTTTGGCACCCGCGAGATCCGCAAGACCAACTGCGTCTGGTACGGCGACGTCGGCACAACCCCAATTCAATCGTGTGGAGGCAGCAAGAAATGAGAAGGGTGTATTTTTGGCATCTGAAAGCCCTGGGGTACTGCAACCGGCGGATGCGGGTTTGGTGCAAGGCCCATGACCGTTCATGGCGGTCGCTGGTCAACGAGGGGATTGACGTCGACACCCTGCTCAGTCTCGACGACTCAAGCATGGCGCAAAACGCCGTGGCTTTTGCCGAGTCGACCGGCTGGGCGAGAGAGCCTGTATCTGCGGGCGAGGGCGTTGCCAACGGAGGCTGCGTCTGATGGGCAGCAGCGGCGACAGCTGCACCACTACCGGTTTTCGCTATTTTGCCGGGCTGCATCTGGTGTTTTGCCACAGCCTTGACAAGCTGCTGGCGATCAGAGTCGGCGACAAAACAGCCTGGGAAGGGAACGTGACGGCCAATGCCGCACTGGCCTTGGACAAGCCGAATCTGTTTGGCGGCGAGGGCCGGGAAGGAGGGGTCAAGGGAACGGTGGACGTCTGTTTTGGTTTGCCGTCGCAGGGCCGCAACGGCTATCTCCAGTTGATCCTGGGAACCAATATCCCGGCGTTCCGGGGCCTGTTTGCCCTAGTGGCTCGCAAATGCATGGTGGCTGCCAACAACCCCTACATCAAGGAGTGGTCGATCCTGGGTCAGCGCACCCGCACCGGCTGGCTTGAGGAATTGGCTGATATTGTGGCCAGTGACGGCTGGATCGACATGAACCCGGCCCACATCCTCCGCGAGACCCTGACCAACACCACCTGGGGCGGCCTGGGCTATCCTGAAAGCGACCTGGACGCCGCGTCGTTCGAGTACGCCGCCTGGGTGCTTGGATCCGGAGACGCGCCTGAACAAGAGGATTTTGGCCTGTCGTTGCTGTGGGCCAAAAACTCCAGCGTGGAAGACTTCCTGCAGGTCATCCTCAACCATATCGACGGCATCCTCTACGTCTCGCACCTCACTGGCCTGCTCACCCTCAAGTTGGTGCGGAGCGATTACAACGCGGCCATGCTGCCGGTGTTAAACACCAGCAACGTGCTCGAGCTGGTCGACTACGCCAGCAGGACCGCCTCAGAAGCGATCAACCAGGTGACGATCAACTGGGTGGATCGCAACAACAACCCGCAGGCGACCACGGTGCAGGACATTGCCGGCGTGGCCCGCATGGGCGGCCAGGTCAACTCGACCGCCCTTGACTTTGTCGGCATCGCGGACCCGATATTGGCCTCGAAGGTGGCGGCCAGGGAGTTGCAGCAACTGTGCATGCCGATTGCTTCCTGCACCCTGGTGATCAACCGCAAGCAGGCCCAGCTGGAACCGGGCGACTGCTTTGTGTTTGACTGGGAGCCGCTGGGCGTCTCCGGGATGGTGATGCGGGTTGATCAGGTGGAGATGGGCACGCTTGCAGAGGGGCAGATCCGGATCACCGCCGCCCGCGACGTCTACGGCATGGGAACCATCACCCTCACCGAACCGGCTGAAAGCATGTGGAGCAATCCGTTGACCGAGCCGGCCAATGCAGTGTTGCGCAGGCTGGAAGAAATGACCTGGTGGCAGTTTGTCCGCCAATATGGCGAGTCGGCGGCGGTGCTTGACGAGTTGGACGATGCTTCGACGATGCTCACCTGCTTCTGCAGCCGGCCCAGCTCGGACGCCCTCAACTACGAGATGTGGACCCGCAACGTCGGCGCCACCGACTGGGCCAAGCGCGACACCGACTCCTTTCCCTTTGTGGGGGCCTTGGCCACGGCGTTGACCCCAGCGGTCAGCTCGGTGATCCAACTCCAGGAAGGGGCGCTGGACACTGACATGGTGCAGGTGGGAACCTATGCCGCCCTGGGCGATGAACTGGTGGCCGTGACTGCCGTTGATCCGGTCAACGTAACGGTGACCGTCAACCGGGGCGTGCTCGACACCATTCCGGTGGCCCATGCCGCTGGCGAAAAGATGTGGTTTCATCAGGGGTTCTTTGGGCTCGATAAGACGGATCGGGCTGCAGGCGAAGCGGTGGAGGTGAAGATCCTACCGTCCACCTCGCTGGGCCGGTTGGCCCTTGAGGACGCGGCCACTGACAACGTCTCTTGTGTCGGCCGGATGATGCGGCCTTATCCTCCGGGGAATGTGCAGATCAACGGCGCCCGGTGGCCGGCTTCCATCGGGGCGGCTGCTGAACTGACGGTGACCTGGGCGCACCGGGACCGCACTCTGCAGACGGTTACGCTCAACCGGCAGGATGAGGGCAATATCGGCCCGGAGGCCGGGACCACCTACACTCTGCGGATCTACGGCGAGGCGGGAACCTTGCTGCGCACGGCCAGCGGGTTGACCGGGACCAGCTACACTTACGCGGCCGGAACCGAACAAACCGACAGCGGCTTTGTTCCGGCCCGGCTCAACACGGCTTTGCGGATCGAGCTGGAGAGCGTGCGCGGCAGCCTGGTCAGTTTGCAGAAATGGAATCTCTCGGTGACGAGGGGGTAATTATCAGGGCCCATGGCCCAAGGGGTACAAATGGACATCAGTATAGTTTTGCCCGTAAATGCGCTGTCCGGACACTGCGTGCTATACACGTCAGGGACATCCGGAAAATTAAAATCATTGAGTATAATTGGTTTGGTCACAACGGAAATTGTATCTATCCAGATACCAAGAGTTGAAAATCCAAATCCTGAAAATGACGCAGACTGGACACCGTTGGTGCAGGATGGGTTAGCTGTAGAATTGAGTTCCCGCAATAACGTGATTTTTGTGCCTGCTATCCTCACGCTTCGGCTAGTAAAGCCTGCGGGGGATAGTGGGAATGCCTACGGGGTGAGGTGGTCATGAATTTAGCCGCATACCCTCCGATGACGTCATTTTCAGCTAAATTTTCATCTTTACTGCCAAACCATTTTGCATACCGATCCCCAGCTACGATTCTATCGTCAGCATCAGCTGATGGGCGCAGAACGTTGGTAATTCAGACTGACCTCAGCATGGAACTGAATGGCCGAGCTATCACTATTCCGGCAAAGAACATCGACCTTGACATCGCATCCAACTGGGACAGCACCTCGCAAGCCTATGCTGTGGCGGCTACCCGTGCCGGAAAGGATGTGTACCTCTACGCCACGGCCGACAAGTTAATCCTCTCAGCCAACGCGACGGTTCCATCGGGATACACTGCCGGCACCAGCCGCAAAATAGGCGGTTTTCACTGCCTCTGCCTATCTGTCGGCGCGATCAGCGGCCATCCATTAACCGGATTTTTGACCGGTGATATCCTCCCCGCAACAATCTGGGACCTACTCCACAGGCCGACGTGCGACCCTGCGGGCATGTTTTACAGCGATCGGGCGGACCTCTGGGTGGACATCTACTTGCAGTCCGGCACAGGTGCGGCCACAGCCTCCGCCAACGGAGCCACAATCACCGACACCAGGGTGTGGATGGATCACGTGGATGACCTGGCCGCAGTAGGAAAGCGGCTCCTCTTGGATGCCGAGTTTCAAATTATCGCCGAAGGCTCAAACCAAAAGACGAATATTGCCGGGAGTGTGGACCAGGTAACCACTGGCGGCCATGTCGACACCGCCGGCCGGCGCATGATCAGTAATTTTGGTGCGGAAGATTGCTGCGGCGCCATGAATCAATGGCTGCTGGATCAGAGTTATCAGAACGAATCGTCGACGTATAATGGTGCCTTTGGGAGCTACGCGCTGCCTGGAAATAAGGGATCTCTTTATCGACAGGGCTCCATCGGTGATGTGAAGCTGGTGGCCGGCGGCCATTGGGCTTCTGGGGCGGCTTGCGGGTCTCGTTCTCGCTATGCGAATAACTCTCGCTGGACTGCGAGTTCGGCTTTCGCCGCTCGCGGTTGCGCCCAGAGCCATGCGGGGAACGCCAACACGTAACACGTTCGCGCAAAAAACGTCATACGCGCGGACGGATTGGGGTGAGTGCCAATGGTGGCTGGTGGCCGGCGGCAATTGGAATAATGGGACGAATTGCAGGTCTCGTTATCGCAATGCGAATAACTATCGCTGGAATGCGAATTCGAATATCGCCGCTCGCAGTTGCACCCGGATACATGGTTCAGGACTACACTCCCCATGGCTGGGCGCTCATTCCATGTTTGATTCGCAAGGATCAGGCAAAACACTTAACGGAGGCCCGGTGCGGCCAGTAGCGCAAGCGAACACCGCATCGGGGTTTATATGGCAAAACGACATGGAAGGCTGTGGGAGCGAATCGTCTCTCCGGGGAATTTCCAGCAGGCCTATGCCAAGGCGATTCGAGGAAAAACCAAGATGCGCAACATCGTTGCCTTTGCAGCCGATGTTGGTGGCAACCTTGAGCGGGTGCGGAAGCTGCTGATCAGTAAGCGATTCACGACTTCGCCATACCAGGTCAAGCTGATCACCGAGCCGAAGCGGCGGGAGATATTTGTTCTGCCGTTCGCCCCTGATCGCATCGTCCAACACGCACTGATGAATGTTGTTGAGCCAATCTGGAACAACCTGATGATCAGCGACTCATACGCATGCAGGATTGGCAAGGGCCAGCATTCAGGTAGCCGGAAGGCAATGGAGTTTGTTCGTCGGTTCAAATACTGCCTGCAGTGCGATATCGCTAAATTTTACCCCAGCATTGATCATGAAATTCTCGCCAGGATAATCCGCAAAAAAATTAAATGCGCCGACACGCTATGGCTGATCGATGACATCATTTTCTCCTGCAAGGGTGGGAAAAATGCGCCGATTGGCAACTACACCAGCCAATGGATGGGAAACCTTTACCTCAACGAGCTCGATCAGTTCGTCAAACATACTCTGAAGCCTGCCGGCTATCTGCGCTATTGCGACGATTTCTGCTTGTTCGGAGACGACAAGCGGCAGTTGCACGATTTCCGTAGGATCATTGAGGAGTTTTTAGCAGACCGGCTGTGCCTTCGCTACAGCTATGCCGAGGTATTTCCGGTGTCTGCAGGCGTAGACTTCCTGGGCTATCGACATTTCAAAACCCACATCCTGCTGCGCAAATCAACGGCCCAACGGGTAAAGCGCCGCCTGCGACTACTGCCGACACTGTTTGCATGCGGGAAGATCACAAAAGAGCAAATGCGATCATCTCTTGCGTCAACCCGTGGTTGGCTGCGATGGGCATGCACGCATAACCTGCAAGTGTCGCTTCAACTGGAACAGCTAGAGGCCATGTGTGCAGCCTAAAAGGTTCTCTGATTTTGCCGAGGAGCAATCGCCGCTCGACGGCGAAAAGATCAAGATCGAACAGATCCTGAACATAGAGATCGAGATCATCGGCTACCGGATCACCAGATCAAAATATGAGAAAAACAAAAGCGGAAAATGCCTGCAGCTGCAGATGAATGTCGATGGGGTCCATCGGGTGCTGTTCACCGGATCGGACGTTTTGATCGAACAGCTGCAGAAGTACGGAGAGCAGGTTCCATTCTCCGCCACCATTAAAAAAATCGATAGGTTCTACACACTCTCATGAAAAATCAAATGACGACTTGCAACACCATGGCGGACTACGACTTCATACGGGCATCTCAAATTGACGGATGGCAAGAGCATTTGCGCCAACTGTTGGAAGGCAGATTCGCTGTCATGGACGGTGATCTGGTCGAGGATCCGCGCGCCCCCATCTTTACCCACGGATTTACCGTAGCGGAGGTAGAGGCCGCTATCGGATTCGCTGGCTATACCATTCGAGAGCTCGAATGGTTCGAGAATCACCCAGACCGATATGAGCTGGTTGATGCAGTGTGGCAAGAGATTGAGGGTTGGAGGGAGGGGGCCAATGTGGCGCTGCTGCTTGCCGCCCTGGAAGATAAGCTGGCCGAGGTCGACGCAGTCGTCGCCGCAAAGCAGGCAGGAACCTTTACCTGGAGCGGGCATAAATTTTACATGGACCGGGACTACATATCCGACCAGATCGCGGCTCTACCGCATCTCCCTGACGGCTATTCGAGAGAGTGGAAAACAGCGGACAAAATTGGCGTTGATAACGTGTATGTGGTGCTTGACAAAACTGGCCTGGCCGCGATGGGAATGGCTTGTTTTGCCCAATTTAACGCAAATTGGTCGGCAGGCGACGATGAAAAGAAGCGGCTCAAGGCCCTGTACGCTGAGGGCAAAGATGTTTCTGCGATCGCGGTGGATCTGCCCTGATGCGCGCTATTATCGCTGCCCTTGTCGTGGCTTTCCTGGCGCTGGTCATCGCCGTGGCTGGCAATGTGATATGGCAGAGCCTGTATTGTGGCACGCCCATAAACAAGTGCAACCCGGTACAGATTGCGCCGTGCGAGTCAATCAGCACATTGACGGCAGAAAGGGCGCGACTGGAGCGATTAGCAGAGGCGTACCCGGCGCAGTAATGTTTTCCTTGCTCCAGCTGGGGGCATGATTTTCACACCACAAAACGAGGTGACACGATGGCACAGGTAACGATCGACCTTCCGACGATGGCGAACTGGCGGACCACCCTTTTCGGCGTGGCCACGGCTGGCGGGTATGCGGCAATCGAGTATTTCCAAAGCGGCGGATTGAGCTGGAAGGGTTGCGCGGCTGCAGCGGCCTGGGCGGCGCTCTGCTACCTGGTCCCGGACGCCAAGGAAGGCGCGACCAAGAAGCAGCTTGCTGGATTGGCCGAATCCCTGGTGGTGGCCAAGCTGACCGAGAGCAAGCCCCAGACCGAGGCCGCAACAGATGCAGGGAAATGAGGGCGGCGGCTTTTTTACTTGGTTGGACGCTGGCGGCTGGTGGCAAATCCTTTGCGGCGCCGGCTCCATGGTGTCGGGCTCCATCGTTGGTGCGTGGGTGGCGCGCGGCACGCTGGAGGGCCTGAAGCAAAAAAATATCGTGCAGGATTTGCGCCTCGACTCCCTGGAGCGCGACCGCGAAGTTATCCGAGAAATGGCCTCGAGCCTCGCGGTGCTTGCGGCGATCCAGGATGAAATGAAGGATGACATCAAGAGTATTTTTGGCCGGCTGAATTACCGGTCGGACGATCAACCACACGGACCAGAGAGGCGGCACAATGGCGAGCAACACCACAGCTCAGGGTGAAGCAGCGATGCTGAAGGTGGACTTTATCGGTGCAGGGAAATGCGATATTTGCGAGGAGCAGCGGGCCGACGTGGCCGAGTTCCGGGCCGGGTTTATGGTCTGGGCGCGGATTTGCGATAGCTGTTGCTCCCGGATCTTGCGCGGCTACAGCAAAGAGCGCGGAGGTGCTGCGGAATGAGCGCGACCATTGAGCAGATTATCGACGGCATTCTCGAGCGGGAAGGGAACGGCAAATACACCAGCGACCCCAACGACAGCGGCGGGCCTACCCGGTGGGGAATCACCGAGAAAACAGCGCGTGCCTACGGATACAGGGGCGACATGCGGGACTTCCCCCGCGCCGCCGCCGTGAACATTTACATGTCGAGTTACTGGACGGGGCCAGGATTTGGCGCGGTCTACGATCACCATCAGGCGTTGGCTGTGCGCCTGGCGGATTTCGGCGTACTGGCCGGGACAGAGACAGCGGCGAAGCAGTTGCAGAGGTGTTTGAACGTGCTGAATCGTGGCGGCAAGGATTACCCGGACATGGTAGCCGATGGCAAGATCGGGCCAAAGACCATCGCCTCGCTCAAGGCGTTTTTGAAGCTGCGGGGCGCCGACGGTTGCCGGGTGCTGCTTGGCATGGTGGCGTCCATGCAATCGGTTTATCTGGCGGAGTTGGCCGAGCTCCGGCCTAAGGATGAAGAGTACCAGTTCGGGTGGCAGCTCAACCGGGCAATTGGGGCGGTTGTAGCATAGCTACCCCCAAAAACAACCCCACCTTTTCCTTGTCCCTTTTCCGTAGGATCTGGCCGCCGTTTTCCCAATTGTAGACGGTGGCCTGATTCACACCTAGCCACTCGGCAAGCTCTTCCCCGGTCCACCCAACCAGCTTTCGGGCGCGCCGGATCGCTTCCCCAAGATTTTCAGGCTGACGAATCTTTACCGTTATCGCATACCTGCACCTATCTGCAAAAGGTTTCGCACCCCTGCCCTTGCGGCTACCTGGGCGATCAAATCCGCGCCTGCACCTGCAGTCCGCTCCAGGTGCAGCGGTACCGCAGCCGCCTTTCCGGGCCGCTGCTGGACCGGATTGACATGCACATCGACGTGCCGGCGGTGCAGGTCAAGGAGTTGATCGGCCAACCGGCCGGCGAATCCTCGACCGTAATTCGCGAGCGGGTCAACCGGGCGCGCACCCGCCAGCGGCAGCGGTTTGCCGGCGCATCCAGACTCTACTGCAACGCCCAGATGAGCGCCAAGGAGGTCAAACATTTCTGCCGCCTCGACCCGGCCTCAGCCGACCTGCTCAACCAGTCGATCACCCGCCTTGGGCTGTCGGCCCGCGCCTACCACCGCATCCTTAAAATTGCCCTCACCATCGCCGACCTGGCCGAAGCCTCAGCGCCGAGTCTGGCCCACGTCGCCGAGGCCATTCAATACCGGCGCGTCCAGTTCGAGCTGTAATTCCAATTTGCTTTCAAGTTGGCATGTATTTGTAGGGTGCACAGTGTGCACCACCATGCTTTTACAGGTGCGCGCAGCGCACCCTACACAAAACGGAGAGTCAGCTTGAATGCAAATGCGAATAACCCGCCCATCCCCTCTTCTGCTTCTGCTTCGCAGGCCTCAGACGTCAGCCGCCTTCGCTCCGGAAAGCCTCAAAATCAAGGCTTTCGCATCACCTTTCCGGCAGCGCAATCGCCCGGACAGCCACAAGCGGACACTCGCCAACCACTCGCAGCAACTCGTCGCACGCAAGGTCCCGCCCGTCCAAGGTCAGGACCGCCGGCGGTTGCAACAAGCCCTCGCGCATAACGGCAAAATCATGCACCGCCTTGCCGGGCATCAGAAAACCCAGGGTCAGCAGATCGCGGATCCGGTCGGCCGCTATGCTGTTGAACAGCTTCAGGGTAATGAATCCCGAAACAGGCCCTGCAACACCCTTCTTTTCGCCTGGCTGACTGCGCAGACTCCCATGTACTCCTTGGCGACGAAAGATGGCGCCGGCAAGTCCGGGCATGGCGGCAGAAAGCGCCAAGGTGGACCCGCCGGTCAATTCGCGGTCCAGACTGTCGGCGGCAACGCCGTCAATGAAGATGGTCTGCACGGTCTGCTCGATGTAGTCGGCAGTGAATCCGGGCAGCGTAAGCAGAAAGGGCAGCATGGCCACCGGCCGCTCGACGGGAAAAAGCATGCCGTGTTGGAGCAGAGAGGCGAATCCGGCGAACGATTCCGACGGCAAGGTCAGGACCAATGGAGAAGCATCAGGGGAGGGACGCATAATTTTTACAACCTCAAGCGGGAGGATAGTTTTTTGAGAGCCACAGGTTTCCTACGTTTCGTCCTACCATAGGGAACAGGGAAAAGGAAGAATTCACCACCCTCCCCAGTAACAAAATATATCTTTTATTTTCAAATAGTTATCGCAAAAAATTTCCACTTCGGTCATTCTGCCCCACCCCTCATTTTCCCCGTGTCTTTTTGACACGTGCCACTGTAGTCCATGATTCCACGGGCCTAACGCCAACCAATCGGTCCGATTCCCCTCTCTATCTTCCTCGTTTCACCAATCCTAAGACACTTTGCCCCTTTTCCTGCCGGACTGCTATTTTTTGCTCATTTTTCCCGCACAGGGACTTTTTATCCAAAGCTCGCCGCCTGATGAGTCAGATTGACGCGCCAGAAACACGCCTTGTCGTTTTCGGTTGGAAACAGAAGGTTCGCCCCCGGCTAACTTACATGCAAGCCATTGAAAATATATGATTTAATCCTGGCACACCGTTTGCGATAGAGAAAGTGCGCATATTTGGATCCAAAGAGAGGCAGGAACTTTTTGCAGGACGAGCAGGAACCCAAAAAATATAAAAAAGGATGGTTTCATTATGGCAGTTCGTGAAGAAGTCTACGGTTATTTCATTCCTTCTGTAACCCTCATCGGCATCGGCGCTTCTAAACAGATCCCCGACAAAATCAAAGCGCTCGGCGGCTCCAAACCGTTGATCGTCACCGACAAGGGCATCACCGGTGCCGGCATCACCAAACAGATCACCGATCTGCTGGATGCGGCCGGCATGAAGTACGTTGTCTATGACGAAACAATCCCCAACCCCACCGATAAAAACGTTCACGACGGCGTGGACATCTACAAGAAAGAAAAATGCGACTCCCTGATCACCCTGGGCGGCGGTTCTTCCCATGACTGCGGCAAGGGCGTTGGCCTGGTGATTGCCAACGGCGGCAAGATTCATGATTTCGAGGGCGTGGACAAATCCACCAAACCCATGCCTCCGTACCTGGCGGTCAACACCACCGCCGGCACCGCTTCCGAGATGACCCGTTTCTGCATCATCACCGATCTGTC
>Ga0074197_1000401_pt1 | contig 56217 bp, 51 predicted proteins | sample EPASupsiteSAE305_FD_64526 | JGI IMG/M metagenome (GOLD analysis project Ga0074197, IMG submission 64526) | Bioremediated contaminated groundwater microbial communities from EPA Superfund site, New Mexico - SAE3-05 reassembly with SPADES | ecosystem: Environmental > Aquatic > Deep subsurface >...
GGGCTGGAGCATGATCTGCAGATATCGCCGCTACACGCCGTCCTGATCACGGCCGGCATCGCCAACAACGGTGTCATGATGACCCCGCGCCTAGTGGACCGGGCAGAACGCGAGCAGCAAGAACTGCAGCTACCGCCCACCACCGAGTTGCTGCGCGTCACCTCGCCGCAGGTGGCGGACAGTCTGACCCGCATGCTGGTCAGCACCGTTACCACCGGCACTTCGCGTCGGGCCTTCCGCAGCCCCCAGGGCCGTCAGCTGCTAGCGTCGGTCAGCGTAGCCGCAAAAACCGGCAGCATCAACGGCGACAACCCCAAAGGCCATTACAGCTGGTTTGCCGCCTATGCCCCGGCGGACAAACCCCAGATCGCGCTGGTCGCGCTGGTCATTAACGGAAATCGTTGGAAAATCAAGGCAGCACAGGTGGGAGAACAGGCCTTGGACGCCTTTTTCAGGGCTGGTAACGAGTAAGGAAAAAGCGGCCGTCCCGCAGCTCGCCATAGGAAAACTGATCGATCCAGTCCCCCACGGCCAGCAGGGTAAAATTATCATCCTGCTCCAAGAGCGGCAGATGGAAATGACCCAGCACCACCGCATCAATCTCCTGCGATCGGATGCGGGATGCATAGTTGCTGATAATCCGGCGGTAGTTCCAGCGGGTAGTGTTGTCTTCGTAGCGTCCACTGCTGGAACGCTGCAGACACTGACGGATACGCTGGATCACGTTGGCCGGTAGCCAGCGGCCGCTCCAGAGCAGGGCTCGACTGCGCACCATATGGTATAGCAGGCGATAACGCCAGTCGGCACGATTCACCAGATCGCCATGACAGAGCAGCACCTGCTTTCCCTGCAGTTCAACGACAACGGGTCCTACATGCAGTTCGGCCCCGATCCGTTCGGCAAAACGGGGCCCCAGCTGAAAGTCATGGTTCCCCTCCAGGTAGATCAGACGGGTACCGGCGTCGCGCAATCGCGACAATGCAGCAATGATCGGCTCATGCTCATCAAAGGGTAGCTGGGGTAGCCCGATCCGAAAGTCGAACAGGTCACCCAGGATGCAAAGCGTGTCCGTTGTGCCCTGCAACTCCTCCAAAAAACGGAGCAGCAACCGGTAATTATGATCCTCGGGGGCCCGCAGGTGGGCATCTGCCAAAAAAATGGTCCGCATGGGCAGCGATTGTGCCGCCCTGTCCAGGCCCTGTCAACAATGAAGTGGAGTCAACATGCAGCATCAGGTTGCCATACTGTGGGATGAACTGCTGGAGGCCTTTACCAACATGGAGGCCGAACGGGTCTATTTTCTCGACCGGACCACCGGTGACATCTTTTTTCTGCGGGCCGATCAACAGGAACGGGCCTGGCAGGAGATCGACCAGCTGCAGGATCGCTTCCTGGAAATCCCCCGTTTTGACCATGCCGCAGAACGTCAACTGCTGTCCGGTTTCAATGGCAGCCATGACAACGACGAACTGCGCCGCCTGTTGGACCACTGCCTCACCGGCCGCCCGCCCTACGTCACCTCTACCGACATCCTCTCCTTTTTCCCTGAAGAGGAAGAACGGCTGGGCGAACTGAAAGACCACTTCCTGAGCAACCGTGTAAAGACTTGGTTGGAGGAGCACAACCTGTTCTCCATGACCACCAGTCTGCGGGCTGTCAACTGACCGGGAGGCGCCCGCCTCCCTGCAATCAGCTCTCACCAACCTCGCGAGGGACCGGAACCATGACCACGCTCTCACTCCAGATCACCGGTATGTCCTGCGCCAACTGTGCCGCCCGCATTGAACGGGAGGTGGCCGCCCTGACCGGCGTACAGAGCTCCGTGGTCAACTTTGCCATCACCCAACTCACCGTCAGCTTCGACGAACAGGCCATTTCCGCTGAGGCCATCATCGAGAAAGTCAGTTCTCTCGGTTATGGCGTAATCCGCCCCGAGCCGCCGGGTGAGCTGACCTTCGGCGTCAGCGGACTGCACTGTGCCTCCTGCGTGGCCCGCCTGGAAAAGGCCTTGCTGGACCAAAGCGCCATCACCACCGCGGTGGTCAACCTGGCCGCCGGGACAGGCTTCGTTCGTTTCGATCCGCAGCAGATCGACAAGGGACAGATCTTCGCCATTGTGCATAGCGCCGGTTACACCCCGCTGGAGCTGTCCGCATCGGACGAGGCCGCCGACCAGGAACTGCTCCATCAGCGCAACTGGTTCCTGTTCGCCTTGGCTCTCTCCCTGCCGATCATGGCCACCATGACCCTGCATCACCACCGCGGCATCGGCTTGCTCAACCTGATCCTGGCCACCATCGTCCAGTTCAGCGCCGGCCTGGCTTTCTACCGCGGCGCCTGGTCGGCCTTAAAGAACAAGAGCAGCAACATGGACGTACTGGTGGCTCTGGGCACCACGGCGGCATGGGGTTACTCAATGCTGGCCTTCTTCGGCCTGTTCGGAGAATTCCGGGACGTCTTCTTTGAGACCTCGGCCTGGCTGATCACCTTTATCCGGTTGGGCAAGTACCTGGAGGCCCGGGCTCGGGGCAAAGCCGGCGAGGCGCTCAAGAAACTGCTGCACCTGCAAGCCGACAAGGCCCGGCTGGTGACGGCAGAGGGTGAAAAAGAGGTGCCCGCCTCGATGGTGCGGGTGGGCGATCTGGTGGCGGTACGACCCGGAGATACCATCCCGGTTGATGGCGAGGTGGTGGAGGGCAGCTCCAGTGTGGATGAGGCGATGGTCACCGGCGAGTCGATGCCGGTAGCCAAAAAAGTTGGTGACACCGTCACCGGCGCCACCATCAACAAAAACGGTGTGTTGACGGTTCGAGCCACCCGCATCGGCGAAGAGACGCTGCTGGCCCAGATCGTCAGGATGGTGCGGGACGCCCAGGGCGACAAGGCCCCGATCCAGCGCTTTGCCGACGCAGTCTCATCCTGGTTCGTGCCGATCGTGCTGCTGCTGGCTCTGGCCACCTTCGTAGTCTGGTACCTCCTGCTTTCCGCTCCTTTCATCATCGCCTTCAAGTTCAGCGTGGCCGTGGTGGTGATCGCCTGCCCCTGCGCCATGGGCCTGGCCACCCCCACCGCCATCATGGTGGGCAGCGGGGTGGCCCTTGCCCGCGGTATCCTGATCAAAAAAGGCTCGGCCCTGGAGACCATTGCCAAGCTCCAGGTGCTGCTGCTGGACAAGACCGGTACCCTCACCAGCGGCCAACTGGCCCTGACTGATCTGGTCAGTGTACCAACAAGTGACCACCAACGGCTGCTGACCTATCTGGCCGCTGCCGAACAATCCTCCAGCCACCCCCTGGCACAGGCCGCTCTGGCCGGTGCCGAGGCCAGCGGAATCTCCGCCGCTCAGGTGACCGACTACCATGAGCAGGAAGGTCATGGTGTCACCTGCAGTTATAACGACGTCCGTCTGGCTGCCGGCAACCAGCGGCTGATGCAGGCCGAAGGAGTTGACCTGAACCAGCTCGCCGAGCAGGCCACCCGACTGGCAGCCCAGGGCAAATCTCTGATCTACGTGGCTGCTGATCATCAGCTGGTCGGCGTGGCCGCCTTCAGCGATACGGTGAAAGACACCTCGCCCCAGGCCGTGGCCGCGCTGAAATGGCTTGGACTACGCACCGTGATGATCACCGGCGACCACGAGGCAGTGGCTGCCACGGTAGCCGCCCAAGTGGGCGTGGACAGCTTCGAGGCCCAGGTACTGCCGGGCCGCAAGCAGGAGGTCGTCAAGGAGTATCAGGCCCAAGGGCTAAAGGTCGGCATGGTGGGTGACGGCATCAACGACGCCCCGGCCCTGGCTGCGGCTGATGTGGGGATCGCCATCGGCGGCGGCACCGACGTGGCCAAAGAGACCGGCGACATCGTGTTGATCCGCGATGATCTGCAGGATGCGGTGCGGGCGATTGTGGTGGGTCGGGCCACCCTGTCCAAGGTCAAACAGAACCTGTTCTGGGCCCTGTTCTACAACGTGATCGGCATCCCGGTGGCGGCTGGCCTGTTTGCCCACTGGGGCCTCACCCTCAAGGCCGAGTACGCCGGCCTGGCCATGGCCTTTTCATCGGTCTCGGTGGTCGTGAACTCGCTGCTCTTGAAACGGGTGGCAAACAAACTGTAAGGAGGCTTCCCATGAAGGTTATCGCATTCAACGGCAGCGCCCGCAAGGACGGCAACACCGCCAAACTGATTACCTACGCTTGCGAGGAACTAAACAAAGAAGGGATTGCAACCGAACTGGTGCAGCTGGCCGGCCGGCCGATCCACGGCTGCATCGCCTGCTACAAGTGCTTTGCCAGCAAGGACCGCCGCTGTGCGGTAACCGATGACGTGGCCAACGAATGTATCGAAAAGATGGATCAGGCCGACGGTATCATTATCGGTTCACCGACCTACTTTGCCGCCATCAGTCCCGAGGCCAAGGCCTTGATCGACCGCAGCGGCATGGTGGGCCGGGCCAATGGCGACATGTACAAGCGCAAGGTGGGGGCCGGGGTGGTTGCGGTGCGCCGGGCCGGGGCGATCCATGTCTTTGACACCATCAACCACTTCTTCACCATTGGCCAGATGATCATCGTCGGCTCCAGCTACTGGAATGTCGGTGTCGGCAGGAATATCGGCGATGTGGACAGCGATGAGGAAGGGGTCAAGACCATGCGCGACCTGGGCGTCAACATGGCCTGGCTGTTGAAGAAACTGCAAGGTTGATCAGTCGCTTGAGCCTGACGAACCTCCCTGGGGGGCTTTTCTGGCAGTGCAGGCATGGTAAAAACGGTAGCCGTTCTTGCCAGCGTGCTTGACCTCGTACATGGCGTCGTCGGCTGTGGCCAGCAGTCCGTCGCCCTCCAGGGCATCCTCTGGGAACACGCTGATACCGATACTGGAACCGATCCGGTCCTGCACGCCGCTGGGCATGGTAATCGGTAGCCGCAGGGTCTGCAGGATCTTTTCCGCCACCTGACCGGCATCTTCGTAGTGGGTCAGGGTAGAAAGAATCACCGTAAACTCATCCCCCCCCATCCGTCCGACGATATCCGAACTGCGGATGCAGGCCGAGAGCCGAGCGGCCACGATCTTTAATACCCGGTCACCCGCTTCGTGGCCGTAGGTGTCGTTGATCCGCTTAAAGCCATCCAGATCCACAAACAACAGCGCAAAACGCTGGTTACCCCGTTTGGCCAGCGCCACCATCTGGGCTAGCCGGTCCAAGACCATACGCCGGTTGGGCAGCCCAGTCAGCATGTCGAACTGGGCCATCTGCTGCAGCTGGTCCCGCATCTGCTTGCGCTCGGTGATGTCGTCCTTGATCGCTACAAAATGCCTGATGGCCCCTTTGGCGTTCTTGATGGCTGAGATTGAGGCCGATTCCCAGAAATGTCTGCCGTCCTTGCGTCGGTTGTGAAACTCGCCGCGCCACTCCTCACCACGCAGCAAGGTCTGCCACAATTCACGATACAACTCCGGCGGCTGATCGCCGGCCTTGAGGATGCGCGGGTTCTTACCCAGGGCCTCTTCGGCGCTGTAGCCGGTCAGCCGGCAAAAAGCCGGATTGACGTACTCGATGTTGCCCTTGGCATCGGTGATCACGATCGAGGCCGGGCTGTGCTCCACCGCTGCCGACAGCATGCGAAACTGCTCTTCGCGTTCACGAAGCTCGGTGATATCCCGCAGCGCCGATGCCCTGAAGAGCTTATCACCTGAACGGAAGGTCTTGCCGCGCACCTCCAACTGGTAGTGGCTGCCATCATGCTTGACCCCCTCAATCTCATAGGGCTGGTCATAATCCCGGGCGATATTGTCACGTACAACCTGATGAAACCCAGCAGCAAACAACGAGTACAGTGAACGTCCAATCAGCTGTTCACGGGAATAGCCGGTCAACTCCGTTGCCCGGTCGTTGCAGTCATAGATCTGTCCGTCGGCCGACAGGATGATACCTTCAAAGGTAGCCTCGGCTAGGTTGCGGTAGTGCTCTTCATCGATACGGTATTTACGGCTGGTTAGTCGACATATGAAAAATCCGGCCAGCAGCACCGTAACGACAATCCCCAGCGGGACGCCGTAATCAGTAAGCTGAGCCGTTAGCTGTGTGATGGCAGGGCCTGTCATGTCGGCTAGCTTACCACAGTTTCCTGCGCAAGCATCTCCAGAAGATGGTCTTCGGACAAAACAGTCACCCCCAGGCTGCGGGCCTTGTCCAGCTTGCTGCCGGCATCGCTGCCAGCCACCAGATAGTCGGTTTTTTTCGAGACCGAGCCGGTCACGTTGCCGCCTTGCGCCTCCACCAGCGCCTTGGCTTCATCACGGCTAAAGCGGGTCAGAGTGCCGGTAAAAACGAAGGTTGTACCGCTTAAACGCCCGCCAACCTTCTTCTGCTCTACGGCAGGAGCCACTCCTGCCTCCAGCAGACGGCGCAGTACCCCCTGGTTGACCGGATTGTCGAAAAAGGAGCGGATGCTGGCGGCCACGGCCGGCCCCACGTCACGGATACTGGTCAGCTCCTCAAAGGTGGCCTGCTGCAGTTGCTCAATGCTGCCAAAACGCTCAGCCAGCAGGCGGGCGGTACGTGACCCCACATGACGAATCCCTAAGGCAAAGATGAAGCGGCCCAACTCCAGTTGCTTACTGGCGACTATGGCGGCCAGCAGGTTGGCGGCCAGCCGGTCCCCCATCCGCTCGAACCGCATGAAGTCATCTGTTGTCAGGTGATACAGATCAGCCACATCTTTGACCAGCCCCAGGCGTATCAACTGTTCGACGTACCTGTCGCCCAGCCCCTCGATGTCCATCGCATCGCGGGAGGCAAAGTGGATGATCGCCTCGGCCAGTTGCGGCGGGCAGGCCAGGCCACCCAGGCAGCGCAGCGCCACCTCTCCTTCCAGCCGGGCTGTTGGAGCCCCGCAGACCGGACAGTTCGCAGGTGGCAACAACTGACGTTCCTGGCCGCTACGCTGATCTGCCAGCACCTTGACCACGGCCGGGATCACATCGCCGGCCCGCTCCACCACCACCCGGTCACCGATCCGCACGTCCTTGCGCTCGATCTCGTCCCAGTTGTGCAGGGTGGCGCGGGATACCGTCACCCCGGACAGCTCGACCGGCCTGAGCAACGCCACCGGCGTGATCACCCCGGTGCGCCCCACCGACAGCTCGATCGCCTCCAGTACGGTCTCGGCCTGACGGGGCGGAAACTTGCAGGCCACCGCCCAACGGGGTGAGCGGCTCTTCTCGCCCAGTTCCTGCTGCAGGCGCAAATCGTCCACCTTCAGCACGACACCATCAATCTCGTAGGGCAGGTGGTCGCGCTGGTCCAGCAGGTCGCGGTAATACTGAACGGCCCCTTCAATCCCTCTTACCGTACGCTGCCGGTCGCTGACCGGCAGCCCCCAGGCCGCCAGCTGCGCCATCAAGCCGCTTTGGGTGGTTGCCGGTGTCGCCCCCTCCAGACGACCAACTCCGTAACAGACCAAGGCCAGCGGACGACGGGCCGCCACCCTGGGATCAAGCTGGCGGATGGAGCCGGCAGCGGCATTACGCGGATTGGCAAAGGCCGGTTCACCATCCTCTTCACGCCGTGCATTCAGGCGCTGAAAGGCGGCCAAGGGCAGGTAAACCTCGCCCCGCACCTCCAGCACCTGCGGCGCCACATCGCCGGAAAGACGCAGCGGCACGTTGCGAATGGTGCGGATGTTGGCGGTCACCTCCTCGCCCACCTCGCCGTCGCCGCGGGTAGAGGCCTGCAGCAACAGGCCATCGCGGTAGACTAGCTCAACCGCCAGGCCATCCATCTTCGGTTCGCAGAGATAGGCAATCGCCTGCTGGTCCGACGCCCCCAGGAAACTACGAGTGCGTTGCTCAAAATCAACAATCGCCGCTTCATCCAGGGCGTTTTCCAGCGAGAGCATCGGCAGGCTGTGGCGCACCTGTGCAAAGCGCTCCAGCGGCGCCCCCCCTACCCGCTGGGTGGGTGAATCCGGGGTCAGCAGTTCAGGTCGCTGTTGCTCCAGCTGCTGCAGTTCGCGGAACAGGGCGTCGTAGTCGGCGTCGCTGATCTCCGGTTGGTCCTGTTCGTAGTAGCAACGGTTATGGTGTTCGATCAGCGCCTTCAACTCGGCTGCCCGGACGACGGCCGCGTCTGCTGCTGGCGCTGCACTGAAAAGGAGAGGCTGATCCATGGAAAACTCCGGGGCAAGGTGCGGCGACTATACCAAAAAAATCTGCTTCTTCCCCCTTGATTTTTAGGAGCCCGCCGATTATATTCGCCGAGTGTTAGCACTCACCACATTCGAGTGCTAGCAGACCAACCCCGAGAAACCACACCAAACCCCATAGGAAAGGAGCAACACCACATGAAACTGAGACCTCTGCATGACCGTCTGATCGTCAAGCGTCTTGACGGCGAAGAGAAGACCGCCGGCGGCCTGTTCATTCCCGACACCGCCAAGGAGAAGCCCCAGAAGGGCAAAGTGATCGCTGCCGGCAACGGCAAGAAGACCGACGAAGGCAAGACCGTTGCCATGGACGTCAAGGTGGGCGACACCGTGCTGTTCGGCAAGTACGCTGGCACCGAGATCAAGGTGGACGGCGACGAGTTGCTGATGATGCGTGAGGATGACATCCTGGCAGTCGTTGAATAACCATCTAGTTTCTCGCTTTTTACATCTCATTACGGAGGAAATAAAGCATGTCCGCAAAAGAAATCCGCTTTAACGAGGAAGGCCGCAACGCCATTCTCAAAGGTGTCAACGCCCTGGCCGACGCCGTCAAGGTAACCCTGGGCCCCAAAGGCCGCAACGTGATCATCGAGAAGTCCTTCGGTTCCCCCCTGATCACCAAGGACGGCGTGTCCGTGGCCAAAGAGATCGAGCTGGAGAACAAGTTCGAGAACATGGGCGCACAACTGGTGAAGGAAGTTGCCAGCAAGACCTCCGATGTTGCCGGTGACGGCACCACCACCGCCACGGTGCTGGCCCAGGCCATCTACCGTCAGGGCGCTAAACTGGTGGCCGCCGGCCACAACCCGATGGAGCTGAAGCGCGGCATCGACAAGGCCGTTGAGGTGATCGTCGGCGAGCTGCAGCAGATCTCCAAGCCGATCAAGGACCACAAAGAGATCGCCCAGGTCGGCACCATCTCGGCCAACAATGACAAGACCATCGGCGACATCATCGCCGAGGCCATGGAAAAGGTCGGCAAAGAAGGCGTGATTACCGTCGAGGAAGCCAAGGCGATGGAGACCTCGCTCGAGACCGTGGAAGGGATGCAGTTCGACCGCGGCTACCTGTCCCCTTACTTCGTCTCTGATCCGGAGCGGATGGAGGCCACCCTGGAGAACGCCATCATCCTGATCTACGACAAGAAGATCTCCAACATGAAGGATATGCTGCCGGTGCTGGAGCAGACCGCCAAGTCCGGTCGTCCGCTCTTGATCATTGCCGAAGATATCGAAGGCGAGGCCCTGGCCACCCTGGTGGTCAACAAGCTGCGCGGCGTGCTGAACGTCTGCGCCGTCAAGGCCCCCGGCTTCGGCGACCGTCGCAAGGCGATGCTGGAAGATATCGCCATCCTGACCGGCGGCAAGGTGATCTCCGAAGAGATGGGCTTCAAACTGGAGAACACCACCATGGATATGCTGGGCCGCGCCAAGCGTATCGTGGTTGACAAGGACAACACCACCATCATCGACGGCGATGGCGCTGAGGCCGATATCCAGGGCCGCGTCAAGCAGATCCGTGCCCAGATCGACGAGACCAGCTCCGATTACGACCGCGAGAAGCTGCAGGAGCGCCTGGCCAAGCTGGTGGGCGGCGTGGCCGTGATCAAGGTCGGTGCTGCCACCGAGACCGAGATGAAGGAGAAGAAGGCCCGCGTGGAAGACGCCCTGCACGCTACCCGTGCTGCCGTTGACGAGGGCATCGTCCCTGGCGGCGGCGTGGCCTACATCCGCGCCCTGAAGGCACTGGACAAGATGAAGCTGGATGCCGAGCAGCAGTTCGGCGTAACCATCATCAAGAGCTCCCTGGAGGCTCCGATTCGTCAGATTGCCGACAACGCCGGCATCGACGCCTCGATCGTGGTGGACAAGGTCCGTCGCGGCAAGGATGCCTACGGCTACAACGCTGCCGACGATACCTACGTCGACATGCTGCAGGCCGGCATCATCGACCCGACCAAGGTCTCCCGCTGCGCCCTGCAGAACGCCTCCTCCGTGGCCGGCCTGATGCTGACCACCGAGTGCATGATCGCCGAGAAGCCCAAGAAGGACGCACCGTTGCCGGCTATGCCGGGCGGCATGGGCGGTATGGGCGGCATGGATTACTAAGCCGTCTGTCGCTACTGCACTACTGTAAAGCGGGTGGGGGGATCGTTCCTCCACCCGCTTTTTTAGTACGCACAAACCGTCGTAACTCCTTATTTAATCTGGACAGTCGGCAAAAAGTAGGGTACTTAATCAGAGTAGTAATAAACAGTAACGACATGGGGTCGGAATGGCGCGTATAACGGCGGTAAGCTTCGATGCGGATGAGATTCGGGTCGTCACCGGACGACGCACACGCAGCGGATTCACCGTCGAACGTTCGTTCATGCTGGCCAGCGACCAGCTGGACGCCTTTCTGCAGCAGGACCGTGCCCAGGAATATCTGGTGGCGGTCAACCCCGAAAACGCCCAGTTTGAAACCATCACCATCCCCCCGGTTGAAATCAAGCTCGAAGCGACCCTGATCAAGAGCGAGGCGGCCCGCCTGCACCCCGAGCTGCAGCCATTCTCCTGCTCCTGGCGGGTAATCGGCGACCTGCCCCAGGAAGGCCGCACCGTACGCAAGGTGGCCTGCTGTCTGGTTCCCCACCAGAGCATTGAACCGGTGCTGAAAACCTTTACCCGTCACGGCAAGCCTATCAGCCGGCTGGTAGCTGCCCCGGTTGCCCTGGCGGCCCTGGTCAGATCGATAGTCAACCTCGATGAACCGGTGCTCTGCGCCCACGATAGCGGCAGCAGCAAACTGCTGTTCCTGTTAGAAGAGGGAGCCGTTACCTTCAGCCGCACCATCTCGTCACAGGAAACGGGCTGGGACGTCTTTGACCGCCAGAACGTGGCTATGACAGCTGACTACTGTTTTCAGTCGCTGCGGGTACGCCCGGCACGGGTGCTGGTGCTGAACCCGGGAAGCGAACTGGAACAGGACGGCCCGCCGCCCCGCCTTGAAGCCCTCCAACTGCCGGAGTTGCTGCAGAGCGGCCTTACGCCCGAGATCATGCAACAGTACCAGGTGCCGTTCATACTTGCCTCCTGGTCGCTGCCCACCACCACCGACCTGTTGCCGGACAGCTACCGGTCAGCCCAGCTGCAGCAAACCGTGCTGCAGCGTAGCGGCCAGCTGTTCGCGGCGGCCAGCATCGTGGTGGCATTGCTGATCGTGCAGCAACTGTTTGCGCTGCGCGCAGTTACGGCCGCCATCACCGACCTGCAGCGTCAACAGACCGGCCTGACGGAGATCTTTCAGGCCCACCGCAGCGCCGTTGCCGACCGGGATCAGGCAGCACCCATTCTCAGCGTTATCAGCGGCCTGCAGGCCGCGCCCGATATCCCCGGCACCATGGTAGCCATCGACCAACTGCGCGTGCCCCAAACCAGCATCAACACCCTGACTGCCCGCCGCGATCAGGAGTCGCTCAGCCTGCAGCTGAGCGGTGTGATATCGGCCTACAGCTTTGCCGCCACCCAGCAACAGTTCGAGACCCTGCAGGGCGCCCTGCAGCAGATCAAGGGGATTACCCCAGGCCCGTATCAGCTTGATCTCAAGACGCAAGTATTCACCATCGAGGTCATCCGCAAGCCATGATTGCGACCCTGCACAAACGCAACCGCCAGCTGGCGCTACGACTTGCCCTGTCCTTGCTGGCCTTCATCACGCTCGGCGTCGCACTGGCACTGCTGCTACGCACCAACCAGTCGCGTCAGGCCCTCTTTGAGCAGCACACCACCATTCTGGCCAATCTGCCGCGCATGCAGGCTGAAACCGCCACCATCCGGAACCAGATGACGGACTTCCGCCGGAGGTTGCCCACCGATCTCGGCAGCCGCTCTCCCGAACTGACCCTCTACACCCGGCTGGACGAGATCAAACGCACGCTGCAGCCGCTCGAGATGACCGTGACCGCCCCCGAGTCAAAGGATGGCGTGCTGTCGATCGGCTTTAACCTGAAACTGCCGCTGGCCCGCTATGCTGCGCTGGTTAACGGCATGGGCCAGCTACAAACAATCCTGATCCCTTTTGTGGACTTCAAGGAACTCTCCCTTGATGCCAAGACAGCGGAAGGTTCCATCACGGTAGTTGGCAGCGTTGTTCTGCCGACCATGGCCGGAGGAACACCATGACCCTGCAGCAGCACCAGATCACCATTATGGCCGTCATCGCCTGCCTGGTTGCCCTGCTGATACCGGCACTGATCTATCAGCAACTGCAGTTTACCCCGCAGCTTAAGGATACCGAACGGGCCGTTGCCGCATTCAGGCCAACTGCGCTGCAGGTTCCCGACAGCGTCTGGCAGCCGGTAACCCTGCGCCTGCCGGTAACACCGCAACCACCTATAGCAGCACCGCCCCTGCCCGGCAGATCCGTACCAGCGTCACAGGCTCTGCCGACCACCCCGCCGCTGCAGGCGCCCCTACCCACGGTCTCGTTCATCTTGAGTGATGGCGGCAAGGATATGGCCATCATCAACGGTGCGGTCCTGAAAGTTGGTGATCGCTATCAGGACTGGCAGGTGACACGGATCGAACGCACCCGGGTATTACTTACAGGAAGAAAGGGACCGCTATGGCTCACCCTGCACTAATCATAGGCCGTACCATCACCACCGCGCTTCTGCTGATCTTTCTGGGGCTGGGACTGCTGGCGGGCTGCGCTAATCAGCCGCCGGTTGCGCCACGGGCCGCATCAGAACAAGCCCTGATTCCGCCAGTCCGCTCACAGGAGCCGTTTGTCACCGGCAACATCAAGGAGCTGGAAAAGATGGCGCCGCCGCCGGCACCGCTTTCCACCCCCGACTATCAGCCGGTCAGCGACGACGTGTCACCGGCCCGCACCCGGCTGGTCAACATTCAGGCACGCAATACCGCACTGGGGGACATCCTGCATGTGATTGCCGATGCGGCGGGCTTAAACCTGATCATCAGCGACGGCGTCCAGCAGGACCGACCGATCACCATCACCCTCAAGCGGGTCACCGCCGATGACGCCCTGGCCACCATCCTCAGCTCGGCCGATTACTTCTACACCGTGAGGGACAACATCCTCTCGGTGGAGGCTACCGGTACCAAGGTCTTTGAACTGGGCCATCCGGCCTTGGTGCAGGGCTACAACGTTGATGTAGGCGGTGACATTCTGGGCAGCGCCGCCGAACTAAGCGCCAGCGGTTCAGGCTCAAGCAGTTCAAGCAGTTCAGGCAGTTCAGGCTCCAGCGGCTCATCCAACATCAAGGGCACCATCAACCAGACCATCAAGCATGACCCCAAGGCCTTTGATTTCTGGGAATCACTGGAAAAATCGTTAGTATCAATGCTTCACCGGCGTGACGGAGCCACTGCCGCCCCGGCCGCTGCCGCCCCAGCCGCTGCCACCCAAGCGGCCGCAGACACCTCCACGAGCGGCCCGCGCCAAAACGTGGTCATCAACCGCTTGACCGGCACCATCATGGTCACCGCCACCCGCCGCAACCTGGTTGCTATTGAAAACTACCTGGACCTGGTCAAGGCGGCCCTCGGTCGCCAGGTGCTGGTGGAGGCTCGGGTGGTGGAGGTGCAGCTGAACGACGGGCTGCAGTTCGGCATTGACTGGGATTTCCTTGATTCGATCCGTTGGTTCAACACCAGTGGCACGGTGGTGGGCGGCTTCGGCAACGCGGCCAACTCTGCCTCCAGTGCACTGAACGGCGGTGCCTTCCGCCTGGGCTACAGCGGCAACAATGTGCAATCCCTGCTGACGGCCCTCAAGACCCAGGGCGAGGTCAAAACCCTCTCCAACCCCCGTATCCATGTCATGAACGGCCAGACCGCCCTGTTGACCGTGGGGCGCAACACCAACTACGTCTCCAAGATCACCTCCACCACCACCGCCACCAGCGGCACACCGATCACCACCTTCACGGTGGACACCAGCAACGTGCTGTCCGGCATCATGATCGGACTGGCGCCGCACATCAACAGCAAGGGCGAGATCAGCATGTCGGTTACCCCGATCATCTCCGACCTGGTACGGCTGGAAGAAAAGGCGATCGGTACCGACGTCAACAACCAGTTTGTAATCTCGATCCCCACCGTTGACCTGCGGGAGCTGTCCACCACGGTCAAGGTGCGTAACGGCGAGATGATCGTGATCGGCGGCCTGATCGCCAACAAGCAGGATCAGGTTGATGAGAAGATCCCCCTGATCGGCGATATACCCTGGTTTGGCACCCTCTTTTCACGCAAGAACTACCAGGACAAGCGCTCGGAACTGGTGGTGGTACTGCAGCCCTACCTGATCGGCAGCAACTAGGAGAGAACCATGGCCGCACCGATCAAGATCGGCGAACTGCTCAAGGCCAACGGCCTGATCACCGAAAAACAGCTGCATATCGCCCTTGAACAACAAAAGGTGACCGGCGATATCCTGGGTGATCTGTTGATCCGGCTGGGCTTCGTCACTGCCAGTGAGTTTGCCCGCACCATTGCCGAGCAGTTCCACCTCGATTTCATCGATCTGCTGGAAGTACAACCCCATGCCGAGGCGCTGAAGCTGATAGCCAAGGATGTGGCTGAAAGGGGCGGTTTTATACCGCTGGCATTGGTGGAAGATGGCCGGCTGGCCATCGGCATCACCAACCCCAGCAACATCGTTGCCGTGGACATGGTCGCCAAACTGACCGGCAAGCAGCCACGGGTCTTCCTGGTTGATAAAGACGCCTTCCAGGAAACCCTGGAAAAGGCCTACTTCTTCATCACCCACCCGATCCAGCAGCGGATGGAACAGTTGATCGGCTCCATCAAGCAGATCACCGGCACCGTGCCGGGGGCCACCATTGCCGAGCTGATCGAACTGATCATGATGGACGGTCTGCGCAAACGGGCAACCGACATCCATATCAGCCCAGCCGAGGATGTAACCCACGTCTTTTACCGTATTGACGGCGTGCTGCAGCACGGCCACAGCGTCCAGAAGCAGGTCCACAGTGGCCTGGTATCACGGATCAAGGTGCTTTCACAGCTGGACATCGCCGAACAGCGCCTGCCTCAGGACGGCGCCTTCACCTACGAATTCCTCTCCAAGCGGTTTGACGTGCGTATCTCCACCGTGCCAACCATCTTCGGCGAGAACCTGGTACTGCGTCTGTTGGCCGGCAACGGCCCGCTGGTACGGCTGGAATCGCTGGGCCTGCCCGAAGACACCACCCGCACCGTGAAACGGCTGTTCCAGAAGACCTACGGCATCATCCTGATTGCCGGCCCCACCGGCAGCGGCAAGACCACCACCCTGTATGCCGCCCTGCGCGAGCTGAACCGGCTGGAGCGCAACACCATCACCGTGGAAGACCCGGTGGAATACCGCCTGAGTTTTGTCAAACAGAGCCAGGTCAACGACAAGGCCGGCTTTGATTTTGCCCTGGCCGCCCGTAACTTCATGCGCCAGGACCCGGATGTGATGCTGTTGGGCGAGATTCGCGACGAAGAGACCGCCCAGATCGCGGTACGGGCCGCCATCACCGGCCACCTGGTGCTATCCACCGTCCACACCAACGATGCTGTCACCGCCATCCCCCGTCTGCTGGATCTCAAGCTGGATGCATTTCTGCTCTCGTCGGCACTGACCGCCGTCATCGCCCAGCGTCTGGTGCGCAAGATCTGCCCCAACTGCCGTGAAGAATACGACCTGGATGAAGAAGAGCAGGAGTTGTTCAGAAAGAGCGGTTATGACCTGAAGCGGGCGGTACGCGGTGGTTGCTGTCCTGAGTGCGACTGCACCGGTTTCCTGGGGCGGGTTGCCATCTGCGAGGTGCTAGTGGTGGACGACGCCATCCGCCAGATGATCTTCGACGGCTCATCCACCGGCTCGATCATCGAGGCGGCCCGCAAGAAAGGGATGCGCTCGCTGCTGGAAGACGGCATCATGAAGGCCGCCCAGGGACTTACCACCGTTGCTGAAGTGCTACGGGTCGCCGGATGATCAGCTTTCGTTATCGTGCTGTGGATGCCAGTGGCAAACAGATCAGCGGCCAGATCGAGGCTGTTTCGATCGAGGCTGCCTCCGGCAACCTGGCAGCCCGTGGCTACTTCCTGCTCAGCATCTCGCCGGCCAAAGATCTGGTCTCAAAACTCCGCTCACGGCTGTTGCAGCAACGGGTGCGCCGCAGCGACATCATCGAACTGGCCAGTAACCTGTCGGTGATGGTCGGGGCCGGCATACCGATCACCATGGCCTTGGGCGATATCATCGCCTCGATCACCAACACTACCCTGCAGACCACCCTGGCCGGGGTCAAACAAGAGATCGAGCAGGGCTCCACCTTTTCCGACGCCATCGAGCGCTATGAATCCCTGTTTCCCGATATCTTCATCCGGCTGGTGCGCGTTGGCGAAGAAACCGGACGCTTTGAAAAAAGCCTGGCCGACGTGTCCGAACACCTGCAGCGGATGGAAGACCTGGCCTCGGCCATCAAACGGGCCCTGATCTACCCCACCTTTGCCATCATCAGCACCCTGGGCGCCCTGGTTTTCTGGCTGGTCTACGTACTGCCCAAGATCATCAGCACCCTGACCGGCATGGGGGTCAAACTGCCGCTTCTGACCCGCATCCTGATGGCTGCCAGTGATTACACCCAACGTTTCTGGTATCTGGCGCCGGTTCTGGTGGTTGGCTGGCTACTGCTGCTAAAGCTTCTCAAGCGCAACGAAAGCTTCTGTTACCGCCTTGATCAGCTCAAACTGAAGCTGCCGATCTACAGCCTGATCGAATACAACCGCTTGCTGGCCCTGCTGGCGGAACAGATGCGGATCCTGATCGTGGCAGGCCTGACCATCGACCGCACCCTGGGGATCGTCTCGGCCGTGATGCGCAACCGCGTCTTTTTGCGTTCCCTGGAAACCGTCCGTGAAGAGATCACCTACGGCAGCGGCATTGCCGAGGCCATGCGCAAGCATCCGGTCTTTCCGGTGCTGATGGTGCGCCTGGTGGGTATTGGTGAAAGCAGCGGCTCGCTGGACAACCAGTTCAGCTTTCTGGCCGGCCATTACCTCAAACAGTTGGACGACATCTCGGAAAAACTGGGCAAGATCATTGAACCGATGGTGATCGGCTTTATCGGCATCATGTTCGCCGTGATCATCATGGGTCTGCTGCTGCCGGTCTACGATCTGATCTCCGCTGTTGGAAAGGGCTAGTACGTCATGAGCACCTCCTACCTCGATTTTTACGGACTGCAGGAAGATCCGTTCCGCCTGACCCCCGATCCGGCCTACTACTACCCCTCCAGTGAGCATGCCAACGCACTCATGTCGCTGGAGTATGTGATGAACAACCGGGAAGGCTTCTGCCTGCTGACCGGCGAACCGGGCACCGGCAAGACCACCCTGCTGCGTATTTTTATCAACACCTGGCAGGAACAGGCCGAAATCGCCCTGATCATGACCCCTCGGCTGCGGCCGGAAGAATTCCTGCAGGCCATACTGGAAGACCTGGGGGTTATTTATCCGCTGTCCGGCAACAAAAACGACATGATCAAGGAGTTTCGAGATTTCCTGCTGGAGCACGCCGGCCAAGGCCGCCGGGTGGCGATTGTGGTCGATGAGGCCCAGCAACTGCCGGATGACACCCTGGAGGAGTTGCGGCTGCTCTCGAACCTGGAAACCGAAAAGGAAAAGCTGCTGCAGATCATCCTGGTGGGACAGCCCGAACTGGTCGACAAACTCTCAAGCGCCCCGTTCAGGCAACTGAACCAACGCATCTCAGTGCGCGCCTCGCTCTCACACCTATCAGAACAGGCCACGACCGACTACCTGGCCACCCGCCTGCATCGTGCCGGGGCACGGGCCGCCACCCTGTTCGACCCGACTGCCAGCCAGGAGATTTACCGTTCTTCCAACGGCGTACCGCGCCTGATCAACCTGATCGCCTCGCGCAGCCTGATGGTTGGTTTTTTGGAGGGCAAACCGGTGGTACAGCAACGACAGGCCGCACTTGCCGCCAAAGAGGTGGTGCAGCAGGAGCGGCAGGCGGAAAAACGCAACCCAACAAGAACGGCACAACTCTGGTGGCTGGCCGCTGCTGGCCTGGTGGCCCTACTGGTGGTACTGCTGGTGATGTTCTGGCGGGGGTAACGACGGGGGTTTTGACCTAGTGGTCAACAGACCTTAAAGACTTCTTTGCGCCTTTGCGCCTTGCTTTCCAACTTTGCGTTAAACCGCTTTTATTGATCTAACATCTTGATCCGCTCCCTGGCCAGATCCTTTGGCCGCTGCCCGCTATCAGGCAGGGCGGTCAACTCACGATACACTTTTAGTGCCTCTCGCTTGTTACCCTGTTGCTCATAGAGACGCCCTTGCCCCAGATAGCCCTGGGCATCGCCCCCTTCAGCCAGGCGACGGTAGGTCTTGAGTGCATCATCCAGCGTGCCGGCCCGCTCCTGCGACAATGCCAGGTTGTACAACGCGCTGCGGTTGGACGGATCGAGCGTAACCGCCTTGGTGAACATGCCGCGGCTGGCCGCAGCATGTCCCAGGTTACCATGGGCGATGCCGGCGTTGATGATGGCCGAGACATAATCGGGCTTGGTTGACAGGGCACGGTTGGCAACCTGCAACGCCTCAGCATCCATCCCCAGGCGCAGCATGGTGCTGGCCACGTTGTTCATGATCCGGTAGTTGTCCGGATCGGCCTCCAGGGCCTTCTGGTACTGGTTCAGCGCGGTCAGGTAATCCCGCCGGGCCTCGGCATTGCGGGCCGCAAACAGGTGGGCATCGACAATGCTGCGATCCCTAGGCGCTGCCGTGCGTTCCGGCGGGCTAGCAGGCTGCTCGGCCGGGGCGCTGCGTTTCATGGCCTGCGCCACCCGGACCGGCCTGGCTGCCGATCGAGCCGGCTTTTGAACGGTCTGATCAGGTACTGGAGCCGATGCGGCCGCCACCAGCGGCTGCATTGATGACGAGAGCGGCGGCTGCACCGCCACCAGCGGCTCGGCTTGGGGCAGCGGCTGGGGCCGCACCACCGGACGCACCGGAGCGGGTCGGGTGTTCAGATAGATGCCCAGCAGCGCACCCACCGCAATGGCTGCCACCGCAATGCCGCCGATCAGATAGTACCTGCGACGATCACCGCCTGTGTTTGAACTGCTGACCGCCTGCAGCACCCCGGGCGGTATCTCGGCCTTGGCTTGGTTTGGTTCGGTTTTTTTCAGCAGATTGGCAAGGATACTCATGCAGCTCCCGGTGTACGAAGCATTTGATCTTACAGGGAAGTAGCAGCCCAACCGCCACCTGTCAACTAAAATCAGGCCCGATTGAACGGCAGTACCCTTTCACAAGCCGATGCCTGCTCCCCATGCAAGCACTGGAAAATATACTTTTTTCTTGATTTTTTTCATCAGCTAACCGATCTTGACAAATACGTACTTTGATTTAGGATTATCACCTCGTCACATCAGCCTTATCGAACATGCATTCCATACAACCAACAGGAGGCAGCAGATGCGTAACAGTAAAGGCTTTACCCTGGTAGAACTGGCCGTGGTTCTGGTCATCATCGGTATCATCCTGGGCGCGGTCATCAAAGGCAACGACCTGATCGAAAACGCCAAGGTCAAGGGTGTGATCCAGGCCCCCACCAAGTGGGAAGTGCCGATCATGACCTACTACGACAAGAAGGGCTATTTCCCTGGTGATACGGCAACTCCACGTGACGGGCTAATAGATACATTTGCTGCACTTAAAACTGCTCTAGACGCTGAAAGCATCGCCTACCCGGCCGATATGATTTCAGATGTCACCTTTGACATCAAAGGATTGCCAAACGTCTGCGGACTTACTGCAACGGTGAGCCGCAACATCATGCTGATCAAGAATGTGCCGCTTGCTACTGCAAAACAGCTCGATACATCTATTGACGGTCAAGACAATCCTGACAAAGGACGCATCCGCTACTGTGGAGTTGACGGCGATAGCACTGTTAGTGGCACCGCCACTTGGCCGACTGCTGACCCCATTTCAGTTGTATATCTTTTCGACAAAACTATTCCCTAGGTTTTAACTAGAGCAATCAATCCAAAAGGGAGGCTGTGACACGCCTCCCTTTTTTACGACCTGCACCCCACTACTCTATTTGGAGGTTTTCGAATGAAGAATAACAAAGGCTTTACCCTGGTGGAACTGGCCATCGTCCTGATCATCATCGGCGTCATCTTGGGTGCCGTGCTGAAGGGCCAGGAACTGATCGACAACGCCAAGATCAAACGAGCCATCACCGATACGAACACGGTCTTCGTAGCCTATAACGGCTACATTGACCGCTACCAGAAAAAACCGGGCGACGACGGCGGAACTGCCGTTACAGCACTTACTGTCAGGGGTGGCAGTTGGGCCACAGTAACAGCCTTCGGCGATGCTGATGGTACACTTGAGGCAACCGCAGCAGACACCTTTGTGAACACTGCTGGCACTGAAACTGCCGCTTTCTGGCAACATGTCAAGGCAGCCGGTTTTATGACCGGCAGCATCACCGCCGCGGGTACGGCAGCACTGCCCGTGAACGGCTTTAACGGTCTGGTGGGGGTATTCAACAACACCACTGCCGTTACCGGCGCAGGCGCCGGCATCAACGTCTGCCTCAGTCAGGTCCCAGGCAAGGCTGCCGCCGCCATCGATAAGCAACTGGATGACGGTGTTCGAAACACCGGCAACATGCGAGCAACCATCGGCGTAGCCGGGACAAACACAGTTCCTGCTGCTGCTACCGCTGCTACCTATGTGGAAAACGTTGAGTACACACTCTGCCGTAGCCTGTAAGATTTCTCTGAATTACGGTTTACTTAAAAGGAGGCCGCAAGGCCTCCTTTTTTATGTCATCTTTCGCTCTCTGCGCCTTAGCGCCTTGCCTTCCACCTTTGCGTTAAAAGGCTTTTCAACGCAAAGAACGGCTGACAGCAGACGCAAAGGCGCAAAGAAAACCACCCAATGCTTGAATTTACCGCAGTATCAGGTAGAATCGCCACCATGCAACGACCTACTGACAGAAACGGCTTTACCCTAGTTGAACTGGCGGTCTCGCTGGTGGTGATCGGCCTTTTGATCGGCCTGGGCACCGCCATGGTGGGGCCACTGATGAGCGCCATCAAGGTGCGGGAAAGCCGTGAAAACCTGGGGGCAGCGGTGGAGTCGATCAACAGCTGGGCCGCAGGAAACAATAGGCTACCACAATGGGGCGATGGCATTACCGATGCAACAATCGACGAATTTGTCGAGGTAACACGAAACACTGCCGACGCCTGGGGCCGGTCTTTTATCTACATATACGACCAAAATCTCTTCGCTGCGGTTCCAACCAAAGATACAATATGCGGCAGACGATCAACTTCGCTCAAGCTCATCGACCTCAATACTAATGCGACCATACAAAATGTGGCCTTTGCTATCTTAAGTCTTGGTGACGATGCAGAGTCAAACACCACGCTAACCAGTGGCACATTAACACCTGCACCTGTTAATCCGCCAAAAATAGAAGCATCAAGTTATGTGGCCACAGGCAATGCGGCAATTGTCTCTGCTGACACCGCCAACGACCTTGTCCGCTGGGCAACGCTGGATGAACTGCGCACCAAGGTCGGCTGCCAAGGGCCGCAGTTGCGGATTGTGAATAACGAATTGCCTTTCGGTTACGCTGGCGTTTCTTATCCCGCAGCAGGCACAACTCTCAACTTTTCCGTTGACGGCGGTGCAACTCCGAGCGTTTATCGCTGGTGCATTGAAGCTGCAAACGCCACACCCTTGCCAAGCGGCCTTGATTTCAGTAGCACCTCGCCCACCTTACCCATTAGAGTGACGCCCACAAACTCCTGCAGAGAACTTGCAGAAACAAACTGGGGAGCAGCTTCCAGCCTTACACTTTCTACCGCACCACTCACGAGCCCCTACGGCACCATCGCCGCAGGAACCCAAGGTTCATACAGCTTTACCGTGTACGTAAGGGACAATAACGACACCAGTGGAAGCAACGACAATATCGCCGCAAAGGCTTTTGTCCTCACTATCAACCCGTAGTAATTATTTTCTCTGCGCCTTTGCGTCTTGCTCTGCTGTTCTCTGCGTTAAAACGCCTTAAACCATACCCACAAATATATCCTTTTCACAAAGACATATTTCCAGTATATTAACCTTCATGAAAGACCACTTTCGCCAGATAATCCACCAGAAGATCGTAGACGCCATTGCAGCCCCTCCCCCGACCTTAACCCGTCGCGACACCTGGCTGCCAAAGGTTGCAAACAAGGCAACCGCTGTGATCGGTATGCGTCGGGCTGGCAAAACCAGCCTGCTCTGGCAGATTATGACTGATCGCCAAGCCCAGGGGACAGCACCAGAAGGACTGCTCTATTTCAGCTTTGAAGATGAACGACTGGCAGGCTTGCAAGCTGCTGACCTCTCTATCGTACTGGAGGAGTACTACCGTCTGTATCCCGAGTGGCGGGATCAACGCCGGGCAGCTTTTTTTCTTGACGAAATCCAGCTTGTGCCCGGTTGGGAACAATTTGCCCGGCGTATGCTTGATAGCGAATCAGTTGATCTGTTCCTGTCTGGCTCATCTGCGCAGATGCTTTCACGTGAAGTTGCTACCAGCATGCGCGGACGCGCCTTGGAAGCAGTTGTGCTGCCTTTCAGCTTTCGTGAAAGCTTGCGCCACGCCGGACGTGAACCGCAAAAAACAGCAAACCGCCTGACCAAGGCCCAACGATCACTGCTGGACAGCCAATTGCTAACGTACCTGTCACAAGGCGGCTTTCCTGAGGCACAGGGGCTTGATAGCCGCAACCGCACTACGCTGCTGAACAACTACGTTGATGTTGTGCTGCTACGAGACATTGTGGAGCGACACGCCATTAGCCAGCCGGTCGTGCTGCGCTGGATGGTGCGCCAGCTGTTAGGCAACGCTGCCGGCACCTTCAGCATCAACAAGTTTCATGCCGACTTAAAATCACAAGGCATTGCCGTCGGTAAAGACACGCTGCATGCCTACCTGGCTTTCCTGGAGGACACCTTTCTGCTGCAAACAATTACGTTAGCCAGTGATTCTGAACGCCGTCGCAGAGTAAACCCTCGAAAATGTTATCCGATAGACACGGGTCTGATTCCGGTCTTTGACCGGTCAGGAAAAACCAATCTGGGCCATGCCCTTGAAACAGGCGTATATATTGAGCTTGTACGCAGAGGAGCGGTGATTTCTTATCTGCGTACAAAAAATGGCTTTGAGGTTGATTTTCATGCCCGCTATCCTGAAGGATCGGAAGCGTTGATCCAGGTCTGTGTCAATCTGGATGATCCAACAACCATGAGCAGAGAAATCAGGGCATTGCAAGATGCTGCACAGGACTATCCGCAAGCCGGACTCTTCCTGATTACGCTTACACCTCCTACGCCAACTGTATCCCCTGAAAACATTACCGTCTGTAATGCGGCGGATTGGCTTTTAGAGCAGTAAATTTCGCGCCTTTGCGTCCTGCTCTTGATGCTCTTTGCGTTAAAAGCCTTAACCACCACCTGGCAAATGTACTAGACGCGGCCAGCAAAAATGCCTACCATCCAGGCCATGCACAACGGTAATTAAGGACGCTCGTATGCCATCACCCTTCACCCATTCCCGCTCCGGCATGTCACTCATGAACGTGATCGTCCTGCTGATGCTGATCGGTGTGCTGGTGATGGCCGGTTCAGCGCTGGTGGGGCCACTGGTCAAGCGCGGCAAGATCAACGACACCAAGACGATCATCAACAGCAACGTGGATGCGCTTGTCAGCTGGTCGGTGGCAAACGGACGGATACCGGACGCATCAACCTTTGACACTGCGGCTCAAAACCCGAATGACGCCTGGGGAACACACCTGTACTACATTTATGATGCGTCACTAGCCTCAACAACAACGAACAACCTCTGCCGACAAACTGCTACGTATCTGGCTACCACCTCCACGCTAAATGCTGCATTCATTGTGCTCAGCTCTGGGGGTGATCATAAGCTGGACTCAAACTGGTCGGCCACACCGGCTTTTAGCGACACGGCCTCCTATTATTCCGCCTCCGCTGCGCTGCCCATAAAAACAGTAACAACGAATACTGCCGATATCCTCAGAGTCGTTACCCTTGACGAACTGAAAAACCGGGCCGGTTGCTATGGCGCCACTGGCGGTCGTGTGCGTATCGTCAACAACGAACTGCCGAACGCCTGTTCTGGACAACCCTATAACGCTAACCTGTATGCTGACGGCGGCGTGCCGGGATACTCTTGGTCAACAATCTCGCCACTCTGGTCCGTCGACAGCTCAGGAAAGCTCACACGCGCTGTTGCTCCCACGGCGAATGAGACGGTGTCGATTACCTTGAGCGATTCAAGCGGCAGCAACACGCAACGAAGCTATATGCTTAAGGTAATTCCCTGTGGCATCGGAAGCGGCATCCCACAACAATTTATTCACGGTTCTGACCTTGTTTTTGGTGGTGGCAACATTAACGGTGTGAACGCAACCATTGTTCTTACCGGTGACTTGATGAAAAACAATTTAAACGGTGGAGCCGATATTGCCGTCACCAATGCCTACATTGACGGCGACGTAACCTTGGGTGGCAGCCAGACCCTCGGTTCGCCAACTGTTCCCGGTACGATTTACATCAACGGCAACCTTGATCTGTCGGGTTCTGCCGCCATTTACGGCAAAAACATTTATGTCACTGGGCACATAACTCTGAGCGGCAGCTCAAGCTTGGGGCTTGTCGACAATTCAGCCAAAATATATGCACTCGGCAATCTGATGCTCAATAACGGCACCGTGCGGGGAGATATCTATAGCAATGCTAACCTGACGTTGACCAATGCTACATTAAACAAAAATGCCTATGTGGGCGGCAACCTGACCCTGGGCTGGACTCCAACACTCAGCTCGACGACAGTCGTTTACTACAAAGGTTCGCTCAGCGCACCGGCGAGCTTTACAGCATCAATCCTTGCTAAATGTGTACAAAATCCAGCACTGCCCATAATCACAATCCCGGTTTCAATGCCAGAGACAACCATCCCTGCCCTCAGAGATACTGCCTGGTATGCGGCTCACGGCTACACAACCAACGGGGTACTTGCAAACAATGCAAAGATTTTTGCCACAGGCGATTACGCCTCATCGGTTGGCAGTGCAACAAACGTTATTATCGCAAGCAAGGGTAACATCTCGTTGAGCAACAACAATGCAACCATAAGCGGCGTACTGTACGCCCCGAACGGCAGCATAACCTTTTCCGGTGATTCATTTGAAGGATACGCAATTGCTCGAGACGGTTTCTATGTGACCCGCGGCGGTTCAACGGTAACACTGAAGCCGCTGTCTACGTACATTCCGAACACAGCAGACTATCCTTTTGCCTATCCTTGACAACACCTTACCCAATGCTTGCCCAATACACGAAAAATTTATTACTGTTTTCCGGCATTACCCTTGTCGCCCTGGGCTATTACTTGCTGGCAGTGCCACCTGACCTACTGTATGAAGAGATGATCATCAAGGTTCGCCAGGGCGTCTTCTCGGTGGTAGGAGGTGGCGGATTACTGATGGCCTGGCTGGTGAAACGATAACAGAAAGGGAGAGCAGCTAATGGAGAAGACCGCAGTGCTGCTGCTGCAGATGGGGGGGCCTGATTCGTTGGAGGCGGTGCGCCCCTTTCTGCTGAACCTGTTTTCCGACCGGGAGATCATCAAGATCGGTCCGGCCTGGCTGCAACCGTTGATCGCACGCATGATTGTGAAACGGCGCACACCGGTGGTGGTGGAGAAATACCGCGAGATCGGCGGCAAATCACCAATCGGTGAGCTGACCCAGGCCCAGGCCGATGCCCTGTCAGCAGAGCTGGGACTGCCCTGTTTTCCGGCCATGCGCTACTGGCAGCCCTTTACTGCCCAGGCCCTGACCCAGGCACAGCAGAGCGGTGCAAAACGGATCGTGGCGCTGTCGCTCTACCCCCACTACTCCCGCGCCACCAGCGGTTCCAGCTTTAACGACCTGGATCGGCAGCTGGCGGCCTTAAGGTTGCAGCTGGATGTCGTCCGTATCCCCCACTTTTACGACCATCCGCTCTACATCCAGGCCCTGGCCGAGAAGATCGAGGCCGGTCTGGCAACGTTTGCCGATCAAAGCCAGGTGCAGTTGCTGTTTTCGGCCCACTCGCTGCCCCAATCGTTCATCGACGAGGGCGATCCCTATCTTGAGCATATTCAGGCCACAGTTCAACTGGTGATGGAGCGTTTCAGCGGCGTAGCCCACCATCTGGCCTTTCAATCCCGGGCCGGACCGGTGAAGTGGCTGGCACCCTCCACCGACGACATGTTGAAAGAACTGGCTGATCAAGGCTGCAGACAATTACTGGTGGTGCCGCTCTCCTTTGTGTCCGACCATATCGAGACCCTGCACGAGATCGACATTGAGTACGCCGAAGAGGCCCATAAACTGGGGATCAGCACCTTCCGCCGCATCGCATCGCTGAACGATTCGCCCACCTTTATCAGCTGTCTGGCTGAGCTGGTGCGCAGTGTAATGAAACATTCATAATCCTTCACAATTGCTTCATCAGATCTTCCCATCGGGTTGCTAAGGTGGAACCATCACAACGAGGTTCTTTTCGGAACACGAAACCCACGGAGGAACGATCATGAAAAAGTCACTGGTAGCACTGACGGTAGTAGCAGCACTGGCCATCACCGGCTCAGCCTTCGCCCGAGGGGGCATGGGTATGGGGCCGGGTATGGGACCCGGCATGGTAACCGGCCCTTACGCTGAACAGTACAAGAAGTTTGCCGCTGAAACCATGCCGATCCGGCAGGAGATGATGAACAAGCATTTTGAGCTGCAGAAGGAGTATCTGAAGGAGAAGCCCGACGCCGAGGTGATCAAGAAGTTGCAGGGCGAGGTGGCTGAACTGCGCAAAAAGATGATCGACGCACGCACCAAGTCTGGTATCCCGATGGGCCGGATGGGCGGCAAAGGTATGCGTGGTGGCATGATGGGTGGCATGACACAGGACTGCCCGCTGATGACCGCACCGCCCCCAGCCACCAAGTAATCAAGCACCTGCAACCCTGACTGCAGCCGGCCTCGTACAACCTGCGGCGGCCGGCTGCACACTATACACACTATGCCCAAAACAGCCCTGACATACCTGTTATCCCTGCTTGTACTGCTGTTGCTTACGCAGCCAGCCGTAGCCCTGGAGCCTGAAGAATGGCCATTTGTGCCAGGACGCGGCTGGCATGGCCCCGGCCAGGGCCTTGGTCTCGGCCCGGGGCGCAGCCCCTACGGCGCCTACTGTCCCAAACGCCACGCCGACCGCTACGGCGCCCGGCAACCGGTGCACAGCGCAGCAGATGCCCGTGAGCGCCTGCTGCAGCTGTTTGGCGCCGACCAGGTGACCATCACCGATCTCGAAGAACGTCCCCGCCACTTCAAGGCCAACATCGTCGACAAAAACGGTACGCTGCTGGACACCGTGATTATCGATCGCCGTTCCGGTCGCATCCGTTCCATCCTCTAGCCGCAGTTCCCGCCTGACTGACGGCCCCGGCTGTGCTATACTGCCCACCATCTCCTGTTGAACGGAGCTGTCATGCAACGTCCGATCCTGATCGTAGAAGATGACCTCAAGATCGCCCGGATCGTTAAGGCCTATCTGGAAGGGGCCGATTTTCGGGTGATCCACGTCGATACTGCCGCCGCTGCCCTGGAGAAGGCTCAACAGGAGCTGCCGCTGGCAGTGGTGCTTGACCTGGGCCTGCCGGACCGCAGTGGTGAGGAGCTGTGCCAGGACCTAAAAGAACTGGGCGATCTGCCAATAATCATGCTGACCGCCAAGGCATCGGAAGAGGAACGGATTACCGGCTTTGCGCTGGGGGCTGACGATTACGTGGTCAAGCCGGCCTCCCCCCGCGAGTTGGTCTACCGGGTTAAGGCCGTGCTGAAACGAAGCGACGCCAGCGGCGGTGAACGGCCGTTAAGCTTTAACCAGGGTAGCTTGGTGTTGGACACCAGGCGTCACCTACTGACACTCAATGATCAGACAGTGGCGATTACCCCCACCGAATTCAAGCTGCTGGCAACCCTGGCAGCCGCCCCCGGACGCGCCTTTACCCGTGACGAACTGGTCTCCAAGGCCTTGGGTTATCAGTTTGAGGGCTATGAACGCAGTGTGGACGCCCATATCAAAAACCTGCGCCAGAAGATCGAACCGGACAGCCGTAAACCGGATTACATCAAAACGGTCTACGGCGTTGGCTATCTGTTCAGCGGAGAAAGGGATGTCCTTTAGCCTGCAACGCAAACTGCTGCTGCCGCTCTTGCTGGTGACCCTGATCGCACTCTCCTCCGGAGTGTTGCTGCGCAGCTTTATCATCCGTGACTTTAGGGCCTTTGCCGAGGGCAGGAGCATTGACCGGCTCTATCAGGTGCTGGCGGTGCTGGAAGGACGTTTTGCCGAAGACAACGGCTGGCAGCAGAAACGGCTGGCCACTGATCTGATCTGGGCCAATCAGATGGGCTTCGAGATCAGACTGTATGACCACCAGGGCCTGCTGATCATCACCACCGACCAGGCCTTAAGTGGCCTGCCACCGCTGATGCGCAAGCGGATCAGCGCCTCCACTGAGGGCCTCCCTGAGGCCGGCCCGGAGGATTATCACCCCTACCCGCTGTTCCTGCAGGGCCAGGAAATCGGCCACCTTGAGGTGCGCATACCGAGGCCGATCAAGGAGGAGCTGTTCATCCGCTCCTCAAACCTGTTTCTGCTCTATTCCACCGCCGGCATGGGTCTTTTGGCCGTGTTGCTGAGCGTACTGCTGGCCCGCCGGCTGTCGCGTCCCCTGCAACGCCTGACCACCGCAGCCGAAGGGATCGCCAGCGGCGACCTGGGACAACGGGTGCCGCTCAACACCAATGACGAGATCGGCCGCCTGGCAACCGCCTTCAACACCATGGCCGACTCACTGGAGGGCCATGAACGGCTGCGTAAGCAACTGGTCTCCAATGCCGCCCATGAGCTGCGCACCCCGCTGATGGTGATCCGTGGCGAACTGGAAGGCATGCTGGACGGGGTGCTGCCCAGCTCACCGGAGGCGCTGCAGTCGTTGCATCAGGAAACCGGCCGTCTGACCGCCATCCTGGACGGGGTGGACGAACTGTCCCGGGCTGAGGCCAGCTTTCTGAGCCTACAGCGGGAAGAGGTGCAGCTCAAGCTGCTCTGCGAGGGGATTGCCACCCGCTTTGGCCGACTGGCTGAGGACAAACAGGCCCGGATCGTGGTGGCCTGCCCCGACGGGTTGACCGTCTGGGCCGACCCGGACCGCTTGAGCCAGATCCTGATCAACCTGCTGACCAACGCCCTCAAGGCACTACCCGATCAGGGCCGGGTCGAACTGCGGGCCACGGAGACCGACCAGACCGCCGTCATCGAACTGAGCGACAACGGCCACGGCATCTCTCCGGAGCTGCTGCCGCATATCTTTGAACGCTTTTACAAAGGGGCGCAGGGCGGCCTGGGGCTTGGCCTGGCCATTGTCCGCGAACTGGTGGCGGCCCACAACGGCACCATCGAGGTTGACAGCGAACCCGGACGCGGCACCACCTTCATCCTGCGCCTGCCCAAACGCCACAAGGAGTAGCACCATGACCATGACCGAAGAACTGATCAGCTGGAGTTGGGAACAGAAATGCCGCAAGGCGGTGGCCGCCCTTGAGACCAACGGCTTCACCGCCGTCTACTGCGCAGCCCCGCAAGCAGCCGCCGACTACATCCTGCAGCAGGCTGCCGATGCCCACTCTGTAGGCTTCGGCGGCTCGATGACCATCGCCGGGCTGGGGGTGGAGCCGAAACTGGCGGCCGCCGGCAAGGAGATCCTCAACCATGGCAACCCATCCCTCTCACCGGACGAAAAACAGATCATCCTGCGCCGGGAATTGACCTGCGACCTGTTCCTGTGCAGCACAAATGCGCTTACGCTACGGGGCGAGCTGGTCAACATCGACGGTGTCGGCAACCGGGTGGGCGCCATGCAGTTCGGCCCCCGCAAGGTGATTGTGGTGGCTGGTCGCAACAAGTTGGTGGACGGCACGGTGCAGGATGCGATCCAGCGGGTCAAGACCTGGGCCGCGCCACCCAACACCAAACGGCTCAAGGCCAAGACCCCCTGCGCCAGCACCGGCTTCTGCAGCAACTGCAACTCAGCGGAACGGATCTGTCGCGTGACCACCATCATCGAACGCAAGCCGCGCCTGACCGACCTGCACGTTGTGGTGGTCAACGCCGAGCTCGGCTTCTAGCCGCACCCCCATGCTCACCGCAGCCCGCAAGCTGGGCAAGGCACTGTTGGACCTGGCGCTGCCTCCCCGCTGCCACCTTTGCCGCTGCTTCATCCCCGAGGCCGGGCCGCTGCACCTCTGCCCGGCCTGTCACGATCAACTGCCGTTGCTGTCGTCCCCCTGCTGCAGCATCTGCGGACAACCCTTTGCTGGCGCAGGCCACGACCACCCCTGCGGCGCCTGCCTGCTGCAGCCGCCTCCGTGGGAAGCGGCCCGGTCCGCTGTGCTCTTTGATGGTGGCTGCCGCGACCTGATCCACGCCTTCAAGTACCGTCACCGCTTTCACCTGCGACGCCCGCTGGCGCTGTTGACTGCCCGGCAGCTCGGCGGTTTTGTTGCCGAATCCAATGCCGACCTAGTGGCGCCGGTACCGCTACATCCCCGCCGGCTGCGTCAGCGCGGCTTCAACCAGTCACTGCTGCTGGCCGAGATCCTGCAAAAAGAATGGCAGCTGCCGCTGCAACGGCAACTCTTGCAGCGCACCCGCTACACCACCTCCCAGACCGAACTATCGGCCGAGCAGCGCGCAATCAATCTGAGGGGCGCCTTTTCAGTGCCTGACTCGACAGTTCTCATAAACAAACGGGTGCTCCTGGTGGACGATGTCTTTACCACCGGCGCCACCCTGACCGAATGCTCACGCTGCCTGCTGCAGGCCGGAGCGGCAGCGGTCTTGTGCGTCACGGTGGCGCGAGCGCCGCTCACGGCTCCCTGATGGGTCATGGCAGTTCAGTAGAATAGGCAGCACTTTCCCGGCAATTTTCTTGACAACAGCGCTGTTGTATCCTATATCAGACCGGCAATCACCTACGTAGCACTTACCAGGAGGTTTTCATGCGGTTGTCAACCAAGAGCCGGTACGGCCTGCGGGCACTGTTCGATATCGCCTACAACGGCAACGGTTCTCCGTCCCAGATTCAGGACATCTCCCGCCGCCAGGAAATTTCCCCCCGCTATCTCGAACAGATCTTTCAGAGCCTGAAACGAGCCGGCATCCTCAAGAGCAAACGCGGCCCCCAGGGCGGCTACGCACTGGCCAAAAAGCCCGAACAGATCACGGTGCTGGAGATTATCAAGGCCACCGAACAGGATGTGCTGATGGTGGATTGTGGCGGTGAGGGCAAAAAGCGTCGCCGCAAGAATGAGTGTCCTTTCGAGGGCAACTGCGTAACCCAGACCGTCTGGAAGGATGCCAACGACCTGCTGTCTGAGCTGTTCGGCAAGATGACCCTGCAGACCCTCTGCCAGCGCGGCCACGACATGGGCGTCAAAAAAGAGCAGGATCACCGCTTTATGTACTACATCTAACCGATCAAGCAGGATATCCCATGCACCCTCCGATTGACTCCTGCATACAGGCCATCGGCAACACCCGACTGGTGCGCTTGAATAAACTGACGCAACCGGGTATGGCCACCATCTACGCCAAGCTGGAGGCCGGCAACCCCGGCGGCAGCGTCAAGGACCGGATCGCCCTGGCCATGATCGAGGCGGCCGAGGCTGACGGATGCCTGAAGCCAGGCGCCACCGTGGTGGAACCGACCAGCGGCAATACCGGCATCGGTCTGGCGCTGGTCTGCGCCGTCAAGGGCTACCGCCTGATCCTGACCATGCCGGAAACCATGTCTCAGGAGCGCCGCCGACTGCTGGCCGCCTACGGTGCCGAACTGGTGCTGACTCCCGGCAGCCTGGGGATGAAAGGGGCGGTGCAACGGGCTGAGGAGATCGCCGCGGAACGGCGCTGCCTGCTACCCCAACAGTTCAAGAATCCGGCCAATCCCGAGATGCACCGACGCACCACCGGACCGGAGATCATCCGCGCCATGGCCGGCAGAAGCATCGACGGCTTTGTGGCCGGGGTCGGCACCGGCGGCACCATCACTGGCACCGGCGAGGTACTGCGCCAGCACAACCCGCAGATCAGGATTGCTGCGGTAGAACCGTCCGACTCGGCAGTACTGTCCGGTGGCCAGCCTGCCCCGCACAAGATCCAGGGGATCGGCGCCGGTTTCATACCGGATGTGTTGAACACCAGCATCTATGATGAGATCATCACCGTCACCAACGAAGAGGCCTTTGCCTATGCCCGGCGACTGGCACGCGAAGAGGGAATTCTAGCAGGGATATCCTGCGGAGCGGCCCTGAGCGGGGCCATACAGATGGCAAAACGGTTGGGCAGCGGCAAGAATCTGGTGGTGGTGCTGCCTGACACTGGCGAGCGCTATCTGTCCACCGGCGTGTTCGACTAGCCACACGACCACACAGCTCAAAAAAACGTCCTTCCGCGGGCGTTTTTTTTGCTTTGAGGAACTGTTTCCATGCCGCACTATCAACAGCTGATCAACCACCTGCAAGGCATGAGCCCCTTGGCAGTGGCTTTTTCCGGCGGCGTTGACTCGACCCTGCTGGCAAAGGCAGCCCATGATGCCCTGGGGGACCGGGCCATTGCCATCACCATCAACGGGCCAATGCAGTTCCGAGGAGAACTGGACACGGCCCGTGAGCTGGCACAGCAGATCGGCATCCGGCAGATCGAACTGCAACTGGACTGGGCAGGGCTGCCGGAGCTGCATACCAACCCGCCCGATCGTTGTTACCGCTGTAAATCAAGCATCATCAAGCTCTGCCTCCGTCAGCTTGCGTCTCTCTTTGGTGCAGACCACAGCTGGAGCCTGGTCGACGGCAGCAATCTGGATGACCTGCTGGCCCATCGTCCCGGCCGCCGCGCCCTGCAGGAGCTGGCGGTGGGTTCACCGCTGGCCGAACTCGGATTCGACAAGGCCGAAATCCGCTCCGTAAGCCGTCGACTGGGATTGCCCGGCTGGGACAGGCCGGCCCAGAGCTGCTTGCTGACCCGCTTTCCCCATACCAGACCGCTTACCGACACAGATCTGCGGCGAGCTGAATCCTGCGAAGAGAAGTTACACAACATGGGATTACATCTGGTACGCGCCCGTTGTCTCAATGATCGGGTGCGGCTGGAGCTTGGTCAGCAGGAGTTGGCGACCGTAGCCGCCAACCCGCTGCTGCGTAAGAACATTGCAGCGGTATGCGCCGAGGCAGGTTTTAGCGAGCTGGTCATCGATCCAGCCGGCTACCGCAGCGGCAGCATGGATTAAAACTGATACATCACCAGCAGCCCGCCACCGGCCGCCGGACTGGCGTCCGAAAACCCGACCAGGCCATACAACTCCCAGGCCACCCGCCGCGACTGCAGGAAGTTGAGCTTAAGCCGTCCTTCAAGCGGAGCATCGCCACCGTCAACGCGGGTGCTTGCCCCCCTGGCGAACAGTGAGACAAACAGCCGATCACTCAGCTGAACGCCACCGCCGACGGTGTAGGAAAGGTAGTTTTTACCCTGGTAGTCGCTGGTGCTGTCCTGCAGGATATAGGCGCCATCCACAAACAGCTGAACATCGCCCAGCCACTTGGAGAGCGACAGCCCCGGACCGGCCTCGAAGGTGCCGGTGCCCAGCCCGCTCTCATCATCGCCGGTGGGCAGTTTCAGATACAGGTTGGGACGGATACGGGGCCACCAGCCTTCCTCGTCCTGCTGTACGGTCCAACCGGCGTTCAGGTTGATATCACCCAGACCGGCCTCGCTGCTAGTACTGCTGCTGGAAGACAGGCCGACCGTTGAGGTACGCCGCCCCATGCCGCCTGACCGGGTGACCACCACCCCGCTGGATGTGCGACTGGATATGTAGACCAGCGGCACTTCCAAGGTCAGATCTATATCCTGGCGCGGGTTCAGGGCCAGCAGTACCGGCACCGTGACCACGGTTGCATCGGCATTGCTGCCGTAATCGCCATAGGTCACCTCGAAACCGCTGCCGATAGCTGTGCTGACCCCCTGCTGCAGGCGGTGTTCGCTATCATCGGCCCCGACAACCGATGCCGCCAGCAGCATACCCATTGCGATCACCCCTCTGAACCACACCATCACACTCAATGCACGTCGTTTCAGCAGCATGCAGACTCTCTCCCCATCCTCGTGGTTTCTGAACAAGGCTCTAGCGCCCCCGGCGGGGGGCAGATCCGCCCTGCTGATGCTGCTGCCCCGAGCGTAGTCGCTGACCACCTGACCACAACGGACGGCCGGTGTCGGAACGTACCGTCAACTGACCGCCATCGGGCAGGCTGATCCACTGGGTTATCAGATAGCTATGGCCATCCCTGCCTTGAGCGCGGGAGCCGCGTACCGTCAGCGGCTCGCCGATTTGCCATGACAGATTGTCATCCTGCAAGTACCAGCGGGGTCCCAACACCACGATAAAACGATCACTGGCCGTTGCCAGCTCGATGGTCACCGGATCACTCTCAGCAGCGGGCAGAGCCGCAACACGGCCGGTTACCGTCACCACCGTGTTGCGGTCATACCCTTGACTGAGATTCAGCCCTGCCCGCTCCGTCGGGGCATCCCCCCCAAACAGCCAGCCGGCATGGCCTGTAGCCGGTGTCAGCAGCAGCACTGACGCCATCAGGTACAGAAAAATGCTATGCAGGAAACGCAGATGCAGCATCTCTTCCTCTTGTTCGCAAAAAAATTCACTCAACTACTGCTTGGCAGGGCTGCCAAAGCCGGTGCCATCTTGCGGACGCACGCCGGTACCGGTGCCATCACCAGGGCCCAGTTGACGCATCTGTCCTTGGCCGGCACCCTGCCGGGTGGCGGCACCAGCACCACTGCCATCACCACTGCCATCACCACTGCCATCGCGCAACTGCTTGCGCTCCTGGACCTGTTCGCGCTTCTGCTGCTTAATGCGGCTCTGGTCGCCGCTGCCGTCTCTCAACTGACTGCCCTGGCCGCCACCGCTCATCCGGGCGCCGCCAGCCATACCGCCACCGCCACCGCCGCGGGCAAAGGACTCGCCGCCAAAGGCCACAACAACTGCCACAACTGCCGCTGCCATCATCAGGGTTCTTGTTTTCATGCCTACGTTCTCCTCTTCGGTTGAATGTCAGAGCAACTGCTCGTCATTCTCAAGGATTACAGTAACCGTGCCAAGAGGGCTTACAGGGCCACAATATGCGATTATCACTATAAATGCATAGTAACATCAACACAAGCAACAGACCCAAAGTGCGCAAATTTTGCACTAAAGTCGTGCAAACCTGCACAACTCTTCAAGTATCAACCAGGCCGTATTCCTTCAAACGGTACTGCAGGGTGCGCCGAGAAATCCCCAGTTGCTCTGCTGCCAAGCGCCGGTTATTGCCACAGCTTTCCAGGCTCTGCAGGATCATGGCTCGCTCCCGTTCACGCAGACTGCCGGCCTCGCCGCCTTCGCCAGCCAATGTCAACATACGCACATTGTCCGGCAGATCAGCCAGCGTCACCTCCCCTTTGCACAGGATCACCGCGCGCTCAATCACGTTACGCAGTTCTCGTATGTTACCGGGCCAGTGGTACTGCAGCAGCTTGGCCATGGCAGCCGGTTCGATCCCCCGCACCGTACGACCGGTTTGGACAACGGCCTGGCTTAGCAGGAAATCCACCAAAAGCGACAGCCCGTCTTTGCGCTCGCGCAGGGCAGGCAACCGGATCGGAAAGACGTTCAGACGGTAGTAGAGATCTTCGCGGAAGCGTCGCGATCGGACCTCTTCGGCCAGATCGCGATTGGTGGCGGCAACCACCCGCACGTCGGCGTGGATCTGCCTGCTGCCCCCCACCCGTTCAAAAACCCGTTCCTGCAACACCCGCAAGAAACGCGATTGCAGGCTTAACGGCAGCTCACCGATCTCGTCCAGAAACAGGGTGCCGCCGGCCGCCAACTCGAATTTTCCCTGCCGGGCCTGGGTAGCGCCGGTAAAGGCCCCCTTTTCATGGCCGAATAACTCGCTTTCTAGCAGGTTTTCCGGGATGGCAGCGCAGTTGAGAGCCACAAAGGGGGCTCTACGGCGCGGGCTTGCCTGGTGAATAGAACGGGCGGCCAGCTCCTTACCGGTACCGGACTCGCCGGTGACCAGTACTGTGGCATGGGTGCTGGCCACCTCATGCAGCATACGTTGCACCTCCTGCATAACCTGTCCGGCAAACAGCACCTCAGTCGGCGGCAGGCCGGTGGCCTCACGTTCCTTCAACACCACCAAATCACGCGACATCATTGCATCGTCCAGGGTTTTACGCACCAACACCCGCAATGTTTCCGGGTCCTTGAGCGGTTTGGTGAGAAAATCAGCCACCCCTTCCTTGATAGCCGTCACCGCTTCTTCGACAGTACCAAAGGCGGTCAGCAGGATAAACGGAGGGGCCACCCCCTGTTCGTTGGCGGCCCTGAACAGTTCAAGGCCATTTAACCCGGGCAGCCGAAGATCGGAGATCACCAGATCAAATGACTGGCGCTGCAGCGCCATCAGTGCTGCCTTACCGTCCTCCCGCTCCACCAGGGTATATCCGTCATCGGCCAGAACATCAGCCAGCAACGAACGAAAACCGGCATCATCTTCGACCAGCAGGATGCGTGCAGCCATAGCCATCAGGTTTGCTCCTTTGCCAACGGCAATTGCACCGTCACCTCGGCCCCGCCGAAGCTGTTGTTGGCTGCAGCTATGCTACCGCCGTAACCCTCGATAATCTTGCGGCAGACCGCCAGGCCGAGACCACTGCCGCTGGCGCGGGTGGTAAAAAACGGATCAAAGATGCGCGACAGCACGTCGTGATCAAAACCGGGACCACTGTCAGCCACCGTGAGTACCGCATAACCCGGCACCGTTGACAAGACCGCCTGCAAACGGCCTCCTTCCGGCATGGCCTGCAGGGCATTGCTGAACAGGTTCAGCAACACCTGACGCAGCCGGTCTGGCGGACAGGCCACGGGTACGTCGATGGTGCCGCTCATCTCAAACTGGACCCCCTTGACGTTTGCCCCGGCAGCCAGTTGCTCCCAGGCCTCACGTACCGCCTCACCCACCGTGGTTATGCCGGCCTCAAGAACATCCTGACGGGCGCAGGTCAAAAGGTCGCTTACCAACGCCTCCAGCCGTTGCGACTCCGAAACGATCCGTTGCGCATAGCGCTGTTGCCGTTCGTCACTCAGCCGCTCCTCAAGGAGCTGCGCGTAGCCCTTGATGCCGGACAACGGCGTGCGCACTTCATGGGCCAATACCGCGCCGAACTGCCCCAACTGCGCCAGCTGTTCGTGGCGCGCCAACCGTTCACGACGCTGCTGGTCGCGGCGCTGCAGACGCAATGTCCACAGACCGAACCCCCAAGACGCAAGCAGCAGCGCCAGGATCATGCCGCCACCGGCGCGGGCACGCTTGATTATCTGATCGGCCTGCCAGGTGTGCAGCGCCATGCGCAACACCAGCGGTTCCTGTTCCAGGTGCAGCTGTTGCTGCGACTCGAACACCGTCTCACCGGTCCCCAGCACAACCCGCTCTTCAGTCACGATCTGTGAGGCAAAAACCGGTCGATAGCGTTCATCCTCAACCTGTTCACCGATCAGATCGGGGTTAGTATGAAATCGGATTGTGCCACTGCGATCAAGCACTGAAAAATAAGCAATCTCTTTTGATTTAAAATCAGCCAGCAGTTTAAGAGAGGGATCACGGGAGGCAATCGATTCTACCGCCTGTCCCAGGGAGAGGGCCATGCCGCGCAGATAGCACTGAGCCACCGGAAGTGCGCTGCGACAGTTGGCAAAGGCGAACCAGAGCAACAGCGCACTCATCAGCAAGCCGCTCAGCAGTATGGCATGTGAAAATCGGGGGCGGAACATGGGCGTATAGTACCGTCCTTGGCATCGACGTCAAGCCTGAACTCAATCAGACCTCATCTATGAGAAATCTCAAACAAAAGGCCAGTCAACGCAACCCGTCGCCCGGCCTTTTATTATCAGCTTCAGCTGCAGTGCCTACTCGTCGTATATGTGATTAACGCGCCGTTGAAACTATCAGACCGCTACGACTCATCCAGCGCCAAAGCGTGGTCCGGTCAACACCCAATTCGTGGGCCACCGCGCTGCGGTTGCCCTGATGACGATCCAGCAGGTCGGCGATCAGTTCTGGAGAGTACTTCATCTTGCCGTTGTCGAGTGAAGCGGCCGCACGCAGCGGACTCGCACTAAAGCTACTGTAGGAGTCGGCGCATTCGGCGCCTGCCTGTCTGAATGAACGCGGCATCTGCTCCATGGTGATCTCCTGGTCGCGGCAAAGGATAGAGGCCTGCTCCAGCATATTCAGTAATTCACGCACATTACCCGGAAATGGGTAGTTGAACAAACGCTGCATCACCTCCGGAGAAACCGAGCGGATCCGCTTGCCATACGTCATATTGAAACGCTGCAGCGCCATATCAATCAGCAGCGGAATGTCATCGAGGCGTTCCCGCAGGGGTGGAATATGCAACGTCACAATGTTGATGCGAAAAAAGAGATCCTGACGGAAGGTCCCTTTCCTGACCATCTCTTCCAGATTACGGTGGGAGGCGGCGATGAACCTGACATCTGCCTTGGCCGCGGTGCGCGCCCCCAGCGGTTGATACTCCTTGTTTTCCAGCAGACGCAGCAGCTTGACCTGCAACTGGAGAGGCAGGTCACCGATTTCGTCCAGAAAAAAGGTGCCGCCGCGACACAGTTCGATTCGACCGGGGCGATTTTCTGTTGCGCCGGTGAAGGCCCCCTTGCGAACCCCGAAGATCTCTGCCTCCAGCAGGGTTTCCGGCAGCGCACCGCAGTTGACCGTAACCATCGGACCGTTACGCCGCGGGCTCAAGTCGTGGATGGCGTGGGCCAATAATTCCTTGCCGGTGCCGCTCTCGCCATAGAGGAAGACCGTGGCGTTGCTGGCTGCAACATCCTCCATTACGCCGAACAGCTTACGCATGGCATCGTTGCGACTCACCAGGCGGCGGAAGGTATACTTCTGCTGAATCTCTTCCTTCATGGCCACAATCGGGGTCAGGTCACGCAGGGTCTTGACCCCGCCAATGGCGGCGCCGGTACAATCGAACAGGGTTGAAGCACTGGCTGAAATCTGCTTTTTGGCGCCATTGCGGTCCGTTACCTCAATATCACGCTGCACCGGTTGACCGGTCAGGATCGCCTGCCGGATCAGACATGCATCCTGGCAGCAGTTGCTCTTGAAGACCTCTTTACAGCTTTTGCCCAGGGCCTCCTCGTGGGGTACGCCGGTCAGCTCTTCAGCCGCCTTGTTGTAATTGGTGATCTGCATCTGATTGTTAACGGTAAACAGTCCATCCGCCACGCTGTCGATAATCGAATACAGCCTCCGCAGACAACGCATCGTTTCGACTCCGCCAATCTGGTTACCCTGCTCGTCGTAGAGCACCGCCGCCTTAAGCAGCACCGGCATCGCGCCACCACGATAATCCTGCATCACAATCTCGCGGGTCACCACCTTACGGTTCTTTTCCAGCGCCTCCCGAACCGGGCAGGCCGTTTCACAGACAGCAGTCTTGAATATCTGGTAACACTTGCAGCCGACAGCCCGCTCGCGAGACACACCCGACATCAACTCAGCGGCCTGATTGTAAGAAACGATAGTCATCTGGGTATCCACGGTAAAAACGGCATCGATAACGTTATCGAGCACTTCGTTGTGCACACGGTTGTGAGTAGTTCGATCTGACTGCGCCACATGAGACTCCAATCTGCTCAACACATTGGTTGCTTACAATTTGTGACAACTCTGACAGTACACAGTAAAACTTGAACGATCCCTGTTCAGGAGACTCTGGCTATCGCCGGCGTGGGGGTTGTGACAGCCGGCACAGGAAAAGGGCCGATTCTTCCTGAGCGGATTACTTGCCGCCCTGACCGGGTGCCCCTTGGCAAAAAAACCGGCTATGACATGGGCGCCGCTTTGCTTGTCCTGGTGACAGTTGAGACAGAGATCGGTAGGATGCATGGCCACAAAGGATGGCCAATCAGACCCGTGGGGGTCATGGCAGATAGTACAGTTGCCAACCGCTGTCGGACCGTGGTGCACCTTCATCCCGCTCCACTGCCGCGCCTGCACATTGTGGCAAACAAAACAGGTCTGCTGAACCGGCTGCTTAACGAGATACTTGCGCCTGCCCTGCACCACCTCATGGCAGCTGAAGCAGGCGCCGCTTGCCACCGGCTTATGACGGTAGAGGGCCTGGCCAACCTGTTTATGGCAGATGTAACAGGGCGAGGCCTCTGGCTGTGCCGGCTGCAGGTCGGTCAACTGGGCCTCCATCCGGTGGCAGGCAGCACAGGCCGCCTCATTGGCCGGAAGGTGAAAATAGAAACGCTGGTAGCCCGCCGGTGGTGTCTGATGCTGCTTCGACAGCCGTGAACGCCGATAGACCGACACGGTCTCGACGGTGACGGCGCCCTGCCGGTCAACGGCCCTGATCTCGATCCTGTTCAGACCGTTCTGCAGCTGCAGGGACAGACAGGCATGCCCACCGCTGCCCGACTGCCTGACCTGGGCGGCATACTGTGCACGGCCGACCACAGCCTGAACGCTGCTGACATCGTTATCGGGAAAGGCGAGCACCAGATTGACACGTTCAGCCTCAACAAAACTGTTTGCCGCCGGCGAGAGCACCGACAGGCGGGCGGCCTGCAGTTCACCGGCCAGCAGCATTACGCCCGTCGTCACGAATGTCAGTAAACAGATGCGTAATGGTTTCATGGCTGTTCCACAATCAGTTCAAGTGCCTTTCGATAGTCTGCGGTAGCGGCCGCCAGGTTGCCCCGCTCCTCAAACAGCTGTCCGCGATATACAAACAATTTATATTCTCTGGGATTACGTGCTTCTGCCTGTTTGAACCAGACCAGCGCCTGTTCAAACTCCTTCTGGCGCCCCTTGACAACCCCCAACAGGTAATAGCCCGGCAGATACGACTCATCAGCACGCAGGGCCGCGTTCAGACGTTGTTCGGCACCAGCCAGGTCGCCTCGATCCAGCAACAGCTGCCCCAGCGAACCCAACGCCAGGGCGTTATCCGGTTTACGCTGTAGTACCGTCTCGAACTGCTGTTGTGCCTCTGCCAACCGGTGCTGCCGGTAATACAACGCGCCGAGACTTAAGTACGGCAGTGTAAAATCAGGATCTGCCGCTATCGCCTTCTTAAACCAGCCCTCGGCCTGCGCTGCCATACGCTCCGACTTCATAGAACTCCGGCCCATGTTCCAGAGCCGCACCGCCTTTTTATCCGGCTGATAACCCGCAACCGCATGGGGCACGGCCAACGGTTTGTCTTCGAGTGTTGCCTCCAGGTAGCGCTTCAGCTCGTCTGCTCCCAGCAGGGGATAGCCGGACAGTTCACGACGTATGACCCGTTTGCTATCGAGCACCACCAGACTGGGCACAGCAATCACGCCGTAGTCGTTAAATACCCGCAACCCCTGATCAAGCAGCACCGGCAGCGTGATCTGCTGCTGCTCAACCAGCTGCCTGATACTGGTCAGCACCGTCTCGTTCATCTCCTGCCGGTCAACGTTGATCGCAATGACCGACAGCCCGCTGTTGGCATAGGTGCGCTGCAGTTCCTGCATCTGTCGCAGCGCTTTCTGCGAGTTTCCACTCCAGGTTGCCCAAAAGACCAGCACCGTCAGCTTTTCCCCCTTCAGATCGGCAAAACGGAAGCTCTTATGTGATATATCCTGCAGCCTGAAGTCCGGCGCCTCCATGCCAACCTCAAGTGAGCTGAGTGCCGACGATGAAACCGTACTGTTCAGCAGCACCAGCGCAACCCACAACGGCAACCAACGCACAGCGCAGACCAGTCTGCGCCCGCTGCGGGCAGCTGCTGACCAGGCAGCCCTAACGTCGGCCCTGTTCATGGACCCTGATCCCTTCCCTGAAGACCGACAGCGCCTTGGTATGTTCACCCCGCTGCTCATGGATGCGGCCAAGCTCAAGGTACACCCGGGCCGGATCGGGGGTCAGGGGCAACTGCTGCCGCAGCAGCTGTTCTGCCTCATCGAACTTCCCCTGACGGGCCAGCACAATCGCCCGCCCGGTTAGTGCCGAAGTGTCTTCTGCATCCAGTTCCAGGGCCTTATCAAAGGCCATCAGCGCCTTGGCAAGATCATTGCCGGCCAACAGCAGGTTGCCCCGCAATACAAAATCCCTCTTACTGACACCACCCTGTTCTACCGACCAACGCACACGTTCCTCCTCTGCTGCAGTCGCACTGGTTGACGCGCCCTCCTGGGCCAATGACGCAGCGGCCACCACCAGTAGCGCCACCATCAGCGGCAGGGCTCTGCTCCAGCCAGCTGCCGTCATCTGTTTTTCACCAGTTTGCCACGATCATATTTGAACTCCTGATGACAGCCCGGCAGACAGGAACCGCCGGTCTGGTTTTTGACCAGCCCCACCGGCAACTGCCAGGCGCCGAAGGGAACCGCATCCCGTATATGTTTGGGGTTGTTGGTGGCGTGGGCGTCGTGGCAGGCCCGGCAGGTGCGCCCCTTGGCCGCCTTGTTGACATGCACGTAATGCAGATTCTGGTCGCCGTTACGGAAACCGGTCAGCGTGGTAGTCTTGGCATCCTTCACCAGGGTGTCGTTGTGACAGTTGAAGCAGAGCTTGTAGTTGTCCGGGTTATACTTGGCGTAAAAGACCGGCGGATAGTTGTCGCGCAGGATCCGGAAATGGTCGGAACCGTGGGTGTTGTGACAGCCGGAACAGTCCTTGTCCTTGATCGGCCCGTGGGTGATCTTGTTCCTGGCCAGCAGGGTCTTCATATCACCGGTCTTCTTATCGGCGCGGACATACTCCCGATCATGGCAGGAAAGACAAAGATCCATCGGCGCAAGGGCCAGCTGCTTGGGAAAGGCCGAAACATGCGGGTTGTGACAGGCCACGCAGCCCGTATCCAGCTCCAGCCCGCCATGCTTAACCTTGGCCGCGCTGATCTCCTTATGCTTGTCCTGGTGACAGGAAAAACAGACCCCCTTGGTATGCTCGCCGATCAGGGTGAACTTATACTCGCTGCTATGGGGATTATGGCACTGCACGCAGCCGGTCTTCATCGGCGCATGGATATGTGGCTTGGAGGCGAACTCGGTCTGTTTGTCCTGGTGGCAACCGTAACAGGCATCATTACCCTTGCCTGCCAGCAACTTGGGAAACTGCCCCGAGTGATGTGCATGGCAGGCATTACACTCCCCCACTGCCACCGGACCATGCTTGACCTTGCCGGCAACGATGCTCTTCTGGTGACAACGCAGGCACAGGTCCTGTCCGCTCCCCAGCAGCTGGAAGGTGTGGCCGGATTGATGCGGGCTGTGGCAGCCGGTGCAGTTGCCATCTTTCACCGGCTTGTGTACCACCGGCCCCAGATGCAGCTTGTCGTGACAGGCATAGCAGAGCGCCGCAACATCGGTGATCGGCTTGAATTCATGGCGATCCTTCTTGTCCTGCTTATGGCAGAAGGTGCAGTTTTTGGTGGCCACCGGGCCGTGTACGTACTTGTCTTTGCCCATCTTCGAATGGCACTCTGCGGTCGCGCAGCTCTGGCCTTCCTTTAGGGGAAAACTGCGGGCATCAGCCCCCGCCGCCGACCAGCACAGCAGCAGCGCGCTGCCCCACACAACCAGAAACCGCCGGTACTGCTTCGTCTTCAACATACAGCCCTCCTTTTCGTTCTCTGATGCCAATATCACGAGCCGTGCGTCACCCCATGACAAACCAAGACGCAGGTGGTTTTTCTGCTGAGCGGATAGGTAAGGGTGATCGGCTTGCCATTGCTCAAGCTGACGATCCCGGGCCGCATGTCAAAATTGATCATCCCCGAATTGACCGGACTGCCGTGGGGATCGTGACAGTACGAACAGCGCTCCATATGCTGATCGGTCAGATGTTTTTGATGCTGGGGAAACTTGGTGGTGCCACCGAACAGCGCCGTGGCACTGTGGCACTTGAAACAGAGCGCGTTGTCGGTCAGATAGGCGGTGGGTGACGTCGGCAGGACCTCCGAGGTCTCGAAGCGGGCCACCAGGATAAACTCGTAGATCGAGCCGTGTGAGCCCCGCATGGTGCCGCTATCGCTGCCGTGACAATCGGTGCAGTAGAGCATCATCCCCTTGTAATAAGGGGCCACCAGCAGGCTGTCGGATATCTTGTTCAACGGCTGCAGCACCGGGTGATAGGATACGCCGCCGAACTTGACCCGGTTGTCGCGGGTGTTGGTCCAGTAGCGGGTGATCGTCTGGGGAACTGCGGCCAGTACGTTGTTGCTCAGGTCGCCGTGGCACTTGAAGCAGACCTGGTATTCATTGACGGCGCTCGGCAGATGGGCATTGGTGTAAAAATCGACCCCCGACACCCCCTGCAGTCTGCCGGGCACCAGCGGCGCTGTGAACTCGGTGCTGTTGGCCTGGTGAGGGTTGTGGCAATCCACGCACTCGACGTGCCGGGACACTATTCCGGAGAATTTTTCAGCCGCATCATGCACCCCGGTGAACGAGCCGATCGGGTGCCGGTATGGCTTGGCCAGATCGGCGCTGATATCCTTGGCGGCCACGTTGCCGTTGTGGCAGACCAGACAGGTATTCTCCTCCACGTTGCTGGTCTGCAGCCGCTGCGGACCGGGGGCGTTATGGGGGCGATGACAGCTGGCGCAGGCGTTGTCGGCAACGGAGGTGTAGCTGGAACTGGGCCAGGGGTCGGGCGCCGCGCCGTTCCAGGTCTTGGCCGACAGTGCGTGACTGCTGCCGCTCCAGTTGGTCTTGGCATGGCAACCGGTGCAGAGCGCCGAACGAAGGTTCGACAGCACCAGGAACTTGCCGTACTGGTCGTTGTGAGGGTCGTGGCAGGCCGTGCATTGCAATTGGCCGCTACTATCCAGCCGCACCGCCGAGGGCAGCGCTGCGGCGTTAACCAGCTGGCTATCCACCATAAGCGCCGCGTCGTTATAGACAAACGACACCGGATGATCGTCCGACAGATTGGTGCCCAGGTTGCTGCTGCGTCCGGCCAGCGTGGCGGTCATCGGGATCTCGGCGGCCTGAGAAAGCACCGCCCCCGGAGCGATGGTACCATCATGACAGGACAGGCAGAGCCGCGATGTGCCGGTTGGCTGCCCCACGGCAGCCTTCAGGCTTGAACTGTAGTACGGGACATAGGGGCCAGCCGGGTCACGGCGATTCCAGAGATAGCCCAGATCCGAACGGGCGTTGTGGGGGGTATGACAAAAGATGCAGATCTCGCTCTGGGTGGTAGACCTGACCGCACCACTGCCGCTTAACGACAGATTGTGCTTGCTGCTGACAATGCTGTCCGCTGCGGCAATGCCAGACTGAAAACTATGCAGCGTCGCCAGCACCGCAACCAAGAGTGCGCCGTATCTGCCGGTCATGGGTGTACCGCCTGTCTGAGGTACTGGAACAACTGGACACGCTGATTGTAGGTATCGGCAACATAGATGCGGTCGTTGCGGTCGATATGGATGGCCGACGGCATCCAGAAGCGGCCCCGCTCCCGACCGTGGCCGCCAAAGTCCAGCAACAGTCGCCCCTGGGTATCGAAGAGCTGTACGTTGTCGAACAGGCTGTCCAGCACGTAGATATTATTGTCGCTGTCCACCGCCAGACTGCGGGGCCGACTGAAGAAACCGGGGCTGTCGCCGGGGGCGCCGAAGCCCCGCACAAAGTGACCATCAGCGCTAAAGATCTGCACCCTGAAATTGAGGGCGTCGCAGACCAGTATCTCGCCGATGCTGTTGACCGCCAGATCGGTGGGACGATTCAGTTGCCCCGGCCCGCTACCCGGCTCACCGAAACGACCCTTTGCAGCCAGGCTTGCGCGATCAAAGCGAAACACCGCCCCCTGCCGGCTATCCAGCACCAGCAGCTCACCGGTCTGCTGATGCAACACCATAGCGGTGGGTCGCTCAAACAGCCCCTTGCCCAGCTCTCCCGGCGACCCGCTCGACGTCAGCGGCAGGATGCGCACCAGACCGGCCGCTGCATCGCTTATGTACAGACGCTCTGTTACGCGATCGGCCAACGGCTTGATCGGCGCCAGCAGCGCACTATCATCATCGGGCTCCATCCGGTACTGCTGCTCCCTGCGATCGAAGACCTTGACGTTGCGTGATGCCGCGTCAACCACATATAGTGTGCCGCTGTCATCCACATCGATCCCCATCGGGTTGACCAGCCGACGTTGCGCAGCGCCCACCAGCATATCCCAGAAGCGTGACCAGACCCCTTGGCTGATAGCCAAATCCTGCGGCTGGCTGACGCTACCGATGAACCTGATCCTGACCGGCTCGCCGTTGTCCGGCCAGACCGGTCCGGTCGGCAGGGGCAGCTCGGCCACCGGCCGCACCCCCGAACAGGCACCCAGCATCACCATCGCCAGTATCAACAGTATGCCGCTGCGCATCATTGCCTCACCACACGGTCCTACTGATCTGAAACTGCAGGATATGATTGCTGCGTTTGTAATCACTGATCTGGTCGTTCTGATCGGTATACTTATAGCCAATCCTGGCGGACCAAAGCCGGTAGCTGGCCTCAAGATCCAGCTTGGCTCCGCCGTTGATCGAACGCTGCAACCTGCCGTTGGTTCGCTCCAGATACCCTTCCAGCGTAAACTTGAGCCAAGGCATGGGCGACCAGTAGCCTCCGGTGCTGCCGCCGTAGGTCTTTTTCAGATCATTGACGCTGCGGTAGCTGGTCTCGCCGTAATAGCCGCGCAGATTGCCCTGCAGCCAGTTGCTGTACCGCAATCTGAACCATTGGGATGCCTCCCAGCGGGTATATGAAATATCGGACGTGTTAACCGCATCCTCATAGCTGATGGCCGACTCCCCCCAGCCCTGATCAAGGCGCGCAGTTGCCAGATGGATCCTGCTGTCGCTCAGGCGGTCCGGTGGCGGTCCGGCCAGAATGGTCTGACTGGCACGCAGGTAACGGTAGGAGAGATACAATGAACGGAACAGTTCCAGGCTTGTGCCGTACTGCTGGGTCAGCACCCGATCATCGTAACCGCTGCTGCGGGTATAGCTGTAGCTGACCAGCACCAGCTGACCATCGCTGATGCTACCCAGCGGCAGCCTGCTGATCAGCACCGAGCTGCCCACCAGATCAACCCGGTAATCGATGCCGTTCAGATAGATCGCACCACCTGAGCTGTTGGTGACGACAATCGAGGCCAGATCGACATCGGACTGATTGAGGTAGCTATCGCTGCCGATGCCCAAGGTGTGCGGTTCGTTGCTGACCTGCACCAGTCCTGTATCGCCGGTCCTGCGGCTGTACTGTTCGTGCAGCCCGGCCGTCACCCCCAGCTGACCCCAGCCACCAAGCCGACGGCGGTAATCGGCAGTGAGTACGCCAGACCCGGTATCCTGACGCCCGCCCGATGCCTCGTTGCGGGTGGCGGCAAGCGCGGCGACGGTGGTCAGGTTCTCATACAGGGTGTGGGTGAGCCGTCCCTCAAGGGAGTGCCAGTAATTGTCGGCTACCGTCGAGGTGATCTGGCGGTAGCTGTAGAGGTAGAGTGACTGCATATTCGGCAGATGCTGCCAGTTCAGCTGTTCATTGAGGAACAGCGAGTTGGTCAGATTGCTGGTCGCATCCTGATGGGTATACTGCAGGTTGCTGGACAGTCTCAGCCGTTCATCACTGGTCAGTTTCAGCTGGTTGGTGATGATCGTATTAAAGGTTGTGATACTGGTGGCAATGCCATTGGTCAGCTGTTTATTTGCGCTGTATGTCGATGTCAGACTACTCTCGCCGCTGATCGTGTCGCTGTGGCGGGAGAGCAGGTGAAACTCCTCCCAGTCGCTGCGTGAACGATAGTAACCCTGCTGTTTTCCGCTGCTTTTGCTGAACCCCAGCGAGGTGGGAAACAGGCGGTACTTCAGCGCGAGGTCGGCACCATAACTATCGGTTACAGTGGTGATGGCACCACTGTAGCTGGACCAGCTCTGGGCCTCAAGCCGCTGCGAAAACAGGGTCAGCGTGTACGGTTTCTGGCTCAGCAGGGTGGCGTTAAACTGGTAGTTGGGGCTGAAGCTTCCGTCATCCGACGAGCGGTCACCGCTCGCATCCGTATAGTTCTGCATGCGTTGCGTAAACTCAGGTGCAGCCTTCACCCCGAATTGGAACAGGGCCGGATGGTACAGATAGCCCCAGCTACCCAGCTCCACCCGCTCGGTAACGGTGTGGGCCGTATCCACCGTCCTGGCGTTGGCTACGACCCGCTCATCACGGTTAAGCTCATACTTGACCGTGGCCCCCAGCGTGGGTGACTCAAACTTCAGAAAACGGCGTCCGGCATCTTCACTCCGGCGCACGTCTCGCCACCTGTAGTGACGTCTCGCTGAGGACGGGTCGACATCCCCGAGCACGAGCTCGTCCGCAGGCAGCGGATGCTCCTGCCGGTCGCCGAAGGCCTGTTGCCAATCCCGCTGCAGATCGCCATCACCGAACTGTAATGATGCCCGTTTTTGCTGCTCTTGCGGGGTCAACGGCCTGATCTGCGCCAACTGATCAAGGGCATTGACCGCTGCCGGCGGCTTACCCAGGGCTTCAGCCAGAAGCGCCAACTCTTGCAACAGCAGTTCACGGTCACCGAACGAAATCCTGGATGACAGCAGGTCATAAGCCTCGCTGGTTGCCCCCAGCTCCTTGCAGACGCCGACATACTCCTTTAGCAGGTCGCCATCACCGTTGCCGGCACGCAATTCAGCCTCCAGCAGGGTGCGCCTGATCGGAAACTCATGCATACTGCGCGTCAGGCGCAAGGCCGATTGACGGGCAACGCCGTCACCCCGCTCCGCCAGATAGAGCCAATGGTTCAGCGCCTGCCTGCGCCTGCCGGCCAGTTCAGCGGAACGGGCAGCGCGTCGACGCCACTCCTGATTGCCCGGCTCCGCCGCAACGACCTTTTCAGCGACCTGCAGCGCTTCTTCATGCTTATCGTTTGCGGTATGCATCACATAGTCCTGATCAAACAGCTCATCATCAAAAAGTGCCTGCGCCTCTAAACGTGAAGGCGTCCCGTAAACCGTTATCGTTAATGTCGCCAGCAGCGCGACAACCATGGCCAGCGTCATCAGCCCCCTCAGCCAACGGTTGCCCCCGGCCACCCGCTCCTGTCCACCGGCTTCATCCATCATCTGCCCTGCGGTTTTGCTGACACCGGCTGCTTCTGTTCCTGGTACTCCTGACGCAGCAGCATGCGGTCCTTGCCCATGTGGGGGTTATGGCAATCAAGGCAGGGACGGCCATCGGAACGATGCAGCGGCAACGCTGCCAGATCAGCCTCACGGTGGCAGGCCTGACAGATCTCTCCGGCCGGCTTGCGCAGCACCCCGCTATGCTTACTCTGGTGCGGGTCATGGCAGGCCAGACACGTTCCTTTCGCGATGGGATTGTGCAGCCACAGGTTATCCCTGATGGCCCGCTGGGCGGTCTTGTCGCTATGACAGCCACTGCACAGCAGGTCTACAGCACCCTTCAGCGGGCCCGGCATCCCGCCACCGGAAAAGAAGACCCGTTGTCCCGAAGCACCACCGGTCCTCGGTGTCTGAAACACAAACAGGTTTTTACCCTGATGGCAGGCATCGCACTGGCCATCAATCCAGACCGGATGTGAGTAATACTGCTGCCGTGGTGGCGCCTGCGCTTTTTTCTCTGCTGCCTGAGCCGATCCTGCAGTCACACTGCCCGCCTGTCCGGCAGGCGCCGCAACCTCTTCCAGTGGCGGCACGCCGGTAAAGAAAAAGGTCAGCACGTCATGGCGCGTCTGTCGCGAACAGCCACAGATCGTCAGTAGCAGGGCCACCAGCAACAGCCGGTACCACCCGGCAGACAACACACCCTGATCACACCGCATGCTCACTCCGTTTTGCGCGGGGTTTCGAGCCAATCGCCAAAGCCATAGACACTCAGCTTATTGCTGCCCAGCATATTGCAGACGTAGATCAGATAGCTGAGCTTGAAGCGGGGATCGGCATACTTCTGAAAATGCTCAACATTTTGATAGTCAACCGCAATGCCGGCCGGCAGATACATGCTGCCCGGGCTTTCGCCTGCGCCACCAAAGAACAGCAACAGCTTCCCCTCCGTGTTGAAGATTTGCACGTTTTCAAAGGCCGCATCCACCACATACAGGTTATTGTCACGATCCACCGCCACACCCTTGGGCCGGGCAAAGGTACCCAACACATTACCGGCCTGACCGATCCGCTGCAGGAAGCTGCCGACGGGGCTGAACTTCTGCACCCTGAAGTTCATGGCCTCGGTCACGTACAGATTGCCGACGCTATCAACCGTTACATGACTGGGGCGGTTCAGCTCACCGTCCTTGATGCCCGGCTTGCCAATGATTGCAATCTGCCGCCCGGTCACCCGGTCGAACACCACCACCTGATGCTTCTCGATATCGCAGACATAAACCCGCTCGTCATATACCGCCACATCCACCGGCCGCTCCAGCAGCGTGCCATCACCCAGCGCCGTCACAAAGCGGCCGTCGCGATCGAACACCACCACCTGCTTGCGCTTCATATCAGCAATAAAGGTATCACCGTTCTCTGCCACCCAGATGCCGGCCGGCACCTGCAGCGCACCACGGCCGCCGGACCGCAGCGGCACAATCTTGTTGGTTGCCAGATTGATCCTGACCAGATCGTTGGAGGCCCGGTCGGTAAGATAGATCATCCCTTTGGCGGCGTGCACCGCATAGGGCCGTCCCATGCTTGCATCGCTCTGCTTGTCACCCATGATAAAGTCATCGAGTCCAGGTTTTTTACCGGTCAGGTCATCTTCGGACGAGATGGAGGTCAAGAACTGCAAACGGGGCTTTTCTGGAAGGGATGGATAAAAAACTGGTTGGTGTCGGACCTGCGGACCACTGCATCCGCACAACATGACCAGCGAACACACAAGTGCCACTACCCCGCACCGGACACCCCTTCTGCGATATATCATCCGTCTCTCCTTCCAGAAGTGCTGCATCTGCAACAAAATAGCGCACCTCCGGGGAGACGCGCCTGTCTGTGCGTCCCCCCGGAGGCCTCCCAAATGTTCAGGTGCTACTGACTTATTTTACGTGGCAGGACAGGCAGAGCGCTGAACCTGCATTGGCGATGTGCAGCATCTTGTTGATGTTGTTTTTATTATGCACGTCATGGCAGGACGAGCATTCAAACTTGCCACCATTCACCCAGCCCGCCGGCGGCGCCTTCAACTCGCCGTCAGCGGCGATCAGGTCGGCATCAAACGTAAAGGATACCGGGTGGCTCTTGCTCAGATCAGTGCCCAGATTGCCGGCTGTGGCAATCATGGTGCTGCCGGCACCACCGTCAAACGCATCTATGGCCACCATGCCGTCATGACAGGAGAGGCACAGCTTAGAAACGCCGGTCGGCTGAGAGGTGGTTGCATTCAAGGTGCTACTCACACTCGAATCGTACAAGGTATAGCTTGCCGTGGTCAGCGTGTGGTTCCAGAGCGGTGCATCGGCCGAGTCTTTCGCATCGTGCGGGGTGTGGCAGGCGATACACAACTGGCCATCCGGCATGGTCACACCTTTGGTGCTCAGGTCATGCGCCGAGCCCTGAATCACCGCATGGGCTGTCACCGTACACCACAGCCCCGCCGCCACCACTCCACACGCCACTGCCAGTACTGTCCTTTTCATCGCTTCCTCCTCACTCAGGTTGTCTTACGTTCCCAGCTGCTCTTGAGCCTCAATCAGCAAATCACCAGTCGACAAACATTAGCTAATTCTAATTTTATTAATAATTTCAAATATTTGCACCTCAAAGCCCTCGCCATGCCACTGCTATATCAACAACTATGCCAAACAAGAAAAGGCAATAGTGTCAAATTGTTACAAAAATACGCCCGGTCGCTTGTTGCAATCAAAAGGCGCATAATTTGCACTACAACTGCAAAACTTGCACTACGTTGCGCACCCTAAAAACGCGCGCCCAAGAGTTTGCATTCAATGGTTTACCTGCTACACTTAGCTCCCAAGGAAGCTCAGCCATGACACTATCGGCCTTGTCATACAACGATCTGCCCCTGTTTCTGGCTCGTCTGCGGACGTTGGGAGAGCTGCACGGGCCAGTGCGTGGCAGCGACGGTGCGGTCCGGTTCGGCCCGTTGCCGCCGGGTCTGCAGCCCGATCTGACAACCCAGCGCAGCCTGCTGCCGCCTAAAAAGTACCTGCTGGCCCCCAGCGAGACCATCCTGACCTATCACCCCGCAACAGGCTACCAAGCGCCGCCTCAGCCGAAAACGCCGTTGGTCCTGCTGGGAATCCACCCCTGTGATCTGGCGGCCATCGTCTACCTGGATCGGCTCTTTCTGGCAGACCCACCCGACCCAACCTATACAGCCCGTCGTGACCGGCTGATCCTGATCGGCAGTTCCTGCACACCCGACCAGTACTGTTCCTGCCAGCAGCTCCCCTCGCCACTGCCGACCGACTGCGATCTGTTTCTGTACCAGCAGGCCGATGGCTTGCTGCTGCGCTTCGAGGGCCCGAAAGGCGCACTGCTGCGAGAGGCGCTACAGGATCTGCTGCAATCGGTATCGGCAGAGCAGCCGCCGGCTTCGACCCGCGATCATTTCGGCAACACTGGCGTAGCAGCGACACACGACGAGCTGGACCCAAACCTGCCGGACTGGCAGCAGCTGGCCGACCACTGTCTGGGCTGCGGGGCCTGTTCCATCAGCTGTCCCACCTGTTCCTGCTTCGAGGTACTTGAGTTCGGCGGCCTGGACGGCTGTTCGGCCGAACGGCTACGCCGCTGGGACAACTGTCTGTTCAAGAGCCATTCCGAGGTGGCCGGCGGCCATAGCTTCCAGAAGGACCGCGCCCAACGCTTCCGCTACCGTTATCGCCACAAGTATCACGGCTATGGTCAGCTGCGAGGGCTGCCCTCCTGCGTCGGCTGCGGCCGCTGCCGGGTACAGTGCCCCACCGGACTCGACCTGCGCCCGCTGGCGCAGCGACTGGAAAGGAGCGCGCCATGAACCCCTCGCTGCCACTAGCGGCCTGCATCGAGGCGATCCAGCACCTGACCGACGATACGTCCCTGTTCACGCTGCAGCTTGCTGAACGGCCGGCGGAACACCAGCCTTCGCCAGCCCACTTTCAGCCCGGCCAGTTCCTGCAACTCTCCCTGGCCGGCGCCGGCGAGGCGCCGATCTCCTACTGCGGCTTTCCCTCCAAAAACGGCAGCATCGAACTCTGCATCCGCAGGGCCGGGCGGGTCACGGCAGCCCTGCACGCTCTAGCACCCGGTGATCAGGTGGCGGTCAGGGGACCGTTCGGGCATGGTTTTCCGCTGGCCCTCTACGCAGGCCACGACGTACTGATGATGGCCGGCGGCCTGGGGATGGCGCCGTTACGATCGCTGCTACTGGCCCTGCTGCACCAGCGAGAACGCTATGGCCGGCTGACCCTGCTGTATGGCGCCAAGGCCCCTGAAGCGTTGTTGTTCAAGCACGAGTTGACTGATCTGGCCAATCGTAAGGACCTGCAGCTTCGACTGGCGGTGGACCGCGCAGGCGACTGTCCCTCCGGCCTTCCCGACTGCCGGGTGGCGCTGCTGCCGGCCCTGCTGGAAGGACTGCCGCTTGACCCGCAGCGTACCGTGGTTGCTCTGTGCGGCCCGCCGGCCGCTTACCGTTTCCTGGTGCCACCACTCCTGGAGCGTGGCATCTCGCCACAGCAGCTGCATCTGTCGCTGGAGCGCCGTATGCACTGTGGTATGGGCCACTGCGGCCACTGCGCCGTCGGCACCCTGCTCTGCTGCACCGACGGGCCGGTCTTTGCCTACAACGCACTCCAGACGATCGAGGGGGCCCTGTGAACCGTCCCCGGCTGGCCATAGTCGGCTTGACCGCCTGTTCGGGCTGCCAGCTCTCGCTCTTGAACTGCGAGGCCGAACTGCCACTGCTGCTGGGACAGGTACAGTTTGAGTTGTTCCCCCTGGCCTGCTCACCGGTGCTGATGGCCGAAGAGTACGATGCCGCTCTGGTGGAAGGCTGCTGCACCACCGCCCACGAAGCGGAACTGCTGCGGGAGTTGCGTAGCCGCAGCCGGTTGCTGATCGCCCTGGGCACCTGTGCCGTTTGGGGCGGCGTGGCCACCCTCTGTAACGACACTCCCCGTCAACTGCTGCGGGAGCAGGTCTACGGCCCACAGCCCCCCAGCGACGACGGCCTGCCCCAGCCGTTATCGGCCTATGTAACGGTGGATGCCTGCCTGACCGGCTGTCCGCCTGAAAAGCACGAGCTTCTTGCGCTGTTGGCTGACCTGTTACGGGGCAACCTGCCGCCCGGCGGGGTCAGCCCGGTCTGCAGCGACTGCCGGATGCGGGAAAACCTCTGCCTGCTGCAGGAGCGGGACCAGCTCTGTCTTGGGCCGCTGACCCTAGGCGGCTGCGGAGCCCGCTGCCCAAGCATGGGCGTAGCCTGTGAGGGCTGCCGCGGACCGGCCCCTGAGGCCAATCTGGCCGAGGCGATGACGGTCTATCAGCAGAAGGGGTTCGATGAACAGACGGTGACGGCACGGCTGCACCGCTTCTGCCCGGAGTGGCGCCATGGCTAAGCTGCGTACAATCAACCAGATGGCCCGGGTGGAGGGCCACGGCAGGATCAGGCTTGAGCAGCAGGCCGGGCGGGTGGTGGGCGCACGGATTGAGCTGTATGAATCGATGCGGCTGTTTGAGGCGCTGGTGGTGGGTCGTCGCTATGATGAGATCGCTGATATCGTCTGCCGAATCTGCTCGATCTGCTCCACGGTACACAAGGTGGCAGCCCTGCAGGCGGTGGAACGCGCGCTCAACCTGTCGGTCAGCCAACAGACCGAACTGCTGCGACAGCTGGCCGTACAGGGCGGTCAGATCGAGAGTCACGCCCTGCATCTGTTCTGCCTGGCCCTGCCCGATTATCTCGGCTGCGGGGGTTTTCCCGAGTTGGCCCAACGGGCCCCTGCCGAACTGAAGCGGGGGCTGGAGATCAAAGCGCTGGGCAACCGGATTCAGGAACTGGTAGGCGGCCGGGCGATTCACCCCTTCAACCTGTTGCTTGGCGGCCTCGGCAGCATCCCTACGGCCGACAGCCTTACACTCCTTGCTGACCAGCTGCAGGAGCTGCTACCGGCAGCCCTGGCCACCATCGAGCTGGCGGCCACGCTGGAAGAGTCGTTGCCCGCACTACCGCCGCTGCCAGGCTGTGCCGCTACAGACGGCCCATCACTGTTCGGTGAGCGACTGGCCACAACCGACGGACAACAGATAACGGCCTGCGAGGCCTATGCCTGGTTGGATGAACGGCTGGTGGACTACAGCCATGCCAAGGTAAGCCGTTTCAGCGAGCACGGCCCTTACCTGGCCGGCCCGTTGGCGCGCCTCAACCTGCATGCTCCGCTGGAGCCATCCGCCCAGGCGGCGCTGCATCGTTATGCCCCCCGACTGCTCGGCGCCCCCCTGACCGCCTGCCATCTGGCGCGTGCCATTGAGCTGCTGCAGGCCATCGAGCGGGCAATGGTGCTGTGCAGTCAACTACTCCAGAACGGTCTCCAGCCGGAGCAGGCGGGGTCAGTCCAGCCCCCCGCCGGGAGCGGGGCGAGCCTGATCGAGGGCCCCCCCGGCCCACACCTGCCCCACGCATGCCT
>Ga0074197_1000402_pt1 | contig 55829 bp, 40 predicted proteins | sample EPASupsiteSAE305_FD_64526 | JGI IMG/M metagenome (GOLD analysis project Ga0074197, IMG submission 64526) | Bioremediated contaminated groundwater microbial communities from EPA Superfund site, New Mexico - SAE3-05 reassembly with SPADES | ecosystem: Environmental > Aquatic > Deep subsurface >...
GCCACTCGCCGTCAATCCGATGATTATCAAGAACTGCGCCACGCTGCAGAAGGAGCTGGCGCGCAGTGAACTGTTCGGCCATATCAAGGGCTCGTTCACCGGCGCCAACGAGTCGCGGGAAGGCCTGCTCTCTTTTGCTCACGACTCCACCCTGTTTCTTGACGAGATCGGCGAGCTGCCACTTGAGGTCCAGGCCTCGTTGCTGCGGGTACTGGAGACCGGCAGCTATCGGCGGGTGGGCGAGAAGGAGGAACGCACGGTCAACATCCGCTTCCTCTTTGCCACCAACCGCCATCTGGCTGCAGAGGTGGAAGCGGGACGGTTCAACGAGGCTTTTTTTCACCGCATCAATGCCTTCAGCATCGAGATCCCCTCACTCAAGCAGCGCAAGGAGGACCTCCCCCTGCTGGTGGATTATTTCCTGACCAGCCTCAGTCCGGACAGCACCAGCTACCGGATCGTCGAACGGGCCATGGCCTGCATCCTCCGTTACAACTGGCCAGGCAATATCAGAGAACTGCGCAACGTTATCGAGCGTTCGATCATCCTGGCGGAAAACGGCATTATCACTGAACGCTGCCTGCCGCGCGAGCTGGTGGAATCCTCGGAAACAAGCGGCACCGCCCTCACCCTGGAATCGGTGGAGCGGCAGCATATCCTCAAAATGCTCGACTTCCACGGCGGCAACCGCCAGAAGACCGCCGACACCCTGGGCATCAGCCGCAAGACTTTGTATCGGAAACTGACTGAGTACGCCATCGACTGAACGTCGATGGCGCTGGTTGCTCGGGCAGTGCGCACTCTGTTAGGGGGGAAGGGAAGGAGAATGCAATCAGATATTGTAGAAAGGATTGATGTGCTCCAGCCGGGCGCTCATCTTACCGCCAAACTCTTTGCCGGTTGTCCTTTCTGACCGATGAACTGATGCATCATGTAGATATCAACATTCCCGTCGAAATTGTGACCGGCAATGTCGAGCCCACGACAACAAGCTTTCCCAAACCGGCGATATCTTGTTTTTTTGATTCATATCAAAAGGTAACGTGAAATTGCTTTTTAACCGTTGTGTTTTTTGCCGCTCATGTTTACCTTGGACTTTTCAATTGTATTTTTGCTAGGTACTCCATCGAAGCATGCAGCATAGCCTCCGGCATTACATCGTCATCTTGACGCTCTTCACTCTTTCATTCGGAGTTGGAGGAAAGATGTACCTTTGTTTATCGCCTGATGGGGATGTGCACATGGCGCAGCAACATTTTTCTTGTGCACTTGTCAAAAATTGCCCGGAACCCGATACTGCGGTGGCCCTAGACCATCATCAGGCTAAATGCGAATCTCATTGTCTGGATATCGCTCTGGGGGGAGACAAAGCAGAACTGCCCAGCAAATACACCGTTCACATACCTCCCCCCGCCCTGATGCCTTTGGCGTTGTCAATCATTCCAAACATACCTGTCCAACAGCCTTTTTACCCCACTCCACCCGTTCACTTGCCACAACTTGCGCTCCGACAAAGCGTCATCCTTCTGATTTGATTCCTACCACCTGAGCGCCGTCAATGGTGATCGACCCGTAATCACCACCGGAACTCACCCAAAAAAAATCCCTTGATACCACTGGCCCGTTCGTATCGGTCGGCGCGGCTGCATTATCTGATTTTTTTAATTGTGAAGGAATATCTATGCGCATCCAACGATTTGCTTTGTGCATGCTTGTCTTTTCTGCGGGGCTCTGTTGTACGGCTCTCGATGTGGCCCAGGCGAAAACTCGCACCCAATCCCCTCCTCCTGAAGGTTTGACGCTTGAGGCAGCTCTTGCCCAGGCGTCGCGGAATCGACCGGAACTGACCGTGTATCAAGCTGACCTTGAAGCGGCCATGCTCAAGCTGCAGCATGCAGGTCTCCCGCCGAATCCCGAAATTGGCGTGGAGTGGAATAACTTAGGGAACGACTTGCCCGATGGCGACACCAGAGAGACGACTGTTTCCTTGAGCCAGGCACTGGAGATCGGCGGCAAACCATCGGCACGAAAAAACAAAGGTCAGGCTGAAATGCTTCGACTGCAGCGCGAACAGGCGATGACCTGGCTTGACATTGCCGCCGAGGTCAGAACAGCTTTTGTGGAGGTGCTCAATGCCCGCGAACGGCTGGCACTGCAGCGTGAAGCAGGGAAGATCGCCTCGGAAATGGTTGCCATGACCCATGAACAAGTCATGGCTGGAAAAATTGCTGGTACCGAAGAAACCAGGGCTCAAGCCCGGAATGCAGAGGCCCTGGCGGAAACCCAGAAACTCAAACGGCTGCTGACTGAAGCCGAACTTAATCTCGCCACCGTCCTTCTTGCGGATCCGGGCAACGCCACCGTAACTGCGGCAGGCAGCCTTTCCCACGAGGTCCCTGTTCCAGACCGGCAAGCACTGCTGGCAGAAATGAAGGATTCCCCCCTGCTTGCCCTTCGCCGGAGCGAGACGCAGCTTGCCAAAACAAGCCACTCTCTGGAGCAGGCCAATGCCTGGTCAGACCCCACCCTTTCTCTGTCTGTTCGTGACGTTCCGAGCGAGGATGCCCGTGCTTTTGCCATCGGCGTCTCCATTCCGCTACCGCTGTTTCAACGTAACCAGACGTCCCTGGCCGAAGCAGGAGCATTGGCGCACAAGGCGAGGGCGAATGAGGCGGCAGCCTCCCGACGCCTGGAAACGGAACTGATCAAGGCGCATGCAGTATTGGTTGCCGCTGACCAGGAAGTCCGCATGTTACGCGCCGATGGCCTGAGCAAGGCTGCCGAGGCTGCCGAGGCGGTCCAAGAAGGATTTCGGGCCGGCAAGTTTCGCTACAGCGATCTCCTGGAAGCCACGCAATCGCTGGCGGCAATGAAGGCCCGCTATCTGGACGCGCTCCTTGACCTGAACCGCGCTGCCATTGCTCTTGATCGTCTTCTGGGCAAGCCCGCACTGCCTGCGCTTTCCAAAAATTTTTCTTCACCTTCCACGAACAGGAGTACCCCATGATACCGAAGAAAACGACTTTCCTCGTTATGAGTATTGTTGTGATTGCCATCCTGGCCGGAGCAGGAGGTTTTTTTGCCGCCGAACATCTGCACCAGGCCGACCGACCGGCGCAACCCGTACAACTCAACCCAGCCCCCGAGACTACTCATAAAGAAGCGGAACATGAGGAATCCGGCCATGAAGAAAAAGGCCACGACCATGAAGCTGAAGTTTCCGATCTGGACCGGCCGGTGGACGAAATGTGGGGAGCCAACTGTGAACACGGAATTCTTCAGCATCAATGTGACGAGTGCCGCTACGAGATCGGCATGGTCAAGCTCGACCCCACGCTCATAGGCGACAACGGCCTAGTGCGCACCGGTCTACCGGAAAAAAGACACGAACAGCACCAGGAACGCAGCTTACCCGGCGAAGTGCAGTTGGATGACACCCGTACCGTGCGGGTTGCCAGCCCCGTAACCGGCTTGATTACCCGCAGGTTCATAACGCCAGGGGTTAAAATCGAGGCCGGGGCGCCCCTTTTTGAGATCGACAGCCCCGAGGTTGCAGAGGCCAAGGGGAGCTATCTCAAGGCTGTGGCCGGACTGGGTCTTGCCGCCAAATCGGCTGAACGTGAAGCCCGGCTGTTTGCACAAAAGATCGCGGCCGAGGTTGAGGTCCAGCAGGCGCAGGCTCAACGGACCCAGGCTGAGACTGAGGTTGCCACAGCTCGCGGTCGACTCCTGCGCCTGGGACTCACGAAGGAGGACATCGAGCGTATCTCGGCCAAAAATGGTGCGGCTTTGAACGGAGTCGTGGTTATTCGTGCCTCCAAGGCGGGAACAGTCATTGAAGGCAACGCCGCTGCAGGTGAACACGCGGAGGCAGGAAAAGAACTGCTCACTCTTTCCGACTTGGACACCGTATGGGTCATGGCTGATTTGAAGGAGGCCGATCTTGCCGTTGTCACCGATGCTTCAGGCAAGGAGGCCAAAATCGACGCCATGGGCCGCAGTTTCAGCGGCCGGTTGGACACGGTGGCTGGCCGCATGAGCGAGACGACCCGCACGGCCAAAGCGCGGTTCAGCGTCGCCAATACCGAGGGACTGCTCAAGCCCGGTATGTTCGTCTCGGTCCGCCTCCTTTTGCCTGCCAAGGGCGAAACCCTCGTCGTACCCAAGGTAGCTGTACTGGCCGACGCTGGCCGGACTTTTGTCTTCACCCATAAAGAAGGAGACTACTGGGTCCGGCGACCGGTCACCCTCGGAGCACGTATCGATGGCATGGTGGAGATCGCCTCCGGCATCACGGCCGAGCAACGGATCATCACCGACGGGTCCTTTCTGCTGAAAAGCGATGTCCTGCGCAGCAAGATGGGCGCCGGTTGCGCGGATTAAGGGAGCAACCATCATGGAAAGATTCACCAAACTCCTTCTAGCCCGACGCTGGATGGTTCTCATCGTGACGGCACTTTTGGTCACCACTGGCTGGGTCGCCTGGACCCGGCTACCCATCGACGCCTTTCCGGACGTGACCAATGTCCAGGTTATGGTGCTGACCGAGGCGCCTGGACTCTCCTCGGTCGATGTCGAACAGCAAATCACCTACCCCATCGAACAGCAAATGGGTGGTGTGCCCAAGGTCACCCAGGTGCGCTCTCTGTCCAAGGCGGGGCTATCGCAGGTCATCGTGGTTTTTGAGGACAGCACTGATATTTATTTTGCCCGGCAGCAAATTTTTGAGCGGCTGACTATTGCCCGCGAGCACCTGCCCGCCTTTGCTGAACCGGAACTCGGCCCTATCAGCACCGGCCTGGGAGAAATTTTTCAATACACCCTTGAAGGCGAGGGTCTGACCGCCATGGAACTCCGCCGCCTCCAGGATGCGGTGGTTACTCCGCAACTTCGCCCCATCCCCGGGGTCAACGAGGTCAACAGCTTCGGCGGTTTTGTTCGTCAGTACCAGGTTCTGGTCAACCAGGAGGCCCTGCTCAAGTATGGAATCAGCCTTCGGGAGGTTGTGGAGGTACTGGCGAAGAACAACGCCAACGCCGCTGGCGGCTTCATCGTCCGGGACTGGGAGCAGACCTATATCCGAGGCCTGGGACAACTCACCAGCCCGGAGGATATCGGCGAGGTGGTGCTCAAGGCCAACGACGGTACCCCGGTGCATGTCCACGATGTGGCGGAAGTCACTCTTGGACCCCAGTCCAGACAGGGGGCCGTCACCCGTGACGGCAAGGGTGAAACGGTTGCCGGAATGGTCATCATGCTTCGGGGCGAAAATTCCAAGGATGTGGTCAGCCGAGTAAAAAGCGCTCTGCCCCGTATCCAGGAGAGTCTGCCAGACGGGGCTCGCATCAATGTCTTCTACGATCGCACCGATCTGATCGAGGCCTGCATCAAGACTGTGGTCGATGCGCTCCTTGAGGGCGGCGGCTTTGTCATCCTGGTGCTCTTCCTTTTCCTTGCCGAATTCAGATCCGCTTTGATCGTCGTGCTGTCCCTGCCCATCACCTTTCTGATCACTTTTCTGATCATGGGCTGGGCTGGAATCAGCTCCAACCTGATGAGCTTGGGCGGGCTGGCTTTTTCAGTGGGCATGGTGGTCGACGCGGCCATTGTCATTGTCGAGAACATGCGGCGCCATTTCGCGGAATACCCTGACATATCCCTGAAGCACCGGATAGCCGCCCTGGCAGTGGCCGAGGTGGCAAGGCCGGTATCGTTCTCCGTACTGATTATCGCCATCGTTCTCGTACCGCTCTTTTCTCTCCAGGGCATCGAGGGCAAAATGTTCCTCCCGCTTGCCGCCACCATGATCATCGCCATCCTGGTTTCCCTGGCGGTGGCGTTGACGGCGGTGCCGGTCCTCTCCGCCGTATTGCTCAGTCAGACCCCTGAAAAAGAATTTGGGTTCGTGCGTGCTTTGAACCGGGGCTACCTGGCGCTGCTCGCCCGTGCCCGACGGCACACGGCCGTGACCATGACCCTGGCTGTTCTGGCTCTTGCCGCCGCAGGCTGGGCTGCCACGGGTGTGGGTACCGAATTCATGCCCCACCTCGACGAAGGAGCTATTGCGGTCAACGCTGTCCGTCTGCCCAACGCTTCGCTGGAAGGTTCGGTTGCAGTCAGCAGTTTTGTCGAGAAACGGCTCTTGGCCTCTTTTCCCGAGGTCTTGACCGTGGTCAGTAAAACCGGCCGGGCTGAAATCTCTGAAGACCCCATGGGGCCGGAACAGACCGACTTCTTCATCATGCTCAAACCCAAAAAGGAATGGACCTCGGGCCGCAGCAAATCAGAACTGGTTGAGGCCATGAACCGGGACCTTTCCACCATTCCCGGCATTCGCCTGTCCTTTTCCCAACCCATTGCGCTCCGGGTTAATGAGTTGATTTCAGGTGTCAAGAGCGACCTGGCGGTGAAGGTCTATGGCGAGGACTTGGAAAAATTAAAGGGCTATGCCGACCGGATAGCCGCCATTCTCAGCGGACTCGATGGGGCTAGGGACGTCAAGGTGGAACAGGTCTCGGGCATGGAGCAGATTGAGATCACCTATGACCGCAAGACCCTCGCCCGCTATGGGGTGAATGCTGGCGATGTCAATGAAGTGATCGAGATCGCTCTAGCCGGACGCGAGGCGACCAAGGTGGTTGAAGGCCCTTTGCGCACCGCCACCATAGTGCGGCTTGCCGAGAAGGATCGTGTGGATCTTGATGCCCTGGAAAAACTGCTTGTTCGGGGAGCAGCTGGTGAACCCCTCCGCCTTGGTCAGGTGGCACGGATCACCTTGGTGGAAGGTCCGGCCCAGATTGGCCGGGAGAAAGGGATGCGCCGGGTGGCCGCCGAGGTCAACATCCGGGGCCGGGATTTGGGGGGTTTCGTGGCTGAGGCGCAAAAGAAACTGCACGGCATCGAACAGGAATTGCCGACCGGATATTTTCTGGAATACGGCGGTCAGTTCGAAAATCAGCAGCGGGCCATGCAGCGACTCTCCATAGTCGTGCCGATAGCGTTGTTTCTCATTCTTTGCCTACTTTATATGGCCCTGGGCAACATTCGGGATTCTTTGCTGGTTATCCTCAACCTGCCTTTTGCCCTGGTAGGCGGCATCCTTGCCATTTGGGCCTGGGGCATGCCCCTCTCGGTGTCAGCAGCCGTTGCCTTCATCTGCCTGCTGGGAATTGCGGTTCAAAACGGCGTGGTGCTTATTACCTTTTTCCGGCAATTACGCGACGACGGCCATACGATTGACGATACCATTCGTGAAGGGTGCCGCCTGCGTTTCCGGCCGCTCCTGATGACGGCGCTGACCAGCTTTATCGGCCACTTGCCGATGCTTTATGCCACCGGCTCCGGTGCTGACATCCAAAAACCGTTGGCAGTAGTGGTTATGGGGGGACTTATCACTTCCACCATCCTGACTCTGGTCGTCATTCCGGTCTGGTATGGCTGGCTGGAACAACGGTTCGGTGCCAAACAAGCAGCTGAAAGTTGAAAATACGGCAAACGACCATGTAACCTTTCCGTAACGCAACGCAAGAGCACTGGAAAATTAGCCATTCATATTTTTCATCCAAAGGAGATTTCAATGAAGTTCATAAAAATGATCCCCATATTCACTTTGCTTGTAACCAGCACGTTTATCCTGTCAGGGTGTGCTGTCGACAAACAGTTGCAAACTCCTGCACCAGGTGCGCTGACTGTAGATATCCAGCCGGCTTCCGAAGTGCATATTGTGCAAGCATCTGCCCGACAAGTGGGAGAGGAGGTGATCGTGGACGGGAAAATCCAGCGCAAAAAGATTGGCGGAAGAGGCATTGTGAAAGGGCATGTCGATATTGATGTGCTTGACGAGAAGGGCCAAACTCTTCGGCAGGTCGTCACCGGTTGTTCGCCTCAAATCATTCCTAAGCTCAGCGGGGTGAGGTCATCGTTTACCGCTCGGATACCAATGACGGCACCTCCGGAAAGCATTGTCAGGGTAACATTTCACAATGGCCCTCATGATGGCCTAGAAATCTTGTAACGTTTCGCCTTATCACAATTGTTGAGCACTGGGATCAGCCCACGTTGCGCGAACACACAACATGTGGGCTTCCCAGTTCATTCCAGCCTCAATGTACCGGAGGTGGAATCATGGCAAGAATTATGAAAAAAAAACCGTGTTTGTTGTATGCGGTTTACTTTTGATGAGCAGTGCCGCATGGGCTGTAGAGTATACCAAAATGTCCACGCACGAACTGAGCAATCTGTGTGGTACACTCTTGGGGACCAGTCAAGAGCACCGCATCGCCCTTGCTGCTGACAATCCGTTGTTTTTCCTTCCTTGACCGGGTACTATGCCCCTACCCGGCCAACAATGCGCCCACTGCCTTTCGCTGTTGCAACCCCAGACTTTTGGTCAGAAGGAGGTCCTCATGAACCGGCGGCAATTCATTCGCGAAGTATTCCTCTGGTCGGCCGGCGCCACGCTGGCCATCCCCCGATTCACCATCCTGCCGGAAGCCATGGCCGCGGAAAAGCCGCCAGCCCTGCTCAGCGTCGCAAAGGGTACGGAGTACACCGCTCTGGTTACCAGGGTGCTGCAGCCGCTTGGCGGCATGGGACAATTTGTCCGGCCGGGCGACCGGGTGGTGGTCAAACCGAATATCGGCTGGGACCGCAGCCCGGAACAGGCGGCAAACACCCACCCGCTGGTGGTTGCGGCCGTCGTGGCCCAGGCCCTGCAAGCCGGGGCAAAACAGGTGCTGGTCTTTGACCGCACCTGCAACGAGCAGCGGCGTTGCTATGCCAACAGCGGTATCGAGCGGGCCATCCTTGATCTCAAAGATTCCCGGGCGGTGATCGAGCATATCGACCAGCGCAAGTTCGTGCCGGTGCAGATCGCGCAAGGCAAATCGCTCACTCAATGGGAAATCTATAAGGATGCCCTGGACTGCGACTGCTACATCAACCTGCCGGTGGCCAAGCACCACGGCCTTTCCCGGCTGACCCTGGGGCTCAAAAACAGCATGGGCGTGATCGGCGGCAACCGGGGCAAGCTCCATCACGATCTTGGCCAGAGCCTGGCTGATCTGGCCACAGTGATCCGGCCGAAACTGACCATCATCGACGCCACCCGCATTCTGCTCAACAACGGCCCGCAAGGCGGCGACCTCAAGGATGTGCGCCGGCTCGACACCCTGATCGCCTCCGCCGACCCGGTAGCGGCAGACGCCTACGCCACGACCTTGTTTGACCTGGCGCCCGACGCCATCGAGTCCACCGTGGCCGCCTACAAGATGGGACTTGGTGAGATGGCCCTGGACCGGATCAAAGTGCTGGAGGCCTGATGCGCAAACCCGGTCCTCTGCTCTCGCCGTCCGCCTGGAGTACAATCGGCCAGAGCCTGTTTTTTCTCCTTTTTCTGGTGCTGTTCATCAAAACCGATTATGCCGGGGTCGATGAACTCACCTGGGCGGTCAACCTCCTGTTCCGGATCGATCCCTTCCTCGCCTTAGCCGCCATACTGGCCGCCAAAGCGGTGATTGCCCTCATGCTGCCGGCCCTGCTTACCCTGCTTCTGACCCTGCTGTTCGGCCGGTTTTTCTGCGGCTGGGTCTGCCCCATGGGCGCTTTGATCGATGCCAGCCGGCGTCTGTTCGGAAGGACAAACACTCTGATTCCTGAGCCGGGACGGCGACAGCTCAAATATTACCTCCTGTTCTTCCTCCTCGCCGCAGCCTGCTTCGGCCTACCCTTTGCCGGGTACCTCGATCCTTTCTCTCTGCTGGTGCGCGGTTTCACCTTTGCGGTGCAGCCGGGACTTGACCATGCGGCCACCACCCTGTTCACCTGGACCTATCAGCAAGCGCCCCCGTGGGTCAACGCCCTAACCGAACCGTTCTATGCCCTGCTGAAACGTTTCGTGCTCCCCTTCAGCGACAAGGTGTATGCGCTGTCCGTTTTCTCCCTGCTCCTCCTGCTGATGGTGCTGGGCCTCAGTTGGGTTGAACGCCGTTTTTTCTGCCGCAAGGTTTGCCCACTCGGGGCACTGCTGGCTCTTATCGCCCGTTTTTCTCTGCTGCGGCTCAGCGGAGGCTCGGCCGAATGCGGCCAATGCCGGCAATGCCGGACAGTCTGCCCCATGGCGGCCATCGACGAAACCAGGGCCATCGCCACCGCAGAATGTACTCTCTGCCTTGATTGCCAGACCCACTGTCCCCGTTCCCGCATCCACTACGGCTGGCGGCGTAGCGGGTCCGGGAATCAGATTACTGATCTGTCGCGAAGGGCAATGCTGGGCTCGCTGGCCGCCGGGGCACTGGCGCCGCTGGCCCTGCCCACCCGGCCGCATGCCCGGCAGGCCGACCCGATGCTGATTCGGCCTCCAGGAGCCTTGGCGGAAAAAGAATTTCTCGGTCTCTGCGTGCGCTGCGGCGAATGCATGAAGGTCTGCATTGGCAACGCCCTCCATGCCGCCTGGCTGGAAGCTGGCCTCGAAGGCATCTTCACCCCACGGCTGATTGGCCGTATCGGCTACTGCGAGTATAACTGCACCTTGTGCGGCCAGGTCTGCCCCACCGGTGCCATTCGAAAACTGCACAAACCGGAAAAACAGGCGGTAGTCATTGGCCGCGCCCACTTCGACAAAAACCGCTGCCTGCCCTATGCCTCCGGCATTCCCTGCATCGTTTGCGAAGAACACTGCCCGACCCCGGACAAGGCAATCAAATTCCGGGAGGTTGAGGTTGACAACAATAAGGGTGCCCGGGTCAAAGTGCGGCAGCCATACGTGATTGACCACCTGTGCATCGGCTGCGGTATCTGCGAAAACAAATGTCCTCTCACCGGGGCGGCGGCGGTGTTGGTCACCTCAGCGGGCGAAAGCCGACATGTGGACCTGAACATCCGGGATGGGTACTAACCAGCATGGCTGGATCAGATTGGCCAGTCACAACGCACAATGACAGCTCGGAACGCAGGCATGGCACCGGAACCAACACTTTCATATAAAACCTTTGTGACCGGGAAACACAAGAAGCCAACCGTGAGTCATCAGCCACCCAAAAAAGATTTTTTCCCGGTTTTCAATCGCCTCCTTTTTGTGCTCCTGCTGCTGCTCGCTCTGGCCACCGCCACCCATTCGGCGGCGAGGCAAGAAGTTCGGATCGGGCTTCTGGCCAAGCGAGGGTCGGCAATTGATGTCCAGTTATGGACCGCCACCGCCGAATACCTCACCGCCAAACTGCCCGCGCACCATTTTCAGATCGTGCCGCTTGATTTCACCGAGATCCATGGCGCTGTCCGCGAGGCGAACATCGATTTCGTCCTCGCCAACTCGGCTTTTTACGTCGAACTGGAAAAACTCTACGGCGTCAGCCGGATAGCGACCCTGATCAACCGCAACCTGCCGCATCAGCAAACCACCACCTTCGGCGGCGTCATTTTTTGCCGGGCCGATCGCAACGATATTCGCCATCTCAACGATTTGCGCGATCGCCGCTTCATGGCGGTAGAGCCGCGATCGTTCGGCGGCTGGATAGCCTGCTGGCGGGAACTGTATCTGCTCGGCATCGATCCGCTCCGTTTCTTTGCCGCCCTTGAATACGGCAACACCCATGACGCTGTGGTCCACGCGGTGCACAGCGGCACGGTCGATGCGGGTACGGTCCGTACCGACACCCTGGAGCGCCTGGCTGAAGCTGGTGTTTACCGGCTCGACGAATTCCGCATTCTCAACGAACAGCAAGTCGCCGGCTTTCCCTTCAAACTCAGCACCGCCCTCTATCCGGAATGGCCGATGGCGGCCCTCAAGACCACACCCGCCGACCTGACCCGGCAGGTAGCCTCTGCCCTGCTGGCCATGGCCAGCGACGATCCCGCTGCCCGGGCCAGCAAAAGCGCCGGCTGGACCGCACCGCTCAACTATCAGCCGGTGCATGATTGTCTGCTCGATCTGCGCCTCGGCCCCTATGCCGATTTCGGCCAGTTCACCCTCACCGATGTCCTCAAACGCTATTGGCGGCAGCTGGCATTGCTGGCGGCCGTTCTCACCGCCGTTTTCCTCACCTCCCTGTATATTCTGCGCCTGAACCGGCGTCTCCGGCAGAAAAACCGCGAGGTGGATGAGCTGAACACTACCCTTGAAGCCAAGGTGGTGGAGCGTACCAGCCAGATCAACACCCTCCTTGACCGGGAATTGTATCTCCGTGAAATTATGGAGACGGTTGCCGAGGTCAACGGCCTGCTCCTTTCAGCCGCCGACCTGGAAACCCTCTTGCACGCAGCCTGCAAGGCGATGGGCGAACACAGCCATTACGGCTTCATCTGGATCGGTCTGCTCCAGGATGGCCTAGTCAACACGGTGTTCACTTCCGATTTATCCACTCGTCTGCCCGATACCCTTCCCTACAATCCTCATGATGCCGCAGATCCGTTCGCTGCCTCTTCCGCGGCCCGCTGCATCGCGGCCAATCAGACCGTCGTACGGGTGCGAGGTGAGGGAGAACCGACCGTCACCGCCTGGCTTGATCGGGCCAATCCTGTCAAATTCAGAGCGGTGGTCGCCCTGCCGCTGCGTGCGGACCGCTACACTGCGCCCCTTGGAGCACTCTGCGTCTATACCATGCGCAAAGAAGGATTTGAGCCGGAGGAAATCGCCATGCTCGAGGAACTGGCGGGAGACATCGGCTTTGCCGTCCATTCGTTTTGGCAGAGGGAACAGGTGGCGAGACTTGAGAAGGAGCGCAGTGAGAATTACCATCAGACCATTCTCTCTTTCGCCGACATGATCGATCAGCGAGACACCTATACCGCCGGTCATACCCAACGGGTGGCGCATTATAGCAAGCTGCTCGCCAAAAAGATGGGGCTCACGGCTGAACGGATCGACTTTCTCGAGCAGGCGGCTATCCTTCACGACATCGGCAAGATCGCCACCCCGGATTCGGTCCTGCTCAAGCCCGGCAAGCTCTCCACGCTTGATTACGAACTGATCAAACTCCATGCCTCCGCTGGTCACGCCATGCTGGCAGGCATCCCGATGTACCGCGAACTGGCCGACATTATTCACCATCATCACGAACGGTATGACGGCATGGGCTACCCGGACCGGGTGCAAGGCACGGATATCCCCCTCTTGTCCCGGATCATCACGGTGGCGGATTCCTTCGATGCCATGACCACCAACCGCATCTACAAGCCGCGCAAGACGATCGACGAAGCTTTGCAGGAGCTGCAACAGCTCAGCGCCCGCCAATTCGACCCAGAGGTCGTTGCCGTGGGCCTTGCGGTCCTGCGGAATGCCGATATTCCGGTATCCGTTAGCCAACTGCCGAAAAGCCAGATGGAACAACGCCGTTTTTCCTATTTTTTCAGCGATAAACTCACCGGCCTCTACAACGAAGACTACCTGCAGATCCTGCTGCACAACAATCAGGGACTGCGAAAATACCCCTGCCTGCACAGCCTGCATGTGCATAACCTGGAACGGTTTAATCGACGGCTGGGCTGGGAACAAGGCAACCTGCTCATGAGCAGGTTCGCGGCTGAGCTTCAGTCCCGTTATCCCGAGGCGCTCCTGTTTCGAGTCTATGGCCGTGACTTTGTGATCATTACCGCCCTCCATTTTGATCTTGAGGCCGATGCGCTCGTTTTTGACTGCCTCAAGGAAACAGGTGTGGAGGTGACCTCAAGCCACGTCGATCTGCGGGAGAATGCGAGCTATTACCTCGATAAGCTGGAGCACCTGGAAATCCAGTGTGATCTGGAGGGCTATCGCTGAGCCTGCTGGAGTCAAACTGCAACACCGCCATCGGTTCGCCTGCAGGCCATTCCCATCTGTTTTCCCCTCAAATCCGCTCAGCCGGGTCGGCTTTGAGCCGAGAATAGCTGTCACAGTTTAAAAAAATATATGTATTTTTAATTAGTTATTCAAAAATATCCCCGCCATTGACTGTCCCCCAGTACCCCCTGCCTCTCCCGTCTCTCTAACCGGGTCACAATGACCCATTAGGACAAAATTACGGGCTAAAATGACTCGCTGGGACTGAGGCCTGTTGTTTTCGGTCGTTTTGGGGCAATTTGGCTGCCAAATCCCAGCTTTTTACCGCGTTGCCGTTGGGTCACGGGACATTTCGCGGCATCTCGACACGTTCAGTCATCATAACATATTAGAATTTCGCCTTTTTACACATGGCACGATCCTTGCTATAGATGAGTAGCGCATATTTGGATCCAAAAAGAGGCAGGAACTTTTGCAGGGCAAAAAAAAAGAACCCCCCAAATTTAGAAAAGGATGGTGTCATTATGGCAGTTCGTGAAGAAGTCTACGGCTATTTCATTCCCAGCGTTACCCTCATCGGCATCGGCGCAGCCAAACAGATTCCGGCCAAAATCAAAGCTCTCGGCGGTTCCAAACCGCTGATCGTCACTGACAAAGGCATCACCGGCGCAGGCATTACCAAACAGATCACCGATCTGCTGGAAGCCGCCGGTATGAAGTATGTGGTCTATGACGAGACCATCCCCAACCCCACCGACAAGAACGTGCATGACGGCGTTGATGTCTACAAGAAAGAAAAATGCGACAGCCTGATCACCCTGGGCGGCGGTTCCTCTCATGACTGCGGCAAGGGCGTTGGCTTGGTGATTGCCAACGGCGGCAAGATCCATGATTTCGAGGGCGTGGACAAATCCTCCAAACCGATGCCGCCCTACCTGGCCGTCAACACCACCGCCGGCACCGCTTCCGAGATGACCCGCTTCTGCATCATCACCGACACCTCTCGGCATGTGAAGATGGCCATTGTTGACTGGCGCGTCACTCCGGGCATCGCGGTTGACGATCCATTGTTGATGATGGGTATGCCGCCGGCACTGACCGCTGCCACCGGCATGGACGCCCTCACTCACGCGGTGGAGGCCTATGTTTCCACCATCGCCACCCCGATGACCGACTCCGCCGCTGAGAAGGCCATCGAGCTGATCGCCAAGCATCTCCGTCCGGCCGTGGCCAATGGGCAGGACATCAATGCCCGCGAAGGGATGTGCTACGCCCAGTACCTGGCCGGCATGGCTTTTAACAATGCCAGCCTCGGGCACGTCCATGCCATGGCGCATCAGTTGGGCGGTTTCTATGACCTGCCCCATGGCGAGTGCAATGCTATCCTCCTGCCCCATGTCTCCAAGTTCAACCTGATCGCTAAAATGGACCGTTTCGTCAAGATCGCCGAGTTGATGGGCGAGAACACCAGCGGCCTGTCCCCCCGCGATGCAGCTGAACTGGCACTGGTGGCGATCCGCAAGCTGTCCGCCGACATCGGAATCCCTGGCGGTCTGATCGAGCTGGGCAAGCGGTATGGCAAGGAAGTCAAGGCCTCCGATATCGACACCATGGTCGGCAACGCCCAGAAGGATGCCTGCGGCTTGACCAATCCGCGTTGTCCCAAGGATGCGGACGTCAAGGCTATCTATACCGCCGCGCTGTAAGAAGAGGAGATTTAAAAAGATTCCCGGTGGGGCCCGTTCCCTGTTTTCCCTGACTTGGCCTGTGCGGGCTTCACCGGATTTCTAGCACAAAAATCGAAGTACGCTGTGGTTGGCGTTGCGGGACGCATGTTCGCGTCCCGCATTTACGTTCCCCCTGGAAAGGAGGAGCAGGGGCTTTTTCTCCTTGTCACCCTGCTCCTCCAATCCAAATGCCAACCAAAAACACCCAAAACGGACAAATGTTGACAAGAAAGGGAATTTGAGCTAATTTTTTTCACAACCCATTGAATTTTAGTTTTTTTTGCACCACGACCCCACCATCGTTTCTAACGGGTACGGGTTCCCGGCGGAGCCCGATTGTTCTCTTTTTCATATAGGAGTTATCAAATGGCTGATAGAATTTTTCGTGTGAACATGTCGGACCTGAGCGCCAAGGTCGAAACTGTACCCGAGGGATGGATGGGCCTGGGCGGTCGCGGCTTGACTTCCACCATTGTCGCTGCCGAAGTCAAACCCACCTGTCACCCCCTGGGTAAATACAACAAACTGGTTTTCGCCCCCGGCTTGCTCTCCGGTACTCAAGCAGCAAACTCGGGCCGCCTCTCGGTTGGCGCCAAAAGCCCTTTGACCGGCACCATCAAAGAATCCAATTCCGGCGGCACCTCCGCGCAGATGCTGGCCAAACTGGGCGTCAAAGCCCTGATCATTGAAGGCAAACCGGTTGACGACAGCAAATGGTACAGCCTGCACGTCAATGCGGACGGCGTCACCATCAAGGAAGAAACCGAGGTGGTCGGCCAGGGTAACTTTGCCGTGGTCCAGACCCTTAACAAACGTTTCGGCGACAAGGTCGGCGTCATCACCATTGGCCAGGCGGGCGAAATGAGAATGCTTGGCGCCAATATTTCGGTCAAGGACCCGGACAGCCACATGCGGTCCCACGGTCGCGGCGGTCTCGGCGCGGTCATGGGTTCCAAGAAGGTTAAATTCATTGCCGTTGAACCCACCGACCAGAAAGTAGCCATCGCCGACCCCGAGGCCTTCAAAATTGCCAGCCGGGCTTTTGCCAAGGCCTTGATCGACAATCCCATCAGCAAGGCCCTGGGTCAATACGGCACCAACGTCCTGGTCAACATCATCAACGAATCCGGCGGCCTGCCCACCAAAAATTTCACCAGCGGCCAGTTTGCAGGCCACGAAGCCATTTCCGGCGAGACCATGCACGACACCATTGTCGCCCGTGGCGGCAAGCCGAAACACAACTGCCATCCCGGTTGCGTTATCAACTGCTCGCAGATCTATGCCGATGCCAAGGGACAGTACAAGACCTCCGGCTTTGAGTACGAGACCATCTGGGCCCTGGGCGCCGATTGCGGTATCGACAATCTGGATTATGTGGCCGAGGCCGATAGCCTGATGGATGACATCGGCGTTGACTCGATCGAAATTCCGGTGGCCTTCGGCGTGGCCATGGAGGCTGGCGTGCTCAAGTACGGTGACGGCGCCGAATTGTGCCGCATCCTCAAGGAAGATATTGCCAAAGGCACACCCTTGGGCCGAATCATCGGCAACGGTGCCGGTTCCGTCGGCCGCGCCTACGGCGTCACCCGGGTGCCGGTGGTCAAGAACCAGGCCATTCCGGCCTACGATCCCCGCGCCATCAAAGGTATCGGCATCACCTACGCCACTTCCACCCAGGGCGCCGATCACACCATGGGCTACACCATTGCCACCAACATCCTCGGTGTCGGTGGCAAGGTCGATCCGTTGAGCAAGGAAGGCCAGGTGGAGCTGTCGCGCAACCTGCAGATCGCCACCGCTGCCATCGATTCCACCGGTATGTGTCTGTTCGTGGCCTTTGCCGCCCTGGATGACCCAACCTGTTTGCCGGCCCTGATCGACTTGCTCAATGCCCGCTACGGCATCCATCTGGTAGCCAATGATGTCACCAACCTCGGCATGACCATCCTCAAAACCGAGCGGGCCTTCAACCTGGCCGCCGGGTTCACCAACAAGGATGACCGGCTGCCCGAGTTCTTCGCCGAGGAACCGATTGCGCCGCACAACGTGGTCTGGGACATCACCGACGAGGCTATCGATTCGTTCTGGAACTTTTAACGGCTCTCACCGAGCCGCATGCCTTGTTCTGTTATTTCGCGCGGAGCGAGAAATCTCGGTTGAACACGAGGTTTCTCGTCTCTGTGCTCCTCGGAATGACAGAGCGAGCGTTTTCAGCCTAAAGCCAACACATTCAAATAACAAAAAAAAGCCTATGCAGATCACGGTCAAGCTGTTCGCCTACTTCCGGGATAACCGCTTCAAGCAGCAGCGCATGGACTTTCCCGAGGGCACCACGGTGGAGGCAATCATCCGCTCCCTCGGGGTGCCGCTTGACGAGGTCGGTGTGACCATGATCAATTCACGCCACTGCGAACTGCACCAGGTTCCGGCTGAAGACGATCAGCTGGCTATTTTCCCCAATATCGGCGGGGGCTGAGCTCTCCGCCGATTCCTTTTCTACCCCCTCCCCTCTCCGGCGGCAAATTCCCTGCATTAATTCCCCGATTCCGTGCTATACTTTCCCGCATGGATGAGGTGTCCGTCCTTTTGTCGCCGGTAACGCCGGACGCCGGACGCCGGTTGATTGCGGTTCCAGCACCGGTTTTTTCGCTCCGGCCATGCACCGGAGCATTGCCCAGGCCAGGAGAACATGAACGATTTTTTCAAACTGATTAGCCCCGCCGATTTTGTCGCCCTGTTTGCCGATTTTTCGCCGCTTGCACCCGAGACTGTGCCGCTGACAGCGGCCAGAGGCCGGATCCTTACCGATCAATTGGTCAGCAACGAACCTCTGCCGCCCTTTTCCCGATCCACCATGGATGGCTATGCGGTCCGGGCCGCCGACACCTTCGGCTGCTCGGAATCGGAAACCGCCCTGCTGACGGTGATCGGCGAGATCGCCATGGGAGCCTCCGGGCAGGCCTTGACTCTACGCCCTGGTCAGGCGGCTCGCATCTGGACCGGCGGCGAACTGCCGCAGAAGGCGGACGCCGTGGTCATGGTGGAATACACCCAGCCTTTTGACGAGGAGACTGTGGGCATTTTCCGGCCGGTAGCGCCGGGGGAAAATGTGATCCGGGCCGGCGAGGATTATGCACCGGGCACAGTGGTGCTCGAGCGGGGCGACAGATTGCGTCCCCAGGACTTGGGCGTGCTCTCGGGTTTGGGCATCACGGAGGTTTCGGTCTATCGCCGGCCCCGGGTGGCAATCCTCTCCACCGGCGACGAACTGGTGCCGGCCGACCAGACGCCTCCACCGGGCAAGATTCGCGACATCAACTCCACCACCCTGGCGGCTTTGGTCGAGGAAACTGGCGGCATCGCTCAAACCTACGGCATCTGCGACGATGATTTTGACCGCATGCTGGCCGTTTGCACCCGCGCCCTCGCAGATGCCGATGTGTTGCTGCTCTCCGGCGGCAGCTCGGTGGGACAGCGGGATTTCACCCAGCGTGTCTTTGCCGCTATCCCCGGCGGCCAGATGCTGGTGCATGGAGTCTCGGTCCGCCCTGGCAAACCAACCATTCTCGCCCGCCAGGACAACAAGGCCCTGTTCGGCCTGCCCGGCCACGTCGCCTCGGCCCTGGTGGTCTTCACCTGCTTTGTCCGGCCGCTGTTGCGACAATACAGCGGCTTGGGCGCAACCTTGGGACTCAGAACCGTCAAGGCAATCACCGCCCAGCAGATTCCCTCGGTCATCGGCCGCGAAGATTATGTCCGGGTGCGTCTGACTGCCCAAGAGGGAGGAGCCCCGCCTTTGGCCACCCCGGTCTACGGCAAGTCCGGCCTGCTCAATCCCCTGGTCCGGGCCGACGGACTGCTGCCCATTGGCCGCGATGTCGAAGGGTTGGACAAAGGGGTTGAGGCTGCGGTGCTGTTGTTTCCGTAAGCAAGGAAGGGAGCCCTTGATGAAGCCCATGCGAAATCTTGGCAGAACCGGTCTACGGAACAATCTCCCCCCGGATTCCGGGGCACTCCATCCAGGCTACGACTGCTAACATACCATCCACCTAATGAATGTGAGCGCCATGCAACGAAAAATCTATCTCGACATGCATTCCCGGGAAGAGGCCCAGCAGTTGTTCTGGTCCCGTTTCACCAATCATGTGACCGGCGACGAAACCATTGCCTCGCGTTTGGCCATCGGCCGGGTGACTGCCGGACCGGTCAGCGCCCGTTTCTCCTCGCCCTCGTTTCATTCGGCGGCCATGGACGGCCTGGCGGTCCGAGCCGAGGATACCTTCGGGGCCACCGATGAGGCGCCGCTCACCTTGCGGCTCGATAGCGGCGAAGCGGTGCTGATCAATACCGGCTACCCGTTGCCGCCGGACAAGAACGCAGTAATCATGATCGAAAACGTGTTGCTCGATGAGGAGGGTACAACAGCCATGATCCGCACGCCGGTTTACCCCTGGCAACATGTGCGCAAGGTAGGCGAGGATATCGTGGCCACCGAGCTGCTCTTTCCCACCGGCCATCAGCTCCGCCCGCCCGACCTCGGCGCCCTGATCACCGGCGGCTGCGCCACGGTCCGGGTGCGCAAGCGGCCCAAGGTAGTGATCATCCCCACCGGCAGCGAGCTGGTCGCGCTCGAGGATTACCCGGAAGCCGTCCCGGCTGGCAAAACCATCGAATCGAATGCCACGGTCCTGGCAGGCCTGGCTGAACAGGCCGGGGCCGAGGTCGAGATCACTCCGATCATCAGCGACGATTTCGAGTCGATCAAAAAGCACCTGAGCGCCATGCTCGCTGCCGGGGCTGACCTGGTGGTGATCAACGCCGGTTCTTCAGCCGGCAGCGCCGATTACACGGTCCAGATCATCGAACAGCTGGGCGAGGTGCTGGTGCATGGCATCACCATCATGCCCGGCAAACCGACCATCCTGGGGGTGATTGCCGATACGCCGGTGGTTGGCGTTCCCGGATATCCGGTTTCGGCGATCATTGCCATGGAACAGCTGGTCGTCCCTCTCCTGGCCCACATGCAGGGCGTGTATGTCGCGCCGCCGGTCTCCGTCCAGGCGATCCTGGCCAAAGATATGCCCTCGAAGAGTGGCATCGAGGAATTCCGGCGGATGATCGTCGGCCGCATTGGCGCCAACTTCGTGGCCGTGCCGCTCAAACAGGGCGCCGGAGCCATCACCACCCTGACCAGGGCTAACGGTATCCTCCGTATTGGCGCCGCCTCCGAGGGTGAGATGCACGGTCGCGAGGTGGCCATCGAGTTGCTCGTGCCGCAACCACAGGTGGAACGAACGCTCCTCTGTACCGGCAGCCACGACCTCTGCCTGGATGTGTTGAACGATTTTCTCCGCAAGGAAGACCCGGCTTACCCCCTGGCCTCGACCCATGTCGGCAGCCTGGGCGGGATCATGGCCCTGAAACAAGGGATGTGCCATCTCGCCGGTTCGCACCTGCTCGACCCCTCCGACGGTTCCTACAACACCACCTATATCCGCAAGCACCTGGCGGGCCGCGATATCCGCATCGTCTCCCTGGTGTATCGCGAGCAGGGATTCATCGTAGCCAAGGGGAACCCGAAGAACATCACCGGTGTCCGCGACCTGTTCGGCGCGGGTATCCGTTTCATCAATCGTCAGGCCGGTTCCGGCACCCGGGTACTGCTCGACTACGAGCTGAGCCGCCATGACCTTGATCCGGATGGAATCGACGGCTATCAGCAGGACGAATACACCCACATGGCGGTGGCGGTGGCAGTGCTCTCCGGCAAGGTGGACGTGGGGCTGGGGATCAAAAGCGCGGCTCGGGCCCTGGGCCTTGATTTCGTGCCGCTGGTGGAAGAACGCTACGACCTGTTGATTCCCGGCGAGCTGTTCGATTCGCCGATGATCCAGGCAGTGCTGGCGGTGATCGGCACACCGCTGTTCAAGCAGACGGTGGAGGGGATGGGCGGATACTCGACCCGGGAGACGGGGCATCTGGTTTCGCTGGCTTGAAACCAGCCGGTTGGCCGGCTACTCTGCATGCATCAGAAAATCGATATCCTTCAGGTCGACATGCAGCCAACTGCTGTGCAAAGGTGAGGCCAGCCCCAGGAGGAGCTTGACCGTCTCGGCAGCCTGCAAACTGGCGATGAAGGCCACGGTGAAGGAAAGCACCGAGGGTGCGGGTCCCGCGGTCATCCGCTGGGGGTAGAGGCGCTCGATCAGAGTGCCGCCGGGCAGCTGCACCCCCACCTGGCCGTACCAGCCATTGACCGCGCCGTGCACCAGGGGTATGTTCCTTTGGTTGCACAAGGCCGCCAGATCGCGCCGGGCCTGGATGTCGTCGAGGCTGTCGACCGCCACATCGACCCGCAGCGGTTCTTCCTCGCCGATGGTGCGGAAATCTGAGGGGAAAGAACGAATAGTGGCAAAGGGATGGATGCTGGCCGCGCGAGCAGCCGCCACCTCTGCCTTGTTTTGTCCCAGGGTCGAAAGAAGGGCGTTGAGCTGGCGGTTGCAGTTGCTCGGATCAAAGTCGTCGGGGTCAAAAAGATGCAGCTGTCCCACGCCGATACGAACGAGTTCCTCGATCACATAGCCGCCCAGACCGCCGCAACCGATCACCGCCACCTTTTTTTGTTGTAGAAGGGTTTGTTGTTCGTCGGTCAGGTTACCCTTGTTGCGGGCAAAATACTCGGCAAGAGACGGCATGGTCGTTCCCCGGAAAGAAAATAATGAGTGCCCTCAGGGTACCGGCGGCCGGAGGCGATGTCAACCGCTTCGGGCGGGGCACAGTTTTCCCTGCCGATGCCGGAAGATCTGATGGATAATTCGATGCACCCAGTTCCACCACAGAATACAAAGATGCCGCCGACCAAACAACAGAATGAGGCCACGCGCCCCTCCGGCACCATGCGCTGGCTCAGCATTACCGCCCGCACCAGCCATATTGCCGTTACCGCCGTGCTCTTCGGCGGTTTCATCCTCTATGTCCCCTTTTCCCGCCTGACTCAGTGGCATTTCCTAACCATCGCCACCGGCGGCCTGCTGCTTGTCCTTGAATGGCTCCACGACCGGCGCTGGCTGCACCGGGCCAAGGGGTTACTTGGCCTCCTCCATCTCAGTCTGTGCTTACTGATCCATTCCCTCCCGAATCTGGCGGTACCGCTGCTCTGGGCTATCCTGATCAGCGGTTGCGTCGGCAGCCACATGCCGCGCCGCTACCGTCATTGGTCCTTCCTCGAAGGATGGGAGCAGGAGAACAGCATGCGATCAAAAGGCTGAGGGATCAACCTCTGGCAAGCAAGATCCACCTATTGTCGTTTTTAGTTTGAATGAGTAACTATCTTCCAAAAGTGCCGGAGAATTATGAAATAATATTGACGAAAAGCGACCAATAATGCCATCGTTTCCGGGAAACATCAGCGCTCTTTCTCTCTAGCCCAGGAACATCGATGAAGCCCTTGATGACCACCAAAGAGGTCGCCGAATTCCTCAACATCCATGAAAAGATGGTCTACACCCTGGTTGCCGAAAAGGCCATGCCCGCCACCAAGATCGCCGGCAAATGGCTTTTTCCCCAACACCTGATTGAACAGTGGGTGGAAAACAACACCATCAATTTTCCCGACAACAGCCGCCCGCTGACCTCCAACCAACGACTGATCGTACTCGCCGGCAGCAACGACATCCTCCTCGACCAGACCATTGCCCTGTTCAACCGTTCGTATTCCGGCCATCTGGCAGTCTTCGGCAATGTCGGCAGCATGGGCGGAGTGCAAGCCTTGCGCAACAACCTCTGCCATATTGCGGCCAGCCATCTCATTCAGGATGATGAGGCCGACTACAATTTTCAGTTTGCCGCCCAGGAATTCGAGAAAATGCCGGTGGTGGTTAATTTTTGCCGCCGCTTCCAGGGCCTGCTCTTCCGCAAGAACAACCCACTGGATATCCTCTCGGTGGCCGATCTTGGCCGGCCGGGCTTACGCTTGGTCAATCGGGCCCTCGGTACCGGTACGCGGTTGCTTTTGGACCACGAACTGCTCAAAGCGGGGATCCGAGGCGACAAAATCATCGGCTACGACCACGAGGTAGGGCGCCACTTGGATGTCGGCCTGGAAATCCTGGCTGGGCGGGCTGATGTTGGGCCGGGCATCCAAGCGGTGGCTGGGGCGCTGGATCTTGGTTTCCTGCCCCTACGCTGGGAACGGTTCGACCTGCTGGTGTCGAAAGACGTCTTTTTTGAACGGACAATCCAGAACTTCTTCGGTCTGCTGCAGTCCGAACCCTTCAAGGAAGCTGGACATTCCATTCCGGGCTACGATCTAAGCCTGGCTGGTAAAGTTGTTTTCCAGGAAAGCGCATAATGCACTGGTATCCGGCAGGTATAGAACCTGCCTGGATCTAATCAAAAGGAGGTCTCTATGAAGATGGGAAAGATGTTGTTGTGCGGCTTGATATGGGCCACTTTCGCCGCCAGTTCGGCCTTGGCTGAAGAAAAAGTGGTGAAAATGTCGACCACCACCTCCACCCAGGAGTCCGGCCTGCTGGATGTGCTCCTGCCGGCCCTGGAAAAAGACACCGGCATCAAGGTCAAAGTGATTGCCAAGGGCACCGGAGCGGCCATCCGTGACGGTATCGACGGCAATGTCGATATCATTTTCGTTCACGACCGGGCACGGGAAGAAGCCTTTGTCAACGACGGGTTCGGCACCAAGCGCTACGCGGTGATGCACAACGATTTCATCATCGTTGGCCCCGCCAGCGATAAGGTGAAAATCAAAGGGACCGCCGAAGGCGCGGACGCCCTGAAGAAGATCGCCAGCGCCAAGGCCATCTTTATTTCCCGGGGCGATGATTCCGGCACCCATGCCAAGGAACAGGAGTTATGGAAAGCCTCGGGCTTATCCCTGGAAACCGGTACCACCAGCATGGAAAAAGACGGCAAGCAGATCGAAATCAAGTCTGTCCATCCGGCAGCCAGCATCGACTGGTATCTGTCCGTTGGCCAGGGCATGGGCAAGACCCTGACCATCGCCGACGAAAAACAGGCCTACACTATCGCGGATCGCGGCACCTACATCAAATACAAATTCGGCCGGGAAGTGCCGGTCAACCTGGAGATCCTCTGCGAGGGCGGCAACCAGTTGGCCAATCCCTATGGCATTATTCCGGTTAACCCGGCCAAGCATCCCCACGTGCAGGCCGCCCTGGCCGAGCAGATGGCCCAGTGGCTGGTTTCGGCCAAGGGACAGCAGGTGATCGCTGACTACAAGCTGCACGGCAAGCAACTGTTTTTCCCTGACGCCAAATAAGGGGTGCGATAATATTTACCGAGCTGGGCGGGCAGAATCTGTGATTCCACTCGCCTTTTTTCACCACCTTTTCACTTGCTCTAGCCCATGTCCTTTTTCCTTGAGAGCTTTCTTTCCGCCTGCCGCCTGGCCTGGTCACTCAATCCGGAGCTGCTGACTATCGTCCGCGTCTCGCTCTCGGTCAGTTGCCTGGCCACGGTGTTTGCTTCCCTGGTGGGCATTCCGGCCGGATTTGCCATCGCCCATGGCCGCCTGCCGGGCAAACGGATCATCATCACCCTGCTCAACACCTTACTGGCCCTACCGACGGTGGTAATCGGCCTCTTTGTCTATGTCTTTATTAGCCGGCGTGGCATCTTTGGCCCGCTCGATCTGCTGTACACCCAGAAGGCGATGATCATCGGTCAGTTCATCCTGATTGTGCCGCTGATCGCCGCCTTGACCATCGCCGCTATCAGCCGGGTGGACGAACGCTACCGCAAGACCGCCAAAACACTGGGCGCAAACGCCTGGCAGACCGGACTGGTAGTGCTGCGCGAAGGCCGCTTTGGCATCGCTGCCGCAGTTATCTCTGCCTTTGGCCGGGTGATCTCCGAAATCGGTATCTCGATGATGCTCGGCGGCAACATTAAGGGCTTCACGCGAACCATGACCACGGCCATGGCCCTGGAATACGACAAGGGCTCCTTCACCCTGGCTGTGGCTTTGGGGCTGGTGCTCATGGCCATCAGCCTGGGAATCAATGTCCTGTTCAACCTGATCCAGGGGAGGAGCAGCCGATGATGCTCTATGCCCTGAACAAGGTACTACAACGGTACAATGGGCGGGTAGCGCTGGACATTGACCACCTGGAGATCGAGGGCGGACGCATCCATGCCCTGCTCGGCCCCAACGGAGCTGGCAAGACCACGCTGCTCAATATTCTGGGATTTCTGGAAACGCCGGTAAGCGGGACGATGTACTTTAATGGAAGAGCTGTGGAACCGGTGCAGAAGAGTTTGCTGCACCTGCGCCGTCAGGTGGTGTTGGTTGACCAGCACCCGATCATGTTTTCCACTTCAGTGAACAGCAATATCGAATTTGGGATGAAGATCAGAAAAATCGGGAAATCGACTCGGCAGCGGATGGTCGACGAGGTGTTGGAGACTGTGGGCTTGAGCCGCTACAAAACCGCGCGCGCCCACGAACTCTCCGGCGGCGAGACCCAACGGCTGGCACTGGCGCGGGCTCTGGTGCTGGAGCCCGAGGTCTTGCTCTGCGACGAGCCCACGGCCAGCGTCGACACCGAAAATCAGGCCATCATCATCAGCCTGCTCCAGCAGATCAACGCCGAACGGGGCACGACCATCATCTTCACCACCCACGACCGGTTGCAGGCCGCCTCTCTCGCCCAGCACACCCTGATGCTGGAAAACGGCCGCATGGCCAACACCACCTACGAAAACAGCTATGCCTGCACCTTTCACCACAACGAAGGCAGCCAGGTCCGCTGCATTCTTCAGGGCATAACCGAAATCTCCCTTCCCGCTCCGCCGCCGGGAAGGCCGCCGATACAAACCGGACGCATTCACATCGCCCCGGAAAAGATCACCCTCGAGCGGCACGAACCCCAACCCCGTAACGGGTCAACCATGGCCGGCGCAATCATCCTTCTCATGGCCGAGGGGGAAAAAATCAGGGTTGTGGTCAATGTCGGCGTGCTCTTGGTGGTGCTGATCGATCAGGCCCGGTATGCGGAACTCCGGCCCGCTATCGGCGAAACCATCTGCCTGCGCCTTGAGGCAGACGCCATCTCCTTCTTGCAAGAGTAAGGCGGTACGCACCGGCAAAGCCGATGGTTTGAACCTGAAAACGGCCTAATCCCAAAAAATCCACAACGACAAGAGTGAAAAAAGAACTGTCAAAGGCCACTGCTGGAATTGCCGGACTCGTTGTGTCTCCAGTTCACTCTTTGACCACGGTGGCTGCTTCCCTTGCAATGGCCAATTCCTCATTGGTGGGGATGATAAAAATCTGTACGGTACTATCCGGACGGCTGATACAGCGTGCCGTTTTGGCGCGTTCGCTGTTTTTCTCAGGATCGAGCCGGATCCCAAACGCCTCCAGCCCTTTGAGCGATTCAGTTCGGACAATGGCGTCATTTTCACCGATACCGGCGGTGAAAACGATGGCGTCTACCCGGCCAAGCACCGCCATGTACGCCCCTAGGTACTTCCGGTTGCGGTAGGTCTGCACGTCGAGAGCCAGGGCAGCCCGTTTGTCGCCCGCCGCCACCGCTTTATGGATATCACGCATGTCATTCATGCCGCAGAGTCCCTTCAGTCCCGACTCTTTGTTGAGCAGGGCGTCGATGCTTTCCAGGTCCATCGCTTTGTTTTGTTTCAAGAAAAGATGCAGGGCCGGGTCGACGTCCCCGGATCGCGTTCCCATCACCAGTCCTTCCAGCGGCGTCAGACCAAGCGAGGTATCGACGCTGACCCCGCCAGCGATAGCGGTCATCGAGCAGCCGTTGCCGAGATGAACGGTAATAAGATTGCACTCGGCCAGCGGCTTGCCCAGCAGCCGGGCGCATTCGCCAGCCACGAATCGATGCGAGGTCCCATGAAAGCCATAGCGCCGCACCCGATCCTGCTCGTAGAGGCGGTAAGGCAAGGCATACATAAAGGCATGAGGCGGCATGGTCTGGTGGAAGGCGGTGTCGAACACCGCCACCTGCGGCACTGTGGGAAAAATCTCCATGGCCACCCGAATGCCGTCGAGGTTGGCGGGATTATGAAGCGGCGCCAGGGGGATATTGCGCTTGATTGCCTCGATCACCTCCGGCGTAATCCGGGTCGAGGCATGGAAATCCTCACCGCCATGCACCACCCGATGGCCGATGACACTGATTTCCGAGGTGTCGCCGATGACTCCTTTGTCTTTGTCGGTCAGCACCGCAATCACCAGCTTCATGCCGCTGTAGTGATCCGCAATCGGTTGCTCGATGATTGCCTCGCGCTCGTCCGTTGTGCCCGGGAAACAGGTGTTTTTCAGGCGTCCCACCTCCTCGCCGATCCGCTCGACCAGACCGGTGGCGAGCACCGCTTCCGTTTCCACCTCGATCACCTGATATTTGATCGAGGAACTTCCTGAATTAACGATAAAAAATTTCATATTTTATTCCGTTGCAATTCACGTTTAATGTTTCTTGGCCACCTGGGCCTGGATGGCGGTCAGGGCGACGGTATCGACAATATCGAGCACCGTGCAGCCCCGCGACAGGTCATTGACCGGCTTATTGAGCCCCTGGAGAACAGGACCCATGGCCACGGCATTGGCGGCCCGCTGCACTGCCTTGTAGGTGTTGTTGCCGGTGTTGAGATCCGGAAAGACGAAGACCGTGGCTTGTCCGGCCACGGCGGAATCGGGCGATTTGAGGGCCGCCACCTCGGGATCGAATGCGGCATCGTACTGCAACGGCCCATCCAGAGGAAAATCAAGACCCAGTTCCTTCATCATCTGCCGGGCAATGGCGGTCGCCTCCACTACCTTCTCCACATCCTCACCCGACCCGGAAATACCGGTGGAGTAGCTCAGCAGGGCAACCCGCGGCTCGATGCCGTAGATCCGTGCGGTTTCCGCCGAACTGATCGCAATCTCGGCCAGCTGCCGGGCATCGGGATTGGGCACCACGGCGCAATCGCCGAAGGCCAACACCTTGGACTGAAAACACATGATGAAAATCGAAGAAACAACCGAGACCCCCGGTTTGGTCTTGATAAACTCAAAGGCAGGCCGGATGGTCTGGGCTGTGGTGGTGATCGAACCGGAAACCATGCCATCGGCCAGCCCTTTGTGGACCATCATGGTGCCGAAATAGGTGGGATCGGACATCCGGTCCCGAGCCACATCCATGACGATGTTCTTGTGCTTGCGGATGTCGAAGTAGGTCTGGACGAAATCGTTGTAATACTCCGAGGTGGTCGGATCGATGATCTGGGCGCCATCGATGTTGATATTGAGCTTGGAGGCCTTGGCCTTGATTTCGTCGACCCGGCCCAGGAGGGTAATGTCGGCGATGCCGCGCCGCAGGATGATGTCCGTGGCATTGAGAATCCGCTCGCCCTGACCCTCGGGCAGCACAATGTGCTGCCGGTCGCTGGCCGCCTTCTCCACCAGGGAGTATTCGAACATCCGCGGCGTGATCTTGGTGGAGCGCTGGGAAACGACCCGTTTGGTCAGCTCGGAGGAGTCGACGTACTTGGCGAACCAGCCAAAGGCGGTGGCGATGCGCTTGGTGTCGGTGGGCTCAATGCGGCCGTACAGTTCATTGACGCTCTGCACCGTGTCGTAGGTATGCGATTCGACGAAGAGCACCGGCACCGGGATACCGGTCCAACCCTGGATTAGCCGCTGGACGCTGGGGCTGACTTCGATGCCGCCGGTGATTAGAATGCCGGCGATATTGGGGTAGGCCGAGGAGATCCGGCTGGCGAGGCTGGAGATAATGATGTCCGAGCGGTCGCCAGGGGTGATGATCAGGCTGCCTTCTTTGATATATTCGAGAAAGTTGCTGATCTGCATGGCTGCCACCAAGTAGTTGTCCACCAGGTTGAGCATGCTCGGTTTGCCGTAGAGTACCTCAGCCCCCAGCCAGCGCTTGACGTCGTCGATGGTGGGGTTGCCCAGAGCCTTGTTTTCCGGGATCACATAGAGCGGAAAAGCACGACCGAACTGCTCACGGCACTTGGCATTGCTGGCGGTGTCGCGGAGAAAGCTCTCCGGGGCGCGGTTGATGATGCAGGCGGTGATATCAACCCCCATTTGCTCCAGGGTGTCGATGGTGATCGCCGTATGGGTGCAGATCTCCTCGGTAGACTTATCGCGGCCCGAGGCGATGATCAGGACCGGGGCGCCGAGGTTGGCGGCGATGTTGGCGTTGAGATCGAATTCGAACCCCGGATCCTTGCCATGAAAGTCAGTGCCTTCGCAGAGGACGAAATCGTACCGGGACTCCAGCTGCTTGTATTTTTTCAGGATATTTTCGTAGAGAATCCCCTCCTTGCCGGAGGTGATCAACTGGCGGGCCTGGCTGAGCGTATAGGCGTGGGTGTCGTTGTACTCGATGTCGAGCTTGAAATATTTGAGGACCAGGTTGAGATCGTGGTCCACCCGGCCGAAAACATGGTCGTTGATGATGGGACGAAAAAAGGCGATGCGGCTGATTTCCTTGGAGATTACCTGCATGACGCCGAGAATGATGGCGGATTTACCGCTTCGCTCTTCTGCCGCGGTGACGTAGAGATTGTTTGCCATGGAAGGAGCACCTCATAGTCCCGCCTTACGCGGGGTAGGTAACAGAATGAACGGACCGGTCCCCGGCCGGAACAGGGATGCTGCTCCAGCCGGGGACCGGCGTTTGTGGTTTGCTTTCAGTCTAGAACTCTTTCAGATTCCTATCAAATCAAATCGAGAGCAACCCGAACGTCAATCCTTGAGTTGAGCGGCGATCAGTTCGGCGGTGTGCTGTACCCGGACAGGGGCGCCGTCCTGATCCATGCCACCCCTAATCTGCATGACGCAGCCAGGGCAGTCCATGGCCACCAGCGGCGCGCCGGTGTCCTTGATATTTTTGAGCTTACGCTGCAGGATCGGGGCGGAAATCTCCGGCAGCTTGAGCGAATACGAGCCGCCCATGCCGCAGCAGGTGTCGCACTCGAACATCTCGCTCAGCTCATACCCAGCCTGTTGCAGTAACTGCCGCGGCGCCTGCTCGGCATGCAGGGTCCGTTTGAGATGGCAGGAGTCGTGATAGGTGATCTTACCCAGATGCTGCCCGTCTTTCAGGGTCAATCGTCCTTCATCAATCAGTTTTTTGACCAGCGTCGAAAAGTCGACGGTTTTGGCCGCCAGTTCCCGGGCCCGGGGCATGATGTTGCTCTGGCCCAAGGACTCGAACGTGGTGATGAATTCATGGTTTAAAGCCACGGTGCAGGTCGGGCAGGCCGAGACCACATAGGTCGCTTGCTCGGCCAGCAGGGCCTCGATATTGTCCCTGGCATTCTGCGCGGCCACCTCATAGGCCCCGTTGTAGCGGGCCGGAGCGCCGCAGCAGGTCTGGTCTTCGGGAAACAGAACCTCGATACCCGCCTTGTTGAGGATCTTCACCAGGGCCTCGCCCATCTCCGGGTAGGCAAAGTCGATCAGACAGCCGCCGTAAAACACCGCCTTTTCCTGGAGATTCTTCGGCTGGTCAATGGTCTTGAAGACATCGCGAAAGGGCTTGGCGGCAATCGCCGGCAAGCTGCGGCCATCGGTGAGATCGGCCAGGAACATCGGCAAATGGCGGATGAACTTGGTGCCTTTGCTGAAAGGCTTGCCGGCAACCGAGGCGGCGCGCAACATCCCATGGAAGACGCGGCGATTGTTGACCACCGCATAGATCGATTTTTGCAGCAGGGGCACCCCCTGCTTCTTGACCAGCCGCCGCCGGATCTCCATGATCATACCGGGGATGTCGATCTTGGCGGGACAGACGTCCTTGCAGGCCCCGCACTGGATGCACAGCCCCTGGATATACTCGGAGCTCTGCAACTCATCGTACCAAGCGGTGAGGATGGTGCCGATGCCGCCGGTGTAAACCTTGCCGAAGACATGACCGCCGACCAGGCGGAAGATCGGGCAGACGTTGAGGCAGGAGGCGCAGCGGATACACTGCATGGCCTCTTTGAACATCGGATCCGCCGCCATTTCACTGCGGTGGTTGTCCATGAGGATGATGTGCAGCTCCTTCATTGAGCCGTCGCTGTTGGGAGTCGGACCGGTGATGATGCTCACATAACTGGTCAGCAGCTGGGCGGTGGCGCTTCGGGGCAGAGCCTTGAGAATCGGGGCAATGTCGCTGAAATGTGCCACCAGCTTCTCAATGCCGACCAGGGCGATATGAATCTTCGGCAACGAGGTGACCAGACGGGCGTTGCCTTCATTGGTCACCAGGGTGATGGAACCGGTCTCGGCCACGGCAATGTTCCCACCGGAGATACCCATGTCAGCCCTGAGAAATTTGGGCCTCAGTTCGTTGCGCGCGACCTTGACCAGGCGGGGAATATCAGAGGAGAGCCGTTCATCGACCTCCTTGGAAAAAATATCGGCCACTTCCTCCTTGGTCATGTGGATGGCGGGCATGACCATGTGCGAAGGGGTCTGTCCGGCCAGCTGGATGATCCACTCGCCGAGGTCGGTCTCGTTGACCTCGATCCCAGCCTTCTCCAGATAGGGATTGAGATGGATCTCCTCAGTGGCCATGGACTTGGATTTGACGATCGATTTGACGCCGTTGTCCTGGGCCACTTTGAGGATGTATTCCCGAACTTTGGCCGGGTCGTTGGTGCGGAAGACCTTGGCGCCCCTGGCCTCGGCATTCTTTTGGAACTGCTCGGACAGCTCGACGAGATGGGAAGCGGCATAGCTTTTCAGGGTGGCGATTATGCCGCGCAGCTCCTCGAAATCAATCCCCTCATAGGCCTTGGCGCGGTTAACCTTGTAGGCCTCGGAAAACTTACCCAGCGCCCCGGTGAGATTGGCGTTGTGCAGGGCCTTGTCAATGGATTGTTTGAATTCCTGCTGCATCAGTTGGTCCCTCCCAGTTGATCGACAAAAACAATAACGAGCCGCTCCGGCCCATGAACACCGATGGTCAGCACCCGCTCGATGTCGGCGGTCCGGCTCGGCCCGGTAATCATGGCGAGATAGCCGGCGTTGTCCGGCCGGGCCTCACCCAGCAAGGTGGGCATGTCGGGCCGCAAGCCCGAAGTCGCAATCAGAGCGACGTGAATGGTCGGCAGGGTGGAGACCAACCGCTTGTCAACGGCGGTTGCATCCTGCACCAGGGTGCCGGTGTCGGCCAGGGCCCAGTCCATCTGACTGATGCCGATCTTCGCCCCAGCCGCCCGGTCGCGGGTGACTTCAAACCACAGACCAACCACCTCTTCCAATTGCCGCCGGTCGATGGTGGCCAGGAAGGGACAGTCCGCAAAAACGCCATACTGCCCAGACTGATCGGCCACGCCCTCCGCTCGCAAAAATCCAACAAGAAAATCGAGCGCCTCCGCGTTGGTTGCAAAACGATGCACCTCGGCACTGACCCCTTCGGCTCTAGTTTTGAATTGTTCGAACATTGCCCCTCCCTTGTCGTCCGGCTTCTCAGCCGCACAAAGTTTGACCGGCCATCCTGTCAGCCTTTCCGGGGCCGCCCAACAGCACTGGTCAGTTTTTCTAAGTTGTAAAACCAAATTATGCATAACCATATTTCATACTAACATCCTTTGTCAACATGCTTTTTCCGGTTCTATTAAAAATATTGTTGACAAGTTTTTCAAAATGAAATAACTGGTAATACCAATTAGAGAAAACCAGAGAGAGAGGCGCACTCTTCCTGGAAACCCTTCAACCGCCCCGGCCTGGGGTTGTATGTTAACCATCCAACAGTAAGGAGTACCCACTATGCCCTGGATACAAAACTACACCCCCATAGGGGAAAGCCTCGGAATGTCGGCGCTCGTCGCCGCCGTGCCCCTGGTCGTCATCTTCGTCTGTCTCGCCGTGCTGAAGATGAAGGCCCACAAGGCAGCCTTGCTGGCTGTCGCCTCCGCATTCGCCATCGCCGTAACTGTCTGGGGAATGCCCGCCAAGCTTGCCGGACTGGCCTTTGGCCAGGGCGCAGCATTTGGCCTTTTTCCTGTATTCTACATCGTTCTTACCACCCTCTTTCTCTACAACATCACCGTTAAAGGCGGTCAATTCGAAATCATTCGAGCCTCCCTGGCCGGATTGACCGCTGACCGCCGCATCCAGGCCCTGCTGATCGCCTTCTGTTTCGGCGCCTTCATCGAGGGCGCGGCAGGATTCGGCACGCCTGTGGCCATTGCCGGCGCCACCCTGGTTGGCCTCGGTTTCCGGCCGCTCTATGCCGCTGGCGTCTGCCTGGTTGCCAACACCGCACCAGTTGCCTTCGGTGCCATCGGTATTCCGATCGTGGCTTTGTCGGCGGTCATGGGCTACGACGATGTTGGCATGATGAAACTCTCTAAAATGGTCGGTCATCAACTGCCTTTCATTTCGGTCATCATTCCGTTCTACGTCATCGTCATGATGACCGGGTTGAAAAAAGCCTGGGAAGTCCTGCCGGCGATCCTGGTTTGCGGCGTTACTTTTGCCTTGGCCCAGTGGTTGACTGCCAGTTATGTTGGCCCCTACCTGCCGGACATCACCGCCTCCCTGTCGGCCATGGCAGCCTTGGTCATCCTGCTACGCTTCTGGCAACCGAAGGAGAACTTTGTCTTCGACCACGAACAAGCAGCCACCAAGGAAGAGCATAACTACACCGGCGGCCAGATTCTCCGCGCCTGGACCCCCTATCTGTTCCTCACCCTGATGGTACTTCTCTGGGGCCTGCCGTCGGTCAAGACCAGCCTCGACAATCTGGGCAAGGTGGTCATCCCCGTCACCGGCCTTGACAACATGATCGTCAAAAAAGTCTCCACCTCCGACGTTGGTCTGCAAAAGATTGCCGTGGTCAACACCGAGATCGACAAACTGACCGCCGCCCTGCCAAAAACCGACGAGAAACTGGCCAAGGCTGTGACCCTGCTTGGCGAATTAAAGACTCTGGAAGGCGGCATGACCGCTGTTGAACAACGGCTCGTCGGCAAAGGTGCCATCTTGCCGGAAGAGCGGGTTGCCGCTTTTGAACCGATCTTCAAAAAAGCGGACGAATTGAAAAAACTGAGCGATGGCTTGGTCAAGGATAAACTAGTGGAGAAAGATCAGTTCAAATCGCTGACCAAGGCACTGAACGATCAATTGCCCACCAAGATCGCCGCCAAGTACAACTTTAACTACCTGTCCGCCGCCGGTACCGCCATCCTGATCGCTGCCTTCCTGTCGGCCATGATCTGCGGCGTCGGTTTTGGCGATGTCATGAAAATCGCCGGCAAAACCCTGTTCGACATGCGCTTTCCCGCCTTGACTGTTGCTTCGGTCCTCGGCCTTGCCTATGTCATGAACTCCTCGGGCATGACCAACTGCCTCGGCTTGATCTTCACCAAGACCGGCCACTGGTTTCCGTTCATCGCCCCGATCCTCGGCTGGCTCGGCGTTTTCCTCACCGGTTCAGACACCTCGAGCAACGTCCTCTTCGGTGGCCTGCAGAAGGCCACAGCTGAACAATTGGGCATCAGCCCGATTCTCACCGGGGCAGCCAACACCAGCGGTGGCGTTATGGGCAAGATGATTTCACCCCAATCGCTGGCAGTGGCCACCGCCGCTTGCGGTATGGTCGGCGAGGAAGGCAATTTATTCCGCTTCACCTTGAAGCACTCGCTGTTCCTGACCTTCCTGGTCTGTGTCATGGTCTACCTGCAGGCCTACTACCTGCAGTGGATGATTCCTTAAACCCTCTTCTGTCTCTCTTCTCCAGGGATCATCCGGGCGCCTCCCCCGCCCGGATGATGCGCTCCCTGGGGTGGAGGACGAATGCCACTCCGGGCGGCGGTTAACAATTCCGGCCGCCCGGAGTGCTCCTTGTAGGGACGCTTCCGCTGCCCTTGCTTAGTCAACAGATGGACAGTGCTCTATTCCCACCGGACGAGGCGAACAGACAGCCCCTCTCTCATAAGCGGAAACCATGACAACCAGTTGCATTTCAAGAAATTCTGGGTTAGAAAAGAACGCTTTGAAGCGATTTTCCTCTTTTTTTAAGGAAGACCATGAAATTCAAACCGATAAAGCCCAAAAAAGTTTCCAGCCAGATCGCTGACCAAATCCGCGAGTCTATTCTTGCCGGAGATTTTTCCCCCGGTGATAAATTGCCGCCGGAACGAGAACTGGCCGAGATGTTCGGCGTTTCTCGCCCTTCGGTGCGGGAAGCCCTCAACATCCTGTCTTCAGCCGGCCTGGTGATGTCCTATCAGGGCGGCGGCACGGTTGTACAGTCCCTGGTCGATCCCAATCAGGGCAACTCGCTGAGCGAACTGATCCGCAGCCAGCAGGAGCGTGCCCTGGAGGTAATCGAAGTGCGCAAATGCATGGAATCCTGGACCGCCTACTTCGCTGCCCAGCGTGCCCTGCCCGAAGATCTGCGCCGCATGGAGGAAATCCTGACCGGCATGGAAAGAAATCTGGCTGGTCAACTACCTTCCGAGGACCTCGACGCCAACCTTCACATTGTCATTGCCCGAGCCACCCACAACATTGTCTGGCTCCACCTGATGCAGTCCATTTTTGACGCGATGAAGGAGTTTCAGCGTGGCGTCTGGCGGGCTGTCTATCTTACCCATGAGGATCACAACCTCCTGTACCGCCATCATGCCGCCATTGTCGCCGCTATACGCACCAAAGATGCCGAGGGCGCCCGCGATTCGATGATGCACCATCTCACTTTCGCCGAACAGCGCAGCACAGCCTACGTGGCCCTCAAAGGATCCTGACAGGTACGGTTATACCCCCGTTACCGCTGTACCCTGTCGTTCTCGTCCGTTTTTTTTAAAATCACCTATCCCCCTTCGAGTAACTGCCGCGTCACCTCCTCACCTTCTATCGCTCACCTCAGCATGACCTTCTCCGCGTCGAGCGCTGCAAGATGCTGAACACCTGCATTTTTTATTTGACAGAACAGTTTCTAGGTGATAATTGGTATGACAACAATACCACCGCTGAATAAGCATCCAGCTACAGGTGTTTGCGGCGGACGGCTACCCCGGAATGGACAATCGCACCAGAGGAGAACAGTCGATATGCTTGACAAGACCATCATTGAACAGCTCGAGACCTTGGTTGGAAAAGAAAATGTGTTGACCGGCAAGGTCGACATGGTGGCGTACAGCTATGACGCCACCGCTGATATGCCGCGGCAGACGCCGGATGTGGTCGTCCTGCCCACCAGTGCCGAGATGGTCCAGGAGATAGTCAACCTGGCCCGGCGCAACAAAATTGCCATTTATCCCCGTGGGGCCGGCACCAATCTGAGTGGCGGCGCCATCCCCTTGAAAAAAGGGATCGTCCTCTCGTTCCAGAAAATGAACTCGATTATCGAGGTCGACGCGGCCAACCTTACGGCCGTCGTACAGCCCGGCGTGGTCATCGCCGCCCTCAACTCCGCCGTCGCCCCGCACGGCCTGATCTATCCGCCCGATCCTGGTACCGTTGCCACTGCCACCATGGGTGGTTCGGCAGCCGAGAATTCCGGCGGTCTGCGCGGTCTAAAATACGGCGTCACCAAGAACTACATCATGGGCATGGAAGTGGTGCTGGCCAATGGCGAGAAGGTGCGTTTCGGCGGCAAGACCGTGAAAAACGTCACCGCCTACGATTTCTCCAACCTCTTTGTCGGCTCCGAGGGCACTCTGGGCATCATCACCGAGTTGACCGCCAAACTGATCCCGGCTCCCAAATTCCGCCGCACCATGACGGGTGAGTTCAAAACGCTCGCCGATGCGGGCAACGCGGTGGCCGGCATCATTGCCGCCCAAGTCATTCCCGCCACCTTGGAGATCATGGACCGGATGACCATCCGTACGGTCGAGGATTTCGCCCATATCGGCCTGCCGGTAGACGCCGAGGCCCTGCTATTGATCGAGGTCGATGGCATGTCCGAGGATGTGGTCCGCGCCGAGGCCGAGGCGGTGATGCAGGTGGTTCGCGACAATAACGGCGGGCTCAAAATAGCCGAGACCGACCAGGAACGCGACCAACTGTGGACCGCGCGCCGCAATGCCCTGCCTGCCCTGGCCTCGCTCAACAACACCGTTATCCTCGAGGACGCCACCGTGCCCCGTTCACGGATCACCGACATGCTGATTGCCTGTGAGGCGATCGGCAAAAAATACAATCTGACCCTGGGCACCTTCGGTCATGCCGGTGACGGCAATCTCCATCCTACCATCCTCTGTGACAAGAACAACCAGGATGAAATGGGCCGCATGCACAAGGCGGTTGATGAAATCTTCAAGGTGGCCCTGAGCTTCGGCGGCACCCTGTCCGGCGAGCACGGCATTGGCGTGGCCAAGATGAAGTACCTGGGCGATGAACTCGGCCAGAGCGGCCTCAATCTGATGCGCAATATCAAGGAATCGCTAGATCCGGAATATGTCCTCAATCCGGGCAAGATGGTCCCTTTGCGGGAGGCCTGATTATGGCAATTACAGAAAAGACCCGGGAGCTACGGACCGGGAAAACCTACCACGACGACCTCGCTATTGTCCGCGAGGAACTCGACAAGTGCATGAAGTGCGGCAACTGCATGTCCGTGTGCCCGGTCTACGGCGCCGACAAGCTGGAAACCTCGGTCACCCGCTCGAAGATTGCGGTGGCTGAGGCGGTGTTGGACGGTGAATTGGAACTGGACGACCCCCAGGTCTACGAGATGCTGTTCAACTGCCTGGTCTGCAAGTCCTGCATGACCAACTGTCCGACCAAGGTCAATTTCGACCGGATAATGCTGGCGCTGCGAGCGGCCTTGGTGCGGAAGAACGGTCTCCCCTGGCTGAAGAAAATGATCTTCTCCACTCTCAAACACCCCAAGCTCTTCGATGCGGGTATGCGTGTCGGCGCGGCCTTGCAGGGGCTCGCCTTCAAAACCGAGGAGGGTGGCAAGGCAATCTCGCCCCGTTCGCCCTTTGCCCGGGTGGGCGGCCCCATCGGTTTCGATAGTGAGAAGCAGATGCCCAGCCTCAATATCACCCCGCTGCGCGATCGGGTGCCCGAAGTGGTGAAGGTTGCTGGCGCCACCATGAAGGTCGCCTTTTTCACCGGCGATTCCTTGAACTACTTTTATCCCGATGCCGGCCAGGATCTGATCGATGTGTTGGTCGCCAACAACATCGAGGTCCATATCCCCAAGGCTCAGAATTGCTGCGGCGTGCCAGTCTTGGTACATGGCGACATTGAAACCGTGCGAACATTGGCCCGCAACAACATCGACACCTTCGACCAGACCGGCTGCGAGTATTTGATCACCGGCTGCGGTTCCTGCGGCGGGGCCTGGCAGCACGATTATAGCGAAATCCTTGCCGCCGACCCGATCTACGGTCCCAAGGCGGAATATTGGGCCAAGCGGACCTATGACATCTCCACCTTCCTCACCCGGATCATTAAGCTCCGGCAACCCACGGGGAGAGTGGATCGGGTGGTGACCTACCACGATTCCTGTCATCTCAAAAAGTCGATGAAGGTTGCGGCCGAGCCGCGCGAGATCCTTAAAGGTATCCCCGGCATCACCTTCAAGGAGATGTCGGCCCCGGATGCCTGTTGCGGGAGCGGCGGCTCCTATGTTCTCTCGCACCATGAAACATCCGCTGTCATCGGCCGGAAAAAAGCCGAGGACATCAACCGAACCCAGGCCGATACCGTCTCCGTCGGCTGCCCCGCCTGTATGATGCAGCTCCTGGACAACGTCCATCGCGCCGGCGGCCAGCAGGAGGTGGTGCACTACATTTCCCTTCTGGCAGAATCGTATCGCAAAGGGCAGGCAGCTGAAAATCAGACCCGGTAACGACAACCGATGACCCAGGATTAAGGATTGCGAGGGCAATTGCTTGGCGTTATTATTTTCCAAATTGTCCCTCGCTTAAATCTACCCCAAACTTGGTGTGGTGATGAGGACAAAAGGAAATTTCGGCGAGAAATTGATACCGCCACCGTCTTGGGTAGGCTCATGGGCATCTCGCCGACAGCGCCTGGATTGGAAAAAGAGGGATGATCCTTGGCGCAAAACTCGCCCTTTCGGTGGAGCGGCAACTTAAAGTAACATGAGAGAATACTAGATAGCTAAAGGAGTTGGTATGCAGATTGGATTTATCGGATTAGGTCATCTGGGCAAAGCGATCGCCGGCAGATTGATTGAATGTCAACACTCGTTGACGGTCTGGAACCGGTCGGTGGAGAAAAGCGAAGGACTGCAGGCGGTCATCGCCTCGTCGCCGGCAGAGGTGGCGCGGGGGGCTGAGATCATCAATCTCTGCCTGTTCGACAGCGCTGCGGTCCGCAATGTTTTCACCCAGGAGAACGGACTGTTGAGTACCGATCTCCAAGGTAAAATCATCATCGACCACACCACCAACCATTTTCGGGACGTGCTCGCCTTTCATGACCTTTGTGCTCAGGCCGGTGCGATCTACCTGGAGGCACCGGTGCTCGGCAGTGTCGTTCCCGCCACCCAGGGGGCCTTGACCGTTCTGGTCAGCGGCAAAAAAGAAGGGTTTATCAAAGCCGAACCGGTGCTGGCCCAAATCGGCAAGCATCTGTTCCACCTGGAAGCACCGGGGATGGCCACGAAAATGAAATTAATCAACAATCTCGCTCTGGGCAGCATCATGGCTACTCTGGCCGAAACCGTTGCCTTCGGCGAAAGCGCCGGGATCGACAAGGCCATGGTGCTTGATATCCTCAATGTCGGCGGCGGCCAGTCGCTGGTCCTCAACGCCAAGAAGGCCAAACTCCTGGCCGAGGATTTTTCACCCCATTTCTCCAACGGCCTGATCTACAAGGACCTGCATTGCCTCCAGGATTTCGCCTTTGAACAGAAACTGCCGCTGTTCACCGGGGCGGTGACCAAGGAACTCTTTGGCCGCGCCATTGCGGAAGGCATGGAGTCGCTCGATTTTTCATCGGTTTACAAACTGTTCAAACGCCCCTGAGGTGCTGAACGAATTTTCATCCCCTCCAGTTCTCCGGGAAGGATACGCCTTCCCGGAAACGTCCTTTTGAAAAAAAATTAGGTCCACCCACCACGTTTTTTAAATAAAAACATGGAGAGTGGACCTGTTTTTTCCGGGAGGATACTACTGCTGCAGCAGCGAGAAGATCGCTTCCCTGATGGCCTCGGTGGTATCGAGTTGTCGATGACGCCGGCCAGGGTAATGGCGCCGGCGCACTGTTGGTGGCGCTGATCAATCAGGCCAGGCATGCGGAACTCCAACCTGTCATTGGCGAAACCATCTACCTGCCTGGGGCAAGACGCCATCTCCTTCTTTCCTTACAAGTCAATAATGCCCGATCCCCTCGGTACCATGGCCATTTCCCGAAGCATGAGCCAAAATGGGCTAGCAGCTACTTTCCGCCTTTCTCGATGCTCATTTTCTTAGAAACTGCAAACCACTTCTGGGCATTACCGGGATCCTCCTTCTTGCCATAGGGCAGATACCAGATTTCCACATCCACAGTGAAGTCGTTGGCAATGATTGTCCGGACTAGTTTGCCATCCACGGTGGTTTCCTTATACACAGGAATAGAAAACTGTTCCTTGACAGTCTTATGGGGCGGCAGACTGGTATCACGAAGCAGTCCGCTTTTCTCGTAGGGGCCTCTGCCCATCTTGTCGCCACGGCCAAACTGCTGTGGAACAGGCATGAAAATTTTCTCATTCTTGTAGAATACGTTGCCATCCAATGTTTTCGCGGTCACATCCAGGACCACCCGGTTAGGAGTGGGTCAGCCATCGGGGATGGCATGACCAGCCTTGTTGGTGATCGCCACCACAACGTTTGCTGCCGGGGTTGTGGTCGTGACATCGCGCCACTGGAACGCCTGTGCTTCTACATTGACATCAAGAGCCATTTTGGCCATTTCAGCAGATCGATAGCTTTGGATATTGTGCCCAAGCTTGCTCTTGTGCATGTGGCATTCCTGACATTTTTCCTGCCCGCCTTCAGGAATATAGGCATAGAGATGCGTTCCATAGAGGGTCGCGCACTGGGTCGGGTTGTCATGCTCAAAGTTTGGTCCGAGTCCATGACACTGCCCGCAGAGGATTGATTCCTTCATGATCTTACTCTGCTTCATCACCGGATGGGAAGGATCCTCATGGACGCCATCCTTGCTGCCGTAGACCGTATCCTTTTGCGGATAGCCGTCCGTCCATTTATGAACGATGGCGTTTGTCCCATGACAGATGGTGCAGCCGATATTAAGCGTTTGCAGGGTTTGTCCAGCCTTTTCATCGCCATCGGCAAAGGCGTAGACATTCTTGACAATTTCCTTGGCAACGCTGTCTTCCGCATCCTGCAGTTGCGGCAGATGGCATTTCGTGCACATCATCAGTTGCTTGACACCGACGTCCCCCGGCGTTTTCACTCCTGAATAGGGCCATTCTTTCAGTCCGTTTTCAATGGTGGTTTTGATAGTTGCCGCTGTCCTGCCGACCTGAGCATCCCCGAAAATCGAACGGGCGTGGATAGACTTCTCCCATTGTGCATGAATTTCAGGGTGGCATTCTTTACATGAGGTTGAATCATACCTTGCCGCCAGTTCGGCAATGGTTTTTGCCTTTTCCTCTGCCGCCAAAGCGCCTGTGATGACAAGCGGCATCACCGAAAGGCCAAGCAATAGGTGTTTTCTCTTGAATAATCCCATACCCCCTCCTGTCTGTAATGTTTAACGAACATAAACGAAACAACATGACAGCAATTCAACTTGTTCCAACAAGTCTACACGACCCTCCTTTGTCTTCTGGGGAAAAGCATTGTGGCAAGAAACACTCTGCAAACAAAGAACATTCAATTTTTTTGGGAAATTCAGACGATAGCCTCGCTGAATCAAAATTTGCAAAGATTACAGAATTTGGCAATGTATTTCTTGGTTCCTAACTTCGCCGGTTGCTCGACGGTTGCAAATGCGAGCGGGCAGGCTTGTATCTTCCATTAAAAAAACCACGTTGAATCGCAGTTGCAGCAATGGGCTTTGGTGACGACACCGGTCTTTTTTCTGATCGGCTTAATATACACACGCCCTTTTTTTCGGCATTGTCTGCAAATGAGATCCTGGTCTAATTTTTCATCTGGATTAATCGAGTACCAGTACCCGAGGCATACGAGTATGAATACCAATAGAAGGATGAAAGAAAACTTCGCCATGCTGCTATCCTCTATAATGGTAAGGCAATCATGATCTTCAATAGGATCTGAGCATTTCGTGATCTCTACCCCTTTAAGGAGTTGATACTTGATTGCCCAACTTGGCGGTAAAAATACCGAGTACTTCCATGTGCGCCAGAGTCCGGCTGGCTCCTAGAGTTTGGAAAAACTTAGAACAATAGATGGAGGCTGACCTGAAGAGGTTCAGGCGGGTTGTACACTCAAGACAACCCGCCGATTAAGAACAAACGGTACGGTTGTTTATTTCTTATGACATACGCCGCACTTGGCGAGTTCTGGCTTGTTTTTGGTGTGGCAGTCTTTACAAAGAGCATGAGCGGCATTCTTGAAGGAGTTGACCTTCTCAGGCATGCCGGCCTTGCTGTTGTGACAGGTCTCGCATTTTTCAATTTTCTGCCCTTCCACGTACGCAACCTGTTTGCCGTCCGCTCCCTTGCTGTGGTGGCAGGTGCCGCATTCCAACCGTGCTTGGTGTGCTCCATGCGGAAACTGAGCAGGCTTTGGCGTAGCCGCGGGATCAACGGTGGCCTGCAGGGTCATCTCTGCCGGTCCTTTATCCACGGCACCGGCAGTATTCGCAAGCCCAATGGCACAGCTACAAAACAAGGTGGCGCTGAACAACAGCATTTTTTTCATATCACTTCTCCTTCTTTTATATTGTATACGACAAAAGACTGCAGCAGGTGAGGTGAAATTCATCAACCGCAGCCACAAGATTCGTTGGATCTTAACCGGTTACATTATAGCGCTGCATTTGCCTGTAGAATGTAGAGCGGGCAACCCCCAAGAGTTTGGCAGCTTTCGCCCTGTTGTTGTTTGCTTGCCGGAGAGCGCCACGTATCCTCTCCTCTTCCGATTGATACTGAAGAACAGGTTGAACCACCTCAGACAAGGTGTTTTGAATAATAGGGGGTGGAAATAAAGGTGGTGACAGAATTTCTTTGTTTGGAGGTTTTTGCAATTCTGCTGGTAAATGTTTTACTTGCAATACCCCTTCCTGGCAGAGGACGCAGGCCCTTTCGATGACATGCCGCAACTCTCGGACATTCCCCGGCCAAGTATACCGCATCATGCACTCAAGAGCTTGATCAGAGATTAAGGCAATTTTTTTGCCAAGTTGTTTCCGAAAGATTTCCAAAAAATGGTTGGCAATCAAAGGGATGCTGACGATCCTCTCACGAAGTGGGGGGAGGTTTATTTCAATGACTTTTAGGCGGTAGTACAGATCTTCCCTGAATTTTCCCAATTTCACCATTTTCTGAAAGTCAACATTGGACGCGGCTATGATCCGGACATCGACGTGTATTGGTTCATCCTGACCCAATGGGGTAAAAGTCTTTTCCTGGAGGAAACGTAACAGAAACAACTGGGTCCGAGGCGAGATGTCTCCAATTTCATCAAGAAATAGTGTGCCGCCATCGGCTTGGAGCAATCGGCCGGCCCTGTCCCTGTCCGCACCGGTAAAGGAGCCTTTACGATGCCCAAACAGTTCACTTTCCAATATGTTTTCGGAAAAAGAAGCGCAATCCATCTTGATAAGCGGCTTGTTGCATCGTGAACTTTCGGCGTGGAGAGCCTCTGCCACCAGTTCTTTGCCGGTCCCGGACTCGCCGGTAACAAGAACGGACGTATCCACTTTCCCAATATTTTCGATCAGGCTATACACTCTTTGCATCGCCGGACTTGAGTCGACAAAGCCATGAAAGGACGTGCGATTTTGATCCTTATCTAACGGTTTGGCAACCGTCAAATCTCTGGCGACGATTACAACACCTTGAAGTTCGTTATTCTCGTCCCGCAAAGGGGAAGCATTGATGCTGACCATCTTTGTTGTATGGGCTGGAGTCGTGTATTCAATGAAGTGTTGCCTGACCTCCTGGCCACCCTGTAGAATCCGGCGAACATCGTCCGTGCAAGCCTGACACAACCCATCAAAATGACATAAGAGTGAATCAATTGGCCACCGGCGAAGATCCGGGCATTTACCAGTAGTTGTATAATTGAGCCATTTTTTTGCGGCTTCATTCAGTTGAACAATCCGCAATTGCGAATCAACGGTAATAATCGCATCACTGACCGAACGAAAAATAGTATCCAGGTATCGGCGATATTTTTCGTTTTCCTGCTGAAGGCGCTGGGATTTGTTGACCACAAACCAATGCTGGAGGGCACGTTTGGTAAAATGGAGCAACGTCTCTTTATTTACCGGCTTGGAGAGATAGTCAAAAGCACTGTGTCGTATGGACTTAGCGGCAGATTCAAGGTTAGGAAAGCCGGTGATCATGACAACGGGACATTGCACTCCTGATTCTCTGATTTTTTGCAGGAGATCTGTTCCGCTGGGCCCGATCAGCACTATATCGCTGATAATCAAATCATATTTTGCCTGGCTGAGAGCTTCCAGGGCCGCATCAACACTTTCTACTGTTTTGACAGATTGATATCCTTCGGCCTTCAGAAATATTTCAAAGGTCTGCCTGATGGACTCTTCATCGTCGACAATGAGAATATTGGCGGAATAGAGATTCTCATACATAGGGCTAGATTCCTGTTGGCAGCTCAATGATCATTTCGGTAAATTTTTCAATGATAGAGTTAACGTACAGATTACCACCATGTTCCTTAACGATGCCATAACTGATACTGAGCCCGAGCCCTGTTCCCTTGCCGGGTGGTTTCGTACTGAAAAACGGCTCAAAGATATGTTCTAATATAGACTGAGGCAGACCTGTTCCGTAATCCTTGACAATTATATTAAAAAATCGGTGTTCCTCATCATTATTCTCGAAACAGGATATTTCAATAATTTTTCTCTCATCAAACCCTGGATATCTATCGTTTAAGGCATAGCGGCTGTTACTGATGAGGTTTAACAGGACTTGTTGTAATTTTCTAAAATCAGCCACGATCAGGGTGTTTTCGCTTGGAAAATTAGTCACAATCCTGATTCCTTCCTTCTGCAATTGATGATTAACCAAGGAAAGACTTGTTTTGACAATTTCCACAGGATTGACGGGTTCCCGCAAGCCGATATCTGCCCTTGCGAATGATATTAAGTTCCTGGTAATAGTTGCTATTCGATCTCCTTCTTTCATAATCTTCTGCACCATATCAATGCCTGCCGGATCAAAATCATAAGTATCCAGCAGTATCTGGGCAAAATTAATAACCCCGGTAATTGGGTTGTTGACCTCATGGGCAACACCAGCAGCCAGTTCACCGAGAGCGGCAAGGTTGGCATTGCGGATGTAATCCACCTTGCGAATCTCATCGCGGGTAAGCTCCCTGGCGGTCAATAATATTTTATCGACTTCGCCATTTGCGTCTTTTACTGGTGAAATTGAAAAAAGATATTCCCCATAGAGGCCGGGAAGGCGTGTCTCTTCCGCCTTTGGCGTACAGTTTTTGAGATATTCTTCCAAGGGACATTTGATATGGGGTAAACGGCCACCATGAACAATCTTGCAGATTCCCTGGCCAATAACTTCCTCCCTGGTTTTTTTAGCCGCCTTCAGGGTTGCTTCATTGGCCTCGATAATTATTCCATCCGGCCGGACCACCAGGAAAGGTTCTTCAACGCCGTTGAAGATCTGCTCCCACATTCCGGAAGTCAATGCTTTTAGAGGAGCACGGTCCCCGTCGCCGGGCACGATGTTTGTAGGTGAAGTATTGCTGTCCATTTCGTTCTTCATACCCACAGGGTGCACACTGAGTCACACCCTGTGGGTCTCATAGATACAGATGACGGTTGTCTCTCTGCACGGATAAACGTTGTGCTCGTTGATAAGGCTGATGCCTGGCGGAAACAACCCGAGTTAAATTGGGGCATGGCAATGGTCCGGTGCGGGGGATCTTTAGAATCATATTTTTCAGTTGTCATACGCGATCAGCTGCCACCGAAAATCCCCAAAACTAACCTGAAATACGTCCTTTAATTTCAAAGCGTTCAGCTTCACAAGTTGTATCGGTTACCATTGCCAACGCCAAGAAGCCTGATGCCAGATGAAACAGTTGTTCCCGCCATGGCGAATGTTTGCGCAAAAGAACAGCCCACTCTAGATATTATATTGATCATGAATATAAATTTTTTTGAAGAGCATTTCACCAAATATAAATGCTGCCAAAAAGAAGAAGGTGACCCCGACAGAAATCATGATTTCGTGCAAGCTAGGGCTATACGAGTAATATTGCGGGAGATCGACAACATTATAATCCTGAAAATGGGGAACAAGCTGGCCAACGATGACTAAATCATAGAAAAGGACATAGGCGCCGATCAAGCAGGAAATACCTGCCAGAGCCAAAACGATAACGTTTTTCCCCTTTGTGAGAGAAATGAGAGCGAGGGGGAGCAAGACCGCCAATCCAACCTCTCCAATCCAAAAATTCTTGGCAAAATCACCCTGAACAAGCAGAGCCATCGCCTCAGGATTATTGGTAAATTTTGGGACAAATCCGCCCATAATTTTAACGATTGTGAAATAGGAAATGCCGAGCAGAAGCACAAAAAACAACCTTCCCGTGGCCAGGAGGGCCTTTTCATCTTGGCTCCGCAGGCTCTGCTTGTGAAAAATTGAGCCAATCCAGTTGAACAACAAAATGGCCGCACAACCGGTCAGGGCAGAGAGGGAAAGAAAGTACAATGGCATATAACCTTCACTCCAGAATCCCCTGGAACCAAGGAGTTCCATGTCCGAGTTCATGTTCAGATTTCCTATGATCACCACCGCAAAAGCGATAAATCCAAAGACTCTTGCGAACTTTTCTCGTCGTATCATCAGTAAAAGAAAATTACAGATCGTAAAGACCGTGAAGAGACTGTAGATAGTTGCCTTCCACCAGATATTCGAGAAGGGTTGCGGGGAAAACAGCGCGTAATAACCAACGCGCCATGGCGTCTCAATCTCAAGAGCGATGCACAAAAGGCCTGCGGCCATTGCGATAAGGGAAAGGAAAACCGTCCGGGTAACAAGAGGTTTGAACGTATCGAGACCAAAGATCTGTCCCAGAGATGAAATCATACAAAGACCGGTGGAAAGGCAGGCAAAGAAGACGTAAGGGGTAATGAGAAGTCCCCAGGGCACCTCTCTGGTTGTCCCAAGAGTATGATGATGACCGACGAGCATGGTGTGAAGACCGAAGGCAAGGCCAATTACACAGATGAGCGTCAGCCCCACAAAAATCAGGATCTGATTCATGGGAGGCAAGGTTGATGTGTCTGTATTGGTGTAAAAATTCATGTCTTTTTCCTTTGCTTTTCTTCTAGGGTTAATGTGTTATTTGTCCAAGCCTGGTTTCAGGCGTCCGTCGCGTCCATATAAAAAATGTTCGGCAGGGTGCCTGATTCCGGCTTAAGGACCCAAAATACATTTCCACGAGTGTGGATCAACTTGTAGGCTTCTGTCTCCGGATCCGTAAGATCCCCGAAAATTCGGACACCAGCGGGACAGGCAGCGCTACAGGCCGTCGTCTTCCCGCCGCTTTCTTTCAGTTTGGTGTCAAAACAGAAGTTGCATTTATCGATAGCCCGATCCTCTTCCTTATAGTACCGTTGGTTATAAGGACAAGCCGCCATGCAGGTCTTGCAGCCGATACATTTCTTAGGACTCATCAGGACAATACCAGTTGTAGCATCTTTGTAGGTAGCTCCGGTGGGGCAGACCCGCACACAGCTCGGCTGGTTGCACTGATTGCACAGGATGGGCATGAAAGCGCGTTCTTGTTCGCCCTCAGCGTTTGGGATTCTGCGTTCCAGAATGGTGGTGCGATAACCATAGGCCGGAACACTGTTCGTACGTACGCATGCCTCCATGCAGAGCTCGCAATCGATGCATTGACCTTGACGAATGACCATTGTGTAGTGTGGTTTATAGGGGAATTGACCCGCAGGCGGCACCACCTTGCCGCCCCTATAAGCACCTTGCGCCTGGGCAGAAGTCAAAGAAAAAATCGATCCTCCTAAAAACACCCCTGTAACAACGAGGCCGAATTTCAAGAATTGGCGGCGCTCTTTTAAGCTTAGGGTTTCAGGCCCCTCATTTTTCAGCTTATCCAGTTGTATCCCTTTCATTTTGTTCTCTCTCCTAAGTCCACCATCGCAGGCCACCTACTCAAAGACTCGCTCATAAGAGCGAAGTTTCTGTTAGCTGGCCCACCCTCTATATTTCAGTTCCGAACTGCTCATCGTTGCCTCATTGTATTCCCTTCCTGAGAATTACCGCGCACTGCTCTCCATTCTGAATGATTTTCCCAAGTATTTGCTTTTGATCGCCATTGCCATTGGCATTTTCCTTCTCACAGAAGTCTGCCAACAGTTGCGAATAGTTGATGATGCCGTTGAGTCGGTTTGTTGCTTCATTAATAATTGCAGAAAACTCCGCTTCTCTCCTCTTGTATGCCAAGTCACCAGGCTCATTCTTTGTATTTTTTTGCAATAAATGATTAAAAGCGGCGACTACAGCGCCGACCTCCGCGCTCCTCCCTCCCGCTTTGCCAAGGTTAAGTGGAGCGCCGTCCAGCAGCGCCTGTTTAGCCTCTTTGGCCAGGGCGATGAGCGGTTTGACCGCTTTCAAGTAGAGCATGATAAGGCTAAAGCAGGTCAAAGAGATGATCATGCCCATCAAGATCAGTGCTGTTTTCTGGTACTCCATGACCCTGTTTTTCATCCCATTGACAACAACGCGATCGAATTGCAGGAATTGTTTATTCATGAGACGAAGCTGACCCATGATCTGCAAAATCAAATCATCATTCGCCGGTTTCTCGGCGAGATTTCGCAAGTTGACGACCGCGCGTCCGAAATCCAACTCTTGCAAAAAAGAAAGCTTGTATTGGGTCGGAATCAAAGGATTGTCGAGCAAGGCGACGTACCTGCTTTGAAACTTCTCAAACTCTTTGGCCGCACCAAGGAGCTGTGATTGATCACGAGACAACAGGGCTTGCGTGGCCTGATCCTGTAAGGTCGTGTAGAGAAAAATGGTGCTTTCACTCTCTTGAACAATAGTGCTGTAATCAATAGCCAAGTTGCTTTTCCGAAAACCGGTAAGCACAAGAACCGCCAATAAAAGTGCAGTGCCTAAAAAGGTTACAGCGCTTAATCTACGTAGCGATCGCATCTGCCTTCTCGTCCAGCGTTGACTGACCGCCACTGCAGTGTTCTTTATAGCTGCAGGTTGTGCAGTCATTTTCAGGTTCTTCCGTATTTGCCCCTTCTTTTGTTGCGCTGCAGTTGACAATAATAGCAAACTCCTCTCCATCTAGAGTTTCCACCTGGAGGAGAATTTCAGCGAGATCTTCAAGAAGCGCCCGCTGCTGTGTTAAAATACGAACTGCTTCTTCATAGCAGCTGGTGAGGAGTGCATTCACTTCTTGGTCAATGAGCCTGGCGGTTTCGTCGCTCATGGGTAAACGCCCACCGGCTCCGGCAATAAAACCGCCACTGGCAATGGAAAACGCCTGAGGGCCGAGAGTGTCACTCATTCCCCATTTGCAGATCATATCCGTGGCTATTTGCGTGGCGGTAAGGAGATCCCCTTGGGCACCCGTTGATTGCTGGTTAAAGATCAGCTCTTCTGCAGCCCTGCCGCCCATCAGAACAATGATTTTAGTGCGCAGGTATTCCTTGGAATACGCTGGGTGATCACTGATCGGTAATTGTTGGGTTTGACCAAGAGCCATCCCTCTCGGGACGATGGTGATCTTGTGCAACGGATCGGCATTGGGAAGATTGTTGGCCAAGATTCCATGCCCTGCCTCATGGAAGGCAAGGATGTTGCGTTCCTTGTCGCTCATGACCATTCCCTTGCGCTCAATCCCCATGAGGATACGATCCCGGGCCTTTTCAAAATCTACATTGAGGATTTGCTCTCTTCCTTTTCTTGCTGCCATCAAAGCGGCCTCATTGACGAGGTTTGCCAGTTCCGCACCGGTAAAACCAGGAGTCGCTTTGGCCAGGTTGTCAAAATCTACTTCTGGATGCAGCGTAACCTTGCGGCCATGCACCTCGAGAATGGTCTTTCTGCCTTTCAGGTCCGGAGGAAGAATGTTGATTTGCCGGTCAAACCGGCCTGGCCGTTTCAGGGCGGGATCGAGGATATCCGGTCTGTTGGTGGCAGCCAGAACGATAATGGTATCTCCTGTGTCAAATCCATCCATTTCAGACAGGAGGGCATTAAGGGTCTGCGCCCTCTCTTCCTGGCCTCCGGCAGAGGGACCACTTGATCTGCTTGCGCCAACCGCGTCGATTTCATCAATAAAAATAATGCAAGGGGAGTTTTTTTTAGCCTCTTTGAAGAGATCCCTGACCCTTGATGCCCCTACACCTACAAACATTTCAACAAAGTCGGAGCCGCTGAAACTGTAAAAAGAAACCCCCGCCTCGCCGGCGACCGCTTTAGCCAGCAGGGTTTTACCGGTTCCGGGAGGGCCTTGAAGAAGGATGCCCCTCGGGATGGTCGCGCCAATCTTCTTGAAGTTGTCAGGGTGCTTAAGAATAGCAACAATCTCTTCCAACTCCGCTTTAACTTCAGGGATCCCGGCAATATCATCAAAGGTGAGACTAAGCTCTTTGCCACCCTGTTTGACCAGTTTGTCACTGGCAAACGTACTCTCCTCCTTCTCCTTGGGCTGCAGTGACCACCAAACCACCACAATAAAACCGACCACGAACACAGAAATAATCGTTATGTAAATCAGATTAAATCTATCTTCTTTGACTACAATACTAACATTATCGTCATGAATTTTTTCGAGAAAATTATTAACATCCGGTACCGTGGTCATAAAAGAACGATTATCTCGATCAGTGAACACGACCCTGTTGCCAGTAAACTCAAACTTAACGATCTGATTATTATTGAGCAGCTCAACAACTTTGCTATAATCCTTACTCGGAAGCCTGTGCTCTAAAAACCACAGCAAAGATCCTAGCATGCACAAGACAGACACGAGAAAAAAAATGAATAAGTTTCTAACAAGACGAGCCATTACAATTATATTTCCATAAATTAAAAATAGTTAAAATAAAATTTATATCAATACGCTTGTCATTAACATGAAAAAATTTGTTTATAATATAAGTATAATTTATAATATAACAATAGCCGATATGATGGTCAGTCTATCGGCTATTGTTATTTATGTATGTAGTTGATAATTCTATCAAATAATTTATTTCACATCTCCATTGATTATACTACATTCCTGTTACAGCTCTAAACCAACCTTGGACTAGTTGAATTGGTCCACCTGCTTGATACATAGCACTTCCAAGGCATGCAAAAGCCCATAATCCAACAAGCCCTGCAAAAGCAGCTACACTTCGAATAACAATCTTATCGACTACAACTTCTGTTGACTCTTCAACTCGACTGTTATCCTGAACTATACTCTTGCTTCGCTCTGCTACAAGTGTCCTGTCACTCATGGTATATCCTCCCAAGGTTAATGCATTGTTTTTAAGGTTAGCACATCGATCTTCTAATTGTTTCCAATCACCTTTTGTCTAATCTTTAGCACAATGCGTGCCAATACAATGCGAAGGATATGTTCGCCGCGTCTTCCATTAAAGTATCTTGCTATTTTAGCGCATATTAATTAATTTTTTCGCAAGAAATTCCGACAAGATCTTGAAGACCTGTGCCAGAAGACATTCTATCAGTGTCCCACAAGCGCCCCACAAGTGTTCTATATGTGTCCCACAAGTGTCCCACAAACATTTCCGAGTGTCTCGTTAGTGTCCCATAAGTGATAGCAGTGCCAGCATCAGAACAAGCCGTTCAGTAAATACTCCACTACCAACAAGGTTCATTGAAGGGTTGAATCAAGGAACAGAAAATGGCAAAAGGAACGAGACGGAAACACGCGGCGAGTTTCAAGGCTAAAGTGGCCTCATTGGCATTGGCCGCCGACAAGACGTTGGCCGAACTGGCACAACAATTTGCAAGGCACCCCAATCAGATTACGGATTAAAAGCAGCAGCTCAGTGATCGAGCTGCTGATATATTTGGCAGGAGCTCCGAGTTGAATCCCCCGGTGCACACGAAGGCCACGATTGGGCAACTGACCCTGAAAAACGATTTTTCAGAAAACGCGTCACCAAGGATTTATACATGGAGCATCCGTTCATGGGCGCTCGCATGCTCCGTAATCAGCTCAACCGGGCAGGCCTTGCGGTGTGGCCCGCAAGCATATCGGCACGCTGATGAAGCGTTATAGGGTTAATGCTTTATAAACGAAAACCGAGAACCAGCAAGAAGCAGCACCCAATTCACAAAATTTCCCCTTACCTGCTGCGGGGTTTGGCCATTAACCAATGGCGGATCAGGTTTGGGCGCTGGATGCGATGTACATCCCCATAGTCAAGGGGCACACCAACCTGGTTGCTGTTATTGATAGGGCCAGCCGAAAAGTTTTGGCCGCAAATATAGCGATCACCTTGAAGGCCTGCCATGCGGTCAAGGTGCTGCAAGAGGCATGCAACCATCATGGGTACCTGAGGTCGTTAACACCGATCAAGGCAGCCAATATACCGCTGAAGAATCCGTGCAAGCGGTTGAAGACCGAGGATGCAGGCTCAGCATGGACGGTCGTTGCGCCTCGTGGGACATCGTTATTATTGAACGAATATGGAAATCGCTGAAATACTAGCAAATCTATTACACGCTTATGACTCGGTCAACGAGGCTCGCAAATCGATCATGCAGTATCTGGATTGGTACAACCGATCCAGGCTTTATTCAAAATTAGAGAAAAGAACACCAGGCGAAGCGTACGCCGTGATGCTGCCGACGGTTAAACTGGCAGCATAAAAAAATTAGAGATCCCACTTTAAAACAGCACATCCTTGTTCAACCAAGTCGAGGCGCTTTTTGCGCAATACAATGATTTTTCCAGCTCAAATAAAAGTACTGTTTTTTAGAAAAATCTCATAATTTTCATTATTTTAGTTACTGAAATATTTTATTTCAAATAAAGTTACCTACAAATCATAAATCACAAAAGGAAATGACATTGAGACAACTGCAACCGATTTTCTTATTTATTTCATTATTATTTTATTCTACCAATAATTCAGCGCATGCAGAAACGATGAAAGGAACCATCGATTCCGTAATAGATGGTGATTTAATCACGATTACAAGCAAGGGAAAAGAAGTGGAGATCCGCTTGTTTGGCATCGACACCCCTGAAAAAACCCAAGCATTTGGTCAAAGTGCCAAGAATTTTACTGGTGCGATGGCTTCCGGAAAAGAAATTCGTATAGAACCAATAAGTAAAGATCAGTATGGCAAAACCGTGGCTATGGTTTTTGTGAATGGCATCAACTTGAACGAACAAATAATTAGTCAAGGGTTCGGATGGGTATACCGTCAATATTGCAAAGAGAGTTTCTGTACCGACTGGTTGAAACTTGAAGCGAATGCCAAAGCTTCACAGAAAGGATTGTGGGCGGATGCGAATCCAATCCCACCGTGGGAATACCGACAAAAACAGCGGGGTGGCAGTGAAAGCGGCGGCATTAAATTGGCGGCTATTCCGCCGGTCAGTGGCAAAAGCGTATCTGGCGGACCAGCTGCATATCATGGAAATACAAAAAACCATGTCTTTCACAGTTCCGCCTGTAAGGAATTTAAATGCCCTACCTGTACGGTTAATTTCAACTCAATATCGGAGGCTCTTGACGCTGACTATAGGCCACATCGCGATTGTATAACGAAATAGACTGACGATGCCCCAAGTCGATGCAAGATTAATCCGCTAACAGATATTTCCGGAAGCAAGCTGGAAGCAAAAAAGGGTAGTTGCCTATACGGCAACCACCCTTTTTTGTTCATAAAAATTGCGGAGAAGGTGGAAATCTCATCATTGGAGAAAAATGGACCAGAAATGTTCAGGTGGATGGCAAACTGGTCATCGGCCAGATCCCGGCATCCAGCAAGGCAATAGCGAAAGCTGTCATCAAGCTGCTTCAGTAATAAACACCGAGCCAGTCGCGACTAATGTCAACAGCATCCATGCTGGCGCCTTGTTGCATTCATTTGTGCGGATCACACCATGTCCAGTTTATTTTCATCGTATTCATTAAAAGACAGGCTTCTCACACAAATCAGTGCATGAGAGGAAGAGCCGGTAAAATATTACGAAAAGATATTCCACGTGGAAGTCAAACGGTAAACAAGCAAAAGGTTTTGAACCATGAAAATTGTAATTGCTCCCGATTCCTATAAAGAAAGCCTGTCAGCGCTTGAAGTTGCGGAAGAGATCGAAGCCGGTTTTCGTGAAGTTCTACCCAATGCGGAATATCTTAAATTTCCTATGGCGGACGGCGGTGAGGGCACGGTTGCCGCTCTGGTTGCATCTACCGGAGGATCACTCTTGCAATCGGATGTAACCGGCCCGTTGGGAGAATCGGTCAAAGCCTGTTATGGCCTGACCGGAGATGGAAAAACTGCGATCATCGAAATGGCGTCCGCCAGTGGCCTTGCCCTGGTTGCTGCCAACCTTCGCAACCCTCTGGAAACAACGACCTTCGGCACCGGAGAGCTAATCAGGGCTGCACTGGATGCAGGTGCGCGCCACTTGGTCATCGGAATCGGCGGCAGTGCGACCAATGATGGCGGAACCGGTATGCTCCAGGCGCTCGGGGTCAGACTGCTAGACCATGACGACAGGCAAATCGGCTTCGGAGGCGGCAGGTTGGCTAATCTGAATCGCATCGACATCAGCGGCATGGACCAGCGCCTCACAGAATGCAACATCGAAGCTGCTTGTGATGTCAACAATCCGTTAACCGGGCCAAAAGGAGCTAGTGTTCTGTGCGGTTAATTAGACATATTTATCAATTTATGTGTTATAGTGCGTCATGCCACGCACACATGAAAACTACACAATTAATGAAGACGAGCAGCGGAGCCTCGAAGCCCTGCTGCGTTCACCTAAAACAGCGCAAAGCCTTGTATTCCGTGCGGAGATCATCCTGCTGACGGCTTATGGAAAGACAGTTGAGGAAGTGGCAAGCCAGTTCGGGACCACTGCACTTACTGTCTACCGCTGGAGGAAGCGATTCAAAGACCAAGGCCTCGCGGGCCTTCAAGATCGTTTTCGAAGTGGTCAGCCCAAGAAGCTTCCCAAAGAAGAAGTCAAGG